>Ga0247823_10003067_pt1 | contig 13637 bp, 10 predicted proteins | sample 13C_PalmiticAcid_2_FD_192426 | JGI IMG/M metagenome (GOLD analysis project Ga0247823, IMG submission 192426) | Soil microbial communities from agricultural site in Penn Yan, New York, United States - 13C_PalmiticAcid_Day30 | ecosystem: Environmental > Terrestrial > Soil > Agricultural land...
GAACATGCGCTCGGCCGCGTCGTTCCAGAACAGCACGTGAAAGTCCATGTCCACCAGGTACATGGGCGAGGGCATGTGCTGCAGCACGGCCTGCAGGCGGCTGGCGTCGTGCAGTACCTGGGTCAGCGTTTGCTCGCTGCGCGAGCCGCCGCTGCCCTGCGTGGGCAGGCGGCGCATCTGCTCGGCGATGACGCGCAGCACCGTGCCGGGCGCCGCATCCGACTGCGGGCCCAGGCGCTCGGCCACCACGTCGATCATCTGGTTGAAGGGCCGCGCGAGGCGCCGCGACAGCCAGAAGCCGCCCAGGCCGACCAGCAGCACCGTGAGCCCGCCCCACACCAACACGTAGCGCTCCAGTTCGCGCACCGGCGCCAGCGCCAGGCCCAGGGGCTGCCAGGCCACCACCTGCCAGTCCGTGCTCAGCGGCAGCAAGGGGCGGTCGACCACGTGGCGCACGAGCAGGATGGTGTCGCCGTCTTCAGTGTCGAACACGCGCGGCGTGCCCACGGGCGAGCCCAGCAAGTCCAGCCATTGCGCGGGCGACAGCAGGGCCCGCTGGCCCAGCAGGCGCTGGCCATCCACGTTGGCCAGTTCCAGTTGCAGGCCGCGCCGCGCCTCGGCCGGGCCCAGCACGTCCTCGCGGATGCGGTCGTAGACGCTGGCGTCCAGGTGCGCGGCCAGCACGCCGGCCGGCGCGCCCGTGGTGTCCCGGTAGGGCATGGCGACGTCAGCGAGTTCCGCGGGCACCGGCCGGTCCAGCGCAACCAGGGGCGCGCGCAAGGCCACGGGTGGGTGCAGGCTGCCGAACCAGGCGCCCTCGCGGCCCCTGAGGAACACCGGCCGCGGCGCGATGGAGACGCCTTCGAGCAGGCCGTCGCTGGCGGCGAGCACCTCGCCTTCGGCGCTCGTGGCCCCGATCCACACATAGCTGCGGTTGCGCTCACGCAGCCGGTCCATCTGCGTGCGCCAGTGCGAGGGCGAAGCGAGTTGTTGGGGCAGCAGCGCCAGCAGGTCCATCTCGGCGGTGACTCGCGACAGCGAGCGCGCGAGCCGATCGGCGTAGACGGACGCCGCCTGCTCCACGCGCTGCCCGGCGCGGAGCTCGAGCTCGTCGCCTACGACGCGCTCCACCGACCACACCATCAGCGCGAGCAGCAGCAGCGCCACCGCTGCAGGCAGCAGTGGCAACCAGAGTTGTACCGAGCGTTTGCGGTTTCCCGCCATGCGGGGGCGTCCTCCCGCCCATTCCGCCAGCCTCCCTGACGGCTCTTCTATCGGGCGTGAAGGGACTTTACGTTACATGTCTCGCTGTGCACAGGGGGTATACAACTCCCCCTCCCCTTCAGGCCGGCTCGGTGGCGTGGTGTGGCGGCGGTATGGCGCCCGCCTCGGCCAGCCGGCGCAGGGCCTCCTCGTCGAAGCCGAATTCACTCAACACCTGCTGCGTGTGCTCACCCACCAGCGGCGCAGGGCCGGTGCGCGTGGGGCTGTGGCCGTCGAAGTGCACGGGACAGCCCACCGCCTTGTCCAGGCCGGTGCGCGGGTCGGGGTTGTCGATCACCATGCGCACGGCGCGGGTTTGCGGGTGGCTCAGGGCCTGGCCCACGTCCTGCACGGGGCCCACGGGCACGCCGGCCGTGGCCAGGGCTGCTGTCCAGTGCGCCACGGTGTTCGTGCAAAGCACCGCCGTCATCAGGGCCTCCAGCTCGCGCCGGTGGCCCAGGCGCGAGGCGCCGGTGACGAAGCGCGGGTCGTCCGCCCACTCGGGGTGGCCCAGGGTGGTGGCGATGCGCAGCCAGTTGGCCTGGTTGCCGCCGCCGATGGCGATGGCGCCGTCGGCGCAGGCGAAGGTCTGGTACGGCGCAATGAGCGGGTGCGCCGTGCCCATGGGTTTGGCGACGATGCCCTTGGAGAAATACGCCGCCGCGAACCAGTAGGTCTGCTGCAGGCAGGCCTGCAGCAAAGACGTGTCGACCCGCCCGCCGCGCCCGGTGCGCAGGCGGCGGATGTAGGCCGCCAGCACACCCAGCGCGGCCAGGATGCCGGCGTTCACGTCGGCCACCGAAATGCCGGGCTTCACACCCGCGCGGCCTTCTTCGCCGGTGACGCTGATGAGCCCCGAGAAGGCCTGCAGGATCAGGTCGAAGCCGCCCTGCTGCGCCAACGGGCCGACGCGGCCGTAGCCCGAGATGGCGGCGTAGATCAGGCGCGGGTTGGCCTGCATCAGCACCTCGTGGCCCAGGCCCAGACGCTCCATGGTGCCGACGCGGAAGTTCTCGGTCACCACGTCCACCTGCGCCACCAGGCGCAGCAGGGCCTCGCGGCCTTCGGGTGTGCGGATGTCCAGCGCCACCGAGCGCTTGCCGCGGTTGATCATGGTGAAGGCCGGCGACAGGCCCGGGTCGCCCGGGCGCTGGTAGCCGCGCGCGTCGTCGCCGCCGGGGAAACGTTCCACCTTGATCACGTCGGCGCCCATGTCGGACAACAGCACGCCGCACACCGGGCCGGCCATGATCTGCGAGAGCTCCAGCACCTTCAGGCCCGCGAGCGGGCGCTCGAAGTCCTCGGGCGGGTCGATCGAAACGGTCATTCGGTCAGCCTTCCATTTTTATTCCGGCGGTCTTGATCACCCCGCCCCACTTCGCGTGGTCGGCGCGGATGCGCTCGACGAGCCAGGCGGGCGTTTGAGCGCCCGCGTCCTCCACGCCGTAGCGCTCCAGCGTCGCCACCACCTCCGGGTCGGCGATGGTCTGCGCCATGGCCTGCTGCAGGCGCTGCGCGATGGCCGCTGGCAACTGCGGCGGCGCCACCATGGCGAACCAGGGCGTGGCCTCGTAGCCCGCCACACCCTGCTCGGCAATGGTGGGGATGTGCTTCAGGCTCGACGAGCGCTTCGCCGAGGTGACGGCGATGGCGCGCATGCGGCCGGCCTGGATCAGCGGCAGTGCGGGCGCGATGGTGGCGAAGGCCACCTGCACCTGGCCGGCCATCAGGTCGTTCATGGCCGGTGCCGCGCCCCGGTAGGGCACGTGGCGGATCTGCGTGCCGGTGAGCTGCTTGAACAGCTCACCCGCCAACTGGTGCGGCGAGCCGATGCCGGAGGACGAGTACGCGTAGGCCTCGGGCTTGTCCTTGAGCAGCTTCACCAGCGAGGGCACGTCGGTGGCGGGCACGTCGTTGTTGACCAGCAGCACCAGGCCGCTGGCGCCCACGTAGCCCAGGGGCGTGAAGTCGCGCACCGGGTCGTAGGCCACGCTGCGCAGGTTGGGGATGATGGCCATGCTGCCGGTGTCGGCCAGGTAGAGCTGGTAGCCGTCGGCGGGCTGGCGCGCCACGTAGGCCGCGGCGATGGCGCCGCCCGCGCCGGGCCGGTACTCGAACACCACCGGCTGGCCCAGCAGTTTTTCCAGCCGCACGGCCAGGGTGCGGGCCACGATGTCGGCCGCACCGCCGGTGCTGTAGCCGATGTGCAGCTTGAAGGCCTGCGAAGGCCAGGTCTCGGCGTGCAGCGCGGGCAGGGCCAGGGCCGCCGGGGCGGCGCCCGCCAGGCGCAGCAGGGTGCGTCGTTGAATGGGCATGTCTTGTCTCCTTCGTTGTGATCGGTGGCGGGGGCTCTGCGGCCCCTCGCGCTTCAGCGTCCCTTGAACACGGGTGGGCGGCGTTCCTGCCAGGCGCTCATGCCCTCGCGCAGGTCCTCGCTGGCCAGGCTGGCTCGGTGGCGCTCGTCGCTGGCGGCCACGTCCAGCTCGCCGCGCGCGATCTGGTTGAGCGAGCGCTTCATGCCCGCCACCGCCAGCGGCGCCTGCGCGGCCAGGGTGCGCACCAGGGCGTCCACCGCCTCGTCCAGCGCCTCGGGGGCCACCACGTCGGTGAGGTAGCCGATGCGGTGCATCTCGTCGGCCTTGATGGTGGTGGACGTGAGGAACAGGCGGCGCGCCGCGTTGGTGCCCAGGCGGTGCGACCAGCGGATCAGGCCCTCGGTGTAGTAGTGCAGGCCCAGGCGGCTGGCGGGCATGAACATCTCGCCGTCGCTGCGGCCGACGCGGAAGTCGCAGCTCAGCGCCAGGTCGGTGGCGCCGCCGTAGACGGGGCCGTTGAGGCGGCACACCGTGGGCACGCGCAGGTTTTCCAGCTCCAGCGTCATGGCCGGGAAGTCGGGCAGCGGGCGCTCGGCGCGGCCCGCCGGGGCAATGGCGCCGCTGCGCTCGCCGAGTTCGTCCAGGTCGTAGCCGCTGCTGAAGGCCCGGCCGGTGCCGGTGAGCACCAGCACGCGCACGGATTCGTCGCGGTCCACCTCGGCCCAGATCTCGCGCAGGCGGATCACGTCCTCGGCCTGCAGGCGGTTGAGCACGCGCGGGCGGCGCAGGGTCACCGAGGCCACGCCGTCCACCACCACCAGCTCCGGCAGTTCGTTCAAACCCTCGTCTCTTGCATTCATCCTGGTCTCCTTCAAGTTGCTATAAATTTATATGGAAGATTTTTCTTGGTCAATGGATTCTTTATCAGGGTAAACCGCGATGCATGAATTCCTGGAGGGGCCCTCCCCCGTACACTGCGGCCCATGAACGACACGACCACGGCCGAACCCACGGCGGCCACGGTGACCGACGAGGTCCGCCTGGCGCTGGAGGACGACATCCGCCAGGGCCGCCTGCGCCCCGGCGACGCGCTGGACGTGAAGGCCGTGGCCGAGCGCTTCGGCATCTCGCGCACGCCGGCCAAGGAAGCCCTGCTGCAACTGGCCGCCGCCGGGTTGATGAACTTCTCGCCCAGGCGCGGCGCGGTCGTCACCCGGCTGGAGCCGCGCGAGATCTTCGGGATGCTGGAGGTGCTGGCGGTGCTCGAAGCCGAAGCGGCCCGCCTGAGCGCGCGCCGCATGAGCAACGAACAGCGCCAGGCGCTCGACGCCGTGCAGATCGAGGCCGGGCAGGCCGCCGAGCGTGACGACATCGCGGCGTACACCGAGCTCAACTTCCGCCTGCACGGCCTCATCTACCAGGGCTGCGACAACAGCTACCTGGCCGGCCAGATCGTGCGCATCCGCGAGCGGCTGGCGGCCTACCGGCCGGTGTCCTTCGAGCGGCCGGGCCGCATGAAGGCTTCGCACCGCGAGCACGGCGCCATCGTGCGCGCCATCGTGCGCGGCGACGAGCCCGAGGCGCAGCGCGCCATGACGGAACACATCACCGTGGGCGGCACGGCGCAGGCCGAACTGATGCTGCGCATGCGCTGAGCGGCGCACGCCAGCGCCTCACGCTCAGGAGATCAGCCCAGCCCCAGCAGGTGCGCCAGGTCCTTGCGCGGCGCGGGCTTGTCCAGCATCAGGTGGCGCTCCAGGTCGCGCAGGTGCCGGTCCATCAGCGCCACCGCGCCGTCGGCGTCGCCGCGCGCGATGCGCTCGACGATGCCCTCGTGCTCGTCGTGTTCGCAGGCCGCGTTGCCCGGCGGCTGGTGCAGCGCCACGATGAGCGAGCAGCGCGAGACGATCTCCACCAGGTAGCGGTGCAGGATCGGGTTGCCCGAGAGCTCGGCCAGGCGCAGGTGGTAGGTGCTGGCCAGGCGTGCCCAGGCGGGCTGGTCGTGCCGGTGCATCACCTTGGTCTCGGCTTGCAATTGCGTGCGCAGGGCCTTCAGGTCGGCCGGCGTGGCGCGCTCGGCCACCAGGCGCACGATGGCCGCCTCCAGCGCGCGGCGCGCCTCGAAGATCTGCTGCGTTTCTTCGCGCGTGGGCACGGCCACGGTGGCTCCGCGGTTGGGCCGCAGTTGCACGATGTGGTCGTGCGCGAGTTTCTGCAGCACCTTGCGCACCACCGCGCGGCTCACGCCGAAGAGTTCGCACAGCGGTGCCTCGGGCAGCTTGGTGCCGGGCGGCAGGCGCTGGCTCATGACGCTCTCGAACACGGCGCGGTAGATGCGCGCCTCGACGTCGTCGCCCTCGGCGTCGGCCAGGGCGCCGGCCGCGCGCGGGGGCTGCGGGTCGACATCGAGGTCGGCCGCGCGCGCGGCGGCGCGGCGCGGCGGCTTTTTCTTCGAAGGGGCGGTGGCGTTCGGCATGGCGCGCAGTCTGCACCAAATGGTGTCGGTCAGAGGCCCGCGTGGATCTCGCCCGCGAGGCGGATGAGGGCGAGGTCGCTGCCGGGCGCGCCGATCAGCGAGACGCCCACCACCTCGCCCTCGGGCGTGTTCACGGGCAGGCTCACCTGCGGCAGCCCGGCCAGGCCGGCGATGCAGGTGATGGCCATGGTGCGCAGGCGCACGGCGTCCACCTCGGCGGGCGCGGCGTCGCGGCGCGGCGCCAGGCTGGCGGCCGAGGGCAGCACGGCCACGCCGTCCTCGCCCAGCAGCGCGCGCACGCTGGCGCGGATGCGCGCCCGCTCGGCGTTCGCGGCCTCGGCCTGCGCGTCGCTCACGCGGCTGGCGCCGGCCCAGCGCGCGGCAATGGCCTCGCCGAACACCGGTTGCGCCTGGGTGATCCACTCGCCGTGCACGCGCCAGCCCTCGTGCGCGCCGGCCGTGGCATAGACCTGGCGCCAGTCGGCCAGGGCCTGATCGCCCGCCCAGCGCGATACCTCGGGCGCCGCGCCCAGGCGCGCGGCCAGCGCGTCGCGCACGCGCGCCAGCGGCGCGGCGAACAGCGGGTCGGCCAGGTCCCAGGCGTCCTGCGGCACCAGCAGCCGGCCCGGTGACCAGGCGCTGGCGGGCAGCAGCACGCGGCCCACGCGCTCGAAGCTGTCGAAGGCGTGCGCCAGCCACGTCACCGTGTCGAAGCCCGGGTGCAGCGGCACCAGCCCCTCGGCGCTGACCAGGCCGTGCGTGGTGCGCAGCCCCCACAGGCCGCCGTAGCTGGCGGGCACGCGGGTGGAGCCACCGGTGTCGGTGCCGAGCGCGAAGTCCACCAGGCGCGCGCCCACGGCCGCGGCCGAGCCGCTGGACGAGCCCCCGGGCACGCCGCTCAATACGCGCTACCCGGACCGCGTGCCCAGGTGCGCGTTGTCGCCGTGCAGGCTATAGGCCAGTTCGTCGGTGAGCACCTTGCCCATGAGCGTGGCGCCCGCGCCGAGCAGGCGCTCGACCACGGGCGCGTGCGCCGTGGGCACGGGGTGCGTGGCCAGCCAGGTGGGGTTGCCCGCGCCCGTGGGGTGGCCGGCGACGTGGAACACGTCCTTGGCCGCGAAGCGCAGGCCGCTCAGCGGGCCCTGCGGCTGGCCTTCGATGACGAAACGCCCGTGCGGCACCCAGGCGCCGACGCTGTCTTCAATGGGAAAAATACTCATGCGAAAGCCTTGGGTTCGTGCGCGGCCAGGGTGGCCATGTGGGTGGCGATCTCGCCGGGTGTGGTGAACCAGACCTCGCCCCGGTCGCGCGCGGCGGCCAGGTGCTGCAGCGCGCGGCGCAGGTGGCGCAGGCGGTAGGGCTGGCCCACCAGGTAGGGGTGCAGGGCGATGCCCATCACCAGTGGCTGGGCGCGCGCCTGCTCGAGCATCTCGTCGGTGTTGTCCACGATCATCTGCGCGAAGTCTTTCCCGTCCATCTGGCGCGCCACGATCATGGGGATGTCGTTGAGCTCCTGCGGGTAAGGCACGGACCACAGCGTCCGCCCGCTTCGCGTGCGCATGGGCACGGGCTGGTCGTCGTGGCACCAGTTGAGTGTGTAGTGGTAACCGGTCTCGGCCAGCAGGTCGGGCGTGAGCCGGCTCTCCGAAATCCACGGCGAGAGCCAGCCGCGCGGCGCCATGCCGCTGTGCTGGCGCATCTGCTCGCGGCAGTGTTGCAGCAACTCGCGCTCGCCCGCTTCGTCGAGCGCGGCCTGGCGCTCGGCGTTGCTGTGGCCGTGGCCCACGAGCTCGTCGCCGCGCGCGACGAAGGCGGCCACCAGGTCGGGGCAGTGGGTGTAGAGCGCGGTGTTGATGAGCGCGGCCGTGGGCAGGGCCAGGCTGTCGAACAGCTCCAGGCAGCGCCAGGCACCCACGCGGTTGCCGTACTCGCGCCAGCTGAAGTTGAGCACATCGGGCTGCGGCGAGGCCGGGCCGATGGTGGAGCCCAGGCCTTCACCGAAGGCGAAGTGCTCGATGTTGAAGCCGATGTACACCGCCAGCCCCGCGCCATTGGGCCAGCGGTAGTGCGGGCGCTGGGTGATGGCCCGGTAGGGGAAGCGGCCGTGATCGGGCAGCGGGCCGAGGTACTGAGCGGTCACTTCAAGGGCCTCCGGTTCAGCGACGGCTCCAGCAGCCACTCGGCGCTGTCGTTCCACACCTGCATGTCGGTGATGAGGCCGTGGCTGACGACGTAGCGGTCCACGTAGCGGTTGTCTTCGAAGGGCGTGCCGTCCGGCCACTCGCCGTGCAGCGTGCCCAGGCTGTAGACCACGGTCTCGGCCGCGCTGCCGCCGGCCACGGTCTCTGTGCGCTCGATGCGCTTCTTCACCCAGCGGTAGCGGCCCGCGTTGAAGGCCGCGCACTCGGCGGGGTCGGCCATCTCGCGGTGGCCGGTGAAGCGGATGCGCAGGCTTGGCGCGACGAAGCGGCGCGCGCCGGCGGGGTCGGGAATCATGAGGATGCGCAGGTACTCGTCGACAACCTGCGCGGGCGTGAGGGGGGCTGCGGGGACAGCGGTGTCTGGCATGGGGCGGCTCCACGGATCGCGGCCTGTGCGGCGCACCGGCCTGGGGCGTTTCGCACCGACACGGACCCGCGCCGGCACGCTATCGGTGTGTCTGCAAGACGTGTGCCAGATTGTCGACAATCCAATCAAAGGAATGATCACACTGCTAACCGAGGATTGAGAACACTGGCACAGGACTTGCGACCGGGGCGCTGCGCTTTCCTCACCGTCCCCGTCCACCCTTTCCAGGAGTCCTGCCATGTCCCTCTTCTCCTTCGCCCCCACCCGGCGCGGCGCGCTGGCCGCCGCGGCCGCCCTCGCCGCGGCTTCCTTCGGCGGCACCGCTTTCGCCGCCGAGCCCATCAAGTTCGGCCTGGTCACCGCGCTGTCGGGTCAGTCGGCCCTGGCCGGCGAAGCCATCACGCGCGGCATGCAGATCGCCATCGACGAGATCAACGCCAAGGGCGGCGTGCTGGGCCGCCCGGTGGAACTGGTGCGCCGCGACGACGAGGCCAACCCCGCCAAGGGCGTGGTGGCCGCGCGCGAACTCATCTACCGCGAGAAGGTGGCCGTCGTCTTCGGCGGGCTGGACACGCCGGTGTCCATGGCCATCGTGCCGCTGATGAACCAGGAGAAGGTGCCCTTCATGGGCCCCTGGGCCGCGGGCACGGGCATCACGAAGAACGGCGCCAACCCCAACTTCGCCTTCCGCGTCTCGGCGGTGGACGAGATCGTCGACGAGGGCATGCTGGCCTACGCGCAGAAGACCTTCAATGCGAAGAAGCCTGGCCTGATCCTGGTGAACAACCCCTGGGGCGAGAGCAACCAGAAGGGCCTGGCCGCCGCGATGGCGGCGAAGAACGTCACGCCCGCCGGCATCGAGAAGTTCGAGGCCAACGACGTGGACATGGTGCCGCAGCTCACGCGCCTGAAAGCCAACGGCGCGGACGTGCTGTTCATGGTGGGCAACGTGGGCCCCTCGGCGCAGGTGGTCAAGTCGCTCGACCGCATGGGCTGGAAGGTGCCCGTGGTCTCGCACTGGGGACCGGCGGGCGGGCGCTTCACCGAACTCGCGGGGCCCAGCGGCAAGGACGTGCACTTCGTGCAGACCTACAGCTTCTTCGGCAAGCAGTCGCCGGTGGGCGAGCGCGTCATCAAGGCGATGGTGGCCAAGTACCCGAACGTGAAGGGCCCGGCCGACATCACGCCCGCCGTGGGCGTGGCCAACGCCTACGACGGCACGCACCTGGCGGCGCTGGCCATCGCGGCGGCCGGCTCCACCGAGGGCGACGCGGTGCGCCAGGGCTTCTACAAGATCGGCAAGTACGAGGGTCTCATCAAGACCTACGACAAGCCCTTCAGCGCGGCGCAGCACGACGCGGTGTTGAGTTCGGACTATGTCTGGGCCCAATTCATCGACAACCGCATCGTGCCGGTCGGCATGAACTGAGGCCCCCACGCTCCGCCGCTGCGCGGGTCGCTGCCCCCCGAGGGGGCTGACCCGCCTTGGGGCGGCCCGGCGGCGGGTCGTTCGCTGAAGACACAAGGAACTTCGTATGGTGGTGATCTCCGCGCTGATCAGCGGCCTCGGGCTGGGCAGCATGTACGGCCTGATGGCCCTGGGCTTTTACGTGACCTACGCCGTCAGCGGCACGGTCAATTTCGCCCAGGGCAGCTCGATGATGCTGGGCGCGGTGCTCACCTTCAGCTTCGCGCAGACCTTCGGCTGGCCGCTGTGGGCGGCCATCGCACTGGCGCTGGCGCTGTGCGCGCTCTACGGCCTGCTGGTCGAGTGGCTGGCCGTGCGGCCTTTCGTGAACCGCGGCTCCGACGCCTGGCTCATGGCCACGGTGGCCCTGGGCATCGTGCTCGACAACCTGGTGATGTTCACCTACGGCAAGGAGCCGCGCAGCCTGCCCTCGCCGCTGGCGCAATCGCCGCTGGAGATCGGCGGCCTGGGGCTGGGCGTGTACCCGCTGCAGTTGCTCATTCCCGTGGTGGGCCTGGCGCTGGCCGCGCTGCTGCACACGCTGTCGCGGCGCACACGCTGGGGCACGGCCCTGCTGGCGGTGGTGCAGAACCGCGCGGCGGCGCGGCTCATGGGCATTCCCATCCGGCGCGCGGTGGCGCTGGCCTTCGCCCTGTCGGCGCTGTTCGCGGGCATCGCGGGCGTGCTCATCGCGCCACTGTTCAACGTGGCGGCCGACATGGGCACGCTGTTCGGCCTGAAGGCCTTCGCGGTCGCCATCCTCGGCGGCATCACCAGCGCCTGGGGCGTGATGATCGCGGGCCTGCTCTTCGGCCTGGCCGAGGCCACCATCACCGCCACGCTGGGCTCGGGCTACACGCAGATCCTCACCTTCGCGCTCGTCATCGCGGCGCTGGCCTGGCGCCCCAACGGCCTGTTCGGCCGCGCGGAGGTGAAGAAGGTATGAGCCTTGCGACCTCCCGCACCACGCCCCGCCCGCTGGGCCTGGGCACGCCGGCGCAGATCGCGGCCGTGCTGGCGCTGCTGGCGGCGTGCGCGGTGCTCGCGCTCACCGTCAACGGCTACTGGGTCTTCGTGCTCGCCAACGTGGCCCTGCTGGCCATCGTGGGCATCGGCCTGAACGTGCTGCTGGGCTTGTCGGGCCAGGTGTCCTTCGGCCACGTCGGCTTCTACGCCATCGGCGCGTACACGGTGGCCATCCTCACCACGAAGGCAGGCTGGAGCTTCTGGGCCGCCTGGCCCGTGGCCGCGCTGTTCGGCGGCCTGGCGGGCGCGCTGCTGGCACTGCCGGCGCTGCGCGTGAAGGGCCCCTACCTGGCGATGATCACCATCGCCTTCGGCTTCATCGTGGAGCACGGCATCGTGGAGGCCGGCGCGCTCACCGGCGGACAGAACGGCATCATGGGCCTGGCCGCGCCCTCGCTGGGTTTCGCGCAGGGCGAGCGCGCGGTCGCGCTGCTGGCCATCGCCACGGTGGGCGTCGCGCTCGCGGGCTACGCCTGGCTGTCGCGCGGCACCTGGGGCGCGGGCCTGCGCGCGGTGCGCGACGCCGAGACCGCCGCCGAATCGATCGGCCTGAACCCGCTGTTCATCAAGACCGTGGCCTTCGCCGTGTCGGCCGCGCTGGCCGCGATCGCCGGCGCGCTGTTCGCGCCGCTGTCGGGCTTCGTCACGCCGCACACCTTCGGCTTCCTGCAGTCCATCCTGTTCGTGCTGGTGGTGATGCTGGGCGGCTCGGGCTCGGTGGCCGGGCCGCTGGTGGGCGCGGTGGTGGTGGGCCTGCTGCCGGAGCTGCTGTCGGGCCTGGAGGAATACCGCCTGCTGTTCTTCGGTGCGCTGCTGCTGGTGGTGCTGTGGGCCGCACCCGACGGCGTGGCCGGCGGCCTGCGGCGCCTGCGCGAGCGCCTGTGGCCCGTGGCCCTGCCGCCGGCCGAGGCCAGTGCGGCGGCCCTGGGCCTGCACGCGCGCGAGCGCGCCGGCCTGACGGCACGGGGCATCACCATGCAATTCGGCGGCGTGCGCGCGGTGGGCGGCCTGAGCCTGCGCGCCGAGGCCGGCCAGGTGACCAGCCTGATCGGTCCCAACGGCGCGGGCAAGTCCACCGCGCTCAACGTGCTCGGTGGCTTCTACCTGCCCACGGCGGGCGCCTTTTCACTGGGCCCGCGCGAGCTCGCGGGCCAGTCGGCGGTGCGCATCGCGCGCGCCGGCGTGGCGCGCACCTACCAGACCTCCCAGCTCTTCGGTTCGTTGAGCGTGCTGGACAACGTGGTGCTGGCCATGGGCCGTGGCCGCCTGGGCCCGCTGCTGGGCGCGGCGCGGCGACTGGCACCCGAACACACGACGCGCGCGCGCGAACTGCTGGCCTTCTGCGGCTACAGCGGCTCGCCGCAGGCGATGGCGGCCGACCTGCCGCACGTGGACCGCCGCCTGGTCGAGGTCGCGCGCGCCCTCGCCACCGACCCCGACGCCCTGCTGCTCGACGAGCCGGCCGCCGGCCTCTCGCGCGAGGACAAGGAGCGCCTGGGCGCGCTGCTGCGCCGCATCGCCGACGCGGGCGTCGCCGTGCTGCTGGTGGAACACGACATGGCCCTGGTCATGGGCATCAGCGACCACGTGGTGGTGCTGGACGCGGGCGAGCGCCTGGCCAGCGGGACGCCGGCCGAGGTGCAGGCCGATCCGGCTGTGCAGGCCGCCTACCTCGGCGAAATGAACGACCCCCACGCTCCGCCGCTGCGCGGGTCGCTGCCCCCCGAGGGGGCTGACCAGCCTTGGGGCGGCCCGGCGGCTGGTCGGTCTTCGAATGCCCACGACGTTTCGCGCCCGCGCGCGGACGCACCGGAAGCCCTGGGCGTGGGCGCCCTGGTCGCCGGCTACGGCGCCGAACCGGTGCTGCACGGCATCGACCTGCGCGTGCGCCGTGGCGAGGCCGTGGCCCTGCTGGGCGCCAACGGGGCCGGCAAGTCCACGCTCATGAAAGCCATAGCGGGCCTGCACCGCCCGGTGCGCGGCGGCATTCACCTGGACGGCGCGGCCCTGCACGAGCTGGGCGCCGAGCAGGTGGTGGCGCGCGGCGTGGTGCTGGTGCCCGAGGGCCGGCAGGTGTTCCCCGAGTTGAGCGTGCTCGACAACATCCGCCTGGGCGCCTTCCTGCGGCCCGAGGACCGCGAGGCGCGCGTCGAGGAGCAGCTCCAGCGCTTCCCGCGCCTGCGCGAGCGGCTGCACCAGCGCGCCGGCCTGCTGTCGGGCGGGGAGCAGCAGATGCTCGCCATCGCGCGCGCCCTGATGTCGCGCCCGCAAGTACTGCTGCTGGACGAGCCCTCGCTGGGCCTGGCGCCCAAGGTGATCGCCGAACTCTTCGCCGCGCTGGACCGCCTGCGCCGCGAAGGCATGACCCTGCTGCTGGTGGACCAGATGGCGGGCCTGGCACTGGCGCTGGCCGACCGCGCCTACGTGATGGAGGGCGGGCGCATCGTGGCCCAGGGCACGGCGGCCGAGATCGCGGCCGACGGGGCACTGGCGGCGGCCTACCTCGGCGAACGCCTCAGGC
>Ga0247823_10003068_pt1 | contig 13637 bp, 14 predicted proteins | sample 13C_PalmiticAcid_2_FD_192426 | JGI IMG/M metagenome (GOLD analysis project Ga0247823, IMG submission 192426) | Soil microbial communities from agricultural site in Penn Yan, New York, United States - 13C_PalmiticAcid_Day30 | ecosystem: Environmental > Terrestrial > Soil > Agricultural land...
AGATGAGTGAGCCCCTTCCGGCTGGTCCGGAAGGGGCTCACTCATCTGTCGCGCCGAGTCGCGATCTGAGCCGGAGTCGGTAAGTTGCCGGTTGGTACCCTGCACTAAGGGTGCGCGGCAGTTGCGAGTGCGTGAGGAGCACCAATGGGCATCGACTTCAACGAGCTGAAGAACAAGGCGGAAGACCTTGTCGAGCAGCACGGCGACAAGATCGAGCAGGGCGTCGAGAAGGCGGGCGAGTTCGTCAAGGGCAAGTTCGGCCACGCCGAGCAGGTCGACGGGGTCGTCGACAAGATCCAGGACATGATCCCGGACAAGCCCGGCACCACTGAGGGCACCCAGGCGTGAGCTTAGGCAACCAGGCCGACGAGCGGGTCCCCCCTCCGGGAGGGACCCGCTCGTCTGCTCCCCGCAAACCCTCCGTCCACACCTGGCAGCGGGTCAGCCCGCCGCGCCTGGAGTCGGTCCGGCTGAAGCTCGCCGAGTCCCGGCTCCGCGTGTCCGGCAGGCTCATCGCGGCCGCCGATGGCGACGTCGAGGCGTTCAGCGCGTCCTTCGAGGCGTCGGTCGACAAGAGCGAGACGGCCGGTCGGCTGCTGCTGCGCACGACCACGGCAGAGGAGGAGCGGCAGATCTCGCTGAGCCGCACCGAGGACGGCTCGTGGCTGGTGGACCGGGCGGGCGCCTCGCGGCGAGACGAGTTCGACGGCTCGCTGACGGTCGCGGTGGCGGGCGCGGTCACCTTCCACGCGCAGCCGATCCGGCGGCTCGGGCTGCACCGGGTGGCCGGGGAGGCCGACTTGCCGGTGGTGTCGGTGAGTCTTCCCGATCTGACGGTGAGTCTTGTTCGACAGTCTTATCGGACTGTCTCTATTGACGCTGATGGCGCAGTTATCGCGTTCACCCAGGATGGTGTGACTACAGAACTTGTCGTCGACGCCGATGGTGTCGTGGTGGACTTCCCTGGAGTCGCTCGGCGCGTCTAGTGCTGTGTCCACGTTCATGGACACAGCACTAGATCGTGAATGGGGCGTACGCGACGGCGAAGGCGGCGCGGGCGTCCACCCCGATCGCCTTGACCTCGATGGTGTGCGCGCCCGCCGACAGTTCCGTGGTGTTGAGCGCGAGCCGCCACACCCCGGCCACTCCCGGTCCGTCGGCGACCGTCGGGATGCCCGCGATCTTCGCCCCGTCCAGCCGGATCTCGACGCCCGCCAGGCCCGCCAGCTCGCCGCCGAGCCGCTGGCCGCCCGGCCCGTCGGCGGTCACCTCCAGGACCATCCGGCCGCGGGGCACCGCCGTCTCCCCGCTGATGGGCGCACCCGCGGCGTCGAGGAAGCGGGCAGCCGGCCGGGCGAGGGCCAGCCTGGTGCGGGGGATCGGGACGTCCGTGCCGGATCCCGCCGCCGCCGAGACCGCGCCGGGCGGCGCGACCAGCTCGATCGACGCGCTCACCACTCTGGCGGCCCCCTCGCCGCGCCGGATGGGGCCGCGGACCCGGACGGGCAGGGTGTCGGCGTCGGCCCGCAGGATCAGGGCCTCGGCCGGGATGTCGGCGACCAAGGGGTAGCGCACGCCGCGGATCTGGGTTTGGCCAGGGATGGCTGGGCGGGCGGGGAACTCGCGGCCGCCGACGTCGATGGTGAACTGGTCCTCGGCGGCGACCGCGTTGGTCGGCACCAGGGTCACACGCAGCTGCGCGCCAGCCGCACCGGCGACGCGGGAGCCGCCCGAGGGGGTGATGAGCTGGGGGCTCGCCGCGACGACCACCCGGCCGGTGTCGAGCACGGGCGGCGCGACCAGCACCGGCGGTGCCGTCTCCGCGCCGAGGAAGCCGACCAGGTCCACCGCGGCGTGCAGACCGCCCGGGCCGCCGACGAACCCGACGAGGGCGGTCGACTCCCGCCACGGCGGAACCACGTCACCGCCGCCGACGACCTTGCCGTCGCGCACGATCTGGATGCCGTCGACGCGGAACACGATCTCCCAGCGCACTGAGATCCCGATCTCCGCGGGCGGCATCGGCGTGACCTGGACCGCCTGCCCGGAGCGCGCCATCCCGGGGGCGACGAACACCTGCGCGATCGGTACCTCGCCGCCCGCCACGTGGACCCGGATGGTGCCGGGTGGCAGTCCGGAGTCGTCATGGACGAGGCCGAGCTGACCGGTCCGGCCGGGGTCGTTGAGCGACCCGACCAGGTCGACCGGCCCCGGCGCGAAGTCGATGGTCAGCTCACCGGCCTGGCCGGGGTGGTCGGTGCCGAGGACCAACCGACCCAGTTCGCCGTCGACCGGCATGTCCCGCAGCCGCAGCGGCGCCCGTGACCGCAGGACCACCGGCTCGGCGCCACACTGGCCGCTGACCACCATGCGCTTGCCGTCCTGGCCTTCGCCGCGGGTCGCCCGACCGCAGTCCGACGTCCCGACCAGCCGCCACCGCGACGGCTCCGGCACGACCCGGGAGGCGAAGCGGTCGACCATCGTCCATGGCGGCTCGCCGTCGGGAGCCTTCGGCGTCCCGACGGTCAACGCGGGCAGCGAGCGCTTGCCGAACGAGTCGATCGTGCGCACCTCGATCTGGTACGCCGCGTCGTTGTCCAGCGCGTCCAGCTGCGCGATCGGCTGGGCCAGCAGGCGGACGTTGTTGAGGGTCCCGTCGCGGCCCCAGCGGATCTCGTACCCCGCCGCCCGCTCCGGCTCCGGCTTCCCGGTCCGCTGCGGCCCCCACGCGACGATCAGGCGCTGCGGACCTGCCTCGACGGTCAGCCCGGCGGGTTGCGCGGGCGCGTTGCCGGGGGACGGGACGACGACGGCGTCGCCTGCGAACTCCTTGACGCTCGTCTGTGCCGGGGGAGCGGGTTTGGGCTGGTCGGCGGCCTGTTCGGGGGTACGCAGGATCGCCACCGCCCCGCCGATGACAACCGCACCGGCGACGATGATGGCCGCGCGCCGAAGCAGTCGAGGGCGGTCGGGCTGGGGGTGATCCACGGGGTCAACGTAGGGCCGGTGTGGGGCCGGTCACGGTTTTGTTGCCGACCCGATATCTGAGGACGGCTCACGGTCGTCCGGATCGAACGGGGCAAGTTCCTTGGGCACACCCAGAGCGAACCTCGTCCCGACGAGCCCGACGTGCCCGGCGAAGGTCGCCTTGTTGAACCAGACGGTCTCGGTGAAGGTCGCGTCGTCGAACCAGGCGGACTTGGCGAAGCGCGCTCCGCTGAACAAAACGTCGCCGGTGAATTCCGTCCCGACGAACTGCGCGTCATCCGCGAAACCCGTCCTGACAAAGCGGGCGTTGCCGGTGAACGTCGCCCCATAGAACCTGGCGTCGCCCGCGAAGCCCGCCCTCTCGAACCTGGCGTCGCCGGTGACGGTCACCCCGTCGAACCAGGTGGTACCGGCGAAAGTCGCTTTGTCGAAGGTGGCGGTCCGGATAGCGCAGTCGGCGACGGTGAAATCGATGAGGGTGGCGCCGGTCAGGTCGAGGTCGATGCCGGGCCAGAAGGTCTCGGCCGCATGGGCGTTCCCGGGGCGGAGGTGCGTCGCCAGGAGCCGCTGGGCGGCCAGCCGGACCTCACGCTCCTGCTGGCTCTCGCGCACGGCGTCCTTCTCGTCGTCGTATTCATCTGGAAGCTGGTACGGCATGCGCAGGTAGGCGCAGAGCACGTTGACGATCGTTTGCCGCTGCGACGGGTTGTCCTGGGCCAGGCGCTCTAGTGCGTAGAGCCCGCCCAACCGGACCGGGGCCTTCTCGGAGCCGAGCTGCTCGACCGCCTTGGTGTACAGCTCGGTGATCCGCCGCGCGGTCGCGTCTCGCTCGGTCGCCTCGGCGACCCGCTGTTGCAGGACGAAGGCGCGGTCGACGTCGGCGTGGTCGCGGTCCTTCTGCCGCAGCGCGATCTCGGTGGACCGCTGCCGCCGCCACGCCAGGTACAGCGCGAACAGACCGCCGCCGCCCAGTCCGATACTCAGCCCGATTCGCAGCACGTCCAGTCGCGCGGCCACCCGCGCGGGATCGGTCGGGCCGGTGGCCAGCGTCAACCACAACACCGTCACCACCGCGGCGGTGACCAGTACGACCCCGACCGCCGCGGCCGCCAACACCCGGCCTGACATCGGAGCCACTGACTGAGGTTCGGAAGGACCAGTCACGGCTTGATCATCGCGTCCCCGCGTCGGATCGTGTCGCCGACCGGTGGATCAGTCGGCGGTCGGGACCTCGGCGACGGCCATCGTGCCGTCGAACCCGATCACCCGGCCGCCGTCGGCCCCGATGACCGACAGTTCCTCCAACGCGTCCCCGTCCTCAAGGTCCACGAGCACCCGCGTGGCCTTCGTCGCGCGGTGCGCCTCAAGGCTCGCGCGTCCGTCGTGCCCCGCCATCACCGTCGCCCGCAGCGCGCCGGTCGAGGCGAGTGCTCCCCGGGCGGCGCCGAGCCTGCCGAGTGCGTCGTCGACCGCTTCCAGCAGTGCGGCCCGGTTGCCCTCGCACATCGCCAGGACTAGTTCCGGGCGTGTGCCCATGACCCGCGTGCCGTCGCCGAACGAGCCTGCCGCCAGGGCCATGGCGAGCGGGCCGCCGTCGGCTCCGCAGGCGGCGAGGATGGCGGCCAGGACGTGCGGCAGGTGCGAGATCCGGGCGACCGCGGCGTCGTGTTCCCCGGCGGGGACCGGCACGACGTGCGCGCCGCAGTCGATGGCCAGGTCGGCGGCGGCGCGCCAGGCGGTGGCGTCGGTGTCGACATCGGTGGTGACGACCCAGGCGGCGCCATGGAACAGCTCCGCGGTGCTAGCCGACCAGCCGGAGGCCGACGTGCCCGCCATCGGATGCCCGCCCACGTAGCGGGTCGCGGGCGCGTACCGGCCGACGGCCTCCGGCTGGTCGGCTATCACACTCGCGACGTCGGTCAGCAGGCACTCGGGCGCGAACTCGGCGACCTGGCGCAGGACCGTGTCGATCGCGGTCAGCGGGACCGCGATCACCACCAGCGCGTCATCGGCCACCGCGCGCCGCAGCGCGTCGGCGGCCGGGACGATGTCGAAGCCGGACGCCGCCGCGGCTTCGGCGTCGGTGTCCGACGCGGTGGCGCCCCACGCGGTGCGGCCCGCGCCGACCGCCGCGCGCAGCACGGAGCCGCCGATTAGTCCTAGGCCGATGACGCACACCGATCGCATCGGCACATCCTGCACTACTCGCGAAGAGCGTCCAGCGCGAACGCGGCGTACGTGGCGACGCCGTGGGCCATCGCGGGCTCGTCGAACAGCACCCGGTTGGAGTGGTTCGGCGGCGCGTCCGCCGGGTCCAGCTCGGGCGGGCAGGCGCCGAGGAACGCCATCGCCCCCGGGACGCGCTGCAGGACATAGGAGAAGTCCTCCGCGCCCATCAGCGGGTTGGGCATGACCGTGGCCGTGCCGCCGAAGGCGCCCACCAGCTCCACCACCCGGTGCGCGACGTCGGCGTCGTTGACCGTCACCGGGTAGCCCGGCTTGATCTCGACCTCCACCTCGCACCCGTGCGCCGCGCCGATGTTCTGGCAGACGCGCGGGATCTCCTCGACCATCGTCTTGCGCGTCTGGTCGGACAGCGTGCGCAGGGTCCCTTCGAGCAGCGCGGTCTCGGGGATGATGTTGGACGTGGTCCCCGCGGTGATCCGGGCGATGGTCACCACCGCTGGCTCGAACACGCTGATCCGCCTGGTCACCGCGGTCTGCAGCGCCCCGACCATCGCCGCCGCGGCGGGCACCGGGTCGATCGCGTCGGCCGGGGTGGAGGCGTGCCCGCCCTTGCCGGTCACCACGACCCGGAAGGAGTCCGCGCCCGCCATGATCGGGCCCGGCCTGCACCGGATCACCCCGGACTTCTCCTTGGACGTGATGTGCAGCGCCAGTGCCTTCTCCACCGGCGAGTCCGCGGCGTCGAGCACGCCTTCGTCGAGCATGAACCGGGCGCCGTGATAGCCCTCCTCGCCCGGCTGGAACATGAACACGACCTGCCCGGCCAGTGCGTCGCGGCGGTCGTGCAGCAGCCGCGCGGCCGAGGCGAGCATCGCGACGTGGGTGTCGTGGCCGCAGGCGTGCATGGTGTCGGCCTCGACCGAGGCGAACTCCAGGCCGGTGTCCTCGGTCAGCGGCAGCGCGTCCATGTCGCCGCGCAGGAGCACCGTCGGGCCTGGGCGCGCGCCGGTGAGCACCGCGACGACGGATCCGACCGCCGTCCCGGTCTGGATCTTGAGATCGAGCCCGTCGAGCGCGCTCAGGACCGCGGCCTGCGTGCGGGGCAGGGCCAGCCCCTGTTCAGGGTGTTTGTGCAGCTGTCGGCGGAGGGAGACGGTCTTGGGCTGAAGCGCTTGAGCGGCTTCGAGCAGGCCATTGAACCGCGGGTCGTGCTGCGTCTTCATCTCTCGATAGTGTCATTGACCCCCAGTTAGGGGGACTGCTTCTTCCGGGTGACCGCTGATCGGAATACGGTGGTGCCATGTCGGAGCAGGAGCCGGTAACGGGCTTCGGAGTGGCGGTCGTCCGTGAGGACGGCAAATGGCGATGCGACCCCATGGACGGCTCCGCTCTGCGGGAGCTGGACGCGGCCATCACCGAGCTGCGCAAGACCAGGTCGACGGGTGCGGTCTTCGGGCTGCTCGCGATCGACGACGAGTTCTTCCTGCTGCTGAGGCCCAGTCCGGGTGGGGTCTCCCTGCTGCTGTCCGACTCCGCCGCCGCGCTGGATTACGACATCGCCGCGGACGCGCTGGACCTGCTGCGCGTCGACCCGCCGGAGGACGAGGACGAGGTCTGGCCGGAGGGGTCCCTCGACATACTGGCCGACCTCGGCCTGCCCGCCCCGGAGATGCAGGTGATCATCGACGAGATCGACCTGTACCCGGACGAGCAGCTGCAGATGATCGCCCAGCGCCTCGGCTTCTCCGACGAGTTCACCAAGCACCTCGACACCATCCTGCAGTGATCTCCGCGGAAGCCCAGGTGCGCGCCGCGATCGTCGCGGCGGGCTTGGCCGACCTGACCGGCGACATTCCCATCGGCGCGGTCGTGTTCGGCCCGGACGGCTCGGTGCTGGCCTCGGCGTGCAACGCACGGGAAGCCCTCGGCGATCCGACAGCCCACGCCGAGATCCTCGCCCTGCGCGCGGCCGCCGCCCGCCTGGGTGACGGCTGGCGGCTCACCGGCTGCACGCTCGCGGTGACCGTCGAACCGTGCACGATGTGCGCGGGCGCGCTGGTCCTGGCCCGTGTCGCCCGCGTGGTGTTCGGCGCGTGGGAGCCCAAGACCGGCGCGGTCGGCTCACTCTGGGACGTCGTGCGCGACCGCAGGCTGACCCACCGCCCGGAGGTCCTCGGCGGAGTACTGGAAGCCGAGTGCGCGGCGCTGTTGGACGGGTTCTTCGCTGACCGACGTTAGTGTGATATGCGTCACAAAGATGTGGGATTGGGCCGAACGTAGGACACCCCTCTAGTGAGGGCGTCAGCTCTCTGAACCAGAGGAGTGCCCCCATGAGCATCTTCGACAAGGTCAAGGACAAGGCCGAGCAGCTGATCGGCGATGCCAAGGAGAAGATCGGCGAGATGACCGGGAACGAGAGCCTGGCCAACTCCGGCCGCGCCGACCAGGTCGAGGGCGAGGTCAAGGAAGTCGCCCACGACGTACAGGACAAGGCCGAGGAAGCCGCCCAAGGCGTGCGGGACAAGGCCGAGGAAGCCCTTGGTCAGGCCAAGGACAAGCTCAACTAACGCCGCTCTCGCGCGAGCCTGCCGCCCCGGGTGGCGGGCTCGCGGGCGCAATGCCACCCCCGTGACGGATGACGCCCCCAGATCTGTACTCTCTTCTGCGGTGGCGTGTCCGAGCGGCCGAAGGAGCGCGCCTCGAAAGCGCGTGACGGTTCACCCCGTCCGTGGGTTCAAATCCCACCGCCACCGCCAGCTAGCAGCCAGAACGCCCGTCCCCGATGACCATGGGGACGGGCGTTCTGCTGTCTGGTCTCATTCGCCCTGGCAGGCTGAGGCGAGCGCACCTTCCGTGCTTTCGTCATCGTCGCCCTCTGAGGGTTGGTTCCTTCGGGCATGTGTTTGCCGGTCCGGCAAGTTCGCGGCGCGTGAGACCGTTCGTTGCCTCATTCTGACCGAGTGGCCACATCGGATGATGTCGAGCAGGCGGACGTCGCGTTGTTGGTGGTACACGGCATCGGTACGCAGAAGCGCGCGGCGCCGTTGCTCGACTACGTTGAGCCGCTGGTGGCGTGGGCGGATCAGTGGTCGCGAGCGCGGCGCGGGATCGGGGCACTGGTCACTTCGGCCACACTCACCGACGGCGAGAAGCCTCCCCGGGCGGCGATCACCGTGGGTCTGCCCGACGACGGGCCGGTCATGCGCTGGGTGTGTTCGGAGGCTCGGTGGAGCGATGCCTTCCCACCGCCCACTCCGAGTCAGGTCCTCGGATGGGCTCGGCGGTTTACCCTGCGAGCGGCGACGAAGGCAGCCATCCATCTCTATCGACCGGTGAGAACGTTCATCGAGTTCTTCCTCGACCAATTCTGGTCGCCCACAAAGAAGGTCGCCGATGACGCCGCCGACCAAAGGGGGACGAATCCAGCCACCGCGGCAAGACCGCTCGTGGAGGTCGTCATCATCGCCGCGGTCGGCCTATTGGCTCTGTTGTACTTCACGTTGTGCCTCATCGCCTACGCCATCGTGTTGGCGGTCGGCGTCGTGGTCGTCACCCTCGCGACACTGCTTGCGGGCGTGCTTCTCAGCATCGCGGTCAAGGTGCCGATCCTGCGCGGACGGATCGCGACTCCCGTCACCGGGCTGGTCACATCGGTGGGGGATGCGGCCGTGTGGACGGAATTGCCGGTCCGCGCGGCAGCGATGATCGACGTCGTCAAGGACGCGTTGGATCGGTTGCGCGAGGAGAAGCCGAAAAAGGTGGTCATCCTTGCTCACTCGCAAGGTGCCGCGGTGACTCTCGCAGCGTTGGCGAGGCCGTCGACCACGGAGCCGGCGGATCCGCCTGTGGACGTCTTGGTCACCGTTGGCGCGGCGGTGAGTCTGCTCGGTCCCACGTCGACTCCGTTCGCGATGTGGTCCCAGGTCGCCAAAGACGCTACCTGGATCAACATCTGGTCGGTGTGGGATCCCGTGTCCTCCGGCCCGATCGCGGATTCGCGCGCCTGCGCGCGCATGAGTTGGAGGCTGGCTTACGAGGACTTCGAGAGAGTCCCCAACTCCGAACGGGTGGACATGTGGGGTGATCCATTGACTCCGCTGCCCCTGGCGGAGCCCACGGTGGCGGATCCCGACGCGCCGAAAGGGCTTCTGAGTGGGGTCTGGCACGCGGCCGGGTTGGGGTTGGGCGAGGCGTACCGGCAGGAGGCGAAGGTCGTGGCGGGGGGTGTCTTCCCTGCGATTCCGGACGACGCCACGCCTCTCGATCGGAACTCGCCTGGACCAGCGGAGTGGCCGGTGCACAACCTCGCGTCCCTGACCGGCGATCACACCGCCTATCGCTTCAACGTTCCCCAAGTCATCGCCCCGCTGGCGCAACTCCTCGCTGACCTGTCGGGCAGATCCGAACAGTGGAAGCCACCCGACGACAACGTGTGGAGACGCGCGCTACGTGCGCATGTGTCGAGGGTCCGACTGCTGGGAGCCGCTCGCATCAGCATCGCCATCGCAGTCGTGCTGTCCGTGCTGCAGGTTGGGCCAGGACAGCTGATCACCCCTGCTGGGGCGATTTTCTCCGCTGTCAACGACAAGCAGGGCGCACTCTTCGCCGCTCTCGACACCACACTCGCGGGTCTGCTCGCGCTCGCCTTGAGCGGTCTGGTGTTGTTCGGAATCTGGGCGGGGTTGGCGAAAGCGAGTTGGGAAGCTTGGGAACGTCACGCCTGCGCCGCGCTAGCCCAGACCGCGACTGATCCCTCTGCCCGTGTCCGCCCACACCTGGCCGCCGCCGCGTTCCTCATGCTTCACCTTGCGGCTGTCGTGACCGTTTGTGTGCTGGCCGACGACGACTTCATCCTCGTCGGTGGATGGGATGACGTGCAGGGCCAAGTCGGACTCTTGCTACTCGGATGGATCATTGTCGGGCCCTTCCTCGGGATCCGACCAAAGCCGGTCCCGTACAGACCGCTCGCGGCGCCCGGAGTCGGTCCCCCAGAACCATCACCGCCGCAGCCCGAGTCCCATGGCGGCGGCGCCTAGGCCCAGTTCGGTCGCATTCATTCGCCGCCGCCCTTCATCGACCATCGGCCTGCGGGGTTCAGGCGAGGGCGGCGACCAGCAAGGCGAAGGCGGCGATGATGACGGCGACGCGGGCGTAGTGGAAGCGGTCCCAGCGGTTCATCTGCTGCTTCCAGTCGTCGGGCCGGTTGTCGGGGGTCCACGTCTTGGTCCGGTTGTTGATCGGGACGAGCAGCAGGATCGACATGATCACGCTGAGGGTCAGCAGTGCGCCAGCCGTGACGACGAGGCCGGTGCCGTGGTCGTGCCATCCGACGATGGCCCAGATCGCGACGAGGATGAGCGAAGTGAAGTACCAGACCGGCATCACGGCGCCGAGCATCCGGCCCCCATGGGCGCGGCCGAGCAGGCCGTTGTCGCCCGGGAGACCGTGGAGGATCGGATTGATGACGAAGGCTACGGAGAACTCCACCCCCACCATGACGCCGACGACCACGGTGGTGAACACCTGGAGTGCGTTGAGCACGATGACTCCTCTAGAATCTAGCGCTGCTAGCTGTTGTGGCAACGCTAGCAGTAGTGCCGCTCGATTGTCTAGCGATGCTAGGATTGACCCATGTCGGTACAGGAACGCAAGGAGCGCGAACGGGCGGACCGCGAACGCCTCATCTTGGCGACGGCCCGCGAACTCGCCGAGCAGGACGGCTGGGACGCGGTCACCACGCGCAAGCTGGCGGAGCGCATCGAGTACAGCCAGCCCGTCCTCTACAGCCACTTCCGTGGCAAGCGCGAGATCATCGGCGCCGTCGCCATCGAAGGCGCCGCCGAGATGGCGACGGCGCTGCGGGCCGCGACCGCCGCCGCGGACGGCCCGCGCGCCCGGGTCGCCGCCCTCGCCCGCGCCTACCTCGGCTTCGCCGCACGCTGCCCGGCGGTCTACGACGCCATGTTCCGGCTCGACGGCGGCCTGCCGTTCGCGCGGGAGGACACCCCAGAGCCGCTGAAGGACGCCTTCGCCGCCCTGCTGGAGAGTCTCGGAGATGTCGCGGGCGACGGCGTTCACCCGGGGCTGTTCACTGAGGTGTTCTGGGCGGCCCTACACGGTGTCGCGACCCTGACCAGGGCGGGACGACTGCCGCCGGAGGACACCGAGCGGAGGACGGAGTTGCTGGTCGACCGGCTCGCCGTGCTCTGACGCGCCGTCCTGGCCCAGGTTTCAGTCTCTTCATCTGAGCGCCGGTCGAGACATGGGACCGGCGCTCTGCTGTCTGGTCGCGCGCCGTGGTGCCCGGTTCTAAGATCAGTCCTCTATGGAGCGCTTCCGGCGAATTCTCGCCCCGGTGGGCGGTGGCTGGATACCTTGCGCCCTAATCGCCATGTTTGCGGCTATGGCGTACTTGGTTAGCGTCGCGAGCTGGGTTCCGTTCAGTGTCGCGGGCATCAAGGAGCTGTCGGGAGAGCGCATCCTCGACGTCAGACCGCCCTATGGCTCGGACGAGGGCTACAGGACTCTCGACGCACTTGAGGCATTGGGCCGTCAGCGATACGACTGGTATCTGGTCGCTGACGTGGTCTTCATCGTCGTTTACACAGCCGCACTGGCCGGTGCCATATTCGCCGGGTTCGGCAAGGGGCGGTTGGCGACAGGCCTCGCGATCGTGCCGTTCGTCGCCGCCGGGTTCGACGTCGTGGAGGACGCGAGTGTCTTCGCCGCGCTCCGCGCCTTTCCCGGCGCGTCGTCCGGCGCGTTGGAAATCGCGAGCGTGGCGGGACTGGGCAAGTTCGTCTTCTTCTATTCCGCGTTGGTCATCGCCGTGGGAGGCGGCGTCGTCTGGGTTGTTAGAGCGGTGCGCAAACGGAGGGGTCGGCCATGGTGAAGATGAAGAGTGAGAGCACTGGCCAGAACATCAAGCAGACATATCTCGCCCTGCGGTTCGCGATGGTGCTGCTTGTCGCGATGCTGTTCGGGTCGATCATCGTGCAGTACTTCGCGTACTCCCCGGACTGCTTCCAGCACTCGATCAGCGCCTACTACTTCACCGCCGCGCGCGGGGTGTTCGTCGGCAGTCTGTGCGCGATCGGCGTGTGTCTGATCATCCACCGGGGCAGCACGGACGCGGAGAACGTGCTGCTCGACTACTCCGGTTTCATGGCTCTTGTCGTCGCGTTCGTCCCGACCACGATCGACCGGACGTGTGCGGTGAGCAATGCCCCGTCCGACGACGAACTCGCCGAAGCCGTGCAGAACAACGTCCTCGCGCTGTTCGGAATCGCGATCATCGCGGTGATCCTGGGTGTGTTCGTGAAGAAGGTCCGGCAGGATCCGAACGGACCTCTCACCGCGTTCGCCAAGTGGGCGCTGGGCGTGACCCTGCTGCTGCTGTTCGCCGGATTCTGGATCTTCCTCATGTGGCGGTACGAGTTCCAGCAGGAAGCGCACGACTGGTCGGCCCGACTGCTGTTCGTCGGCATCTTCGGCGTTGTCGTGGTGAACGCCATCGAGTTGGGCAAGGAGGGTTCCGGCCCCAAGAAGTGGGTCAACAAGTATTCAGTCTTGGCCGGACTCATGGTTGTCGCCGCGGGCGGCTGCCTGGTGGCCAAGGCGGCCCTCGACTTCGGGCATTGGCTCACTCTCCTGGAGGCGCTGCTGATCGCCGGATTCGGGGTGTTCTGGATGATCCAGACGAACGAACTCGGCGGCAAGGTGAGTCGCAAGGATGAGGGAACCCCTGAAGACCGCGCCGCAGTCTGACGTTCAGTCACTTCGACTTTCCTTGTTCACCCGATAGGGGAAGGATTTCCTCACCGTCCAGTGAGGAAGGACTTTCCAGTGAGAACATCCGCGCGCCCCCGGGCAGCGCTGTTCAGCGCCGCCGTCCTGTCAGCGGGCCTGGTCGCCGCCACCGCGTCGACCGCCGCGGCCGCGCCCAGCGCCGACGCCCTGATCGCCGAGGTCTACGGCGGCGGCGGCAACTCCGGCGCCACGCTGACCAACGACTTCATCGAGCTCGCCAACGCGGGCGGTGCCCCGGTCGACCTGACCGGCTGGAGCGTGCAGTACCTGCCCGCCTCGGCGAGCGCGAGCAGCCCGTGGCAGGTCACCCCGCTCACCGGCGCGCTCGCCGCCAACGGCCGCTACCTCGTCGCCGAGGCGGCGGGCGCGGGCGGGACCGTCGCACTGCCCACGCCGGACGCGACCGGCTCGATCCCGATGTCGGCCACCGGCGGCACCATCGCCCTTGTCACGTCGACCACCCCGCTGACCTGCAAGACCGCCGCCGACTGCACCGCCGACGCGAGCGTGCGCGACCTGGTCGGCTACGGCGCGGCCGTGGTTCGCGAGACCACGCCGACGACGGCGACGACGAACACCACGTCGGCCGCCCGCGCCGCTCTGGTCGACACCGACAACAACTCGGCCGACTTCGCCGTCGGCGCGCCGACGCC
>Ga0247823_10003069_pt1 | contig 13632 bp, 8 predicted proteins | sample 13C_PalmiticAcid_2_FD_192426 | JGI IMG/M metagenome (GOLD analysis project Ga0247823, IMG submission 192426) | Soil microbial communities from agricultural site in Penn Yan, New York, United States - 13C_PalmiticAcid_Day30 | ecosystem: Environmental > Terrestrial > Soil > Agricultural land...
CCCAAACGGTATGTGAGCCGGTATAGGGCCTGATGGATTTATAGATACTGGCTTCGGGGCTCACATAAGGATTGAGCCAGAGGTTCACGCGGATGCCCTGCTTGCGCATGTCGGCTACAAACTGCGCGGGCCGTGGGAAGCGGGTACTGTCCCATTCGAAAGTACAGGGATAGGATTTGCTTTGCCAGCCTGGTTCCAGTCCGATGAAATCGAGCGGATATCCTTTCTGTTCAAAGAGGGTGGCTTCTTCTTTAACGGCTGTATCGTTGTACAGTCTTTGTACACGCTGCGTGAAACCAAGTCCCCATCTGGGCGGCAGGCAGCCACCACCATTGTACAGGTTGAAGCGGCGTACAGCATCGATGGCTTTGGGGCCTGCAAAGATGTAAATTTCCACACCCGCTGCAGGAACCAGGATCTCTACTGCATCGGAGTACGGGCGCGCTTGCCAGCTCTTGTCCAGGTTCCGGTCACGCGCCTCCGGAAAATTCTTACTGTCCTTTCTTACGCCGGAGCCGGCATATACATTGAGATAGCGGGCGCTGTTGATGAACACGCCGTACCCGTTGGAGCTTACATAGAATGGTGTGGGTGCATGGTTACGGCCATTGTCCTTTCCTCCGAAATGGTCCACATGCAATTGCAGGATCTTGCCGCGCTGGTGAACGGTCTGGAAGTTGAGCCCGAATCCATAGAGCTGTTCCTGTTTAACCAGGGGAAAACGGAGATAGGTCTTGCCATCACGGACCGTAGCGCTGATATCCGCCAAAGGCAGCGGGAATGAAGCCTTACTCATATTTCCCAGCGCCTGTTTATTGGGCTTTGTGCCGGCGGCGTTGAGCAGGTTATAAGCTTCCGGCTTACCGATCACGGCCTTCCAGACACCTGGCGCTACCTGCTGGAATACTGGCTGCTGGGCCACTATAGCCATGCCGACACTCATCAGCACTGCAGCTACCACTAATATTTTCGATACAAATTTCATAAGTTCTTATTTGGGAAGGATGGTATAGGTCTTTCCTTTTACGGTGGGGAAATCGATCACATATTCTTTCTGTTCTGGCAGGGACTGTACCGCTGCATTGTTCACAGTACCGTAAGAAGGCATTCCATAGGAAAATGCCAGCGGATTGGGATTGCTTCTTCTGGCTTCCGTAGCAGTAAGCTCTACCACTCTAACGGGTATGGTAGTACGAATTCTGCAATTACCGCCTGATCCGGAGAAGATGGTTGCTTTTTTCAGTGCGCCCCCAGTCCAGTTCATGCTCACCGTGAAGTTGCCCCTTGCTTTGATGCCGCGCACAGCGCCTGCCTGCCAGGCTTTGGGCAATGCAGGGAGTAAGCTGATACGGCCATCATGACTTTGCAGCAGCATTTCCGTAATACCGGCAGTGGCCCCGAAATTACCGTCGATCTGGAATGGCGGGTGGGCATCGAAGAGATTCGGATACGTGCCGCCGCCGCCCATTACTTCGCGGACTTCATTGGGGTTGATATAGGTGAAGGCATCGCTGAGTATTTTATAGGCATGCTCTGCATCCTGCAGCCTGGCCCACCAGTTCACTTTCCAGGCCATAGACCAGCCTGTGCTTACATCACCCCGGTGAATGAGGGATTGTTTGGCCGCCGCCGCCAGCTCAGGTGTATTCACTACCGTGATCTGACTGCCGGGATAGAGTCCGAACAGATGCGACAAATGCCTGTGCTTATCTGAAGGCTGGTCCCAGTCTTTGAACCACTCCTGCAACTGGCCATACTGTCCGATATGATAAGGATAGAGTTTCGCTTTTGCTGCAATGAGCTTCTCCTTGAATTGCTGATCGATCTTCAAAATATCAGCGGATTGGATCAGGGCAGTGAACAGTTCTCTGATCAGCGACATATCCATGGTGCTTGCCATGCTCACCTGGTATTCCTTTCCATCCTTTTTCAATGTATTCTCTGGAGAAGTGCTGGGGTTGGTGATCAGGAAATCGCTTGCAGGATCTTTGATCAGCCACTGCAACTGGAATTGTGCCGCGCCTTTCATCAGCGGATAGGCCTGCTCGCGCAGGAACTTTATATCTCCGGTGAAAAGATAATGCTCCCAGAGATGGGTCGACATCCACACACCTGCCATCGGCCAACAGCTCCAGCGGGGCGCGCCTTTCTCATCCCACTCATAGCCACCGGGTGGAGAGGTCTTGGCCCAGAGATCAGAGTTGTGATGCACTACCCAGCCTTCATCGATATTGTAATTCACTTTTGCTGTAACGGCGCCATTCACTGCGAGCTCTTTCAGGAAAGCGAAGAGCGGCTGGTGGCATTCGGAGAGATTGGTATTCTCCGCCAGCCAGTAATTCATTTCTGTATTGATATTGGTGGTATAGTTGCTGCCCCAGGGTGGCTGCACATGATCATTCCAGATGCCCTGCAGATTGGTAGGCCGGGAACCGGGACGGCTTGCTGCGATCATCAGATACCGGCCGAACTGGTAGTATAAAGTCACCAACGGATTATCTCCTCCACGTTTGCTGAATGTTTTCAAACGGAGATCGGTTGGCAGCTTCAGGGACTCGGCATCGGTGCCAAGATCAAGTTTAACACGATTGAATAATGATTGATAGTCGGCCACATGCGCCCTCTTCAATTGCTCGAATGGGATACCGGATACTTTACCCATATTAGCCATGGCTTCAATGGAAGGATTCTTTCCCTGCAAACCAGCCGAGCGGTTGAACCCATTGAAGCTGGTAGCTTCAGTAAGATAGATGGTAACGCTGTTGGCATTGCTCACGTTCAGTTGATCGCCGGCGGCTTTTACAACACCTCCTTCATTCACTACTTTCACCTGTATTTCAAAGGTCATCCCCTCTCCTTTCGGATCATCGTCATATTCCACCTGCTTAGGTTCAGAAGGACGGTTGGCCACAAACTTTGGAGCTTTGCCTTTCAGCACCAGGAGATTGGCCGCAGCAGCACTGGTATTGAAACGCAGTTTGCTGTTTAAAGCCACATTGAAATTCAATGCACCTTTTTTGCTGGCTGTGAGCCTCACCACCATTGCCTTTGAAGGGAAGCTGGTAAATACTTCGCGGGTGTACTCCACACCGTTCTGCGTATATTTCACAGTAGCTATCGCGTTGTTGAGATCGAGATCACGGTAATATTTTTCTGAGGTGGAATCAGCATTGGTGAATTGCAATTCCAGGTTACCGAGCGGGAGATAACGCGCAGAGTAAGGTCCCTGCATCTTCTTCCAGAGCTTTGCGGCCAGTTCAAAGTCGCCTTTGAAAACAGCTTCACGTACCTGTGGTAATACAGAAGGGCCATTCGGGTTGTTACCAGGCTCGGGCGCACCGCTCCAGAGGGTATTATCATTGAGCTGGTAACGTTCGCGGGCAACACCACCGAACACCATAGCGCCGGTTTTGCCATTGCCGAGGGGCAAGGCCTCTTCCCAGATGGACGCTGGTTGATTGTACCAGAGCTTCAATGCGGGATCAGATTGCGCAGAGGCATTAAGAGAATACAGGAATAGCAATAAGGTGATAATGCGTTTCATTGGCAGATGATTTTTTTCGCCGGAGGCGAAGGAATAGAAGTCACTCGCCGGGAGGCGAGTGACTGGGCAATGCGTGATAAAATTTTATAGTTCTATAAAGGCTGAGGGCAAAGATGGAACTGTTGCACTGAGCACTGATTTTCCTTTGTTGGTATTGATACGGATGATGGCGCGGCCATTGTAGAGCTGCACATAGTTGGAGCCGGAACTTGTTCCCTGGTTATCGATGAGTGTTCCATCACCGGCCAGTTTGAAACGGATCCAGTTGGCGGCATCTAAACATGGTACACCGTTGGCGTCATGCACTGTGGCTTGAATGGTTGTAACTCCATTCGCTTCTGAATTTTTTTGCAGTTTCACCTGTGCTGGCTTGTTCCATTTTTCCGTCTGGTATTGAAATGAAATAGAATCGGCAACGATGATCTTACCTTTTCTGGCGATTACCTTTATTTTGTTATCACCTTTATTGAAAGCTGCTGCCCACCTCAATCCTGCGGCAGGAAAATCCTGGCTGTTGCGTTTCTTCACACCCAGGCTTTTGCCGTTGAGGAAGGCTTCCGCTTCATCACAGTTGGAATATACTTTTATCATTTTCTCTTCTGCTGCATCACCCGAACGCACTGGCCAGTTATGGCCATAGATATGCGCCATCGGTTTGCTGGTCCAGTAGGATTGAAAAACGTAATAGGATTCTTTCTTCGTGAAGTCCCTCTCCACCACGCCTTTCTGGTTCATGTAAGGAACAGGGTTATCCGGACGCACAGGTGTGGAGAAATCCTTGAAAGGCCATTGAGCTGTACCGGTAAGCCAGGGCATGGTCTCCTGTTCTTTCAGGTGCCAGTCTACCAGGTTGCAGATATAGGATTCGCTCCAGTCGCCATCCTTGCTCACACGCGCTGCACCCCCATAAAGTGATGCATCACCGGCGCGCTCGTCGGCAGCGCCTCCGGCTTTCACACTCAGCAGTGCTTTATCAGGACTTTCGGAATGACGGCCGGCATGTGAATCACCGCCCCATTCCACGTGCAGGAAATGATTCACTTTCTTCATTTCCATTTCGGATACGCTCTTGTATTCTGTGTAAATGCCGCGGTACCAGCCTGCCCAGATGCTGGGCGAATACACATCCACAATGTCTTTACAGAAATCGCAGCGGCGGATGGCGGTTTTGCGGGAAGGGTCCAGGTTATGACTGAGGTCATTGAGCTCACTCATGAATGAACGGATACTGTCTTTATCGAATGTGGGGAAATCTCCGGGCCAGTCGTTCTCATTGCCCAGGCCCCAGAGAAATACAGAAGGGTGATTGTAATGCTGCTCAATCATATTGGTCAGCATACGCTTTGCCTGTTCGCGGTAGATCTTTCCGCCAAGGCCGCCACGGCACCAGGGAATTTCTTCCCACACGAGGATACCCAGGCTATCGCAGAGATCAAGAATGATGCGGCTTTGCTGGTAATGGCCCAGCCTGATGAAGTTTACGCCCATCTCTTTCATCATGATCATTTCCTGGCGCATCATGTCTTCTGTCATGGCAGCGCCCACTCCGGCATGGTCCTCATGACGGTGCGTGCCGCGCAGTAATAATCTTTTACCGTTCAGCAGGAAGGGGCCCTGCTCTACAAATTCAGTATAACGGAAACCGGTTTTATTAAGTTGTTTCACGTCGCCATTGCTGGTTTTGAGAATAGCTTCGATGGTGTAGAGCTGCGGATTATCGGTTGACCATACACGTGGTTTCTTTATATCCAACTCAATGGGCTCCGGTCCTTCCACTGGCATGGCCACCGTTTTCTGCTGCACCAGTTTTCCTGAAGGATCGGTGATACGGAGTTCGATGCTGGCTTCACCACCTTCGAAAGCAGGATCGTAGAAGCGCGGCGTAACGGTCAGCTTTCCTGCCTTACCTTCTTTATCCACTTCAGCTTTCACAAACAATTTATCGAAGGATACGGCAGGCACATACACCAGGTTGAGATATCGGTAAATGCCGCCGTAGATATTGAAATCAGACAAGCTGCTGGGGATCATTTCGAGGTCGCGTGAATTATCCGTACGGATGCTCACGGGGATCTTTCCATTGAATTGTTTCTGGCAGACCGGGTTCTTTTTGAATGCTTCCACTGCATCAGTGATATCGGCTGTGAACTCATCATAACCGCCAACATGGGACTTCACCAACTTATCGTACACGTATACGGAAATCTTCTGCCCTGCGCCTTCAAAATGAAGGAGGGTCCGCCCTTTCGCATAGGGATTACTGATAGTCAACTGAGTCCGGTACCAGGCCGGCCCCTGGTAATAATTCACATCGGGGTCCACTCCATCAATTGCATTCACGCAATGAGGGAGTGTAACATCTTGCCAGAGAGGCACGCTTTCCGGGTTGCCCTTGCCCACGGGGCGGATTGCTTCCCAGATGCCACCGAGATCCTGTTTCAGGAATTCCCATCCGGTATTCAGTCTTGTTGATTGTTGCGCATCGGCCTTCAGGCTGCTTATCAGCAGGCCCGTTACCAGCAGAAAATTTCCCAGCTTCTTCATTGTTCAGGATCAGTTTTCATTAAAGTACGATTTCCTGCGGAATGAGCGCATTTCATCAGGAATAACAAGTTGGCGTATGCATTACAAAGATCCGGCAGGTGCCGGATCTTTGCTGTGGTATGAACATATATTTTGATATCGTTCATCAGATCCGGATCTTATTCAGGGATCAGTGTGAGCGGCAGGAACCTGTCGATCACATGTACGGTACCATTGGTTGCCAGCAGGCTGCTGGTGCGCACGTTCCTCACGTCATTCAGTACAATCGGATAGTCCGAAGTATTGGATGGAGAAGAGTTGAGCACTTTGAACCTGAGCAGTGATTTCGGATTGTTATTGGGAATGAAAGGGAAAGTAGCTTGCCTGGTGATACCTGCAGGTAAGGTATTGAAATAACCTTCTGCGGCGAGTGTGGCCACTTCCTGGTTCTCATCCGGGAACTTGATGGTGTAATGGTCCTGCACGCTGGTAGCAATCAGGTACAGCAGGGAATTCCTTACAAACTCCTTGGGATAGTCTTCCCATTTGAGAGCAGGTTTTCCATTCACGAAATTTGCGCCGAAGAAACAATCAGGCTGCGTGGAATCCTTACCGCTCACCCTGGTAACCCGGCGGATGGCATCATTGTGCAGGAGCACGAACGTGCGTCCTGATTTTTCGTATTCAGCCAGATCGATCTCTGCATACTGGAGGCCACGGAGCATCCATACAAAGAGGGTATCATTGGGAGCGGCCACGCCGGTGGCACGGTCTGTGAGGTATTTGCCCGCAGACTTGTTGAGCTTGGGATCCAGCGTATGCGGTGTACGGTCGTAGTCTTTCTGCAGGCTGAGCTTCTTACAACTGGTGGCCATGGCCATCAGTACAAAAGCAGCACCGAATATATTGAGCTTGGTGAATTTCATAACAGTACAATTAATTGTAAGGTAGATTTTGTTTCAGCAGCGGGTTGTTCTCGATCAGTGTGCGGAACACGGGCCAGAGATATTTCCTGTTATCCGTTCCGAACCCTACCTGTTCAACACCCTGCCTGGTCTGCCTGAGTTTGAGAACGGGATCCATCACTTCCTGTACTTTTTCTGTACGTACGAGATCGAACCAGCGTTTTCCTTCTCCGAACAATTCCCAGCGGCGCTCATTGAGCAATGCATTTTCCATGGCGGCCTCAGAAGCAACAGCCGGATCTGTATCCAGGTAAGCAGGAAGACCGGCACGCACACGTACTATGTTCAGCCATTTCAGTGCTGTGGCCTGATCTGCCATTTTGTTGGCAGCTTCAGCATACAATAACATCATATCGGTAAGGCGGTACATCACCAGGTATACGGGCAATTGTTTGGAAGCGTCGTTCCAGGTTGGGTTACCGGTGGGGGCCACTGCATAATATTTCTGCATCCTGTCTCTCAGGGAAGCGGCAAAGTCAACAGTCTGCCTGGCACGGAAGTCCGTTGCCTGGATAGCGGCCCAGTCCCTCATTACAGCAGAGTCGATCTGCAGCGGGCTGTTGCTGTGATAAATGGAGTTGGGAAGACAGGCGCAGCCGTTCACAGTGAAGTCCCAGTGAATGCTCCAGATATTCTCGATGGAGTTACCGGCCAGGAAGATGCTTTTCCAGTTGGCCTGTGTGGCCAGGTCAGCAGCGCTTGCACCTGTGAACACCTTACCGGTTGGCGCTTTTGCTTTGAAGAGGTTATTGAACCAGATCATTGCATTGGGATAATCCTTCCTCCACATGTATACATCGGCCAACATGGCGCAGATAGCGCCTTCGCCGATATACCACTGTGAAGGAGTGGCATTCTTCGGGATCAGTTCATAGGCTTTTTCAAGGTCTTTGATGATGATCTCGTCCATGATCTTATCCTTGGACTCCCTGGCTCTCTTTGGTTCTTCTGCAATATCAGTATAGGGTTCCAGCCAGATCGGCGCATCGCCCCAGATCCTTACGATCCAGAAATAGCACATGGCGCGCATGGCATAGGACTGCGCCAGGTTACCATCAACGATGGACTTGGTAGCAGTACGGTCAAATTTCGGAACCTGTGGAATGTACTTGATACAGTTGTTGGCGCGGCCGATGGTGCGGAACAGGCCGGTCCAGTTGGAAGCCTGATTGCCGGAGCTCAGACCATTGGAAGCGATCTCAATGGCATGAGAGAAATTATACTGGGTGCGGTCGTAGTTATCTGCCCTTCCTTCACCCCAGTAAATATATTTACCCCATGTGCTTCCGGTGCCGCCGCCAGTCATTTCCAGTTGAAAAGAGGCATACACACCGGCCATGGCAGCCGTGATATCTTTGGTTGATTTGAAATACTTGTCTACTTCAACTTCCTGTAAAGGTCTTTCGTCCAGGAACTTTTTGCAACCGTTGCCTGTAATGGCAAGTGTTGCCAGCAATGCTATATTTAGAATTGTTTTTTTCATTGTGCTGTAGTTTAGAAGTTAACATTGATACCCACACCTACTTCCCTTCTCTTGGGGTATTTGCCATTATCGATACCAATCCTCAATCCGTCAGAAGTGAACTCGGGATCATACCAGGAGTAGTTAGTCCAGGTCATGAGGTTGGAGCCATACAGGAAGATATTGGCGGTGTTCAGCTTCCATTTCTTAGCGAGGTTGCCTGGCAATGTGTAATTGAGGCGGGCGCTGGCAAGACGGATGAAAGAACCATCTTCCAGGTAAAGGCTGTTGTAACCAAGGCTCATACCACCTCTTTCATCCTTGGCGGCAAACCTTGGGTAAATGGCCACGTCACCTGGTTTCCACCATGCATTCTTAATGGCGTCCCAGATGGGTGGTGAGTAGGTAGAGTTGTTACGGTTCTGATCATTGCGCACGTAGTTGTAGATCTCGTTTCCTATCTGACCATTGAACAGCACGTTCAGTGTGAAATTCTTATAGCGCAGGGTTGTGTTGAATCCGAAGAAATAATCAGGGATACCATTACCTGCGATCACTTTATCCAGGTCATCGATCTCTCCGTCATTGTTTATGTCCATCCATTCTGTATCACCGCCCAGCAGTTTGTTACCATTACGGTATTTGCTGTACACGGTGCCAGTGTAGGCTTTGCCGGTTGCGTCCGTATAAGATCCGTTGGGTGTTCCATTGGATCCCAGTACCACGCCGAGTCTTTCTCCCTGCTCATTGTAAGCATTGGATTCGTTCCACTGGTAAACGCCCAGGTTTTTCCAGAGGTAGAAGTCGCCGATCTTTCCACCTTCGATGAGCAGCCACTGGTCTTCGATCATGGCTGAAGTGCCGGTCAGCTTTTCAATGATGCCGTGTGTGAAAGAGATATTACCGCTGATATCCCAGCTGAAGTTCTTGGTTTGAATGGGCGTGCCGCTCAGTACAAACTCAAGGCCTTCGTTCCTGATATTACCCAGGTTGCGGGCTACACTGCTTTTACCGGTTTCTTTCGGAAGCTCATACTGATAAAGCAGGTCAGTTGTTTTCTTGATATAATATTCAGCGGTGAAGTTCATCCTGTTCCTCAGCATGGTCACTTCAAGACCGAGGTTATAAGAAGTTGTTTTTTCCCATTTGATACCGGGGTTACCGAGGCGCACTGATTCTGAAGCGGCGCTTTGTCCGTTATAGAACTGCTGCCCGAACTCCATGGTGGAGAAGGAAGCATAATCACCTACACGGTCGTTACCCGCCTGCCCTACAGCAAAACGGAGTTTGGCATCCTGGAGGAAGCCTGAAGCCCAGTCCATGAATTTCTCCTGAGAGAAGCGCCAGGCAACTGATCCGGAGAAGAAGTTACCCCATTTGTTCCTTTGACCGAAGCGGGAAGAACCATCACGGCGGCCGGAAGCCTGCAGGATGTATTTACCCTGGTAGTTATAACCAATACGGGCAAACATCGATGCATCCGCATTGGCAGTAGCCGTGGTCCTTGACTTGGTGAGGTCCACGATACCGGCATTGGAGGTGTTGATCTCTTCACTGAGGTAGCGGTACATGGAGATCAGGTAACCATCCCTCCTGTTCCTGTTGGCGCTCACCCCCAGCAAACCGGTGAACTGATGATCACCGATATTTTTGGTGTAGTTGAAGTAGCCCTGACCTTCCCAGTAGAATCTTTTACGGAATTCGTTGCTGCCAACTGCATCGCCGGTTCCACCGGAAGTGAGGTAAGCAGAGGTGAAAGATTTATTGGTCTGGTTTTCCAGGATAGCGTTGATCAGGGTGGTGAACTTCAGATCAGGGAGGATCTGGTAGCTCAGTGTATTGTTGATCTGAACCACGAAGTCATTGTCGTTGTCCTTGTTCATGAGGGCAAAGGCAACGGGGTTCCTTTTTGATTCGATGTAGCTGGCCAGGGTGCCATCGGGCTTATAGATGCTGGTCCAGGGGTTGCGTTCCCATACCTGCCTGGCAGAGGTACCTACCGGGATATTGTTACCGGTCTGGTAGGCAAACGAAAGGCTGTGTGATACGGAGAATTTCTTATTGGGCGTATATCCTACGTTGATCTTGGCCTGCACACGTTTGATCCAGCTGTTGAGTACGATGGAGCGGTCATCCGTATAGTTGATACTTCCGTAATAATTGGCGCCGCCTTTTTGTGCACCTGAAACACTCAGAGAAACGATGTCTTTATTGGCGGTACGGAAAAGGAGGTCCTGGTAGTCATTGTCTGCGTTGAGGTATGGGTTCACGGAGTCAGTGTTGATACCGTTACCGCCATCTCCGCGGAGCCTGCGGTATTCGCGGAGCTCATCGGAAGAGGTGGTGCGCAGTTTATGGGCAAGTTGTCCGGTTACATGGTTGTAAGACGCATTCACCTGGGGTTTGCCATCCTTTCCTTTTTTAGTGGTGATGATGATCACCCCGTTGGCGCCGCGTGCACCATAAATAGATGTGGAGGCTCCATCTTTCAGAATTTCGATGGATTCCATATCAGCAGGATTAACGAAGTTGGCATTCTCACTGAGTACACCGTCGATTACGTAAAGGGGGCCGTTACCACCGTTGATGGTGGAGGCGCCGCGGATCTGGATGGTACCCTGACCGGCGGGGTCGCCATTGTCGTTGGTCACCAGTACGCCCGATGCTTGTCCCTGTAAGGCATCGAACAGGGTTACCGGCTGGCGCTCGGCAATCTGTTTTTTACCTACGGTGGAGATGGAGCCGCCCAGATCGCGTTTGCGCATGGTGCCTCCATAACCGATCACCACCACTTCATCGAGCGGGTTGCCGCTGCCTTCTTTCAATTCAACATTGAAAGTGCGGTCCTTCCCTACTTTTATTTCCTGGGTGGCATGGCCTACAATTGAAATTACGAGAGTGGCATTTTCGTTGGGGACATTCAGGGAGAATACACCTCCGTCGTTGGTGGTGGTACCCGTTGATGTTCCTTTGATGTTAACACTGGCTCCTTTGAGCAGCTCGCCTTTGGCGTTCTTTACAACACCGGTAACGGGGATCTGTTGCGCGGCCAGTGGCAGCGCCCAGAATAGCTGGACCAATAGAAGTAGTGTAACAACCCGGCGTTGGTTGGAGCATGCCGGGGTTGAAGCATGGCAGGTCTTTTTCATACAGCAGTCACATTTTAGAAAATTTGGTAGTTCTTTTCCAGGGGATAACCAGTAAAAATCCATCCCGGAAAGGGTTTACTTTTAAACAGTTGCAATATAAGCCACTAACCAAATGAAGCGGCTTGATGCTTTTATCATTGTAGTAAACTATTTTGGCAAGGGGGCAATTTGCTGCAATTGCCATACTAGTAAGCTATTTTGGCATATGGGTTGAATATTTGCCAAAATACATGAATATTGAGTTTACAAATCATCGAAACACTGCTTCCAAATGAGCCATAGACATTGCTTTGCCCTCGACCTGAAAAAGAATACAGAGCTTATTGCCGGATATGAAGCTTACCACCAGGCCGTATGGCCGGAGATCATTGCCAGTATTAAAAACGCCGGTATTGAAGACCTGCAGATCTACCGGGTGGAAGACCGCCTGTTCATGATCATGGAAGTGAATGATGATTTTTCTTTTGAAAAGAAGAATGCGGCGGATGCGGCTGACCCGAAAGTACAGGAATGGGAAGAGCTGATGTGGAAATACCAGCAGGCGCTGCCGGCTGCAAAGCCGGGAGAGAAATGGATGCTGATGAATAAAATATTTCAACTCTAAACTAACGATACATGGCGATTGCTTCTTTATCAAATGTAAAAACGGCTTCCACTTCCACAGGGAAGAAAATGCTGATCCCTTTCATACTGGTGACCAGTCTCTTCTTTTTCTGGGGCTTTGTGCATAACCTCGATCCTATTCTCATCCCCCATCTCAGAAAAGCATTCAGGCTCAGTAATCTCCAGGCCTCACTGGTGGATTCAGCAGTATTCATCGCCTATTTCCTGCTGGCATTACCTGCAGGATTCGTGATGCGCAAGTATGGTTATAAATCAGGTATACTTATCGGACTTATATTATTTGCAGTGGGATCATTCCTCTTTATCCCTGCTGCCAATACACGTGAATATATTTTCTTCCTGGGAGCGCTCTTTGTGATCGCCTGCGGCCTCACCTTCCTGGAAACCGCCGCCAATCCGTATGCTACCGTACTGGGGCCGGAGAGCTCGGCCACGCAGCGCCTCAACCTGGCGCAATCATTCAATGGTCTGGCCGCACTGGTAGCGCCCATGCTGGGCGGAAGGATGATCCTTTCCGGAACAGATTATACGGATGCGCAACTGGCAGCCATGACGGAGCAGGCAAGGAACGCTTATCTTCAGTCGGAAGCAGACAGCGTTAAACTACCATACATCATTCTTGGTACAGTTATTCTCCTGGTGGCTATTCTGATCTGGGTCACCAAAATGCCGGACAGCAAGGAAGAAGGAAACGATGGCAGCGGCAATCCTCTGCATGCCTTCAAACACCGCCACCTTACCTGGGCAGTTGTTGCACAATTCTTTTATGTGGGAGCACAGGTTTGCGTGAGCAGCTTCTTCATTGTTATCGCAGTGAAAGCCGCCAATATCAAAGACACGGTTGCTGCCGATTACCTGGGACTGGGCTATGGCCTTGCATTCATGGGCGGCAGGTTCGCCGGCACTTTCCTGATGCGCTATATCGCTCCTGCCAGGCTGCTCACCATCTATTCACTCATCAACGTGCTTCTCTCGCTTATTGCCATCTTTGCAGAAGGCATGATCACCGTATATGCACTGATCGGTATCGCGTTCTTCATGAGCATCATGTTCCCGACCATCTTTTCACTTGGTATCAAAGACCTGGGAAAAGACACCAAACTGGGATCCAGTCTGATTGTTATGAGTATCGTTGGCGGTGCATTACTGCCCCCGGTGCTGGGATATATTGCCGATGTTACCAAGAATATTCAATATGGCTACAGCATTCCGCTCATCTGTTTTATAGTGGTGGCGTATTTCGGCTGGAAAGGCCATAAGATCAGAACAGCATAGATCAGGATAGTTCAACAACTGTATCATATTAATTTCAGCATTCATTTTTAAATGAAAAACATGTTCTCTCTAAAAGACAAACAGGCAGTA
>Ga0247823_10003070_pt1 | contig 13630 bp, 9 predicted proteins | sample 13C_PalmiticAcid_2_FD_192426 | JGI IMG/M metagenome (GOLD analysis project Ga0247823, IMG submission 192426) | Soil microbial communities from agricultural site in Penn Yan, New York, United States - 13C_PalmiticAcid_Day30 | ecosystem: Environmental > Terrestrial > Soil > Agricultural land...
ACGTCGCGATGCTCTACAGCCATGAGGTGCGCCAGCAGGAGCGGCGGCTGGCCGCGATCCGCGAAGAGGCGTTGACGGCGCAAATGCGGGCGCTGCGCTATCAGATCAATCCGCATTTCCTGTTCAATACATTCAACTCCATCGCGGCGTTGATCGAGGAAGGCATGCCAAACGACGCCAAGCGAATGGTCGTCGTCTTGTCCGAATTCCTGCGGACGACACTGACGCTGGATCCGTTCAGCGATGTTCGTCTGGACCAGGAAATCGCGCTGCAGCAGGATTATCTGGCGATCGAGCGCGAACGTTTTTCCGACCGGCTGAACTTTGTATTCGACATTCCCGTCTCCTTGACCGGTGCGCTCGTGCCCAGTCTGATCTTGCAGCCTCTCGTCGAAAACGCGATCAAGCATGGCGTCGGGCAGGCCCGCGCGCCCATCGTGGTTCGCGTCGATGCGAGAATGATGGAGCGGAAGCTCATCTTGACGGTGACCAATGATGTGACGCCGGAGCGTGGAATGACAGATCATCTCTCCACAGGAATCGGGCTGGCAAATGTACGCGAACGGCTAGCCGCACGGTTTGGTGATCGGGGGCATTGCCGGGCAGGCTATAATGGCAAGGGGGAGTGGGAGGCGATGATCGAAATGCCGCTGCGCGCCGAATGAATGGCTTCTCGGTCCTGATCGTCGAGGACGAGCCACTCGCGAGCGGCCGCATCCGGCGCGCGCTCGGGGCCATGGCAGACGTCCATATCGTGGGCGAAGCGGCAAACCTCGATGAGGCCGAAATGCTGATCGATCGTTTGCGCCCCGACATCATCACGCTCGACATCCAGCTCCCGGGCGGAACCGGCTTCGATCTTCTCGAACGGGTTGGCGCTGCAGCGCCGGCGACAATATTCGTGACGGCATTCGACCATCATGCTCAGCGCGCGTTCGATGCGCATGCCATCGATTATGTGACCAAGCCGCTCGAACCGGCCCGTCTGCAAGTGGCGGTTGCGCGTGCCTGCGCCTGGCTACGGGCCAGTTCCAGTGAGGAGCGCGTCAACGAGCTTCAGGAGATGGTCCGGACGCTGCGTGCCGCGCTTCGGCAGACCGAAAGCACCGGACCGGATTTCTGGGTGCGATCGCGCGGAGACTACAGACGCCTTTCCCTGCAAGACGTCACCCACATCGTCGCTGAGCGCGATTATGTCCGCATTTTCAGCGACGGCGAAAGCCACCTGCATCAGGAAAGTTTGACATCGTTGGAGCAACGCCTTCCACCCCAACTCTTCATCCGCATCCATCGCAGTGCAATTGTTCGCAGAGACGCCATCGTTCGTTTGAAGACCTTGCAGTTTTCGGCATTGACCGCGGAGCTCGTCGACGGGAGTGAGATACGCATCGGGAGAACGTATTCGGCAAAGATGCGAGCCGAGGTGGCGCGTGACAGGATAGCGGAGCGGCGCTGACCTGCTGGCAGGCGTCCAAAACGGCCACACTGCCTGTCGCTGTTCAAACGCTTTTTATCCTCCGCAAGTCACCGCAATGCCGGAGGTCCAGCATCAGCTTACATTTCCGGCAAGCGTCGTCCGGCGGGCCGCGTGCGATGTCTGTTTTTCGCGATTCCGAGCCGAAAGCAGGTTTTCTCCAACCGGCCATACTGCGTCCAGCGGATTACCCAAGCCGCGTTTAGATATCGGGATATAGAGTGGTGGTAACGGACTTTGGATCCAGTGCATAATGATGTGCAACCGCGCCGGCAATGACACTTTCGAGGCGACGGGTCGGTCTGAGGTCGCGGCCTTCGTAGCGCGCTGCTGTGCCGATCCCCGGCCAATCTGCCGACACCTTGCCGCCCTCCTTCAATCCGCCGCCGAGTAACATCGCGGTCGATGCGGTTCCATGGTCGGTGCCGCCCGTCCCATTGATTTCGACGGTGCGGCCGAATTCGGTGGCGACGATCACCAGCGTGTCTTGCCATGCGGGGCCGAGCCCAGTCCTAAGCGCGCCGACGAGCTGATCAAGCCCGCGCAGCTGCGCAGCAAGTCGCCCGCGCTGGCCGCTGTGTGTGTCCCAGCCCCCGGTTTCGACCATCATCACGCGCGCGCCGTCGGCGGGCAGCATCAGCGAAGCAGCGAGCTTGCCGAGGTCGGCGCCGTTGCGGCCATTGTTGCCGCCGATGTCGCTCGCCAGCTCCTGCGTCTTTACCGCGCTGTCCCACAGGGGATGCAGCAACGGGTCGTCCTGATAAAGCACAGTCAGCCGTGCGATCAGGTCGGCATCGGCCTGCGGCAAGCGGCTCGGCGCATAGGTGCCGACCTGCACGGTCCCGCGCAGCGCAAGCGGCACGGCAGGAGCGATCGCGATGGCGTCCCGCTCCGCGGGGGGCAATAATGTGAGCAGCCGCCCGACCCAGCCGGTGTCGCGCCCATAAGGCCGCGACCCGCCACCTTCGAGCATATTCTGCCCGTCGAAATGCGACCGGTCGCGATAGCCGGTTGCGACGGCGTGGGCGAAATGCGCCTGCTTGCCGGTGTACAGGCCCGCGGTTGCGGCCATCGCGGGATGCAGCGTGAACATCGCATCGAGCTTTGCGCCGCCGACGGTTTCGTCGGCCATCGCGCGGCGTGCGGCGGCGAAGGCGGGGTCGCCGGTCGGGGCGACGGTCGCCAAGCCGTCGGCGGCGCCGCGCTGAATGATGAAGACGAGGCGCTTCTGCGTGCCCGCAGCGGCATAGGCAAATCTGGGCATTGCACCCGCAGCGGCGACGGTGATTCCCGACAGGAGGACCGAACGGCGTGAGAGGATCATCGTCTATCTCCGCAAAAAGGCGGGGCTGGCGAACAGCATCGCTATGCCTTGGCCCGGGCTGTCGGCGCGGGCGATCGCCTGTGCCGTTTCGGAGGTGAGCGCGTCGGAAAGGACGAGCGGCGCGAGTTGGCGCGCATCGGCGCGGTCGCCGATCCGCCCCGCGATCCGGCTGGCGAGTTCGACGCGCTGCATCAGCGCCGCCGACCCCGCCCAGGTCGCGACCTTGTCGTCATAGCCCGCGGGCGATCCGGGACGCCACACCGGCTGGCCGAGCTGGGTGAACATTGCGGCGATATTCTGCCGCTCACCAAGCGCGGGCGCCTTCAGCGCGCGGAGCATCGACACCGTCCAGTCCCACGGCGATTTGAACATCGCCGGCGCCGCATCCCATGGCTCTGGCGAGGCGATCAGCGTGCGATAGAGTGAGGGCAGGTCGCCGCCGGTCTTGAGGAAGTCGGCCGACAGCCGGTCGACCAACGCCGCGGGGGGCTCGTCGCCGGTGAAATGACGCGCCAGCTTGGCGGCGATGTGTTTCGCGGTTGCCGGATGGACGGCAAGGTCGCGCATCACCGCGCCGACCTGCTTTGCCCCGGTATCGTCGTACCGCCTGCCGAGGATCGTCTGCGCGCCCGGTTCGTGAAGCGGGCCGATGAACAGCGTCTCGCCCGGCCGCGCATTGGGGGGCATCAGCCGCTGCCCCGCGCCGCGGCCAAGGCCGGCGACGGTGAGGCCGGTGAGTGCCTTGGCAAAGCTCGTCACGTCGGATTGCGTATAGCCCGTGCGCACGCCGAGCGTGTGGAGTTCCAATATCTCGCGCGCCAGATTCTCGTTAAGCCCCGGTGGCTGCCGCTTGCCACGATTGCGAACGCGCGTTGCAAACGGGCTGTCGGGACCGAAACTCTGCGCCTGATCGAGATAGAGCAGCATTGCGGGATGGTGGACCGCTGCGATCAGCAGTTCGGAGAATTTGCCCATGATATGCGGACGGATCGCTGCATTTTCGTAATCGCCCGCAAATCCTACCACCGTCTGCTTGTCGGCGGACACCGCGAAATGGTTTGACCAGAAGTAAACCAGCCGCTCGGGGAAAGGCGTTTGCGTCGCGACCGCCGCAGCGACGCGCGCGCTGGCGGCGTCGGCATAATGGCGGCGAAAATCAGCGCGCCCCATGTTGCGCATCGCTTCAGGCATCGGGCTGCCGTCGTTGCGCTTCTCCGCGTCGTTCGCCTCGCGGCGCATCGCCTGCCGCTCGTCCCGATATTCGGCATAGGCGATTGCAATCGCCTCGCGCCCGGCCAGCCCCGCGAGGGCAGAAGGTGCGGGGTCATAGTCGTCGAGCTGGCGCATAAGCCATTTGCGCGCATCGCCGATCGCGGGATCGTCGAACCGAAGGCCGAGGCCGAAACGATTGGCGGCAAGATACTGGACTGCCATGACAAAGCCTTTCCGTGCCCCGAACGCACGATGGCTGTCATTTGTCGCAAAGCTGTGTCACCCGCTTTCGTCCCGGCCGGGATGACGATCGCTTTCAGCGCCTGCATAGATTCCTCGCTTGCCAGATCTGATGCGCATAGCGAGTTTTGCGAACGGGCATGTCCGCTATGTTAAATCCACGTCCGGAAGCTGCCCGTCCGCAAGCGGTCGCATTCGTCCGGTCAGGGACCGAAAACCAGTTCAAGCATCTGACGTTTCCAGATGGCAACCGACCGCTCGACGAGAGCCATGTTGGGGTTGCGGATATATTCGACCGTCAGGCCGCGCGTTACCGCGTTGTTGAGCAGCTGGAGCGTCTGATAGGCCTCGTCATTGTCGATGCCCGCGGCGCGTAGTATCATATGGCCCCATAGCCGGACGCGGCGATCGAAGCGTCGCGCACTCGGCCCGACCTCCTGATCGAGATCGGGATCGTTGCGGCGGGCGAGGTGTATCTCGAGCACAGCAGCCATTTCGGGACGGCTGACCATCTGGTAATTGGCGTCGATCAGATTTTCCATCGACTGTCGCGGGGTTGTGCCAGCCCTGATAGCCTCGGCATAGACGTGCGTCCGATAGGCTGCGAACTCGCCAGCGACGGCGGCCATCAGTTTTGCCTTTGTCGGGAACTGGTGCTGGATCGCACCCAGGCTCATGCCCGCGGCATCGCGGATGGCGAGCATCGTCGCGCCCGAATAGCCCTGTGAGCAGAGCACGTCACGTGCCGCCGCCAACACCCGCGCGCGGGTTGCCGCGCTGCGGTCGGCCTGGCTGCGGCGTGGTCTGGTTGCAGTCGTCGTCATGCCCTGGTCATCTGCGATAGCGCGTGCTGCGGTGATAGGCGAGCCGCTTCAAAATGCCACCGTCGCGTTGATGCCGATTGTTCGCGGCCGGACGATTGCGGTGCCGAGTGCACCATTGACGTTGCGCGGCAGTCCGGCAACGCCAAGCAGCGCCTGCGTCGAGGTGATACCGCCGCTGTTCGTCAGATTGTTGGCATAAGCGGTCAGCGAATAGCGACCGAAGTCGACACCGGCGCGAAGGTCGACCACCTCATAGGCGTCGAGGCGTGCGAAATGGCCGTAGACGGAGCGATAAGCGGGATCGAAGCCGCCGCTCTGCCGCGAGACCGACCGGATCGAGCCGCCGATCGATGCGGAGACATCCGATCCCATATCCCATTGATAATCGGCGTTGACGTTCACGGCATACCGAGGCGTGAAGGGCAGGCGGTCGCCCTTGACTGCGCCGACCGCGGCCGGGTCGGTATCGCCGCTGAGCCGCGCGTCCGTGTAGGTGAAGCCGACCGAGGTCGTGAAGCCGCGGGTCGGGCGCAGCGTCGCTACGATTTCGGCGCCGTCGACCTTGGCGCTCGTGCCGTTCACATTGACGCCGAAGCCGTTGACGACGGCGGCGAGCTGGATGTCGTTCCAGTCGATATGATAGAGCGATGCCTCGATCGAGGCGCTGCGATCGGCGGTGTCGCCCTTGAACCCGATCTCATAGCTGGTGACCGTGTCGGGCTGATAGGTCGTCGGAGTTCCCGGCGGCGACCCGATCGGGATGACATTCGGGCCGCCGGGCCGATAGCCTTTGGCGACCCGCGCATAGAGCGACGCCTGTTCGCCGAACTTCACCTTGGGCGCGACCGACCAGGTGAAGACATTGTCCGACGAGTGAAGGCCGTCGATCAGGGCTGTTCCCAGCAGGACACCATCGGTCGCCTGCTCGGCGCGCTGGCTGTTGTGGCTGTACCGGCCGCCGAGGTCGACATCGAACCAGGGCGCGAGATGCAGCGTTGCGTTGGCGAAGCCCGCGATCTCCTCGTAGCGCGAGGCCAGATTGAACACCGCGAGTTCATAAGGCAGGTCGATCGGCGTCAGCACACCCGGTGTGCCAGGCACAGCACTCTTCAGATTCTGAAAAATGCGTGCCTTTTCATGCGTGTAATATCCCCCGACGAGCCATTCGATAAAGTCGCCGCCGTTCGATGCGAGCCGCAACTCCTGCGTCCATTTGCGATTTTCGGTGAGTTGGTCGAAATAGACGTAGGAGCCGAGCACCGGGCTGAGGTTCGCGCTATAGTCGGCACGGAATGATTGAAGCTGCTCGCCATAGCTCGTCGCCGAGGTCAGCGTGGTGCCGCCGAGATCATAGTCAATAGTACCGTTATAGAGCCGGTATTTCACGTTGCTGAAGGTCGGGAGATACTCCGACTGCGTGAGCCCGCCGTAAAGCGGCTTCAGCGTTGCGGGATCGGCTTCGACGATGCTCGGGGCATCCACATAAAGGTTCTGGAACAGCGCGCTCAATCGGACGCTGAGATTGGCGTCTGGTTTCCAGAGCAGCGAGGCGCGGCCGCCGTAATTTTCGAAATCGTTGATGTTGCTGCGGACATTCGAGCCCGCGGTGCCGATCGAGTCGATATAGCCGCCCTGCTTGCGGTACGACCCCGAGGCACGGAAGGCGAGAGTGTCGCCGAGCGGGACGTTGACCATCGCTGCGCCGCGATAGGAGGCGTCACCGCCATCGGTGAACTCGATGCCGCCGAGAGCCTTCGCCTCGAAACCGGATGTGGAGGGCTCGTTCGTCACGAATTTGAGCAGGCCGCCGAGCGAGCTTGCTCCATAGAGCGTTCCCTGCGGTCCGCGCAGCACCTCGATCCGCGCGATGTCGAAGCTGTCGAAATCGCCTGCGAGTTCGGACCCGTTCGCGAGGCCAGTGCTCGATCCGAACGGGGTTTCGTCGACATAGACCGCGACCGTCGAGGCGACCCCGCCGGTGTTGATGCCGCGCAGCACGAGCCGTCCCTGGCCGGGCGTGCCCTGGACCAGCTGCAGGCTTGGGACATTCTTGAGATAGTCGGCGAATCCGGTCGCACCTTGCTGCTCGAGCGTCGCGCCAGAGATGACTGACACCGACTGCGGCACGTCGATCAGCGTCTGCGATCGCTTTTGCGCGGTCACGACGATCTCTTCGCCGAGTTGCGCATCCCCTTCCTGCGCCCACAGCGTGGCGGGGTATGTAAGGGCCAGCGCCAGCGCGGTGCCGCTCAGGGCTTTGGTCAAAAGTCGCATATTCGGTCCCCTCATCAGATGCCTTACTTCTTGTGTCAGCGGTCGTGGCCAAGCGCGAAGCGCATGCCGTGCAGGATCGCGGCGGGCGCCGCGGAAACATGATCATCCTCGGTGAAGGCGACGTGGCGGACGGCGGTGAGCCCCGCCTCGCCAAGCGCTGCGGCGAATTCGCGTGCCGCATCGACCATGCGCGCCGCTCGGATCTGGCTTTGCGCCTCTTCCAGCGTCACGCCGATCCCGTCGGGGATGCTGGCCGGCATTTCCTGCTCTCTCCCGCCCACATTGACAAACAGGCGGGGCTGGCGGGGCAGGGCGGCGAGGCGCTCGCGGAAGGACGGCAGTTCGCGCAGAATCGCAAAGCTGTCCCACCAGAGCGATGGGCTGCTTGCGATGAAGGCCGAGAAGCTGTCCGGCCGGTTCAGCAATGCACGCGCCGTGAACAGCCCGCCGAGCGAGTGACCGAACAGGATTTGCGGACCGTCCGTCGTCTGCGAGTAGCGGGTGGCCATCTCGGGCTGCAGCGTATCGACGAGGAACGCGAGAAACGTATCGCCGCCGCCGCTTGCCGCGCCCCCGATCGCTTCTCCCAGGCTGCCGAGGGCCTGCAATGCCTCTTTAGCGATCGGCGGCGCGAGGTCCGCCGTGCGCAGTTTCAGGACATCCGAATAGGCTGCGTCATAACCGATGCCTACGACATAACAGGCGGGAAAGGCGGCGACGCTCGTCAACGCACGGGCGATCTCGGCCGCCATTCCGAACAGCAGGTCACCATCGACGACATAGAGAACGGGAACCGCCGCATTGGGCATCGGAGCCATAGGCGCAGCGACGCTGATGGTCAGCTGGCCGGTTCCCGACGGATGCGGAAGCGTGAATTGCTCGAGGGATGCACGCACCGGATATGGCATCGAGTTTCTCCCGGCGGACGATCGATGGACGTCGTGTCCGCTGTCGGCTTGATGTCTCTACCCCATTTACAATAAAGTCAACCTGTTTTAATGAGGCTGCCACGAGCCTCGGAATGGCCAGGATGGAGAGCGATATGAGCGGCAGTCGTGGCAGGACCGATGAGGGCGGGTATTTTGCAGCGACGGGTGTCGCTTCCACGAGGGCTGGCTTGGCTTGGTACGGGCTCTGCGTCCTGCTGATGACGACGCTCTTTGCCTTTGTCGTCCGCCAGATGCTCAGTTTGATCGCGCCATCGCTGCAGCTATCGCTGGGCTTTACCGACTTGCAGCTCGGCATGTTGCAGGGGCTGGGCATGGCGGTGTTCGCCAGTGTCGCAAGCTACCCGATGGGCTGGCTCGCAGATCGTTTCGGCCGACGCCTGATCCTTGCGCTTGGTGTTGCCTGCTGGTCTTTCGCCACTGCGCTCTTTGCCTTTCAGGATGGCTTTTGGGGTCTGTTCGCCGCGACGATCGGGATCGCGATCGGTGAGGCGGGATTGGCGCCGATCGTCTTTGCCCTGATCCCCGATCTTTTTCCGGAACGGCAGCGTAATACCGCCAATTTTATCTTCTACGGTGGGTCGTTGCTCGGCGCGGGCCTTGGGATGGCGCTCGGGGGCGCTCTGCTCCAGTGGCTCGACGGCGCGCATGGAGGCTTTCCCGGCTGGCTTGCCGACTACGATAGCTGGCGCCTGGCGATGATGCTGATCGCGCTGCCGGGGCCGGTCTTCTTCCTCCTCGTTCTGACGATGCCGCTGGGCAGTCGGAACGACGGAGCGAAGACCGCGGCCGAAGCAGATTCTGCGGGCGATCGCGATTTCCTGCCCTATGCGAGGGCGCACTGGCGCACGCTTGCCTGCATCTTCGGTTCGATTTTTGCGATGGCAGTCGCGATGACGTCGGGGGTTATGTGGTTTCCGCTGGCGCTGCCCCGCGCGTTCGGGATCGACCCGGCAACGGTCGGCGTCGGACTCGGGACGGCGATCACGATCGCGACGCTTGTCGGCGTGTTGCTCGCCCCACTTACGCTCAAGCTCCGCCGCGCCGATGTCGATCTCGGTCCCGTCAAAGTCGCTGCGATCTTCGTCGCGCTGACCCCGCTTCCTGCCGCCTTCCTGCCGTTCACGACGTCGGCCTTGCAGGGCTATTCCATTGCTGCGGTTCAGGGCGCGCTAGGAATTGCCGCCTCCTCGCTGATGCCCGGCGTACTCCAGAATCTGGCGCCTGCGCATCTTCGCTCGCGCGTTCTGGCGCTGCTCGGCATCGTAAACGCCTTGGCGCTCGCCGTTTCGCCGCTCGCGATCGGCGCGATCTCGGGACTGATCGAGGGGCAACGCGGCATGCTGGACGCGATCACGATTGTCAGCCTGCCGTCGCTGATCGCTTCGGCGATCCTGATGGCGCTCGCATCCCGCCCTTATGGCGCTACGCTACGGGCGATCCAGCCCGGCCTCTTGGAGGATCTATCATGACGACGACATCATCGGCCCCGATGGATATGACGGACATGCGTGAGGCGCTGGCATCCGGCCGCACCACGGCTTCTGCGCTGATCGACCAGGCGATCGGGCGTGCGGAGGCGGTCAATCCGCAGCTCAACTTCATCGCGTTTCCGACATTCCAGCGCGCCCGTATGCAGGCCGGAGAGCCGCGATCCGGCCCGCTCGGCGGTGTGCCCACGCTGATCAAGGACATGCTGCCCGAGGGTGGAATCCCCGCCAGTTTCGGGTCGGCTGCTCTGCGGGATTTCGTGCCTCTAGAGGACGCTCCCTATGCGCGGGCCATCGCGCATGCGGGACTGATCTCCATCGGGCGTTCGACGATGCCCGAACTCGGGTTGAACGCAGTGACCGAGTCGCCGTTGTTCGGGCCGACACGCAATCCGTGGAATCTGGACTACACGCCGGGCGGCTCGTCGGGAGGCGGGGCAGCGGCTGTGGCCGCTGGTGTGGTGCCAATCGCACATGCCAGCGACGGCCTCGGCTCGATCCGTCACGGTGCCGCGCCCTGCGGTCTCGTCGGGCTGAAGCCTTCCCGGCGTCGCAATGCAGGCGAAGAAGCATTTCGTTCGATTACCGATCTGACCGTGAACGGCTGCGTCAGCCGCACCGTGCGCGACACTGCTGCGTGGATAGAGGCGATGCAAACGCGCGATCCGGACTGCCTTCCGCCGATCTCGCTGGTGACCGCGCCGATCGACCGTCACCTGAATATTCACGCTTACAGCCGCGTGATGCGGACCGGCGACCTTCCCGATGCCAGCGTTCAGCGCGTCTTCGAAGAGTCGATCGCGCTGCTCGACCGCCTCGGCCATAGAGTAACCGAGGCCGACCTGCCCTTTGCCGGCCCGGTCGCGATGGAACTGCTCGGCGCTATCACCGAGGGCATGTTCTGCCGCCGCCTCGGCATGCTGTCGCAAGCGATTGGAATCGAGGTCAAGGTCGACGATCTCGAACATCGGTCCGCGACGCTGATCGCGGCGGGCGAGGCGATCAGCGACGACCGGTTTGCATCGGCCTGGGCCTCGATGGAGGATGTCGTGGCTGCCTATCTCGACCGGCTCGAGCAGATCGATATCTGGATGACTCCGACGCTCAGCACCGAGATCCCGCGCATTGGCATCTTCGGGCCCGATGTTTCGTGGGCCGATCAAAAGGATCCGTTGATCGACTATGCGGGCTATTGCTGGATCGACAATTTCGCGGGAACGCCGTCGATCAGCCTGCCGATGGGCTTCAGCGTCAACGGACTGCCGGTCGGCATCCAGTTCGCGACGCGTCCCGGCGGTGAAGCCCTGCTGTTGGCGCTCGCCTACCAGCTCGAATCCCGACTTCAATGGCAGCGGCATATCCCGCCGATCTGGGTCGGGGACCGGTGATGGCCCCGACGTTCGGCGACGTCCTCAAGGCAGGAGCGGCAGGCGATGCGGGAGTCGACGAAGCGATCCGCGATGCTGACGGTGCTGTAAGCTGGCGCGCGTTCGAAACGCGGACGCCGGCTCTTGCGCACCGACCTGATCTTTCGCCCCGGCGCCAATATCTATCCGGCCGAGGTGGACGCCGCCTGATCGAGCATCCGGTGGTGAGCGATGCAGTTGGTCGTCGGGTTGCTGTGTGACGAGCATGGATCGCGTGTCCATTCGATCGTCCGGCTGGCCGGAAATGGCCCCGGTCGAGGCGATCGATGCCTTCGTTAGCCGGCGCACCGCAGGCTGTAAATTCCCCGCAAGTTACGAGATTACTGAAGCCGCGCGATGAAGGCGAGAAGATCCGGCGCCCCGCCTCGCGGAACGAGCGGCTGGACTAGCCGGGTATTGGTTGCCATCTTGGCCGGGCAACGATGTCCGCATTCACTTCGCCAGTCTTGAATGCAGCCTGTCGGCAGTCGGCCAGAGCGCGACAGTGATGAGGCACCCGGCAGAGTGGTGATTTAGCCGGTTGGGTTTAGTCACACTTAGTTGTCGCGATGCTCGGCAGTCCTTTCAGCACGGTCGTCGCGATCACCATATCTGCCCTGTTCGGGCAGGCCGGCGCCGGGGACGCCCGGCCTTCGTTGAGCACCCGCAGCGCCCGGAAGCCCATATGCTTGGGGTCGTTATAGCCAGCGAAGGAAAAGCGGTGGTGGGCGTCGATTAAAGCCTCTTGGTGACCACCTCGAGCGCCCCGGTCGCTGAACCGATCATGGCTCTCTGCCGGACGATGGAGCGCCGCCTCACAGAAGGCGCTCCGGTCATTGTCAGGCGGCGTCGACGAGGACGATTTCGCTGTCCTCGATCGCTGTCACGCGCAATACGTCCATGTCGCTGATCGCGGCACCGTCGCGGGCATTCACCCGGATGTCTTCGATCTGGACCGCGCCCTTGGCCGGGACGAGATAGGCCTTGCGATCTTTGCCCAGTGGATATTCGGCGGTCTCGCCAGCCAGCAAAGTGGCGCCGACCACGCGGGCGTCGGTGCGGATCGGCAGCGCGTCATTGTCGTTGTCATAGCCCGAGGCGAGCGTCACGAACTTGCCCGACCGTTCGCCCTTGGGGAAGGGCTTGGCGCCCCACTGCGGCGCTTCGCCGTCGCGGGTCGGCATGATCCATATCTGGAAGATCTTCGTCGTAACGTCCTCCAGGTTATATTCGGAATGACGGATACCGGTGCCCGCGCTCATGACCTGCACGTCGCCCGCTTCGGTGCGGCCCTTGTTGCCGAGGTTGTCCTGATGCGTGATCGCACCCTCGCGGACATAGGTGATGATTTCCATGTCGCGGTGCGGGTGGGGCGGGAAGCCGGTCTGCGGCTGGATCGTGTCGTCGTTCCAGACGCGCAGATTGCCCCAGCTGGTGCGCGCGGGATCATGGTAGCCCGCGAACGAGAAGTGATGTTTGGCGTCGAGCCAGCCGTGATTGGCACCGCCAAGGCTGTCGAAAGGGCGAAGTTCGATCATTTTCTGTCTCCGTGGCGCGCCGGGGTCGGGCGCCGTTGAGGAGAATTTAGGCATTGCTCCCCATTTGGTTCAGTGGGATAAATTGCTGCGAAATGTTCGAGGAAATAGAAAAGTGAATAATCCCGGCACGCCGACCCTGGATCAGCTTCGCATATTTCTCGCGATCGTCGACACGGGCAGTTTCGCCGCCGCGGGGCGCCAGCTCAATCGAGCCGTTTCGGTGATCAGCTATGGCATTTCCAATCTCGAGGTGCAGCTCGGCTTGACGCTCTTCGAACGCGAGGGGACTCGCAAGCCGCAGCTGACCGTCGCGGGCCGCGCGCTCTTGTCGGAAGCGCGGGCGATTTCGGTGGGCATCGACGGCTTGCGCGCCAAGGTGAAGGGGATGCTCGACGGGCTCGAAGCCGAAGTCGATCTCGCGGTCGACGTGATGTTGCCCTCGGAACGAGTGGGTCGGGTGCTGCGCGCCTTTGCCGCCGAGTTTCCGACGGTGCAGCTCCGGCTCCATGTTGAGGCGCTCGGCGCAATCACCGCAATGGTGCTCGATCGCAAAGCGATCCTCGGCATCTCGGGACCCTTGGCGGCGGGGGTCGAGGGTGTCGAATGCGTCGCGGCGGGGTCGATTGCCATGGTCCCGGTAGCCGCCCCCGACCATCCGCTCGGCCGGATGGAGCGCATCCCGCCCGGGGCGGGGCGCGACTATACACAGCTCGTCCTGACCGACCGATCGCGCTTTACGGAAGGACGCGACTATTCGGTTATGAGCCCCAAGACTTGGCGACTCGCCGATCTTGGCGCCAAGCATGCATTGCTGCGTGAGGGTATCGGCTGGGGCAATATGCCGCTGCCGATGATCGAGCCCGATCTTGTCGCGGGAACGCTCGTTCAGCTGGCGATGCCC
>Ga0247823_10003071_pt1 | contig 13624 bp, 10 predicted proteins | sample 13C_PalmiticAcid_2_FD_192426 | JGI IMG/M metagenome (GOLD analysis project Ga0247823, IMG submission 192426) | Soil microbial communities from agricultural site in Penn Yan, New York, United States - 13C_PalmiticAcid_Day30 | ecosystem: Environmental > Terrestrial > Soil > Agricultural land...
GGGGGCGTTCATCGCAATGCCCGCACTGACCCAGCAGGGGCCTGTGCCGGGGCCTGCCGCGAAGGTTGCCACCGTGCCGGCGGGAGCGGCTCCTGCGGCCCCCGTGACTTCCACGGGCGTTCCGCAACTCACGCGTTCCGATGTCGATGCCTGGCTTGACGGGTTCATGCCCTACGCTTTGCGGCGCGGCGACGTCGCCGGCGCCGTTGTTGTTGTAGTGAAGGATGGGCAGGTGCTCACGCAGCGCGGTTTCGGTTATTCCGATGTGGAAAAGCGCACGCCCGTCGATCCTGAGACTACGCTGTTCCGCCCCGGCTCGGTCTCCAAGCTCTTCACCTGGACCGCGGTCATGCAGCTGGTCGAGCAGGGGAAGCTCAACCTCGACGCTGATGTGAACCAGTATCTCGATTTCAAGATCCCCCCGCGTGACGGCAAGCCGATCACGCTGCGCAATATCATGACGCACACGCCGGGGTTCGAGGAAGCGATCGAAGGGCTGATCTTCTCCAATCCCCAGGCGATCAAGCCGTTGGGCGAGGTGCTCAAGCGCTGGACACCCGCACGGATCTTTGCGCCGGGCGTGACGCCTGCCTATTCCAACTATGCGACCGCGCTGGCGGGCTATATCGTCGAACGGACGTCGGGCATGCCGTTCGACGACTATATCGACCGCAACGTCCTTGGCCGTATCGGCATGACGAAGTCGAGTTTCCGTCAGCCGCTGCCCGCCAATCTGCAGTCGCTGATGTCCAAGGGCTATGCACTCGGTTCGGGCAAGCCCGAACCGTATGAGCTGATCAGCCACGCGCCCGCGGGCAGTCTTGCTTCTCCCGGCGCAGACATGGCGAAGTTCATGATCGCGCACCTGAACGCCGGCGGGGCATTGCTGAAGCCCGAAACTGCAAAGCTCATGCACGAAACCAAGCTCGATATCCTGCCGCCGCTCAACCGGATGGCGCTGGGTTTCTACGAGCAGAACATCAACGGACTGCCGGTCATCGCGCATGGCGGCGATACGCAATGGTTCCACAGCGATCTGTTGCTGTTCACCAGCAAGAATGTCGGCATCTATGTCTCGATGAACAGCGCGGGCAAGGACGGCGTCAGCGGTCCGCTGCGCGCGGCAGTGTTCGAGCAGTTCGCCGATCGCTATTTCCCCGCGGCGAACACCGACGGGCGGGTCGATGCGAAGACCGCGGCCGAGCATGCGCGGATGATGGTCGGAACCTATATCTCGAGCCGGCGTGCGGACACGAGCTTCATGCGCGGGCTCGAACTGGCGGGCCAGTTCAAGATCGGGCTCGACGCGCAGGGCGGATTGCTGATCGACGCTGTGCCGGCATTGGGCGGGGCGCCGCGCAAATGGGTGGAGATCGCCCCCTTTGTCTGGCGCGCCTCCGATGGCCATGAACGCTTCGCGGCCAAGGTGGAGAACGGCAAGGTCGTCCGCGTGAGCTTCGACGCGGTGTCGGCGATCATGGTCTGGGACCGCGCGCCCTGGTATCGCTCGACCGCGTGGATCACGCCCGCGCTGCTCCTCAGCCTCGCCGCACTCGCCGTGACGGCACTCGCCTGGCCGATCGCCGCGATCGTCCGCCGCCGCTACGGTGCGAAGCTCGCGCTGGTCGGGCATGACCGAATGGCGTACCGCCTGGTCCGCGGCCTTTCTGCCGCTGCGGTGCTGACCCTGATCGGCTGGGTCTTCGCGCTCATCACGATGATGTCGAACCTCGAAAATCTGGATGGCAGTTTCGATCCGGTGATCTGGCTCCTCCAGATCGCGAGCGTCGTGGTGTTCTTCGGGCTGCTCGCCGTCGCAGGCTGGAATGCCTGGCTGACCTGGAAGGGGAAGCGCGGCTGGGGTTCGCGGGTCTGGAGCGTCGTGCTGGTACTCGCAGCCTTCGTCACGCTGTGGACGGCATTGGTGTTCAAGCTGATCAGCTTCGGAACATCCTACTGACCTGAAACTGGGCCGCGCTTCCGGCGAAGCGCGGCCATTTCATTCGACATTGCCCGATCGGGCACCGTTTCGACCGGGGCTGCTGTCGGCAGCGGGTACGGCGTGATCGGCGGGACAGCCGCCGGCGCAACAGGAATGATGGAGAGGGACGTTATGCGTTTGTGGAAGACAGCTTTGGCTGGCGCGCTCGCGCTCGTCGCAGGACCGGCGCTGACGCGACAGGCGCCTGCACCGGCAAAGCCGGCGGCAGCGGCGCCCGTTGCGGCCGCCCCTGCGGTGACCGGTGCGCCGCAGCTCACGCGCGCCGATGTCGATGCCTGGCTCGACGGCTATATGCCCTATGCGCTCAACCGCGGCGACATCGCGGGCGCGGTCGTGGTGGTGGTCAAGGACGGACAGGTGCTCAGCCAGCGCGGCTTCGGCTATGCGGATGTCGCAAAGAAGAAGCCTGTCGATCCCGACAATACGCTGTTCCGCCCCGGCTCGGTTTCCAAGCTCTTCACCTGGACCGCGGTGATGCAGCTCGTCGAGCAGGGGAAACTCAATCTCGACGCGGATGTGAACCAGTATCTCGATTTCAAGATTCCGCCCCGCGACGGCAAGCCGGTTACGCTGCGCAATATCCTGACGCACACCGCAGGGTTCGAGGAATCAGCACGCGGCAATTTCAGCTATAATCCCAAGGGGCCGCCGCCGCTGGGCGACGTGCTGAAGGCGCAACGGCCTGAGCGCATCTTCGCGCCGGGCACGACGCCTGCCTATTCGAACCACGCCACCGCGATTGCGGGCCATATCGTTGCGCGCGTCTCGGGAATGTCGTTCGACGACTATCTTGACCGCAACATTTTCGGCCGGCTGGGCATGACCAAGTCGAGCTTCCGTCAGCCGCTCCCCGCGAACCTTCAGCCGTTGATGTCCAGGGGATATCAGCTGGGTTCGGGTGAACCCACGCCGTTTGAGATGGTCGCGGTCGGCCCCGCCGGCAGCCTCTCGGCGACAGGCGCCGATATGGCCAGGTTCATGATCGCGCACCTCAATCAGGGCGGCGCGCTGCTTCGGCCCGAAACTGCACGACAGATGCACGAGAGCAAGCTCACCATTATCCCTGCGGTCAATCGCATGGCGCTCGGCTTTTACGAGCAGAATGTGAACGGCCATTCGGTGATCGGTCATGGCGGCGATACGCTGCTGTTCCACAGCTATCTGTGGATCTTCCCCGGCGACAATGTCGGGGTGTTCGTCTCGATGAACAGCGGCGGCAAGGATGGCGCGACCGGCGCGATCCGCGATGCGCTGCTCTCGGATTTCGCCGATCGCTATTTCCCTGCCGCGAACACCGATGGCCGCGTCGATGCGAAGACCGCAGCCGAGCACGCCCGGATGATGGTCGGCACCTACAATAATTCGCGCCGGATGGAGACCAACTTCCTCAAGGTGATGGAGCTTGCCGGTGGGCAGGTGAAGATCACGCTCGACGACAAGGGCGGCATCGTCTTCGGCATGATCCCGGGCCTTGGCGGGCAGGAACGCAAATGGGTCGAGATCTCGCCTTTCGTCTGGCGCGATCAGGACAGCAAGCAGCGGCTCGCGGCGAAAGTGGTCGACGGCAAGGTGGTTGCTTTCAGCATCGACATGATCTCGCCCTTCATGGTGTTCGAGCCGGTTCCGGCGTCCGAGTCCTCGGCATGGCTGACCCCGGCGTTGCTGCTCAGCCTGCTGGCGCTTGCAGGGACAGCGCTGGCCTGGCCGATCGCCGCGATTGTCCGTCGCCGCTTCGGTGCGACACTGGCGCTCAGCGGCAAGGCGCTGAAGGCGCACCGGCTGACGCGGGGCTTCGCCGCGCTCGCGGTGGCGGTGATCATCGGCTGGATGGTGCTGATCGGCGCGATGATGTCCGATTACACGCTACTCGGTGGACAACTCGATTGGGCCCTGATCCTCCTCCAGACCCTGAGCCTCTTCGGCTTTGTCGGGCTTGTCGCGGCTGCGGGCTGGAATGCCTGGCTGGTCTGGCAGGAGAAGCGCGGCTGGCTCGCACGCATCTGGAGCGTCGTACTGGTGCTCGCCGCGCTGATCCTGCTCTGGGTCGGCTACGCCTTCCACCTCATCGGCTTCAACCTCGTCTACTGATCCGACGGGAGAGGATCAGCAATGAATGTGCGCTCGCAACTTTCGCCTGATGTCGCGGTCGAACGAGCGCCGCACCGGAACGGCGTGCGAGCGCACACCTCTTCAAGCCAGACCAAGGAAGCGAACGAATGAAACCAGTCCTGCTCGCGGCAACGATGCTCGCCGCCTTTGTCCAACCCGCGATGGCGCAGACTGCACCGGCGCCGGAGACGACGTATATCCATGCCGGGCGGCTGCTTGCCGACCCTGCCAGCGGGCAGGTTGAGACCAACAAGACCGTCGTCGTACAGGATGGCCGCATTGTCGGTATCCGCGACGGCTATGTCGGCGAAGGCAAAGTGGTCGACTTGCGCGACAGCTTTGTGATGCCCGGCTTCATCGACAGCCATGTGCACCTCACCTTTGAATCGGGGCCCAACAACCAGCTCGAGGCGGTGACGAAGTCGACCGTCGATCAGGCGTTTGACGGGGTCGTCTATGCGAAGCGCACCGTGCGTGCGGGCTTCACGACGGTCGCCGATCTCGGCGCCGATCCGCAGGCGATCAACGCGCTGCGCGATGCGATCGCCTCGGGCAAGGTTGTCGGGCCGCGGATCATCGCCGCGGGCGGCGTCGCGGCACATGGCGGGCATGGCGATATCCATGGCTATCGCCAGGAGATCATCGACCTGTTCCGTTCGCCGACCCTGTGTTCGGGCGCGGATGATTGCGCGCGCGCGGTGCGGCTCGCGGTCCAGCAGGGGGCCGACATCATCAAGACCGCATCGACCGGCGGGGTGATGTCGAATACCGCCGCGGGGCTCGGCCAGCAGATGAGCGATGCCGAACTCGCCGCGATCGTCGAGACCGCGCACCGGCTCGGGCGCAAGGTCGCGGCGCACGCGCATGGCACCGACGGGGTCAATGCGGCGCTTCGTGCAGGCGTCGATTCAGTCGAGCACGGCACCTATCTCGATCCGGAATCGATCCGGCTGTTCAAGGCGAAGGGCAGCTATCTCGTCCCGACGCTGATGGCGGGCGATACCGTCGCGCGGCAGGCGGACACCGCTGACTGGATGCCCGCTGCGGTGAAGGCCAAGGCGAAGACCGTCGGGCCGCTGATGATCGATGCGCTGCGGCGTGCGCGTGAGGGGGGCGTCCGGGTTGCGTTCGGTACCGATTCTGCGGTGTCGCCGCATGGCGAGAATGGGCGTGAGTTCCTGCTGATGACAAAGGCGGGGTATTCGCCGCTCGACACGATCCGTTCGGCCACGGTCTGGGGCGCCGCGCACCTTGGCCTCGAACGGGAGATCGGTTCGCTCGTTCCCGGAAAAGCGGCGGATATCGTCGCGGTGCGAGGCGACCCGCTGGGTGACGTCCGCGCGCTCGAAACAATGGTCTTTGTGATGAAGGGTGGCGCCGTCGTGCGTACAGTCGGGGAGTAGAGTTATGGATTTGAAGTCAAATCTTTCGCGACGGCAGATTGTTCGGGGTGCTGCGACCGCAGCGGTCGCCGCAACTGCGTTCCCAATGATCAGTTATGGCCAGTACCGGCCGAACCCGGCATCGACCAGACTCTATTCCAAACGCGCGATGGATCTCGTCCGCCAATCGCTGGTGATCGACATGCTGGCGCCGCTCAAGCTGGACTTCCGCCCCGAATATTATGCTGCGCCGCTAAGTGAGAAGGACGCCGCCGATTTCCGTGCGAGCGGCATAACGGGCCTTCACAATGCGGTGGGGATGGGCGGTCCGGATGCCTATGCCGAGACGCTCTCATGGATCGCCGCCTGGCAGGGCTTTGCCGCGCGGAACAGCCATGTCTTTACGCTGGTCGACAAGGTGGCGGATCTCGATCGCGCCAAGAAGGACGGCAAGTGCGCGGTCATCATGGGGCTCCAGAATTCGGAACATTTCCGGACGGCCAGCGACGTCAGGCATTTCTACCAGATCGGGCAGCGCTGCTCGCAGCTGACCTATAACAGCCAGAACATGATCGGGTCGGGGAGTACCGACCGTATCGACGGCGGGATCAGCGACTATGGGGTATCGATCATCAAGGCGATGAACGATGTCGGCATGCTGATCGACGTGTCGCATTGCGGCGATCGCACCACGCTCGACGCCATTGCGCTTTCGCCCAAGCCGATCGCGATCACGCACAGCAACTGCCGTGCGCTCACCGATCATCCGCGGCTCAAGACCGATGAAGCGATCAAGGCGCTGGGCGCCCGGGGCGGGGTGATGGGGATCACCGGCGTCCGCATGTTCGTGAGCGCGAAGGAGCCGACAACGATCGCGAATATGGTCGATCACATCGATCATGTCGTGAAGCTGATCGGCGTCGATCATGTCGGCATCGGCTCGGACGCCGACTTGAACGGCTATGACGACATGCCTGCGGATCAGTATAAGATGCTGAAGGCGGGGTATAAATCGAGCTACGCCTTTCGCGATAAGATCGACACCGACGGCTTCGATCATCCGCTGAAAACCTATGACCTCGCCGAGGAACTGATCCGGCGTAACTACTCGGACGCCAATATTCAGGCGATACTGGGCGGTAATTTTCGACGCCTGTTGGGAGAGACCTGGGGCTGAGTTCCGGGCGTAACGCACAGAGGGGACAGGAATCATGGAACGGAATTCACGCGGCATGCTTGCCGCCACGACCGCGCTTTGCCTGCTGACTTTCACGGGGGCCGCATGGGGTCAGCAATCGACATCGCCGCCAGCGGAAGCGGACGGCCCCGATGTCATCGTCGTCACCGCGCAGAAGCGCAGCGAGAACCTTCAGGACGTGCCTATCTCGATCAGTGTCGTGGGCGGCGAACGGCTGCAGGAGACCGGGGCGAGTCAGCTGACCGATTTCGGAGCCTATGTGCCCGGCCTTCAGGTCGACAGCTCGGGCACGCCGGGCCAGTCGACCATTTCGCTGCGCGGCATTGCGCCGATCGGGCCGAGCGCCACGGTGGGCACCTATGTCGACGATGCGCCGGTGGGATCGAGCTCGCTCTACGCGAGGGCTTCGGCCTTCGCCCTCGACCTGCTTCCCTATGACATCGAGCGGATAGAGGTGCTGCGTGGTCCTCAAGGTACGCTCTACGGCGCAAGCTCGATCGGCGGCCTGCTCAAATATGTGACCGTGACGCCAAGCCTGACCGATTTCTCGGGCAAGGCCGGCGGCGAGGTGTTCGGTATCCGGCATGCCGGTGAGGCGGGCTATGCGGGTCAGGCGATGGTGAATGTGCCGCTGGTCACCGACAGGCTGGGCCTCACCGCAAGCTATGCCTATCGCAAGGCGCCGGGCTATGTGGACAGCGTGGTCACCGGCAAGCGTGGCCAGAACGACTATCGTCAGCAGGGCGCGCGCATTGCCTTGCTCTGGCAGGCGAGCGACGACTTTTCCGTCGCGCTCTCCGGGCTTTGGCAGGAAATCGAATCCGAAGGCAACGGGTCTGTCGTTGAGGACATCGTCACCGGTGAGCGTATCGGTGACGGCTTGTCCAACAACAATTATCTCGACGAGCCCTTTACCAAGAGCCTCTATTATTTCGCGGGCACGCTCAAAAATGATTTCGGCTTTGCCGCGCTGAGTTCGACGACCACCTATAGCCGGGTCAAGACATCACAAACCTCGGATGCGAGCCGTGTCTTCGGCGTGCTGTTTCCTTTGTTCGGCCAGCCTGCGCCCGGGCTCGCGCCGTTCAACATCACCCTCGACCTGAAGAAGGTGACGCAGGAGGTGCGGCTGACCTCGCCCTCCGGCGGTCGTTTCGAATGGCTGCTGGGCGGCTTCTTCACCAACGAGGTCAGCGGCAACAAGCAGATCGTTCGCGCCTATGACATGGCCGGGGCGCCGATCGCGGGGCTGGATCCGCTCGCAATCGCCGAGCTGCCGACGCGGTATCGCGAGTTCGCCGCCTTCGCCAACGCGACCTACAAGTTCAGCGACCGGTTCGACATTACCGCGGGGCTGCGCTGGGCGCGCAATACCCAGCGCTACCGTCAAATCAGTGTTGGGGCGGTCGTTCCGACTGCGGACAATCCCGGCAGCTCGGCGGAAAGTGTCCTCACCTACAGCGTCAGTCCGCGGTTCCATTTGACCGACGACACGATGCTCTATGCGCGCGTCGCCAGCGGCTATCGTCCGGGAGGGCCCAATGCGACCCTGCCGGGTGTTACGCCCACAGTGGCTTCGGATTCGCTGACCAACTACGAGATCGGTCTCAAGACGATCCTGTTCGACCGCACGCTCACGCTCGATCTGGCGGCCTTCTACATGGACTGGAAGGACCTTCAGATGACGGTCGATTTCAACGGGGTCAGCGGACTGGCCAATGCCGGTTCGGCGCGGAGCCAGGGGTTTGAGGCAACCATCGGCTGGCGGCCGGTCAGAGGGCTGCAACTCGGTATCAACGGTGCCTTCACCGACGCTAAACTGACCAGCGACACCCCGGTTGCCGTCGGTGGCCTCAACGGGGACAGGCTGCCGCGCATCCCCAAGTGGAGCGGATCGCTGACCGCCGAGTACAGCTTTGCGGTCGGCGGTGACGCGCAGGCAAAACTGGGGGGTGGGCTGCGTCATACGGGGCAACGCGTTTCGAGCTTTGAAGGGGTTCCCGCTGTAACCAACCCGATCCTTGCGGATGCCTATACCGCGCTCGACCTCAATGCCGGAATCACCTTTGACGAACGCTGGTCGCTGCGCCTCTATGCGCGCAACCTCACTGATACCGATGCCGCGATCACACGCGATGTCCAGACCGACGGCCTTGGCCGGCGTGCCTTCATCCGTACGACACCGCTCCAGCCCCGCACCATCGGGTTGGCGCTCGATCTCTCGTTCTGACTTCGGTGGATGGGAATTATTGCAATATAATTCAGTGTGTTACATTCTATGTATTCAGCGCGCGTACAGTATTTCCGGGCTAGTTCAGGTCCGTCGCCCACATTCCTGTGGGCGGAGCAGAAAGCGTACCATGTATCGACTATTGAAAGGCATCGGCTCCGCCGTGGCGGCGGAGGCGATGCGTCGCGGCGACACCTCGCAGCCTGGCACGGAATGGCTTGGATCGTTGAAGGGCAGGAGCACAAGAATGACGCGTGGGGTTCTCAAACTGGCGTCAGGCTTTGGAGCTGTAATCCTGTTCACCGCCGCGACTTCAACCGCGATGGCGCAGGCGCGCGCGGGATCCGAAGCGGCAGACGACGAGATCAAGCCCGCAATGACCGGCGCGGCGCGGATGGCCGCGGAAGGTGGCGCCGATACGATGATGGCGTCGTCGCGCTGGTGGGGCCGGGGTGACGACGACGATTATGACTATGACGGTCGCTATGGCTATCGCAAGGCGGTGACGCGCTGCGCGGACAAGGCGCGCGAGCGCGGCGCTCGCCATGGCAAGGCGCGGATCACCGAGATCACGCATATCGAACGCGTGCGCCGCGGCTATCGTGTCGAGGGACGCATCCGCATCGATACAGCGTCGGGCCGGGATTGGGACGATCAGGACCGGAATTCCGGCCGCGAATATGGCACCTTCTTCTGCCAGACCCGGCAGGATTCGATCCGCTGGATCGACCTTTACGGATTCGATGACTGAGCATTTTCCCGCGCCTGACCTGTGCAATCGCGCAGGTTCGGCGCGGGCCGGTGGCCTCAGCGCCGCTGTTCCTGGGTCGTCCGCGACCATTCGGCAAGGCGCCCTTGCTGCTTGATCGTCTTGAGACACACGACGGTCGAGAGCCGGTGAACCCCGGGAAGCTTGGAAAGCTCGTGCCGCAGAAGGTCGTCGAGATGATCGACCGACCGCGCAAAGACCTTGAGCATATAGTCGCTGTCGCCCGCCGTCGTATGGCATTCGCTGACCGCAGGGTGGTCCATCACCGCCGCCTCGAACTCCGTATGCGCATCGAGGCTGATCCGCACCTCGACATAGCTCTGCACCTCAAGCCCCAGCGCGGCCGGGTTGAGGCAGGCTGCATACCCTTGAATGATGCCCCGTTCTTCGAGGCCTCTGACCCGTGACCAGCAAGGCGATTTGGACAGGCCGACCGTCTCGCCGAGTTCCGCAAAGGATTGGCGCCCATTCTGCTCCAGCGCCGTAACAATCTTCCAGTCAAGCTTGTCCATTGCGTTGTCCTCGATCGATTGCCGTCACTTGAAATCGGGCTGCAACTCGGGGTGTGCAGCGGCGAAAGCCGGCAGCGCGCGCGCGGCCTCGACCACCGCCAGCGTTCGGGGATAGGCGCTCAGATCGACATTATAGCGCTCGGCATTGTAGACCTGCGGTACCGTATAGCAGTCGGCAATTGTCGGCGTGTCGCCGAACGCGAACACACCGCCATCGCGCGCAATCAGGGTTTCGAGCGCGCCAAAGCCCTCATGAATCCAATGCGCGATCCAGCCCTTTACCTGCGCATTGTCGGCATCGAACATCTCGCGGATCCGCGTGAGGACCCGCAAATTATTGAGCGGGTGGATATCGCACCCGATGAGCGCTGCGATCGCGCGAACCTTCGCGGCGGCATCCGGGCAGGCCGGAAGCAAGGGCGGGTGCGGCCATTTTGCCTCGATCCATTCGAGGATGGCGGTGCTTTCGATCAGGATCTGGCTCTCATGCTCCAGCGCCGGGACCAGCCCGTGTGGCGCGATGGCGAGATAGGCGGGATCGTGCTGCTCACCCGTGCGAAGGTCGTGCGGCGCCTGCCGAAAGGCGATGCCCTTGAAGCCGAGTGCGATGCGCACGCGATACGCCGCGCTGGAGCGCCAATAGCCGTGGAGTACGATGTCGCTCATCTCAACTCTCCCTTGGCGGCTGTCCCGGGACGCCATTTCTCTCCTCTATGCACGCACCTTGGGGCGAGTGCCACAAATTGTGCGCAAGCCGTTTTGCCTTGATTCGAGATTCCTGCTCTTTCCACGGATGATTCCGCGTTCGCGAAGAACGTTCACGCTTCCCGTACGATTTGTGGTGGAACATCGTTCTTCAACGCGCCCGCCGAAGGGCTAAGAAACGGACAATGTTTTTCGGCAACGAACCTATCCTTCGCGCAGGGCAGTGGAGACCAACGTGGCCGCGAAACATATCTTCGACACACCACCGGAGGGTGTGGCGTCGGACTGGACGATGCCGCAGAATTGGCAAAGCTTCACGCAAGCACAGCATGCGACCTGGCGCACCTTGTTCGATCAGCAATCCGCCGCGCTGACGGGCTATGCCTGCACCGATTTCCTGCGCGGCCTCGACATCCTGCGCGCGCTCGAACCCGGCGTTCCTGACTTTGCGCAGCTGAACCGTCGCCTGACCCCGGCGACGGGTTGGGAGATCGTTGCGGTTCCCGGCTGGATCCCGAACGACGCCTTTTTTGAGCATCTTGCGAACAAGCGTTTCCCCGCCGCCAATTTCCTCCGCCCGCCCGAGCAGCTCGGCTACAGCGAAGAGCCGGACATGTTTCACGACATATTCGGCCACGTCCCGATGCTCACTAATCCCGCCTTTTCGGACTTTCTGGTTGCCTATGGTCAGGCGGGGCTGCGCGCCGAGGGCCTGGGCGCGGCCGATTTCCTCGGGCGGCTATGGCTCTACACGACCGAGTTCGGTCTGGTGGTCGAGAATGGCGAGTTGCGCGCCTTCGGCGGCGGCCTGCTTTCCAGCTATGCCGAAACGCTCCGTTCGCTCACCTCGCCGGAGCCGAAGCGAGTCTGGCTGGATATCGGGCGGGTGATGCGCACCACCTATCACTTCGACGAATTTCAGCGCATCTATTTCGTCGTCGAAAGCTTCGAGGACCTGCTGCGGGCAACCGAGGAGGCGGACTTTTCGGCCATTTACCGGAGGATTTCGGATGAAACCTCGCTTGAACCCGACGCCGCCTTCGCCGGCGACCGCTTCTATCAGGGCGTGCTGCAACCGGTACGGCCCGGGCCTGCCTTCATGAACCAGGGGACCGCGCAATGATCCGGCAGAGCCGCGACGGCGGAACCGACATCTTCGAAACCGAGATCGATGGCGAGACGATCCAGTGGGACAATGGGCTGACCTATGCCCGCCATCTCCAGACCGCGCAGTTGCTCTCGGCGCAGGTGCCGGTATCGGATAAGCCCGACGAACTGCTCTTCATCATCATGCACCAGACGATGGAATTGTGGATCAAGCTGGTGCTCCACGAAGCCCGGCTGGTCGTGGAAGCGATCCGCGCCGACCGGCTCGAGCTGGCCGGCAAGGGGCTTGACCGGATCGCGACGATCCAGCGCCACATGATCCACAGCTGGGAAGTGCTGGCGACGCTCACGCCGTATGATTTCCTGACCTTCCGCGGCTTCCTGCGCCGGGCCTCGGGGTTCCAGTCGCAGCAATATCGCGAGCTTGAATATCTGCTCGGCAACAAGCGCGGCGACATGATGATCGTCCACAAGGACGATGCCGTCGCGATGGCCCGGCTTCGCGCCGCGTTCGAGGCGCCGTCGCTCTATGACGAGCTGCTTCAGCTTCTGGCGCGGCGGGGGTTCGACATTCCGGCGGACCGGCTGGAGCGCGACTGGACTCAGCCGTACGAGGCGTCCGAGGGCGTCGAGAAGGCATGGCTCGCGATCTACACCGACCCCGAGCGCCACTGGGATCTCTACGCGCTCGCCGAGAAGATCACCGCGCTCGAATATTATTTCCAGGAATGGCGCTTCAAGCACATGAAGACCGTCGCGCGGGTCATCGGCCATAAGCCGGGAACCGGTGGCTCGTCGGGCGTCAATTATCTCGTCAAGGCGCTAAGCCTCAGCTTCTTCCCCGAACTCTGGTCGATGCGGACCGAGATGGCCGCACCGCGTGAGGGTGGTGATTATGCCGAAGGGAAGGGCGCATGAGCCGGATCTGGGATGTTTCGCAGCCGCTCCACGCCGCGGTGCCGGTGTGGCCGGGCGAACCCGCCTTCGCGCTCCACAGCCATGCCGTGATCGGCGATGGCTGCCCGGTGAATGTCGGTGCTATGTCCACGCCGCTGCACGCGGGAACGCATGGCGACGCGCCGCTGCACTATGCCAATGACGGCGCATCGTCCGCCGATTGCGATCTCGATGCCTATATCGGGCCATGCGTGTTGCTCGATGTCCGCCACGCGCGCGGACGCGTGGAGATCGGCGATATCGACTGGGATGCGGTCGAGGGTGCGACGCGCGTCTTGCTGCGGACCTATGAGCATTTCCCGCACGAGCAGTGGGACAGCGATTTTACCGCGATCGCCAGCGACTTGATCGAACGGCTGGGGGCAATGGGCGTGCGGCTGATCGGCACTGATGCCGCCTCGCTCGACCCCGAACAGTCGAAGACGCTCGATGCGCATCAAGCGGTCAAGGCGGCCGATATGCGGATATTGGAAGGGCTCGTCCTCGATGACGTGCCACCGGGCCGATACGAACTTGTCGCCCTGCCGCTCCGCATCGTCGGCGCCGACGCCAGTCCCGTACGCGCGATCCTGAGGGAGCTTGCATGACCGATACGATCCTCGCCCCCGATGTGACGGCGCTCGACGCCGCCGACCCGCTCGCGCATTTCCGCG
>Ga0247823_10003073_pt1 | contig 13623 bp, 11 predicted proteins | sample 13C_PalmiticAcid_2_FD_192426 | JGI IMG/M metagenome (GOLD analysis project Ga0247823, IMG submission 192426) | Soil microbial communities from agricultural site in Penn Yan, New York, United States - 13C_PalmiticAcid_Day30 | ecosystem: Environmental > Terrestrial > Soil > Agricultural land...
TGAAGATGTCACTTGAACTGGGTGCTGTCGGTTACTTCCCCAAAACCATGCCGGGTCATGCGATGGTCAAGGGTTTCCAGCAAATTATGGCGGGCGAGAAATTCATTCCGCTGGACCACAATACAAACCGCTTGATGCCGTCTTATGAGCCGACATTCCAGCCTTCTATGGACAAGGCTGCCAATCAGGATGGTTCAGGCGATATTCACCTGACCACACGTGAGATGGATGTTCTGGGGCACCTGTTGCAGGGTGAATCAAACAAGGTGATTGCCTCGGCTTTGGGCCTGCAAGTTGTGACGGTAAAGCTGCACGTTCGCAGTCTTTGCAAGAAGCTGGGCGCACAGAACAGAACGCAGGTTGCGCTCAAGGCCCGTGAAATGGGCATTATGGATCAGTTCCGTCGGCCTTCCAGCCACCAGGAACCGGCCACCAACGCCATCAATAAAAGAACATAAACCCAGTCGGGCAGGAACGGCGTGTCTTTCACGCCCGTGACCTGATAGCTGTTGTTTGATTTCAGGCCGATCCAGTTGCGGCCACCGAATACTTTTCCATTGGCAACAAAACGGATATCGGGCGTGGCATTATCGACCAGCCATTGCACAGTGCCGCCCGAAGCATTAGCGACAGGCTTCAATATATCTTCAGTTGTCCTGACGCCACGCAGTTCAGGCGGGTTCAAATCGCCAACCAGTGCAAATCGTTCCTGCATGCCATCATCAAATGTGTAGATACCGAGTTGTTTGGCTTCAATACGGGCCTCCAGCAAGCCATTGGGCTGTGGGTTCAGTGTCACCGTTTCATTCTTGTTGTCCGGTGTGATCATGGTGATATCCATCGGCACATTCTGCAATGAGCGGCGACGTACCAACATGGTGTTACCTTCCATCTGTACGAACAAGGCGTTCTCTTCCAGTTCCGGCTCTTTCATCAGCCAGTGCGCAAGACGTCGCAGCAGTTCTGTTTGCGGACCGCCACCTTCGTAACCGCGTGACCACAGCCAAATCTGGTCGGATGCCAATTGCGCGACACGACCTTCGCCCACGCGGTTCAACATCAGAAGGGGCATATCGCTATAGCCGGACATCACAGTTTGACCGCCGCGTGGTGTGACGCCCACTTGGCGGAGCCATGAACCCCAGCCCGGTTCTTCTGCCGTGCTGCCGGGCCATGACAGGCCTTGTGTAACCGGATGGCGCTGTCCCACTTCTGTCAGGTGCGGGCGGAAGCTTTCGCTATACACAGCGCCTGTGGGTTGGCCGGGCAATACATCCTGCAGTGCTGTGTTGAAAAGGGAGTCTTCTCCGGCGAAGCTTGGACCGCTGGCCTCAAGTAAGGCGCCACCTTTCTTCACGTATTCGGCAATGTTGCCGAAATAGAAGCTCGGCAGAATGCGGTTGACGCCGTAACGATCAAAGATGATCAGGTCGAAATCATAAAGTTTGACCTCAAACAACTCGCGGAACGGGAACGCAATCAATGACAATTCAGTGTGCGGTGTCATGTCGAGCTTTTCCGGTTCACGCAGAATGGTGAAGTGAACAAGGTCAACGCCAGGATCGGATGTCAGCAAATTACGCCACGTACGGCCACCCGCATGCGGTTGACCCGATACCAGCAACACTTTCAAACGGTCGCGCACGCCATTGATAATCAGCGGCGCTTTATTGTTAGCAAGTGTCAGTTCGCCGTCAGTACCGGATGCCTCGATATAAACGATATTCTGTCCGGCGTGGTTGACCTTAACCTGAACACTGCGTTCTTCGTTGATCGGTACCATGTCAATCTTGCCGGGGCTGTTATCCTGCTTGACTGTAACTGTCGAATATTCATCACCTTGGGCGGATGGGTCTTCAACACGGTAACGCACAGTGACTTCTTGCCCGACGATGCCATAGGCCGGGGCTTCGGTGAGCACCAGTTGACGGTCGCGTTCGTTCTTGCGGCCTGTCAGCAATGTATGAACGGGGCCATAATCCTTGATCGTTTCGTTGAGGGTCGGCACATCATGCACCTGACCATCAGTCAGCAGAATAACCCCCGCACGACGCGCGATAGGCACATCGGCCAGCGCCTGATCAACCGCTTCAAACAATTTGGTTTCGCGTGCGGTAGCGGCATCGGTCAACGGGGCTTCAACCACACGCAGTTCCAAACCATCCTGTGCATCCAGTTTCTGGCGCAGATATTCAAGGGTCTTATCAAGACGTGATTCACGCTCGCCGATTTTCTCGGACGGCGATCTGTCGGCAATAACAACGGCCACGTCACTAACCGGTTCGCGTTGTTCTTCGACAAGGGAGGGATTGAGGAATACCAGCAGGAAACCCGTTACGCACAGGGCGCGCGTTAAGACGCCCGCCCGGAACAACGCTGCTGACAGTAACAGGAATGATAACCCTAGCACCGCGATAAACCAGAGCGTAGGTTCCGGCACAATCGGTGCAAAATGGATGGTTAAGGCTGAGCTGTTCATTACTGTCCCAGCCTTTCCAAAATATGCGGAATATGAACCTGATCGGCTTTGTAGTTCCCAGTCAGCGCATACATCATGATGTTAATACCAAAGCGCAGCGATAACTCATGCTGGCGTGATTGACCCGGGGGTAGCGCCCACGCGGAAATCCAGTCGTTACTGCCTATGATCAGTGATGAAACGCCGTCGCGGCCGCTTTTACTGGTTTCCTCGACCCACATTGTGCGACCGTCATAGCGACCGGGGAAGTTATCCATCAGATAGAATGATTTGGTCAGCACGTGGTCTTTTGGCATCAGCACCAGTGGTGGGACATTCAATCCACCCGTCAGGCGGCGCAGGTTCGCGGCATTCGCGCCACCGCCACCTGTGCTGCTGAAACCGCGTGGTGTTGTGCTCTCGTCACGTGTGTCCACCAGAATAGTGCCGCCATGATCGAGGTAATATTGAATTTTCTGTAGCGCCTTGCCGGACAATGTCGGCTGGCCCGGTGTGATCGCCCAATAGATCAAAGGGAAGAAAGATAAGTCATCGGTATCCGGATTCAGTGCCACAATCCCCGCGGGCTCGACAGAGGTACGTTGTGCCAGTACTGCACTTAATCCCTCAAGGCCACGACGTGTCAGGCTGTCGACATCGGCAACACCTGTGCTGATATAGGCGAGGTGAATTTCACTGGCATATTTAATACGGTCTTGCGGTGTTTCCGCGTTGGCATTGCTCACCGGCACGGTGATCAGGAATGCCACCATCGCGGCACGTGACCAACGCAGCGGGTTCGAGAACAAATGCCAGCCCGCATGCATCACAATCATGATCAGCCAGTCGATCATAAACAGCAGCAACGCAAGACCCAGAATAAACGGCATCAGATCTTTTTCCTTCACGCCACCATAGGTCAAACGGTCAACGCTCGCGGGCATGCTGCCAAAGGTGCGTAGTGTCGGCAGGCGCTCACCCAGATTGAGTGATTTTTGATATCCGGCACGACCATAAATTCCGGGCGGGTGCGCGCTGTCTGGGATTTTGGTTTCGAATTCAGCAGCAGGGATAGGTTGATCTGTGGCGCCGGGCTGCACAGTGTTACCATGTCCATCAAGAATGGTGAGTGGCTGCAATGAGCCTGATGCGGTGCCTTCGTTGTATGCACGACCCCCGGCCATCTGGATAGTACGCTCCATCAGCTTCACAAACAGTCCTGATAGGGCGAGGTTTGACCATTCCGGCGTGGCTGTTGTGTGGATCAGCACGATCATGCCGTCATCCATATTGTCAGCCGTAATAAGTGGTGTGCCATCCTCAAGCGCGGCCCAGCTTTTGCGTTCAAGCTCAGGTTCTGGCTGTGCCAGCAATTGGCGGTTGATTGCGAGGTCTTCGGGAATTTCCAGTCCGAAATAGGGGCTGCTCTGCGGGAAGGGTGCCAGCTTTGCAGGTTTCTCCCATGACAATGAACCTTCCATGGCACGGTCACCACGGCGCAATGATAAAGGCGTCAGGAAGTTTTCACCTTGCGTCATATTGGGGCCACCAAAACGGATTAGCAAGCCACCCTCACGGACCCAGCCTTCCAGTGCATCCAGTTCGTCGGGCGGCATGGCGCCGACATCAGGAAGGACGATGACAGGAAGATCCTTCTCAAGGAGTTCCGGCAGTGATCCCGCTTCGATATCTGCGTAAGGCTCCAACGCGCGACGTATATAATATCCGGCATCGGTGAGCGATGCCTTTTCAGCGGTGCTGGTGGACACGATACCCACATCACGACGGTAAGAGCCACTGTCCAACAATAACGTCGAACCCGCACTATGGTGTCCGGCAATCTGAATACGGCTTACCTGATTTTGTAACTGGGTAGGTAATTCAAACGCGACTTTGAATGCAATCTTGCTGCCATCGGTGATGATATCGCGGCTGTCGATCTGACGGCCGTCACGGGCAAGGACTTGTACAGTAAACGGAACGCCCGCGGGAGTTCCTGAGTTTACTTCAACCATGGCCGCTGTTTGTCCGGTCTTTGATTTATCAGGCCGCAGCAGTGCGGCACGCTGTGTATTTGTTGGCTCAAGGAATGTCAGGCCGCCTTGCGTTTGCAATGTACGGATCAGGCTTTCGGGATTGTTATTATCCATCTGCCCTGATGACAGCCAGTAACTCTGTATGTTTGATGTTTCTTTCGCACGTTCCAAGATATCGGCTGTGGCGGGGTAATCAGACAACCAAGGCAATGGGCGAATGCCACGTAATGTGGCTTCGGCTTCGCCCTTGGTTAGTGGGCCTGCCAGAAACGGTTCTGTCTTGCCGGGTTCAGGCGCGGTGGTCGCAATATAAAGGCTGCGGCGTTCGCGTCCGGTGCGTTCGATGATATCCACGGCTTGTGCAGTCTGTAAGCGCCATGTCTGTGCACTGGCCCAGCCATTATCCATCACGATACGCACGGGTCCATTACCAGACACAGCGTCGCCGGGGTTCAAGATAGGGCGCGCAAGCGCCAGAATGATCAGCGCTGCCGCTAGAATACGCAGTAACAGGATCGGCCAAGGTGTTTTGCTCGGTACCTGTTTCTGTGCATCGAGGCCAAACATGAAATGTGCCGCCGGGAACACGATCAGGCGAGGTGCTGGCGGTGTCACGCGCAGCAGGAACCAGAGCACAGGCAGGAATGCCATGCCCGCGAGGACCCATGGGTTTAAAAAGGCAAATGTGCCGAAGCCGGGGATCATCATGACAGCGGTCCCCCCTTACGGCTTTGCCCCAGCAAGCGCCAGAGTTCCAGCAGGGTAACAGCGGCATCTGTATCAGTCGTATGTTGCACAAAATGCCAGCCATTATGGTGGCACATTGATTTCAAGCCCTCGATATGCCCGTTCATTTTGTTTTGATAGCTATCGCGTACGGAATCCACATTCGTAATGTGATGTTGCTGACCTGTCTGCGGCGTTTCAAAAATCACACGACCACGAAAGGGCAGATTGATCTCTGCCGGATCCAAAACTTGTAACAACAGAATGTTGACGGTACGGCCCGCCAGCGCATGCACGGCATGTTCAATGGCATCAAGCGGTGTCAGGAAATCACCGACTAAAATAATCGTCGCATGACGTGCAGGTTCGCGCATCAAATGATGGGGCAGGGGTGATGGGTCTTGTTCTAGCAGTTTCTCGCCGAGGCTCTGGATCATGATATCGCCCTTGGTTGGGCGCAGGCTGCCGTCCAGCATGCCAACCAGTTCACCAGCACCATTCATCAAGATGGCCAGTGCCATGCTGAGCGTTGATGCTGCTTCGTGCTTGGTCGGCAGGATCGTACGTGACGCATAATTCATGTTGTCGTTACGTTGGCACCACACCAAAGCGGTTTGTGTCGTTTGCCATTCTTTCTGGCGTACGAAAACACGGTCACCGCGTCCTGATTGACGCCAATCGATATCCTGCGGACGATCACCTGCCTGATATTCACGGAACTGCCAGAATTTTTCCCCGCTACCGCTACGGCGTTGGGCATGTTCGCCCATGCGCACGGCTGTCGCCGCTTTCTCTGCTGCCACTAGCAAGTCAGGCAGACGTCCTGCCGCTTTCTCCGCTTCCGTGCGCAGACCCAGCACTGTCATAGCGCTGCGTGTCAGTCCATGGATGCGGTGGTGAACGGCCATCTGCTACTCGATAGAGGTGAAAAGGATTACAGGTCCTTGGTCATGTCTGAAATGACATCCGTCAGTGATACACCATCGGCGCGTGCCTGATAGTTCAGCGCCATACGGTGCTTCAGGATCGGTTCTGCTAGTTCCAGAACATCATCAACGGAAGGCGCAGGGCGACCATCCAGCAATGCTTTCGCACGGCACGCCAGCATCAACGCTTGCGACGCGCGCGGACCCGGTGCCCATGTGACGTAATCATTGACCATCTTGGTGGCTTCCTTACCCGGGCGACCACGGCGCACGATTTTCAGGATCGCATCGACAACGGATTCACCAACAGGCAGGTCACGCACCAGCGATTGAATCTCGGCCAGTTCATCATTGCTGAATACAGCCTTGATCGTGTCTTCGCGGTTGGTGGTGGTCACCAGAATAACCTGACGCTCTGATGCCTCATCCGGATAATCAATATCAACCTGCATCAGGAAACGGTCGAGCTGTGCTTCCGGCAGCGGGTATGTGCCTTCTTGCTCGATCGGGTTTTGTGTCGCCATAACATGGAACGGCTTGGGCAGCTTGCGCGACTTACCAGCAACAGTAACGGAACCTTCCTGCATCGCCTGCAGCAACGCTGACTGCGTACGCGGGCTGGCACGGTTGATCTCGTCAGCCATCAGGAATTGTGTGAAGACCGGACCTTCGATGAAGCGGAAAGCGCGCTTGCCTGTGGTGGCATCTTCTTCCAGAACTTCGGACCCTAGAATGTCAGCCGGCATCAGGTCGGGCGTACACTGGATACGTGATGATGTAATGCCCATCACCTTGGCCACTGTATCCACCATCAATGTCTTCGCGAGACCCGGAACACCGATCAGCAATACGTGACCGCCAGACATCAGTGTGATGAAAATTTGATCGACGGCTCGATCCTGACCGAAAATGACTTTGGCGACTTCGGCCCGGGCCTTTTTCAGATCGGCGGCGGCCTTTTCGAGGCGTTTTTCAATATTCACCGGATTGGCGGTCGTGGACATAGGACTGCTCACGTTAGGGCTCCTGCTGATAGGGTAGAGAATCTGTCATATGTGATTTATATTAATAGTGTTTTTGGCTTTGCCCAGAGGTTTGAACAAAGGAAACCACACCTATGCACGATCTCTTCTATCAGGAAGATGTGTTTCAGGATTATGACCATGCGGATAAACGCCGCCGGGGCATCCAGTTCACTATCGATTATCAGGGCAGATGGTACTTTCATGGCGAACAAAGCCCCGGTCCGATCAAAAGAAAGGCCTTGGCGGGCCTGTTTGGGGGAGCTGGCCAGGGATTTATGGCCGGAAAGGGTCTGAGTATCGACGAAAATGGCATTTACTGGCTGAAATCACCTGAATCCCGCTACCAAGTGGAGGTTGAGGACGTTCCTTTCATCATTACACGCTATGATATTCATAATAATGATGTCGATCTCTATACTAATTTCGATGAAAAAGTCGCGCTAGGACCTGATCACGCGCTGGATCTACGTCCGGAACCTCATAACGGGGTCAAAGTACTCTATGCCGAGGTGCGTAAAGGGCTGTGGGCGCGTTTCGCTACGAACGTGTATAATGACTTTGTGACCAAGCTGATGAAAGAAGATCAGGGCCGGATTTATATCACCAGCCGTGACCGTACTTTTGAAATGGATGTAAATTGAGACCACGCCTGACCATAGCGCCGCCGGAATGGATGACGGCATCAGCAACGCGCGCCGTCATGGATGCGTTGAATGAACCGGGCGATCCGCAAACATTGTTCGTGGGTGGTTGCGTCAGGAATCAATTACTCGAACGCCCTGTGGCTGATATCGATCTGGCCACCACTTATAAACCCGATGATGTGATTCTGAAATTGCATCGCGCGGGCATTCATTACGTTCCGACTGGTATTGCGCACGGCACGATCACGGCGGTGGTCGAGGGGCAGACATTTGAAATCACCACTCTGCGCACAGACCTTGAAACCGATGGCCGCCATGCGACGGTGGCGTTTACAGGTGATTGGGTCAAGGACGCCGAACGTCGTGATTTCACAATGAATACACTGCTTGCCGATGACAGCGGTCATATCTATGACCCGCTGGGTCGTGGTATTGCCGATCTTCGCGCCGGGCGCGTGATGTTCGTGGGGAATCCTGCGGAGCGCATTGCTGAAGATTATTTACGTATTCTGCGTTTCTTCCGTTTCCACGCCTTGTACGGGCAGGGTGAACCTGATTACGACGCTCTCGAAGCCTGCAAAGAAGCCGCATCCAATATCATTTACTTATCGCGCGAACGTGTAACGCAGGAGATGACAAAGATATTGTCGGTCAATGATCCCACGGAAACATTGATGCTGATGTTTGATAACAACGTCGCACTGGAATTCCGCAGTCGTAATTTTCAGCGTCATTTGTTCTCGCACTTCTGCAATATTCAGGCGGAATACGGCGCGATTGATGTCATGGGCCGCTTGGTCATGCTGGCCGATATGGATTACGACCGTGCCGGTATGCTGCTGCACTTAAGTGGTGCGCAATCCAAACGCGTGCGTGATCTGGTGTTAATGGTGCGCGATACGCGATCACTAAATGAAAAGACACTCAGAAAACTTTTATACGGTCATGACAAACCGAACGTACTGCAATTGCTGATGCTGTTCATGACCCGTGATGGCGAAACGCCAGAGTATCGCAAGCTGTTCGAGATACTAAAAACAATGGACCCGCCAAAGTTTCCTTTGACGGGCCGTGATGTTCTTGAATTAGGTGTTATGGCCGGGCCGGGGCTGGGGCAGCTACTCTCAGAGGTTGAGGAGTGGTGGATAGCACAGGACTTTGTGCCAGAACGCGCGGCTTGTCTTCAGCGGCTACAACAATCTGTGCAGGTGTTGGGTTCTCGATAGCGCAGATCGTCACGCAACGCAGATCATCCAGATAAACGCGATCGCCTTTTTCACCTGGCTCCGCCAGACGCTGACCGAATTCTTTTAGCTCCTCGATTTCTGTCTGGGTGACGTAAACACCATCATGCATGACGGCATTGCCTTGGCGAATGTCCTGTTCACGCTGTGCAACTTCGTATTGGCGCTTCAGTTCGTTTCTGTTGAATCCTGCCATTTAACCCTCTTTTTGTAATTTTATTTCGTGAAACACAAATGTGTTTACTTTTTATGTCGTGATTTTTTGGTTTTAGCACGCTTTATGTCCGGCTGGACATAAAATTTTGCATTACCAGCTATGATTTTTTTGCAATGCAGAAAGATATTTTTATTTGCATAATACTTGTGGATTGTGTATTAAATCGTTTGTGGCATTTTTGTGAATGTCTTGCTAAAAGACGCACATAAACTAACGGCTCCCGATCTTGAAAAGGACCAGTGGATGCAGCGTAAAACTAAATTCGCGTTTAACGACTCTGCTGCGGCTCAGTCCTCTGAGCATACAGAAGGTCTTACGTTCTTAATTCGCACGGATGCGCGTTATGCCACCGGCGGGTTCCGCAAACAGTTGCTCCAATCAGTACAGCAAGATGCTTTGAATGCGACCTTCGGGCCGCAGGCGAATGGTATCCGTGAAGAAGACACGCTGGCGGGTGCAGTGAAGAAATCAGTCCATGACGCATATGAAGAGTGGGGCGTTAGCGTTCTCAACTCTATCTCACGTCATGTGAATTATGATCTCTACGATATTGATGAAAGCGTCCGCAGTCTGAATGTGCACTTCCACGATGCGCATGCGCTGGCAGAAAAAATTGCCAACAATGCAGATGATTTCCTGAAGACACAGCCGGGCTATAACCCGGAAGTTCCAGCCGTTTATGTTTCTCTTGATGAGATGTTCCACGAATGCCGTGCGCCATGGGCAGAGATCGCGTTCTCACGCTTGTTCTCTACAAAAGGTGATCAGCAATTCGGTTACACCGCACGTCCCGGCAAAATGCCGATCGAAGAGCAAGTAACAAGCTTTGCGCAGTCATTGAAAGACCTGCAACAGCGTTACGGCCAGAAACTGCCGATCGTCCTGCTGGAAGATAATGTCCGTCATGCCAAGATGCTGAACTGGGTTATTGATCTCATGGACAAGCACGGTGTGTTTGAAAGTGGTGAACTGGCTTGTATCTCTACATGCTTCTGCAGTGCCTCACAGGAGGAGCGTGCTGCTATCGTTCATCAGGGCCGCTCCATACCGCTGGTGCCTGTGATTGAAATCAGCTCCAAAAGCTTTGAAGTGTCTACGCCGCGCGATCTGTTCTTTGATGGCTACGTCGTTGAAGTAAATGGCGAACAAACACGCCTACCGGGCTTGTTCATGGATGTTGAGAAACTGTTCAAGGTATCTCCGGATAAAGTCGAGGCATTCAAGGCTGAAATCAAGGATGCCAGCGTTCGTTTCTGTGAACGTATTGAAAAGGAATGGAATATCAATGTTCCTGTGGCCTGGTTCACCGGCGCAAAGGCGATAGCCTCTGTAACAGGTCAGCCGCTTGAGGCACGCATGTCCGAAGTGCTGGAAAAATGGCACAGTGCCCCGGCACCCGCTATGCCACAGGCTGCCAACGAAAGCAAAATGCTCCACGTTGTGAGCTAAGGTTTCATGACCAGCAATTCCATTGTTATAGATTGTGATACAGGGCGCGATGACGCCCTGTCTTTATGGCTGGCCTTGGCTTCGGGCATGGATTTGGCCGCCGTTGTGGCATCCTACGGTAATACTACCTTAGAAAACGTATCCGAAAATTGTGCACGCGTTCTGGCTTTGGCGGGCCGTAGCGATATTCAGCTCTGGCAGGGTGAAACATTCCCGTCACGTGCACATGCCGCCGTCGAGGCGATCTTGCTGCCGAAACAAAAAGTATCTGGCAACGGCCTGTGTAATCTCGAGCTGCCGCGCGCCTCCAGACAGGCCGAGGTTTTGGATGCGTCTGCGCGTGCTGATCGCCTGCGCCAAATAACGGCGACCAAGGGTGCTATTGATTACGTCATTCTGGGACCTGCCACCAATTTCGCAGCGACTTGCGAAGCGTTGGGTGATGAAGCGGGCAAGGTTATCGCCAGCGTGACAATGATGGGTGGCAAGATGGACGGCTTGTGGGATGAAATGCCCGGTGCTGACTTCAATATTGCTTGTGATCCGTTCTCAGTGCAGACGCTGCTGGAGCAGGGCTGTGATCGCGGCTTCCCCGTGCGTTTCGTGCCGATGAATGTGACATGGCCGATTGTGCTGGATATGCTGCAACTGGAATCTCTGACTGCGTCATCTGTAATTGGCCAGACCGCGAAAGATCTGATGATTGCACATGCGCGGCATTTTGCCCCTGAACCTGTGTTTCGTTTCCATGATCCGTGTGTGATCTTGGCGCTGATGGAAACCGATACATTCCGAGTCCGCAATCTGCGCGTTGTCTGTGATGAAGCATCAGTCGATTTTGGCCGCCTGGTGGATGATGATACAGGGTGCAAAGTCCATGTACTGGAAGCGACGTCAGAACTGCGCGATCAATTCCTGAATGAAATTCTGACGCGTCTTTCGATCAGCCGCGCTTAGGGCCACTTTGCTTCCGGCGGCAGCGACATCAAAATCGCTTCTGTATTGCCGCCTGTTTTCAAGCCGAATTGAGTGCCGCGGTCATAGACCAGATTGAACTCGGCATAACGGCCACGCTTTACCAGTTGGTGTTCGCGTTGTTCATCGTTCCAGTCTTCGTTCATGTGACGGCGCACCAGTTGAGGATAAATATCAATGAACGTGCGGCCCACATCCTGTGTGAAGGCGAAATCGGCATCCTTGTTACCGCTATCAAGGTAATCATAGAAAATACCACCCACGCCGCGTGCTTCGCCCCGATGCGGGATAAAGAAGTAACGGTCGCACCATTCCTTGTATTCCTGATACGAACGCGGGGGATGACGGTCGCAGCATGCTTTCAGCGCCGCGTGGAAATCAGCGGTGTCTTTTTCAACCGGGAACATCGGGTTCAAATCCGTGCCGCCGCCAAACCAGCTTTTGGAAGTCACGATCATACGCGTGTTCATATGAATAGCCGGGACGAGGGGGGACTGCATATGCGCCACCAGTGAAACACCGCTGGCCCAGAATTGGCCGCCATTATCGGCAGCGCCTGGAATCTGTTTGCTGAAATCTTCGCTAAAACTGCCGTGCACGGTCGAGATATTGACGCCGACTTTTTCGAACACGCGGCCCCGCATGATCGACATTTCCCCGCCACCGCCGCCATCACGTTCCCAGACTTTGCGCTCAAAGCGCCCGACGGGCTGCCCCTTGAACTTGGTGCCGGTCAGCTCATCCTCCAGCTTCTCGAATTCCGCACATATAATGTCGCGCAGCTCACGGAACCATGCCTGAGCGGTTTGCTGGAGATCGGAAGTGGGGGTTATGGCTTGCGTTTTCATGCCCGGAACATCGTCAATATTGGCCCATCCGTCAATATTCCTGTGATGAGGGATTTTTTTGCCTTTTAGGGTAAATAAAAGTTTGTACCAGGGGTGTGATTGCTATAACGTCCGAAAAATTATGGCAATAACAAGCGTATACAGGGAACAATAAAATGGCAGAAGGCAACAGATCACAACGCGGCGGTAAAGGCGGCAACAGCAAGTCTTCCGACGATTTCAACCAGAATAGCGGTGCCGAACAGCAAAAGCAGACAACAGGAACACCTGTTGTCTCTCGCGCCCAGGTTATGGCCCAGTTAAAGCAGCGCCTGCCGTTGTTCAAGGGAAACCAGATCAAGACAGAAGATGGCGAAGAACTGACGCCAACGCCAAACCAGCGCAATCTCATTGAAAATATCAAAGATAAGCCGATCAATTTTGTTGAGGGCACCTTCGGTACCGGGAAAACCATGTGGACCTGCTACATGGGTCTGCTGGGACTTGTGGAGAAGAAATACAACCGCATTTGCCTGAACGCTCCGGCTGTCACAGCAGGCGAGGAAATTGGCTTTCTGAAAGGCGGTCTGGAAGAAAAGATGCAGCCCCACGTCAATCAGATTCTGGAAGCGTTTGATGATTTCATTGGCGAAGATCTGCGCAAGAAGCTTTGTGAAGCAGGCGTGATCAAGATTGAGCCGCATGCCTTCCTGCGTGGACGCAGCCTGAAACGTACCTTCTTTATTCTGGATGAATGCCAGAATGCCACAGGCCCGAACCTGCAAACGGCGTTGACGCGTCTGGGCAATGACTCAACCTTTATTTTTCTGGGCGACCGTCGTCAGAACGACCGTACGGAAAACGAGCCGGCATTTACCGCTTTTATTAATCGCTACACCAAGCCTGTTTATGCTGAGTATACAGCGCACAGCCAGTTGGCGGCGGAAGACGTAAAACGCCATCCTTTCCTGAAACTGGTAGTTGAGCAAGGCGATGATGCACCTCTGCTTGGCTATGAAAACCACAAGGCCACGGGGCAGGGCAGAAAACCATCAGGCCCAAAACCGGCCTAATATTTACATAATATAACAATATC
>Ga0247823_10003074_pt1 | contig 13622 bp, 13 predicted proteins | sample 13C_PalmiticAcid_2_FD_192426 | JGI IMG/M metagenome (GOLD analysis project Ga0247823, IMG submission 192426) | Soil microbial communities from agricultural site in Penn Yan, New York, United States - 13C_PalmiticAcid_Day30 | ecosystem: Environmental > Terrestrial > Soil > Agricultural land...
GTTGGCGACATTCTCGACCACCCATTCGCCGATCTCGACGATCAGGCCGGTCTCCTCGGCGCGTGAGATGAAGGTACCGGGCAGGCATAGACCGCGCTCCGGGTGCTGCCAGCGCAACAGCGCCTCCGCGGCGACGATCCGGCCGTCGGCGGCGCTGATTTGCGGCTGATAGACGAGCGCGAACTGGTCCTGCTCGACCGCGCCCCGCAAGTCGCTCTCAAGCCGCGCGCGCTCGGCGATCTCGGTGGCCAGTTGCTCGCTGAAATGCTCGGCCCGGCCCCGGCCATTGCCCTTTGCGTGATACATGGCGGCATCCGCCGCGCGCATCAGATCGGTCAGCGTCGCGCCATGTTCGGGCCGCATCGCGATCCCGACCGACGCGCCGATGCTCACTTCCTGATCGGCGAGGTCGAACGGCTCGGACAACGCGAACAGGATACCGCGGCCGATACGGTCGGCGTCGCGGACATTGGTGATAGCGGGGAAGAAGATGGTGAATTCATCGCCCGAAAGCCGCCCGATCAGCGGCTGACGCAGATCGCCCTCAACGATGAAGCGGTCGGCCACCGCGCGCAGGCGGTTGGCGACCATGCCCAGAAGTTGATCGCCCATCGCATGGCCGAGCGTATCGTTGACCGCCTTGAACCGGTCGAGATCGATGAAGAACAACGCCGCCATCGCTTCGGGCGGCATCTCGGTCAGCACTCGCTCGCAACTGCGACGGAAATGGATTCGGTTGGGAAGCGCGGTGACCGGGTCGAAGAGCGCGAGCCGCTGCACGCTTTCCAGATTCGAATGAAGCTGGCGGAACAGCCCGTCCATCGCCTCGGCCAAGGGGGGTACGCATTCCCCGACCTCAGCCGGAATCTCGCTTTGCAGGTCGCCATTGGCTGCGCTCGCCAGACGCTCGATCGCTGCATCGATGGCGGCGGCGGTGGAGGCAATCGTCCGCTCGGCATAGGCCCAGCACATCGCCGCGCAGATGATCGCCGCGATCAGCGCGCGGCCCGCATTCTCGGTATCGAAATGGCCGCGCGAGGTGGCGGCAAGCGCGAGGATGAACACGAACGCCCCGGCGCAGATCGCAAACACGATCGCACGACTCTTGAGCGAAAAACCGTTCATCGCGACTGCGCGATCCCCCCTAGATTCCACCGGTTGCGGACGACGGGTGGTTATAGGTGCGAAAGGGTTAAAAATTTCGCGGCAGCGCGGACCGTTGTCTTTTCAAAACGATATAGAGCGCGCCCTGTCCGCCGTGCCGCGGATGCGCGTTCCGCACCGCGGCGATTCGGTCGCCATGGCGCGATCCCGCCAGCCAGTCCCCCACCGCCGCCCGGATCGCGCCGCGTGCGTGCGGTCGCTCCGATTCGGGACGCGGCGGCTTGCCGGTGATCAGCAGCAGCACGCGGTCGCCGCGCGCGATCGCCGCTTCCAGCCCGCGATCGAGCCGGGCATGCGCGCTGGCGAGCGTGTGGCCATGCAGGTCGATCGCGCTCTCCGGCGCCACCAATCCACGGCCCAGACGGCGATCCCAGCTCGCGTCGAGCGTGTCGGCGGAGGGCCGCGCGGGCTTAGGCTTCGCGACAGGCGCAGGCGGCACACGACCCTTCACACGCGCCGCGGCGACAGGCTCGGAAGCGACCGGCACGGGGAGCTTGGATGGGGGAGCCTTGGCGGGCACCGGCTCGCGCGCGATCGGCGTCACCGTGGCGATCACACGCGCCCACAGCGCCCGTTCCTCGGGCGTCATCGTGCGCGGCGCTCTCGTCATCTCAGTCGGCGCCGTGGCGCGCCAGAGTCCCCTTGGGCAGCAACAGCCACGCGGTGCCGCGCGCCGCCATGCCGCCGGCGATCGCGCGTGCATCGTCGCCCGCGCCCCAGAAGGTGTCGAACCGGTTGCTGCCCTTGATCGCGCCGCCGGTGTCCTGATTGACCCAGATCCCCGTCGCGTCCTGCCGGTCCATCGACAGGAACACGGGGGCGCCCATCGGTACGAATTTGGGATCGGCGGCGACGCTTCCGCGCCCCGTCACCGGATAGCCCATCGCGCCCAGCGGTCCGGCCCCGGTCAGCTCGCGGAAAAAGACATAGCTCTTGTTCTCGCGCATGATCGCGCGGCCCTGCTCCGGATTTTGCCGCAGATAGGCCATGATGCCCTGCATCGACGCCTGCCCCTTGGGCAGGATGCCGCGATCGAGCATCAGCTTGCCGATGCCGGTGTAATCACGCCCGTTCTGGCTGGCATAGCCGATGCGCATGATTCCACCGTCGGGCAGCCGCAGCCGCCCCGAACCCTGGATTTGGAGGAAGAACAGCTCGACCGGGTCCGCCGCCCAGGCGATCTCGAGCCCGCGGCCGGCAAGGCCGCCCTGCTCGATCGCCGCACGGTCGTGATAGGGTACGAACTTGGTGCCATCGACACGCCCGCGGATCGAGCGGCCTTTCAGATTGTCGGAGAAGGTACCAAGATCGACATCGATCAGGTCGGCGGGACGGGCATAGATCGGCACTTCGTAGCCCGAGCGCCGCGTGCGCGATCCAGCGATCTCGGGCTCGTAATAGCCGGTGGCGAAAGCCTTGCCGTCGGCGACCTGCACCGCCTCGAAATAGCGCGCGAAGAACGCGGTAGCGCCGCCCGCCTGCGTGGTCCGCGCGGCGTCGCATGCCGCGCGCCAGTCCTCGGCGCGGGTCAGGCCGCTGGTATCGGTCCGTTTGATCAGACTGGGACAGCTGGTCCGGAACGCCTCCAGCGCGCGTGCGGCGCCGGCGGAGGTGATCGGCAGATCGGCGACGTTCGGCCCGGCGACGAGGCCCGCGGCTGCTGCCGTCGCCATGGTGGCGGTCGCGGCGGGCGCGGGCTTGGGGGCGAGCGGGGTCGCCGCGGTCGGCTGGCGGACGGGCGCCGAGGGATTGGCGGGCGCGGGCCGTACCGCTCCCGGCCGCGATGGAACCACGCCCGACGAACAGGCGCTAACCACTACGGCCAGCGCCGCTACCCCCCAAGCGCGCATATCTACCCCTTACGCTTCGTCGGTATCGCTGAGCTTCCAGTTCGGATCGTCGCTGCGCAGATCGCGGCTGAACGTCCACACGTCATGCGTATCGACCGCATCGGTCAGCGATCCGGCGATGACATTGCCGTCCTTGTCGCGCGTCACCGCGGCGATATCGGCATCGAAGCGCATCGTGACCCGTGCCATGCGGCCCTCGACCGCGATTTCGGAGATCGCCGCGCGCTCGATCGAGATCAGGCGGTTGTCGAGCGTCTCGCCGGCAGCGTCTCGCGCGTCGATCGCTTCGATGAAGCTGTCGCGAACCTCGTCCTCGACCAGCCAGGTCAGCGTCTCGCGGTCGCCCTTCCAAAAGGCTTCGAGGATCATCTTGTAGGCCGATTTGCCGCCTTCGACGAACTGGGCGACGTCGAACGACGGGTCGGCGGCAACCAGCGCGCGCAGCCCGCCCTCGGCGCCCGGCTCCACAGCGCGCGGTCCCGCATCGCGAACCTCGGCCGGCATGTCGATCGTGCGGGGAATCGGCGGCGCGCCGACGCGTTCGTCCGCCGCGCGCGGCAGCGGCTGCTGCTCATGGCCCGTGCGCTTGCCCAGCACCGAATAGAGCCGGAGCGCCAGAAAGGCCGCGATCGCTGCAAACAGGACGACTAGATACACTTGGGACACCTCGTTTCCACGCTCCACATAGGCAGGATACGCGCCCGATTCAAATATAGCATGAACGGAACCGTTAACCGATGACCGCGCACGCCCGTTGAAACACCGGATCGCCCCTGCTAGGCGCGACCGTCATTCCAACGCGGATCACCGCGATAAATATCCCAGACAAGAAGGACTTTCGAACATGGACGAGCCGGAAAACGCAGCGCCGCAGGGTGAGCCGCTCGCGAACGGCGCCGATACCGCTCCCTCGGTGGGCGTGATCTCGCAATATGTGAAGGACTTCTCGTTCGAGAATCCGAACGCGCCCGCCATCTATCAGGTGCAGGGCCAGCCCGCGTTCGACGTCCAGTTCAACATCGGTTCGGGCGAAGTCGCGCAGGACGTGCACGAAGTCGTTCTCAAGATCGACGTGCGCGCCGAGACCGAAGGCCAGGTCGCGTTTGTCGTGGACCTTTCCTATGCTGGCCTGTTCGCGGCCCGCAACATCCCGGCCGAACACCTTCAGCCGTTCCTGCTGGGTGAGGCGCCGCGCCTGCTCTTCCCGTTCGCCCGCCGCGTGCTGGCCGATGCCGTCCGCGACGGCGGCTTCCCGCCGCTGATGCTCGAGCCGATCGATTTCAACGGCCTCTACTACCAGCAGCTCGAGGCGCGCGCCGCCGAAGAGGGCACTCTCGGGGAAGCCGGCCAGGCCTGATCCCGGTTCCGGGAGCAGCAGATGAACCTTGTCCGGGCACTCGGGTCGATCGGCGGGCTGACGCTCGCCAGCCGCGTGCTCGGACTGGTTCGCGATTCGCTGTTCGCGCGCTATGTCGGGGCGAGCTTCGCCTCCGACGCCTTCCTGATCGCCTTCCGCCTACCCAACCTGTTCCGCGCGCTGTTCGCGGAAGGGGCGTTCAGCGCCGCTTTCGTACCGATGTTCAGCAAGAAGGTGGGCGAAGCCGACGGCGACACCAAACCGGCGCTGTCCTTCGCGGAAGAGGCGCTCTCGGTCCTTCTGCCCATCCTGATCCTGCTCACCGCGGTCATGGAGATCGCCGCCTACCCGGTCGTGTGGGCAATGTCCGGCGGGTTCAACGACGTGACGCCGCCGCAATTCGCCTTCGCGGTCGAGCTGTCGCGCATCACCTTCCCCTATCTGCTGCTGATCAGCCTCGTCTCATTGCTGGGCGGGATCCTCAATTCGCTCCAGAAATTCTGGGTCAACGCCGCGGCCCCGATCCTGCTCAACCTGACGCTGATCGCGGCGTTGCTGTTCTTCCATAACGACGACACACTGCTCACCGCGCGCAATCAGGCGATCGCGGTGACGGTCTCCGGCGCGCTCCAGCTGATCTGGCTGATCCTCGCCTGCCGAGCCAACGGGGTGAAGCTGCGCCTGCGGATGCCGCGCCTGTCGCCCGACGTGAAGAAGCTGCTCGCCCTGATCGGCCCCGCCGCCGCAGGTGCGGGCGCAACCCAGATCAACCTGATCATCTCGACCGCGCTCGCCGCCAGCATGCTCGCCGAGGGTTCGGTTTCCTATATCTATTATGCCGACCGGCTGAACCAACTGCCTCTCGGCCTGATCGGCATCGGTCTCGGCACCGTCCTGCTCCCGACCATCGCGCGCCAGCTCGGCGCGGGGAACGAAGGCGCGGCGATGCACACCCAGAATCGCGGCGCCGAGCTTGCGCTGTTCCTCACCCTCCCTGCCACCGCTGCTTTGGTGATCTGCGGCGGCCCGATCGTCGCGGCGCTGTTCCAGCACGGCGCGTTCACGGCGGAGAACACGATCAAGACCGCGCAGGCACTCGCAGCCTTCTCGGTCGGCCTGCCAGCCTACATCCTGGTCAAGGTACTGACGCCGGGCTTCTACGCCCGCTCGGACACCAAAAGCCCGGTGCGCTATGCCACCGCGTCGATCGCCGTGAACCTCGCGCTCAACCTCGCGCTGATCGTGCCGCTGCAGCATATGGGACCGCCGCTCGCCACCGCGGTCGCGGCATGGGTCAACGTCGCCCTGCTCTATCGCGCGCTGGCCAAACGCGGGCATTTCGTCGCCGACGACCAGCTCAAACGCCGCGTCTGGCGGCTGGTCGGCGCGTCGGTGGCGATGGGCGCGGTGATGTTCTTCCTCAACGACCTGTTCACGCCCTACATCTCGGGGACGTGGACGATCCGCACCGCGGCGATGCTGGTGCTGGTCGGCGCCGGATCCATCGTGTACGCGGTCGCGTGCTTCGGCACCGGAGCGGTACGGATCGGCGACCTGAAGGCGCTGTTCCGCCGCCGCGCCGCCTGATCCACTCACTTTTTAGAGAACTTCCATGCGCGTCGTTTCCGGCATCAAGCCCACCGGCAATCTCCACCTCGGCAACTATCTGGGGGCGATCAAGCAGTGGGTCGGTATGCAGGCGCAGATCGACGCAGCGGGCGGCGAGAGCATGTACTTCATCGCCGACCTGCATGGCCTGACCGAATGGATCGAGCCGGCAGCGCTGCACGCCAATACGTTCGAGATCGCCGCCGCGATGATCGCTTCGGGCATCGATCCGAACCGCTCGATCCTGTTCAATCAGGCGCGCGTCCCCGCGCATAGCGAGCTGGCATGGCTGCTCAACAACGTCGCGCGCGTCGGCTGGCTCAACCGCATGACCCAGTTCAAGGACAAGGCCGGCAAGAACCGCGAGGGCGCGAGCGTCGGGCTGTACGACTATCCGGTGCTGATGGCCGCCGACGTGCTGCTCTATTCGACCACCCATGTCCCGGTGGGCGAGGATCAGAAGCAGCATCTGGAGCTGGCGCGCGACATCGCTGCCAAGTTCAATCAGGACTATGGCGTCGAGCTGCTGGTCCAGCCCGAGCCGCTGGTGAGCAAGGAAGCGCCGCGCATCATGAGCCTGCGCGACGCGACCCAGAAAATGTCCAAATCCAACCCCTCGGACGCGGCGCGGATCAACCTGATCGACGACGACGACGCCATCGCGCAGAAGTTCCGCAAGGCGAAGACCGATCCCGAGCCGCTGGGCGAGACGTTCGAAGCGCTCAAGGACCGGCCCGAGGCGAAGAACCTCGTGACCATCTTCGCCGCGCTGGCCGACCGCACGCCCGACGACGTGGTCACGGAATATGCCGGTCAGGGCTTCGGCAGCTTCAAGCCGGCGCTCGCCGACCTCGCGGTCGCGAAGCTCGGCCCGATCCGCGACGAGATGGTACGTCTCACCGCCGATCGCGCCGCGGTGGACGCCGAACTGCGTAAGGGCGCCGAACGCGCCTCCGCCCTCGCCGCCCCGCTGCTGCGCAAGGCACAGGAAGTGATGGGATTGCTCGTCTGACGGCAGCCGCATCCGGCGCCCGCGTGAACCTATTCGCGCGGGCGCCGTTCTCCCGGGCATGCTCGACCCAGTTAACGACGCGGACCATCCGCTCGCCCGGCGATTTCGGGACTTTGTAAGAGACCCCGGTTTCCCGTGCGTCGGCGCCAAATCGGCGCTGGCCCGCGATCAGATGCGCTTCGTGATCGGTCGCGACATCCGCTCGGCATGGGACGATCTGCGCATCCTGCCCGCCCTGTTCGATATCGCCGCCGCCTATCGCGCTGATCCGGTGCTGTTCCAGTCGCTCGTCGTGCTGTTCGAGGAAGATCCCGACCTCGACGAACTCGCGTTCGAGACGAACCTCTGGGAGCGGTTGCAATCGCTCAGCGACAAGGACGACTGGCTCGGCCAGCAGCCCGACTCCCGCGTCAGCCAGTCGCCCGACGATCCGCATTTCTCGCTGAGCTTTGGCGGCGAGGCCTTCTTCGTCGTCGGCCTGCATCCCGGCGCCAGCCGCATCGCGCGCCGTTTCGAGTGCCCGGCGCTGGTGTTCAACCTCCACGATCAGTTCGAACGGCTGCGCGCCGAGGGAAGCTACGAGAAGCTGCGCGGCACGATTATCGAGCGCGACATCGCCATTGCGGGCGAGCCCAATCCGATGCTCGCGCGGCATAGAGAAGCCTCCGAGGCGAGTCAGTATAGCGGGCGCGAGGTCGAGCCAGGATGGGAATGCCCCCTAACCGGCCGGCGAAAGTCGAACCGCGCGGCGCCGAAGCCATAGGGACTGAGCCGTCCTGATCCCGGTCGCCGGCACGAGCGGCGCGTGGCTATCGGATCAGCATAAGGCCGATCAGCGCCCCGATCTGCAAGCCGACGATCAGCAGCAACAGGGTCGAGAAGGGCTGCTTGCGCGTCTTGTGCCGGAACCACTGACGCGCCAGCAGGGCCGCGGGTGATCCGCCGAGCAGCGCAAGAAGCAGCAGATCCGATTCACGGATCCGCTGACCGCCCGCGATCGCGCGCCGTTTGTCGTGCCAGAAGCTCAGCAGCGTGATCAGGTTGACCAGCGCGAGAAAGGCAGGGATCGCGACGGCCAGCGTGCCGTCATCGATCAGCCCCCGCGCCAGCTGCATTCAGAACTTCGTTTCGCCGTAGATGCGGCAGGGATCGCCCGCCCATGCGTCGCGATAATGCTCCAGCAGCACCTCGGCGGGCACCTTCCCCGTCCGCACGATCTCACGCAGCGGATCGAGGAAGCCGCTCTCATTGTCGCCCGCCGAATTGAGCCGCGCGCGCGCAGTCAGCCCGGCGCCCGCGATGTCGACCACCTGTCCCGCGATGTCGCGCAGCGTTCCGCCGCCCGGCAGCGGCGCGTCGAGGCCGAGCTTCGGCACGGAGTCGCGCAGTTCCTGCCGCCCGGCCATGTCCCAGTCCTTGACCAGATCCCACGCCGCATCGAGCGCACCCTGATCATAGAGCAGGCCGACCCACAGCGCCGGCAGCGCACAAATGCGGTTCCACGGCCCGCCATCGGCGCCGCGCATCTCGAGGAAGGTCTTGAGCCGCACTTCGGGAAAGGCGGTAGAGAGGTGATCGGCCCAATCGTCGATCGTCGGCTTTTCGCCGGGCAGGACCGGCAGCTCGCCCTTCAGGAAGTCGCGGAAGCTGAGGCCCGCCGCGTCGATATATTTCCCGTCGCGGTAGACGAAGTACATCGGCACATCGAGCGCATAGTCGGCGTAGCGCTCATACCCGAACCCGTCTTCGAACACGAAGGGCAGCATGCCAGTGCGCGCCGGATCCGTGTCCGACCAAATATGGCTGCGATAGCTGAGGAAGCCGTTGGGCTTGCGTTCGGTGAAGGGCGAATTGGCGAACAGCGCGGTCGCCAGCGGCTGAAGCGCGAGGCCGACGCGGAACTTCTGCGCCATATCCGCCTCGCTCGAATAGTCGAGGTTCACCTGAATCGTGCAGGTGCGCAGCATCATGTCGAGGCCGAGGCTGCCGACGCGCGGCATGTGGTTGAGCATGATGCCGTAGCGCCCCTTGGGCATCACCGGCAGGTCGCTGCGCGCCTTGTCGGGCCACATGCCAAGGCCAAGGAAGCCGAGGCCGAGCTTCTCGCCCACCGCCTTCACCTGTTGCAGGTGACGGCCGGTCTCGGCGCAGGTCTGGTGGAGATTTTCCAGCGGCGCGCCCGACAGCTCGAGCTGTCCCGCGGGCTCGAGGCTCACGGTGCCGTCAGGGCCGGACAGCGCGATGACATTGTCGCCCTCGGTCACCGGCGACCAGCCGAACTGAGTCAGCTCGGCGAGCAGATCGCGGATGCCGCCCGGCTCGTCATAGGACGGCGCGTGACAGTCCGTGGTCGAATAGACGAACTTCTCGTGCTCGGTGCCGATTCGCCAGCGCTCGGCGGGCTTCTCGCCACCGGCAAAATAATCGAGGAGCTGCTGACGGCTCTCGATGACAGGCGCGTTGCTGCTAACAGCCGTCTTGGTGCTCATGCGCGGCATGTAGGCGCGCGTAACGATCCGCGAAAGAGGGGATGAAACACCCAATTTTCAGTGGGAAATCACCAGTCCCCTGCGGCCCCCATCCACAGGCTCACCGCCGCCGCCGCCGCGGTCTCCGCACGCAGGATTCGCGGGCCGAGCGAAATGCCCGCCGCGCCCGGCACGGCGCGGATCGCCTCGCGCTCCTCGGCATCGAATCCGCCCTCCGGACCGATCAGGATCGCCGCCGGCCCGCGATGTGCCCGCATCGCCTCCAGCGCGGGCACGCCGCCGGTCTCGTCGGCGAAGAACAGCGCACGATCGGCGGGCCAGTCCTTGAGCATCGCCGCCAGCTTCACCGGCTCGACCAGCTCGGGCAGCGCGGTGCGCCCGCATTGCTCCGCCGCCTCGATCATATGGCTGCGCAGCCGGTCGAGGTTGAGCTTGTCGACCACCGCGCGCCGTGTCAGCACCGGCGCCAGCCGCGCGACGCCCAGTTCGCATGCCTTCTCCGCCACCCAGTCGATCCGCCCCTTCTTGATCGGCGCGGCGCACAGCCACAAATCGGGCACCGCCTCGCGCTCGCGCAATTTCTCGCGCAGCTCCAGCGTGACGTCACGCTTGCGCACCTCGGTCGCCACCGCCAGCCACTCGCCGGTCGCGTCGTCGAACAGCTTCACCGGATCGCCGGCTTTGAGGCGCATCACGCTCGCCAGATAATGCCCCTGCGGTCCGTCGATGCGCCGCAGCTCGCCCGCCGACAATGCGGGTTCGACGAACAGGCGCGGGGTCGATTGCGGCGGCCAGGCAGGGGTGGCGATCATGTCCCCTGCCCTAACCGCACTTCCCGCCCTCGTCACCCCGGCCCTTAGCCGGTGGCGGCTTCTTCTTTTCGCTGTCCTACAAGGCCCCGCTTGTGGCAGCAGAAAGCATGACCTTCACGGCTTCGCCCTCTCTCCCGACACCGCGCATGACACCCGTCAAAACTGTCAACTTTGTCAACTTCGGCAAGCCGCGCTGACATGACCGACACTGCCCAGACCGTCCCCGACACCGAGCATCGCGGCCTCATCCGCCTGCTCCCCGCTGCGGCGCGCCCCTACGCTCTGCTGGCGCGGTTCGACCGGCCGATCGGCTGGTGGCTGCTGTTCTGGCCGGGCGCATGGGCGATCGCATTGGCCGGCGGCGCGGTCGCGCGTTGGGATCTGCTCGCGTGGTTCCTGCTCGGCAGTATCGCGATGCGCGGGGCGGGCTGCGTCTATAACGACATCGTCGATCGCGATCTCGACCGTCAGGTCGCGCGAACCCGCTCGCGCCCCCTCGCCAGCGGCGCGGTCAGCCTCAAGGCGGCATGGATCTGGCTGGTTTCGCTGTGTCTGATCGGGCTGCTGGTTCTGGTCCAGCTCAACCCCTTCGCCGCGATCATCGCCCTCGCCAGCCTGGCGCTGGTCGCCGCCTACCCCTTCATGAAGCGGATCACCTGGTGGCCGCAGGCGTGGCTCGGCCTCGTCTTCTCCTGGGCGGCGCTGGTCGGCTGGGCGGCGGTGGCACGCGAACTCCCTGCGCCCGCCCTGCTTCTTTACGCGGGCTGCATCTTCTGGGTGATCGGTTACGACACGATCTACGCGCTGCAGGATGTCGAGGACGACGCGCTGGTCGGCGTCCGCTCCTCCGCGCGGCGGCTGGGCGACAATGTCCGGCTCGGCGTCGCCGCCTTCTACGTCATCGCGCTCACGCTTTGGAGTTCGGCGCTGTGGCAGATCCGGCCCGACACGCTCGTCCTCGTCGCGCTCGCCCCGGCGGCCGCCCATCTGCTCTGGCAGGTCGGCACGCTCATCCCCGCCGACGGTGAAAATGCCCTGCGCCGTTTCCGGTCGAACCGCTTCGCGGGTTTCCTCGTCTTCGCCGCCTGTTTCGTCGTCGGAACGACCGCATTTTGAGGGGGCCTTTTGACGTTGGCGCACCGACTTCCTAGATCGCCGCGATGCTGACCCCCGAACAGGCCCGAGATCGAGTCCACGATGCCATCGCCCGCGCGCGGAAAGCCGGCGCTGACGCCGCCGACGCGATGCTCTCCGGCGGCGAATCCCTGTCGGTCTCGGTCCGCCTCGGCGCGCTCGAGGACGTCGGCCGCGCCGAGCATGAGGAACTGGGCCTGCGCGTCTTCGTCGGAACGCGCTCAGCCAGTATCTCCTCCACCGATCTCACCGCGCACGCGCTCGATACACTCGCCGAACGCGCGGTGGCGATGGCGCGTGAGGCGCCCGAGGACGAATGGGCCGGCCTCGCTCCAGCCGAGCGGCTGCTCAAGGGTAATGTCCCGGATCTCGACCTAGACGACGGCGAACTGGGCGACCCCGCCGCGCTCAAGACCAGCGCGCTCGCCGCGGAGGATGCCGCACGCGCCGTCCCCGGCGTCACCAACAGCGAAGGCGGGGGCGCTTCGGCCAGCCGCAGCATCTGGGCTCTCGCGACCAGCCACGGCTTCGCGGGCGCCTATGCCATTACCAGCCACGGTCTTTCCGCCAGCGTCCTTGCGGGCGAGGCCGGAGCGATGGAGCGCGACTATGCGCATCACAGCGCTCGCCACGCCCGCCATGTCGAATCGCCCGAGGATATCGGCCGCCGCGCGGGCGAACGCGCCGTCGCCCGTCTCAACCCCGGCCGGGTAAAGAGCGGCGCGATGCCCGTGGTGCTCGATCCGCGCGTCGGATCGAGCCTGCTCGGGCACCTCAGCGGCGCGATCTCGGGCAGCGCGATCACGCGCAAGACCAGCTTCCTGCTCGATGCGATGGGCACACGCATCTTCGCGCCGGGCATCCGAATCCAGGACGATCCGCATCGCCCCCGCGGGTTGCGCTCGCGCCCCTTCGATGGCGAAGGCCTGCCGGTGTCGCCGGTCGCGTTGATCGATGACGGCAAGCTCGAAACCTGGCTGCTCGACAGCGCAGCCGCACGCCAGCTGGGGCTCGAACCCACCGGCCATGCCAGCCGCGGCATCGGCGGCGCACCCGGCGTCGGCCCCAGCAACCTGTTCATGGGGGCCGGCAAGCTGCCGGTCGAAACGCTCATCGGGGATATCAGCTACGGCGTCTATGTAACTGAATTAATTGGACAGGGCGTCAACATCATCACCGGTGATTACAGCCGCGGCGCCGCGGGCTTCCTGATCGAAAATGGCGAGATCACCCGGCCGGTGTCGGAATTCACTGTCGCCGGTACGCTCCAGTCGATGTTCGCCGAACTGATCCCGGCCAATGATCTGGAGTTCCGCTACGGCATCAACGTTCCGACCCTGCGCATCGACGGAATGACGGTGGCCAGTGGCTGATACGCTCGCCCGCGCCGTCAGCGACATCGCCGCCGAGGCGGGCCGGCTCGCGCATGCCCGTTACGGGCATGATGTACGCAAGTGGGAGAAATCGCCGAACAACTTCGTCTGCGAAGTCGATCTGGCGGTGGATGAACTGCTCCGCGCCCGGCTCTCAGCGCTGCTCCCCGACGCGGGATGGCTATCCGAAGAGACGGCCGACGACCTCGCCCGCCTGTCGTGCGCGCGCGTCTGGGTGGTCGATCCGATCGACGGCACACGCGACTTCCTGCGCCATCGCCCCGGCTGGGCGGTCTCGGTCGCGCTGGTCGAGAACGGCCAGCCGGTGATCGGCGTGCTCGATGCTCCCGTCCGCAGCGAGCATTGGCTGGCGGAAAAGGGCAAGGGCGTGACGCTGAACGGGGGTGTCATTGCGGCGTCCGACCGCGCCGAACTGGCCGGCGCACGCGTTCCCGCTGACGATCTGCCCAAGGTCGACCGGCATCTGACGATGGTCCATAAGCCCAATTCGATCGCGCTGCGCATGGCCATGGTCGCGTCCGGCGACGCCGACCTGCTCGCCACCTTCCGCTGGGGCAATGAATGGGACATCGCCGCCGCGACGCTGATCGCGCGGGAGGCGGGTGCCAGGGTGACCGACGCGCTCGGCCGCAAGCTGCGTTTCAACACGCCCGCGGGCGAAGCGTTCGGCGTCCTCGCCACCGCGCCCGGCATCCATCAGGCCGCGGCCGATCACTTGCGTGAACGCGCCGTGGCGGCGCTCGGACGCCCGAGATAGACGCCTAATTCTCGCCGCCCTCCAGATCACCGACACATTGGGTGT
>Ga0247823_10003075_pt1 | contig 13621 bp, 15 predicted proteins | sample 13C_PalmiticAcid_2_FD_192426 | JGI IMG/M metagenome (GOLD analysis project Ga0247823, IMG submission 192426) | Soil microbial communities from agricultural site in Penn Yan, New York, United States - 13C_PalmiticAcid_Day30 | ecosystem: Environmental > Terrestrial > Soil > Agricultural land...
ACCGTCGCCCCACCGGCCCCGACCACCCCACCGTCGTCCTCGTCGTCCACCAACACGGGCCCGACCTCGTCCACCACGACGACCACGGCCCCCGCCACGACGACAACGACCACCACGACAACCGAACCCACGTGCCCGACGACCACGGCCCCCACGACCGAGCCCACGCCGACCACCTCGGCCACCTCGGACCCGTGCCCGCCAACCACTACCGCAGACCCGTCGGACAGGGTCGAGTCCACAAGTCCCTCGGGCGCGGCAGGCTAGAGCTGTTGATCCCGTCGTTCGAGCCACATCCGCAGGGGTGGCTGGCACCATGCCTCGATGATCAGGCGGTACTCACCGCGATCGTGTATGTGCCGACCATCGGCTGTCCGTGGCGGCTGTTGCCGCCGTCGTTCGGGGACGACGGTGCCAACCTCGCACCGACGGCTTCACCGACTGGACCAACGTCAGGTTCGAGCGGGAGACTGCACTGTGCGGTGCTCGACGAGCTCGGGTCGCAGGGCTTGATCGCCACCGGTCGCGGCGGCCCGGGGTGACGGCTTCGCGGTCGACGAGGACCTCGATGGTGCGGACGTTGCGGAAGAAGTCCGGCGCGATGACCTGGCCTAGGATCGGGTCAACCGGTGTTGGTGAACGCAGGGCCGGTCTTGGGCGGGGACGTCGAGCAGGCAGACCGCGTCTCGGGCGAGGACCTGCTGCGAGTCGCCGTCGATGGACGTTTCGTCTTGCTGCCAGCGGATGCAGCTCGCCGTGGCCGCGCGATCTCGCTGCTGCGCTGCCCGGAGAACAACCAGGTCAGCGTGACGACGCGGAATAGTTCTACGGGGTAGAAGTGTCCGACTTGCGTCGGTGCCAGGTTGTCGCCGTCGAGATTCAACCCAGCCCACAGCAACTTCGCCCAGAGTTCGTCGGAGGTCACCCGTTGATTGGGCAACCAGCGCGGTGACACTGCGCGGGGCTGCCAGCGCGCGTTTTGGGGATCGAAGCGGCGGGGCAACAACTCCCATTCCTGGCAGTCGGCGAAGAACCTTCTGATCGCCGAGAGCTGGACGTGGTTGGTCGACGCCTCCAGCGGTTGCCCGATGCGATCATTGAGCCCGGCGGTCCGCTGAGCGTGGTCGCCGACGTTCATCCGGTCCAGTGCGGTCACCCAGACCGCGCAGGTCAGCCAGGCCGCCGGGTCGGAGGCATGGGTGCTCGGCGGCCAGCCACCGTCCGCCCTTGAGCAGGTTGGACCGGACGCACCGCGTGGTCGGGGTGTCGAGGTCGCGTGCCAGCGGTCAACGCACTGCTCCCATGCCTTCCCGCTGCCGGTCGCCCTGGCCTAGTGGCGACCGGTGTTCTGGCGTGGCGGGCTGCAGATCCCCGGGGCGCTCAATGCCCGTTGCATGGCGTGCCGAACGTTCAAGCGCGCACCTTCGAGCAGCCAGTCGCGGCGGACGCGGTCGAACAGTTCGGTGTTCAGGTCTTCAAGGTGCGGGCTGCGGTTGAGCAGGAACATCGGCAGACCACCATTGGCAGCAGCGTGTCGTCGTCCCGTCCGAGCCGATAGCCCCACTCGCCCAGGACCGTGCGGACCCGTACGGTCTCGCCGTTCACGCGGTCGTGTCCGAAGATCCGCCATGACAAGGTGAGCCGTTGAAGCTACCAGCCGGTGAAACTCGGTGAAGGGAGTCAATTCCGGCAAACACAAGATCCACGGGGTGAACCTGCAGGTCATCGCCTCACCGAACGGGACGATCCTGTGGGTGTCGGGCCAATTACCGGGCAGCACCCACGACACCGCCGCGGCCCGGATCTGGAACTCGCCGCCCTGCGAGCCGCCGGACTGATCGCCTTGGCCGACAAGGGCTACCACGGCTACGACCCCACGGCCACGCATGTGATCACGCCCTACAAGGGCCGGAACAAGCCCGAGTCACAGAAAGACGCCAACTGAGGTCCACTATTCGCCATACGGCCGCGATGGGCACGATCGGGGATCACCGCCGAAGGTGGCCTCGCCATGGAAGTCACTCGTCCCGGTGGTGCCCGAGCAGCGGCTGTTGGTACGAGCAATTGCGCCCCCGCATCGGGGGCTGCGTGTCACCCGACTCTCCTTTCGTTGGTGTCGGCTCATCTGTCTCTCGATCCACGCGACGTGCGCCGCCTTGAGTAGTACTACTCGTTTCGGTAGTCGGTTGGCTCCTGTGCGTGTTCGGCTGCGTCATACTCACGTTCGGGAGTCGACAGGTACGGGGGCACGGCATGACATCACCGGGTGAGCGGGTCCACGTCACCGCCGAGGAGTTGACGGCGGCGGGCACGAACGTGGTGGAGATCGCGGAGCAGACCCAGCGTGACGCGAGCGGGTTCAGCGGGACACAGGACGCGATCACCGGGCTCGTGCGCGGCTTCGACCTGGTGGCGGCGGGCGCGGAGTGCGAGGCGAGTTGGCAGCGCGCGATCGACGTGACCGCCGCGAAGCTCGCGCTCGACGGTGACAACCTGGGCGTCAACGCGGCCAACTACACCGCGACCGAGGCCCAGAACACCGCGAACCTGCGCGGGACCGGATCATGGTGACCTTCGCCGACCTGCACGAGGTCGACCCACAGGTGTTCCGGCAGGGCGAACGAGCCTGGCAGACGATGTCGAACACCATGGGTGAACGCGCAGCCGAGGTTCGCCGGGTCAACGACGCTCTCGCCGACTGGGAAGGCGACGCCGCGACCGCCGCCAAAGCAACGTTCCAAGGGCATTCGCAGAAACTGGACGCCTGCTCGGACACACTGTTCGAGGCCTACCGACTCTGGGGTGAGGCCGCCGACCGGATCGGCGCCGCCCACCGTCGAATCCTTGATGGCGCGGCGGAGTGCCGCTACTGGGGTCTGACGGTCACCGCCGACGGGACCATCCACGACGACAACGCCCGAAACCGCATGGCCGATGAACCTGTCCGTATCCGCGAGGTCATCGCCAAATACTCCGGGGTGTTCCGCGACGCCGTGACCGACGCGACCGCGGCGGACGCGCAGATCGCCGCCTCGTTCCGTCGCCTGACCGCCGAGGCCGTCGGTGCCGCGCCCGGGTCGGACTCCACCACCGCGGCTTCGGCGACGGTGCCCGTGCGCGGAACCTCGCCCGCCGAGGTGAAGCGGTGGTGGGACTCGCTGACGCCGATGGAACAGGAATCGCTGCTGTTCACCCGATCTAGTGAACTTGGCATGCTCGACGGTATCCCCGCCGAGATCCGCGACCGCGCCAACCGGTTCCAACTCGTCGAGGAACGTGCCGAACTCGATGCCCAGAAGCAACGCCTGGAAACTCTCCCGAGCCGCACCCACGAGCAGGAGCTCGAACTCAAGTCGATCAACGAGAAGCTCGGCGGTCTCGACACCATTGAGAAACGGCTCACGTCACCGCAAGCCGGCCAGCAGCAGGCATACCTTCTCGGCATCGACAGCTCCGGCAACGGCCGCGCCATCGTCGCCATCGGCAACCCCGACACCGCCGCCAACGTCGCCACATTCGTCCCCGGCACCGGTGCCCGGCTCGGCTCGTGCGGCACCGACATCGGCCGCTCCGACAGCATGGTCAAGGCCGCGAACAGGGCGGGCTCACCGTCCACGGCGTCGATCACGTGGATCGGCTATGACGCCCCGCAGGATCTCGTCGCCGCCGCCGATGAGGATTACGCGCAGAACGCCCGCCAGGACCTGGACCGCTTCCAGGACGGCCTACGCGCCACCCACGAGGGAACGCCCTCGCACAACACGGTCATCGGGCACAGCTACGGCTCCACCGTCATCGGCCACACCGCCCGCGACATGAACATCAACGCCGACGACGTCGTCTTCGTCGGCAGCCCCGGCACCGGCGTCAGCCGCGCCGAAGACCTCGGCCTGCCACCCGAGCACGTCCACTCCACCGTCGCCGAACACGACATCATCCAAGTCACCAACGTGTTCAAAGAACCCTTCGACGTCCACGGACCCGACCCCGCGGGCCCCATGTTCGGCGGCAGCGTGTTCACCTCCGACCCAGGAACGTCAAGTTGGACCGGCTACAGCACCGAAGCCCACAGCCAGTACTGGGACCGGGAGAACAAGGCGTTGAACAACATGGGAAACATCATCGCCGGGAAACCGACAACGTGAACGGAGTCGACACAAGAATGTCTGGCTTTCACCGAAGGCTGCTCGTCGGACTCAGCTTGACGGCTGTCCTCACTTCTGGCTGCGGAGGCGATATGCGTAACACGATCACACAGGAGGAAGCCGCGAAGCGCGTGGAGGAGCACATCCACGCCGTGGTCGCTCTGCTACCCAAGGAAGCGCGCCTCGAACTCGGCCTCAGCGACCCGCAGAACTGTGATGACCCAACCGACAACGGGCCGCGCGGTCGCGTCACCGAGTCCCACGACTATCAGATCCACGACCTTCCACCGACCGACTACAACGCCTACTTCGACACCATCAAGCAATGGTGGGAAACGCACAACTACCAGATACTGGCCGACTCGCGCCCCAAAGACATGTACCTATGGGCGGAGAACAAGAACGACAGCTTCCGAATCTCGATCAAGGCGAATGACGTCGGCGGGTTCTATGTGATCGCCAGCTCGCCGTGCGTCTGGCCGCAGGGAACACCCGCACCACGGGAATAACCAGCGTAGCTACGTTGTCGGCGCAGTGCCGGAGAACGGCCTTGGTGAACTGACCACGAGCGACGAGCACTCCGACGTGCGATCTTCGACGTGGACGAGGTGCCGCTGCGGTTGCCGGAGATCTACGTGGAGGCGATCCGGAAGGCGACGTCGGGATGACCGGCTCGGCACAAGGCTTGGACCGTGCGTCGGTCACCGTTTGACGTCTCGACCGGTCGGTCCCCGGGTCATGCCTCGCCGAGGGCTTAGCCCCTTAGCCGAATACCTCGTCCAGAATCCGAGCCGTTGTGTCCTGTAGTGAGGAGGCTTCCTGAATGAGGTGCTCCTCGGGCATACCGAGGAGGTCGCGGTGCCGGTACCAGCCGCGCATGTCCTCGGCACCGAACTCGGCGGCTTGCGGGCGAGTCGCATGACGGCGTAGGGATTCAGCGAAGGACACGTCGAGGTAGTAGAACGCCGTGCTCCCACGGTGGTCGTGGGTGAGCTCAGCGAGCATCGTGGAATACCGGTCGGCGTGCAGGATGCCTTCGATGATCACGTGGTATCCATGGTCGAGGGCATAACGTGCCACCGTGGAGATCAGGCCGATATTGACGCCGTCGGGAACGTCAGGCTCCTTGAGGACAGTTCGCCGCATCAGGTCCTGTTGCACGAGCGCGCAAGTGCGGCCTAGACGGGATCGCACCGCGAGCGCGGTGGAGCTCTTGCCGCAACCCGAGTTGCCCCGCACCACGACCAGGCGCGTCTCGGGTGATCCAGTAGGCCCCATCCGCTGAAGTCTAGAGGTGCTCGTGGACCGAGTGTGGCGACGCCACAGTGGACAGCCTCCTTGACCGCCCTCCACATGGCACGGAGCATGGAGTGGTCAGCCATCTCACGGGGGGAGAGGGACGTGTGTGAATGTGGAAAGTCTGTCGAGGCGGGAAGTCAGCCGCGGTTTCTAAGGGTTGCCGAGGCGGCGGCGATTATGCGGGTGTCGCCGATGTCCTTGTATCGGGAGATCGCGGCTGGGCGGTTTCCGGCCGTGAAGATCAGATCGCGGTTGATGGTGCCTGCACGGGCGGTGGCCGGGATGGAGAACGCCGCCTTGGCGTCGAAGAAGGTTGTCGACGCGGCTGAATGGGAGCGTGTGGCGGGAATGTGAGGGTGGCTGGTGCGCAGGCGATGCCTGCGCACCAGCCAGGTTCCTCAGTGACCTATGTGGTGGGTGATGGCTTAGCGGTCACCAGATTGGCGAGCGGCCGCCAGTCCGAGCACCAGGACGGGGACGGACGCCACACCGACGATCACCGGCCATGGGGCGACGGTCACGCCCGCTGAGGCCATCAAGTGGTAGGCGACCTGGGCGAGTGCGCCGATCACCAGACTGGCGATTGCCGAGGCCCTGGCGAATCTCCTGGCTGTGCGGGTGATCGCGTGGGTGGTGAGCCAGCACCTCAGGGCGTATGCGGCGTAGGCCTCGACTGAGATGGGATAGGACGATGGCGCTGTTGACCTCCAGACTGTCGACCAGGCCTGGTAGTGGTTTGACGATGCCGAATCCGGCGAGCTGGCCGAGGCCGACCCAGCCGGACCACACGGAAACCGCGGCGGCCAGTCCGATGAGGACCAGTGGCCAGGGTCGGGGTGTCCGTTTGAGCACCGGCTCGTCGCCACTGGAGGCCGGGACGTGTGCGGACGTCGACGCCTGGCTGATGAGCTCTGTGGCGGAGTAGTGGCGCAGGCTCTTGAGGCTGGTCTTGATGCCGAGCGCCTTGGCCCAGCGGGCGTAGCGCAGGGGTGAAGGACGCAGGGTCGAGCCAAGTGAGCCCGTCCGGCATGGCCGAGAACAGCAGCGCGTCGTCGGCCAGGACGCAGCCTGCGAGCGCGGCCTGGCGTTCACAGGCCTCCCGGAATTCGGCGAGGATCGCGGCGGTCTGGAGGTCGAGGGCAATCTGGCGCTATTGGTGGGACTTGGTGTCCTTCTCCCAAACCGTCTGGTCGATCTGGCCCAAAGCTCGGCGCACCCACAGTGTGTGTTCGCAGTCCGACTCGACGCAGTCGTGCCGACCGGCGACCGCGTGCCGGATCAGCAGATCGTTCCACCGCAGGGCCAGTAGCTCACCGCGACGGGCCGGTGACCATGGCCAGCCAGATCGTCAGGCCGAAACCCTTGCCCCACGCGTAGATGACGATCCGGGGACCCCTCCCAGTCCACGGCCGCCTCGAACGCGGCACTCAGCATGAAGTGGATCTTGCGGATCGTCGCCGGAGCCAGAGGCCTGCACACGTGGCGCTTACAGCGACCGTCGCAGCGGTGCGGGACCGAGGCGAAGTGCTTGACCGGCTCGGTGCCGTCACAATGGTCCCGACAGCGCCGGAGTTCGGCTTGGAACTCGGCGTAGACCTTGGGCTTGATCCTGGGATAGGTCAGGTCGCCGAACGGTGATGCCGTGCCGAAGGCGGCGCCTACGTGATTCCTGGCGTAGTGCTCCAGGGTCTTCCTGTTGTGCGGCCCCATGTCCGACAGCCGCAGGTGCTCGGCGACCACCGCCAGGACGTTGGCGTTGGTCTTGTGGTGCCGGTCGTCCTCAACCTGCTTGATGAACCGGGCGCGCGTCTCCTCGGCGATGTCCTGGGCCTTCGGGCCCGCCGGGATCACCTCGTCGAGGTAGTGGTCCTTGCCCGTGCGCACGTCGACGCCCGCGTAGACGCGCACGCGCAGCGATCCGCTGCGCAACCGCTGAATGTTCCCCCGTGGACGCTGCCGCCCAGGAGGGTTCCCCCGAACTCCCCCCATGGACGACGGTACGCCGTCCCCGGCTGGTCCATCGCCGCCGAAGTGCCGTTCATGGCACGGCCCATGGCACGCGCCTCCTCTCCCTGTCGTGCAGGAGAGCCCATAGAGAGAAGACCGGGATAACGCAAACGGCGGTCCACCTGCGGATATTCTCCGCTGATAGACCGCCGCTACTTGTTGTAGCCCCGACGGGATTTGAACCCGCGCTACCGCCTTGAGAGGGCGACGTCCTAGGCCGCTAGACGACGGGGCCAGGATCATTTTCTTTTGTACTTCTGTCTTACTGCTGGAGAATCTTACCAGATGCTCTGGAGACTCTTAGCGCTGGGGTACCAGGACTCGAACCTAGACTAACTGAACCAGAATCAGTCGTGCTGCCAATTACACCATACCCCAATGGCCATTCGATCAGCGTCTCCAGGATCGCTCCCGTTCCGCTGTTCGGCTGCCGGAGAAGATGTTAGACCACACCCCTCGCCGGGGAGAAATCGGGGCCTACCGTCGTGGGGTGGGGACGCCGGAGGTGCTGGTCAGCGTCGGCGTTCGGTAGTCCGTAACCAGGAGTTCAGGCAGGTCGGCGAGGGACTCGATCACCGGGACGTCGGCTTCGACGTCGACCGCGGCTCGGTTGAGCCAGACCCCATGCAAGCCCGCGGCCCGCGCGGCGGTGGCGTCGAGGTCGAGGCGGTCGCCTACGTGCAGGGTTTGCGCTGGTGGGATGCCCAGTTGGTGGCAGGCGGCGTGGAAGATGGCTGGGGCGGGCTTGGCGACGCCCAGTTCACCCGCGCTCACCACGACGTCGAAGTAGCGGGAGATGCCCTGGGCGGCGAGGCGCGCGCGCTGGTGTGGGCCTGAGGCGTTCGTCACAGCGGCGACGGCGATGCCCGCGGCGTGCAGCCAGTCGAGGCAGGCGCGGGTGTCGGGGAACAGCCGCCACGACAGGTTCATCCGGCGCAGCCTGCGTTCCTCCAGTTCGACTACCGCCTCGTCGTCCAGTAGGACGCCCAGGTCGGCAAGGAATGCCTTGGTGCGGGTACGGCGCATCGTGACGTGATCAAGTTCACCGGAGACCGCCTTGGCGCTGTACTCGTCGGTGATCCGCTGCCAGGCAGGCCACATGTCGTCGCGGCCGATCAATTCCGTGAGGGCCGATCTCGCCGAGCCGGTGTAATCGATCACCGTGTCGTCGATATCCAGGCATACCGCGTGAATTACTGGCGGACGGTGCTCAGCACTCAGCGCCGCCGACGTTGTCGAAGGCGGTGGAAAAGGCACGAGCGCTGAAGTCATCCAGCGAGGTTAGGTTGCCGATAGGGGTTTCCGATTCGTCTGAAACGGTGATGTTTCGGCTACTGCCACGGTCAAGCACGAACGCCCCGCGACCGGTCCGGAAAGGGCCTTATCGCGGGGCGTTCGCAATTCGTTACGACAGTGCGGCTCGCAAACGGGTGAGGGTGCGATCGCGGCCGAGCAGCTCGAGGGACTCGTACAGCGGCGGGGAGACCGTGCGGCCGGTGGCGGCCACCCGGACCGGCGCGAACGCCTTGCGCGGCTTGAGGCCCATGCCGTCGATCAGCGCAGCTTTGAGGGCGCCCTCGATGGCCGGGGTGGTCCACTCTTCCAGTGCGGCCAACGCCTCAATGCTCGCGTCGAGGACCGGCTTGGCGTCGTCGCCGAGGGCCTTGGCCGCCGAGTCCGCCTCGGGCTTGAACTCACCCTCAGGGGTGAAAAGGAAGCGCACCATGGCCACCGCGTCCGACAGGACGATAAGCCGCTCCTGCACCATCGGCGCGATTGCGTCCACAGTGGCCAATTGTTCGGCTGTCGGCTCGGCGGGAAGCACGCCCGCGGTAATCAGATACGGCAAGACGCGGCGCACGAAGTCGTCATGCGACAGCGCGCGCACGTGCTCGCCGTTGATGGCCTCGGCCTTCTTCAGGTCGAATCGGGCCGGATTGGAGCTGACCTTGCCGATCTCGAATGCCTCGACCATCTCCGCCATCGTGAAGATGTCGCGGTCGTCGGCGATGGCCCAGCCAAGCAATGCCAGATAGTTCAGCATTCCCTCCGGGACGAATCCGCGCTCGCGATAGGCGAACAGATTCGACTCGGGGTCGCGCTTGGACAGTTTCTTGTTGCCCTCGCCGCGCACCAGCGGCATGTGGCCGAAGTGGGGGGTGAATTCGGCGACGCCGACCCGCTGCAGCGCCTCGTAGAGCGCGATCTGCCGCGGCGTCGACGGCAGCAGGTCCTCGCCGCGCAGCACGTGGGTGATGCGCATGAGCGCGTCGTCGACCGGGTTGACGAGCGTGTAGAGCGGCTGGCCGTTGGCCCGCACGAGCACCGGGTCCGGGACACTGCCCGCGGGGAAGCTGATGTCGCCGCGGATGAGGTCGGTGAAACCGATGGCGCGGTCGGGGATCCGCAGCCGCAGGGTCGGCTCGCGACCCTCGGCCAGGAACGCCGCGCGCTGCTCGTCGGTGAGGTCGCGGTCGAAGTTGTCGTAGCCGAGCTTCGGGTCCTGACCCGCTGCCTTACGGCGCGCCTCGACCTCTTCGTTGGTCGAGAAGGACTCGTAGAGCTCGCCCGCCTCGGTCAGCTTGGCGATGACCTCGGCGTACTTGTCGGAGCGCTGACTCTGCCGATACGGGCCGTAGTCACCGCCGACCTCGGGGCCCTCATCCCAATCGATGCCCAGCCACCGCAGCGCGTCGAGAAGGGCTTCATAGCTCTCCTCGGAGTCGCGGGCGGCGTCGGTGTCCTCGATGCGGAAGACGAGTTTGCCGCCGTTGTGCCGGGCGAAAGCCCAGTTGAACAGGGCGGTACGGATGAGCCCGACGTGCGGGGTGCCGGTCGGTGACGGGCAGAAGCGGGCTCGGACTGGGGTGTTCGCGTCAGGAGTGCTCATGGCCCGATCAGGGTATCCCTGCCGATCTCACTTGACCGAGCCGACGCCCGGGTGCATCCTCAAATTATTCAACCGGTGTTGAAAAGGGGAGATCGACATGGAGCGCACAACGGTGTGTGTGGTCGGGGGCGGACCGGCGGGGATGGTCCTGGGGCTGCTGCTGGCGCGGGCGGGCGTCGAGGTCACCGTGCTGGAGAAGCACGCGGACTTTCTGCGCGACTTCCGCGGCGACACCGTCCATCCACCCACCCTGGACCTGCTCGACGACCTCGGCCTCGGCCCGGCGTTCGACGCCCTGCCGCAGAGCCGCGTCGACAAGGTCCTGATCCCATTCAGAGGCGGCTCGGTCACGGTCGGAGACCTGACCCGGCTGCGCGGCCCACGCAACTACATCGCGATGGTCCCGCAGTGGGACCTGCTCGACCTGCTCGCCAACGCCGCGAAGGCCGAGCCGACCTTCACCCTGCGGATGAACACCGCCGCCACTGCCCTGACCCGGGCGGGCGACCGCGTCACCGGCGTCGAATACCGAACGAAGGACGGCGCGATCGGCACGATCACCGCGGACCTGACGGTCGCGTGCGACGGCCGCTCCTCCCTGCTGCGCGCCGCGGCGGGCTTGCGTCCAACTGACTACCCGACTCCGATGGACGTCTGGTGGTACCGCCTGCCCAAGCACGACGGCGACCCCAGCGGCATCGTCGGTCTCATCGGCGACCGTCGGGCCGCGGTGATGATCGACCGCCGCGACTACTGGCAGGTCGCGACCCTGATCCGCAAAGGCTCCGACGCCGCGGCCCGACAGACGCCGGTCGGCACGCTCATGCGCGACATGGCCGAAGCCGCGCCCTGGCTGGCCGACCGCGCCGACGCGGTGTCCTCTTGGGACGATGTCAAAGTCCTTGACGTCAAGCTGGACCGACTGCGCCGGTGGCACACCGACGGCTTGCTGTGCATCGGCGATGCCGCCCACGCCATGTCCCCCGTCGGCGGCGTCGGCATCAACCTGGCCGTCCAAGACGCCGTCGCCGCGGCTCGACTGCTGGCAGCGCCACTGAAGCGGGGCACCTTGTCCACAAAGGACCTGGCGGCTGTCCGTCGCAGGCGGCTCATCCCCACGGTCACGGTGCAGACTTTCCAACGGATCGCGCACGCGAAGGCACTCAAGCCCGCGCTGGACGGGCGGGTGAACATCGCGCAGTCCGTGGAACCGCCCGCTCCCCTGCGGCTGATCGCCCGGATCCCCTGGCTCAACCGCCTTCCCGTGCTACTGGTCGGACGGGGACTGTTCACCGAGCCCACGCCCGCGTTCGCCCGCCGGGCCTCGACGGTTCGGTCATAGCGCGACGGGTCCGGTCAACGCGACCACACGATCCGCATTACGATCCGCGCTCGTGCTTCGCGATCAGCGTTCGGCGGGACCGGACCGGTGGGCCACCCGGCGGGCCGAGCGCCGGGTGCTCGTCGTCGTGCACAACATCACCGCCGCCACCCGGATCTTCGATGTGCTGCCCCTGGTCGCGGAGGATGACCGGGTCTCGGTGGTCTTCACGGTCATCGGGTCGTCGGCGTTCGATCACGGAACGCACGAATTCCTGGTTTCCCGGGGCGTCACGGTAATTCCTTGGGAATTCGCGGTAGGCCAGGATTTCGATCTCACATTGGCGGCCAGCTACGGCGGCGACTTACATCGGACAAGTCTGCCGCGCGTGATCATCCCACACGGAATGGGATACAATAAGTATCTAGCCAGGGAGCCAGGGAGCCAGGGAGCCAGGGAGCCAGGGAGCCAGGGAGCCAGGGAGCCAGGGAGCCAGGGAGCCAGGGAGCCAGGGAGCTTTTGGCTTGTCCCCGGAGTGGCTCATCCATGACGGTGTCGTGGTCCCGTCAGTCATCGTTCTGTCGCACGCGGAGCAACTCGATCGGCTTCGTCAGACCTGCCCAGAGGCCGCCGAGCGAGCGGTTGTCCTAGGCGACCCGGTGTTCGACCGGATGACCGCGAGCAGCGCCCTGCGCCCCAGCTACCGGCGGGCCTACGGGATCGGCCAAGGGCAGCGGCTGGTGGTGGTGTCCTCGACGTGGGGCGATGAGTCGCTATTCGGGCAGCATCCGCGGCTGCCGCTGGAATTGGCCGAGCGGCTCCCCAGTGACGAGTTCCGCGTCATATTCATTCCGCATCCCAACATTACGGCTAAACACTCGAAGTACGCGGTCTCGCACTGGCTTGCCGCCGCCAGGCGCGCCGGTGTGCGTATTCCGGACGACGTCGACGAATGGCGGGCCGCGATTGTCGCCGCCGATCTTGTCGTCGGCGACCACGGCTCGGTGCCGTACTACGCCGCGTGTCTTGGCATTCCTGTTCTGCTGGCGACCGCCCCGGTCGAAGCGGTGGCACCGAACTCGCCCATCGCGGCGCTGCTGGCCGCGGCGCCCCGCCTCGATCCGGCTGGGGACTACGAGAAGCAGGTGCGGGCGGTTCGCCCTACCCCCGCCGACCAGGCGTCGTCGGTGCCCGGCGGGGCCGCTGCCGCCCTGCGCGCGACGCTGTACCGGACCATGGCGCTCGCCGAGCCAGGCTGGGCCGCCGAGATCGATCTGTTGCCGCTGCCCGCGGTTGGGATCCAGGACGCGCCAAGCCACCTCGTCTGGGTGCACCTGATGGGGCCACGGGCGGCGACGGTCATCCGGCTGCCCGGTGAGCGGCTCCGCGATGATCCGCACCTCCCCCGAGGCGCCCACCTGGTGGTGAGCACCGTGGAACCGCGTCGACCGTGGCTGACACTGGCCGACGTCCTGGTCGGACCGCCTGGACCCGAGGCGGACGAGTGGATCGCCAAGTCGCTGGCCGCGCTGCCCGGCGCCCTGCTCGCCGCCGCGCCCGGCCCGTCGGGCTGGACGGTCGGCGACCGGTCCGGGCCGTTCATAACGGCGTCTGGTGCCGCGGCCGAGTTGTTCGTCTCCGTCGCGTACGACCAGGTGAGTCGAGGTGTGCGGTTGGACGAGTTGACGGGCGACTGGACGATCACGACCGGCGAGGTCGTGCGGTCGGTGACCGTCAGCGCTCGCTGAATCTGTCGGACAGCGCGGCGGCGATGTTGGTCATGCCCATGTCCTCGGCGATGACCAGCGCCTCCCGGAAGTACCCGACCGCCGTCTCACCGCGCAGCTCCGCCAACTCGCCCAGCGCGGTGAGCGCGTCGATCTGGTCGAACCGTCGACCGCGGGCGGCCAGCGTGTCGAGGGCCTGCCGCAGTTCCGGTCCGACGCCATCGGCGACCCC
>Ga0247823_10003076_pt1 | contig 13620 bp, 10 predicted proteins | sample 13C_PalmiticAcid_2_FD_192426 | JGI IMG/M metagenome (GOLD analysis project Ga0247823, IMG submission 192426) | Soil microbial communities from agricultural site in Penn Yan, New York, United States - 13C_PalmiticAcid_Day30 | ecosystem: Environmental > Terrestrial > Soil > Agricultural land...
GTTGTACATCGAGTTCCTGCGCCTGCTGTCCAAGCTGCAGTCACGCAACTGAGTCGGCATCATCGACCGGAAAAAGGGCGCCCATGGCGCCCTTTTTTCATGCCTGCCGGACCGGCTCCTCGCGGTGCCGGCGCGAGGGCCAGACCATGAAGAGGATGGTCATGCCGACCAGCATCCAGCAGTAGTGGGCCTTGCCGATCAACGCCAGCGGCGACAGGCTCGCCAGCGACGCGGCCAGCAGGATCTGCGCGCCGTAGGGCAGCAGGCTCTGCACGCTGCACACGAAGATGTCCAGCAGGCTCGCCGCGCGCGCGGCGGGTACATCGTGGCGTTCGGCGATATCGCGGGCCACGCCACCGCTGATCAGAATCGCGACGGTGTTGTTGGCGGTGAATATGTCGGTCACCGTCGCCAATGCCGCGATGCTCCATTCGCCGGTCCGGCGTCCGGTGTTGCCGCGGGCGATGCGGGAAATCTGCGCGGCCAGCCAGGCGAGGCCACCGCTGGCCTTGATCAGCGCGCCCAGGCCGCCGATGAACAGCGCCAGCAGGGTGATTTCCACCACGCTCTCGAAACCGGCATAGATGTCGCCGGTGAAGGTGGCAAATGTGTAGTCCTGGTCGCCGAGGAAGAAACCGAACAAGCCCGCGGCGATCAACCCGATGCTGAGGACGACCAGTACGTCGAGCCCGATCACCGCCAGCACCAGCACCAACAGGTAAGGCAGCACCAGCCAGGGTGAAGCGCCTTCGCTGGTGGTCACCGGCGAGGCATCGCCGACCAGCGCAAGCACCAGCAGCGTCAGCAACGCGGCGGGCAGCGCGATTCTGGCGTTCTCGCGGAATTTGTCGCGCACACTGCAGCCCTGGGTGCGGGCAGCCGCGATCGCGGTATCGGAAATCACCGACAGGTTGTCGCCAAACGTGGCGCCGCCAATCACCGCGCCGACCACCAGCGCGCGGTCGATGCCGGCGGCATCCGACACGCCCAGCGCGATCGGGGTGACCGCGGCGATCGTACCCATCGATGTGCCCACCGCCAACGACAGGAAACCCGCGACCAGGAACAGGCCCGGCAGGATCAGCGCCGCCGGCAGCGCTCCCACGCCCAGCGCCACCACCGCGTCGACCGCGCCAATCTGCTTGGTCACCATGGCGAACGCGCCCGCCAGCAGGAAGATCAGGCACATCAGGATGATGTTGGCGTCACCGATGCCGTGCAGCAGCGTGTCCATCGCGCGGGCGCCGGAGCGACTGGCAATCCACAGCCCCAGCGCGATGGCCGGCAGAATCGCAACCGGCGCATGCAGCTGATAGAACCCCATGGCGTCGCCCTGGGACGTGTAATAGAGGCCGGCGCCGAAGAACAGGGCCAGGAACAGCAGCAGGGGCGTCAGCGCGAGCGCGCTGGGGCGGACGGTCATCGTGGGAGCGGCGGGGTGCGGAAAGCCCGCGATTGTCCGGCTTGCCACGGCCCGGTCCAAGCCCCGCGGGTGGGACAAACGCAAACAAAAACGGGACGCTGGGCGTCCCGTTTGCGTGTTTTCGGCCAGTGAAATCCCGGCGAGCGGCGGAATCAGACCCGGCTGGCAATCGCCTTGGCGAAGGACATCGTGGTGCCCTCCCCGCCCAGATCCGGGGTCAGCGAATCCTTGGCTTCCAGGGTGTCGATGATCGCCGCGCGCAGGCGCTCTGCCTTGTCCGGCTGGCCCAGGTGGTCGAGCATCTGCGCCGCGCCCAGCAGCAGCGCGCACGGGTTGGCGATGCCCTTGCCGGCGATGTCCGGCGCCGAGCCGTGGACGGCCTCGAAGATCGCCGCATCGACGCCGATATTGGCGCCCGGGGCCAGGCCCAGGCCGCCGACCAGGCCGGCGCACAGGTCGGAGATGATGTCGCCGAACAGGTTGGTGGTGACGATGATGTCGAACTGCTCCGGACGCATCACCAGCTGCATGCAGGTGTTGTCCACGATCATCTCGTTGCACTGGATGTCCGGATACTGCGCGGCCACTTCGCGGGCGACTTTCAGGAACAGGCCCGAGGTGGTCTTCAGGATGTTGGCCTTGTGCACCACGGTGACCTTCTTGCGGCCGGTCTTGCGGGCCAGGTCGAAGGCGTAGCGGACGATGCGCTCGGAACCCTTGCGGGTGATCTTCTGGGTCAGCAGCGCGGTTTCGCCGTCCTCGGAAATGGACTGGCCTTCACCGATGTAGGCGCCTTCGGTGTTCTCGCGGACGGTGATCAGATCCACGCCGGAGGGGAAGCGCGACTTGGTGTTGGGGAACGACTTCGCCGGGCGGACATTCGCGTACAGGTCGAAATGGCGGCGCAGGGCCACGTTGATCGAGCTGAAGCCTTCGCCCACCGGCGTGGTCAGCGGGCTCTTCAGGGCCACGCCGTTCTTGCGGATCGAGTCCAGGGTCGCCTGCGGCAGCAGGTCGCCGTGCTTTTCCAGCGCGACCATGCCGGCATCGGCTTCCTCGTAGCTCAGGCCCACTTTCAGGGCTTCGAGCACGTGCAGGGTCGCGTCCATGATCTCCGGGCCGATACCGTCGCCGCGGATGACCGTAATCGTCTGGGTCATTTGCTTGGGATTCCGAACAGGGGCGCCATGCGGGCCGGGAGCCGGGATGCAGGCGCGAGGGGGGTTCAAGTCCGCCAATTATGCCTGAACCCCCCGTACGGTCCCAAATCGACCATGGTCGGAGAGGCGGTACGGGGTGTCCGTCGGGCGCCCCGGGAGGGGGTCCGGCGCCGCGGAAAGCGCCGGATGGACGCCTCAGCCGTGGTCGTGCGCCTGCGGCGCCCCGGTGCCGCCGCTTTCCAGTTGGTCAAGGAAATCGACCGCCCGGCGCAGGTGCGGGATCACGATCGAGCCACCGACCACCAGGCCCACCGAAAACGCCTCGAAGAACTCATCGCGATTGACCCCCGCCTCCTTGCACTGGGCGACGTGATAGCTGATGCAGTCGTCGCAACGCAGCACCATCGACGCCACCAATCCCAGCAGTTCCTTGGTCTTCAGATCCAGCGCGCCGGGCTGGTAGGTCTGGGTATCCAGTGCGAAGAAACGGCGGACCACCTGGTTGGGTTCGGCCAGGATGCGCTCGTTCATGCGCTGGCGGAACTCGGTGAATTCGCGCACCCGATCCTTGCCGTCGACGTCACCGCCGCTCACGCGCCCTCTCCCGCCAGCAACGGCTCCAGCTTGCCGGCGCGATGCAGGGCCATCATGTCGTCGTAGCCGCCGACATGGGTCTCGCCGACGAAAATCTGCGGCACGCTGGTGCGGCGCGCGCGCGCGACCATGCGATCGCGCTCGACCGGATCCAGGTCGATGCGGACCTCGTTCCAGCTCCGGCCCTTGCTCTTCAGGAAATTCTTCGCGGCCACGCAATAGGGACAGATCGCGGTCGTGTACAGGGTGATGGCCGGGCCATCGGTTGCGGTGTCGCTCAAGGAATCCTCCGGGATGGAACCAAGTGGTCCGAATCAGGTCATTGAAGGTGGGGCCACGGGCAATATGGGTCGCGGATCGACCGCTTTCCAGCCGACCGCATGGAACAGTGCGGCCCGGGGTCCGGTTAACCGCATGTTCACTCGTTGCCATCGGCAAAGCGTCATCCTGCCGCTCGCAAGCCTGCCGCCATTGTCCGACAACGGAGTTCCGTTTGCGCCTTTCGCCGCTTTCCACCGCCGTGCTCACCCTGCTCCTGGCCGCTCCGCTGGCACAGGGACAGGAGGTGCGCCTGCCGGACATCGGGTCCTCCGCCGGCGAGGTGCTCAGCCCGGCGCGCCAGGCCGAGTACGGCGGGATGATGCTGCGCGAGCTGCGCAACTACGGTTATCTGCTGGAAGACCCGCTGCTGGACGAGTGGCTGCAGAAGGTCGGCACCCGGCTTGGCGCGGAAAGCGATTCGCCGCGCCAGAGCTACACCTTCTTCCTGATGAAGGATCGGCAGATCAATGCGTTCGCGACCCTGGGCGGCTACATCGGCACCAACGCGGGCCTGATCCTGACCGCCGAACGCGAGGACGAGGTGGCGGCGGTGCTGTCGCACGAAATCGCCCACGTCACCCAGCAACACGTGCTGCGCGGCGTCGAGCGGGCCGAGCGCGATCAGATTCCGATCCTGCTCGGCATGCTGGGGGCGATCGTGCTGGCGCAGAGCGCCGGCGGCAATTCCAGCGGCGACGCCTCGATGGCCGCCGTCGCCAGCGGCATGGGTCTGATGCAACAGCGCCAGATCGACTACACCCGCTCCAACGAATCGGAGGCCGACCGCCTGGGCATCCGCACCCTGTCGCGCGCCGGCTACGACGTGGACGCCATGGCCGGTTTCTTCGCCCGCATGGCCCAGGCGACCCGGGCCAACCGCGGCAGCGGCCGCGAGGCCTATCCCGACTACCTGATGACCCACCCGGTCACCACCACCCGCATCAGCGAAGCCAAGCAGCGCGCCGAGCAGATGCGCAAGGACAATCTGACCCTGATCACCCGGGTGCCGGGAGGTGGCGAGCGGGTCGAGCAGTTCGATCCCAAGCGGGTGGTTCCGCCGGAAAAGGACAGCGACAACCCGCTGCTGCCGCTGTCGGTGCGCCTGCCGGGCGATCTGTTCAGCCGTGGCCCCACCGGTGATTTCGACTGGGCCCGCGAGCGCCTGCGGGTGCTCAGCGCGACCACCGCCGACAGCGCCGCCCGCGATTACGAGACCATCCGGCGCGAGACCGGCAAGGCGCTGACCGACGCCCAGCGCTACGGCCTGGCCCTGGCGCACCTGGGCGCCGGTCGCCCGGATGTGGCGCTGTCCGAACTGACGCCGCTGCTGGCCGAGCATCCGGGCAACCTTTGGCTGGAACTGGCGATCGCCGAGGCCGAGTCCCGGGGCGGCCGCACCGCCGCCGCCAATCAACGGCTGGCCCGCCTGCTCCAGCAGATGCCGAACAACCGTCCCGTCGCCCTGACCTTCGCCCGCGTGCTGAACGAACAGGGCGGCGCCGAGGCCGGCCGGCACGCCCAGGCGGTCCTGCGGCCGTTGCTCTCCCGGGCCGGCAACGACCCCGTGTTCCAGCGGGAGTTCGGCCGGGCCAACGAGCTGGCCGGCGATCCCGCGCGCGCCGGCGAAGCGTTCGCCGAGGCGGCATTCCTGAACGGGCGGCCGGAGCAGGCCCTGATCCAGTTGCAGAATCTCAAGAAGCGCAGCGACCTGGATTATTACGCCCGCGCCCGCATCGACGCCCGCATCGCCGTCATCACCCCCCAGGTGCTGGAACTGCGCCGCCAGGGCGTGCGTGACCCGGATATCGAGCGGCGCTAAATCCCGTCCGGCGCCTTGGCGGACCCGGCTGTCATATGACGGGCGCGCGGCATGTCACGTTTCCGTCATAAAATTGTCGTCTACTGGAGCCGTACCCCACAGACGACGGTAAACGCGTGCAGAAGCACATCCTGATCGTTGACGACGAGCCCGCCATCCGCGACATGGTCGCCTTCGCCCTGCGCAAGGGTGATTACGAACCGGTGCATGCGGGCGACGCCCGCGAGGCCCAGAACGCCATCGCCGATCGGGTCCCGGACCTGATCCTGCTGGACTGGATGCTGCCGGGCACCAGCGGACTGGAACTGGCGCGCCGCTGGCGCAAGGACGCGATGACCCGCGACGTTCCGATCATCATGCTCACCGCCCGCGGCGAGGAGAACGACCGGGTCGGCGGGCTGGAAGCCGGAGTCGACGACTACGTGGTCAAGCCGTTCTCGGCCCGCGAGCTGCTCGCCCGGATCCGCGCGGTCATGCGCCGCTCGCGAGAGGACGACGAGGACGGCAGTGTCGGCATCGGTCCGCTGCGCATCGATGGCGCCGCCCACCGGGTGTTCGCCGGCGACACGCCCGTGCCGATTGGCCCGACCGAATACCGCCTGCTGCATTTCTTCATGACCCACCCCGAGCGGGTGTATTCGCGCACGCAGCTGCTGGACCATGTCTGGGGTGGCAGCGTGTATGTGGAAGAGCGCACGGTGGACGTGCACATCCGCCGCCTGCGCAAGACCCTGGAACCGCATGGCCTGGAGAACATGGTGCAGACCGTGCGCGGTTCGGGCTACCGGTTCTCGGCATCGGTCTGAGCATGGGATTCGGCGGCGGGGATCCGGGATTCGATGTTCCCCCCGCCTGCTCCCGCTGGCTGTCATAAATAACTGCCTACAATCGGCCCATGCCTCAATACATACGCTCCGCCTGGTTCAAGACGCTCGGTCAACTGGCGGGTGTGCTGGCCCTTGCGGTGGTGATCGGATTGCTGATCGGCCATGTCTGGCCGGTCGTCACCCTGGCCGCGCTCGGCGTGGTCGCCTGGCACTACTGGCGGCTGCGCAAGGTGCTGGTGCGCCTGACCGCCCGCCAGCGCCTGGAACCCGCGCGCGGCAACGGCGTCTGGAACGAACTGGATCGGTTGCTGTTCCGCGGCCACGCGGAGATGCGCGCGCGCAAGCGCCGGCTGCTGGACATGCTGCGCGCCTACCGCGCCGCCGCCGCCGCGCTGCCCGATGCGGTCGTGGTGGTCGAGCGCAACAACCAGCGCGTGCAGTGGTTCAACAAGGCCGCCACCAGCCTGTTGGGCCTGCAGTACCCGACCGATATCGGCGCGGCGGTCGGTGATCGCCTGCAACCGCTGCCGATGTCGCACTGGCTGGCCGCCGGCCGCAACGCCGAGCCGATGCTGGACGCCGCCTCGCCGGTGGATCCGCAGTTGCGCCTCAACCTGCGCCTGATCCCCTATTCCGATCAGTACTGGCTGCTGGTCGCGCGCGACGTCAGCAAGATGCTGCGGCTGGAACAGATGCGCCGCGACTTCGTCGCCAACGTCTCGCACGAGCTGCGCACGCCGCTGACGGTGGTCCATGGCTATCTGGACATGCTGGATCCGCAGGATTTCCCGGAATGGACGCCGATGCTGGCGGAGATGCAGAAGCAGTCCCAGCGCATGACCCAACTGGTCGAGGATCTGCTGACGCTCTCGCGGCTGGAGGCGCAGGACAGCCTGCCGGACGAAAGCGTGGCGATGGCGCCGATGCTGGCCACCCTGCGTCGCGAAGCCGAGGCGCTGAGCCAGAAACGCCATATCGTGACGGTGGAAGACGACGCGGGCGTGGATCTGTGGGGCTCCAACAAGGAACTGCACAGCGCGTTCTCCAACCTGGTCAGCAATGCGGTCCGCTACACCCCGGCCGGCGGCACCATCAGCGTGCGCTTCGCACGCGAAGGCGACGGCGCCGTGCTGAGCGTGCGCGATACCGGCTACGGCATTCCCGCCGCGCACCTGCCACGCATCACCGAGCGCTTCTATCGCGTGTCCACCAGCCGCTCGCGCGAAAGTGGCGGCACCGGCCTGGGCCTGTCGATCGTCAAACACGTGCTGAACCTGCACCAGGCGCGGCTGGACATCCAGAGCGAGGTCGGCCACGGTAGCGTGTTCTCGGTGCATTTCGGTGGCGAGCGCGTGCATTCGCGCACGCCCGCGCCTCCTCCTTCCCTCCCGCACAGCCAGATCGCATGAACGCCGCCATCGACACGACGCCGGACCATCTGAGCAACGAAGACGCCCTGCGCGATCCCTCGCTCTACCTCAACCGCGAACTGTCGCAGCTGGATTTCAATTTCCGCGTGCTGGCACAGGCGCTGGATCCCCAGGTTCCGCTGCTGGAGCGGCTGCGCTTCCTGTGCATCTCCTGCACCAACCTGGACGAGTTCTTCGAAATCCGTGCGGCCACCGTCCGCCACGCGCAGGATTTCGGTCTGCCGCCGGCGGCCGACGGGCTCAGCCCGACGGTCGTGCTCAACCGCATCCACGACCGCGCCGCGGAACTGGTGGACGCGCAGTACAAGTGCTGGAACGAGGTACTGCGCCCGGCCCTGAACGAAGCCGGCGTGCGGGTGTTCGGCCGCGGCGCGTGGAGCGCGCGCCAGACCCGCTGGCTGCGCGCGTACTTCCGCAACGAGATCATGCCGGTGCTGTCGCCGTTGGGCCTGGATCCGGCGCATCCGTTCCCGAAGATCCTCAACAAGTCGCTCAACATCGTGGTCGTGCTGAAGGGCAAGGACGCGTTCGGTCGCGCCGGCCATCTGGCGATCGTGCGCGCGCCGCGTTCATTGCCCCGCATCATCCACCTGCCGTCGCGGGTGTCCGGCGGCGAGAACGACTTCGTGCTGCTGTCCTCGGTGCTGTCGGCGTTCGTGGACGAACTGTTCCCGGGCATGGAGGTCAAGGGTTCCTATCAGTTCCGCGTCACCCGCAACTCCGAACTGGTGGTCGACGAGGAGGAAGTGGAGAACCTGGCCCTGGCCCTGCGCGACGAACTGGTCGGTCGCGGCTACCGCCCCGCGGTGCGCCTGGAGATCGCACAGGATTGCCCGAAGCCGATCATCCGCACCCTGCTGCAGAACTTCGCCCTGCCCGACAACGCGGTCTACCTGATCGACGGGCCGGTCAATCTCAACCGGGTCATCCAGGTGTACGACCTGGTCCAGCGCCCGGAATTGAAGTATCCGGTATTCACGCCGCGCACCCTGCGCGACAGCGATGCCATCTTCGACAAGGTCGATGACGGCGACGTGCTGCTGCACCACCCATTCGACGCCTTCACTCCCGTGCTGGAACTGCTGAAGCAGGCGGCGGTGGACCCCAACGTGCTGGCGATCAAGCAGACCCTGTACCGCACCGGCAAGGATTCGGCGATCGTCGACGCGCTGGTGCAGGCCGCGCGCAACGGCAAGGACGTCACCGTCGTGGTGGAACTGCGCGCGCGCTTCGACGAGGACGCCAACCTGGGGGTGGCCGATCGCCTGCAGGAAGCCGGCGCGCAGGTCGTGTACGGCGTGGTGGGCTACAAGACCCACGCGAAGATGCTGCTGATCGTGCGCCGCGAGGGCAAGAAGCTGCGCCGCTACGTGCATCTGGGCACCGGCAACTACCACAGCGGCACCGCGCGCGCCTATACCGACCTGGGCCTGATCACCGCCGATCCGGATATCGGCAGCGACGTGCATCTGCTGTTCCAGCAATTGTCGGGACTGGCCCCGTCCACCAAGCTCAAGCGCCTGCTGCAGTCCCCCTTCACCCTGCATGCCGGCCTGATCCGCAAGATCGAGCGCGAAGCGAAACTCGCCAAGGCCGGCAAGCCGGCGCGCATCATCGCCAAGATCAACGCGCTCAACGAACCCCGCCTGATCCGCGCGCTGTACGCCGCCTCGCAGGCGGGCGTGCGCATCGATCTGATCGTGCGGGGCGCGTGCGCGCTCCGGCCCGGCGTTCCCGGGGTATCGGACAACATCCATGTCCGTTCCATCGTCGGCCGCTTCCTGGAACACAGCCGGATCTACTGGTTCGGCAACGACGGCAATCCGGAACTGTATTGCGCCAGCGCCGACTGGCTGGAACGCAACCTGCTGAACCGCGTCGAGACCTGCTTCCCGGTCCTGGACGCCGATCTGGCCAAACGGGTGTTCCGCGAGGGTCTGCAGAACTATCTGGACGACAACCAGAACGCCTGGGTGCTGGATGTCGACGGCACCTACCGCAAGGTGGCGCCGGCCGACGGCGAGGCCCCGCATTCGGCGCAGGCGACCCTGCTGGCCGGGGTCTGAGCGTGATGCAAGTGCCTGAAATGGCAGGAACCGCGTTGCCAACCCGCGGCTCCTGCCTCTAGGCTTTTCCGATGCCGCCCGTTTCCGCCCACGTCTCGCCGCCGCCTCATGACGGCGAACAGCTCGCCGCCATCGATCTCGGTTCCAACAGCTTTCACATGATCGTGGCGCGCTACACGCTGGGCCAGTTGCGCGTGGTCGATCGCCTGCGCGAGACCGTGCGCATGGCCGACGGCCTGGACGGCAAGGGCGGACTCTCGCAGGCCGCGCGCGAACGCGCGCTGGACTGCCTGTCGCGCTTCGGCCAGCGCATCCGCGACGTTCCCGCCACCCGGGTGCGTGCGCTGGCCACCAATACCGTGCGCCAGCTGGCCGATCCGCAAGCCTTCCTGGTACCGGCGGAAGCCGCCCTCGGCAAGCCCATCGAAGTGGTGTCCGGCCGCGAGGAGGCGCGCCTGATCTACCTTGGCGTGGCCCACGCGCAGCCGCCCAAGCCGGGACAGCTGCGCCTGGTCATCGACATCGGTGGCGGTTCCACCGAGTTCATCATCGGCCGCGGCATGGAGACCCTGGAGCGCGAGAGCCTGCAGGCCGGCTGCATCGCCAGCACCCGCCGCTTCTTTCCCGGCGGCAAGATTTCCAAGAAGCGCTGGAAGGAAGCGCTCACCGAGATCGCCGCCGAGTTCCAGCAGTTCGCCGGCCAGTACCGCGCGCTGGGCTGGCAGGAAGCCATCGGTTCCTCCGGCACCAACAAGGCCATCGGCGAGATCTGCGCCGCCATGAAACTCACCAAGGGCGCGGTCACCGCCGAGGCGCTTCCGCAGGTCCGCGAGCGGCTGCTGCAGGCCGAACGCATCGACGCCATCGACCTGCCCGGCCTGTCCAGCGACCGCCGCCCGATCATCGCCGGCGGCGTACTGGTGCTGGAGGCCGCCTTCGAGGCGCTGGGCCTGCAACGCCTGATGGTCAGCAAGGCGGCGATGCGCGAAGGCATCCTGTACGACATGCTCGGCCGCGGCAGCGACAACGATCCACGCGATCTGTCGGTGGCGGCGCTGATCCAGCGCTACGGCATCGACGAAATCCAGGCCGCGCGGGTGGAAGCCACCGCGCTGCGCCTGCACCAGCAGGTCGCCGAAGCCTGGAAACTGGACGACGACGATGCCCGCATGCTCGGCTGGGCCGCGCGCCTGCACGAGATCGGCCTGGTCATCGCGCACAGCCAGTACCACGCCCACGGCGCCTACGTGCTGGAGAACTCGGACATCGCGGGCTTCTCGCGGCAGGAACAGCAGGTCCTGGCGGCGCTGGTCCGCACGCATCGCCGCAACATTCCCAAGACCGCGTTCGACGCCCTGCCCGACCGCCTGCTGGTATCGGCCAGGCGCAAGGCCGCGTTGCTGCGGCTGGCGGTGCTGCTGCACCGCGCCCACGAGGCCGCGCCGATTCCACGGCTCGAACTGACCGCCGACGGCGACGAGCTGCGGCTGGTGGTGGACCGCCGCTGGATCGAGGCGCGCCCGCTGCTGAAATCGGATCTGGTCGGCGAACCGGAAGACATGCAGGGCCTGGGCATCGCCTTCAAGCCCTTCGTCGCCTGAGCCTCGGTCCGGGGCCCTCCCCTCTGCAAACCTGAACCGGCCGCGCTAGACTCCGCCCGGGAATCCATCGAGGCCATGCCGGACGACGCCGGACCGGGCGGGAGCCGTTCCGTAGCGCCACGCGTCCGTCGCGTCCACTGATCGATCGTTTCCCGCCCTTGCCTTCAGGAGGAAGTCATGCGGAACGACAGTCCCTGGAATGCGATCCTGGCCGACGGTGGCCCCGGCGCGCTGGCCATCGGCCGCAACGTCGATCGCGTGCTCGATGCGGTGCGCACCCACCTGGACATGGACGTGGCCTTCATCTCCGAATTCGGCGGCCGCTACCGGACCTTCCGCCACGTGGTCGGTTCGGCCGAACCCATGCCGATCCGCCCCGGCGATACCAGCCCGCTCGACGAAGGCTATTGCCTGCGGGTGGTCGAGGGCCGCATCCCGCAACTGATTCCCGACACCGGCGCGGTGCCCGCGCTGGCGGCCATCCCGGAAACCGCGCAGGTCCCGATCGGTTCGCACATCAGCGTTCCGATCCGGCTGCGCGACGGACGCGTCTACGGCACCTTCTGCTGCTTCAGCATGCGCCCGCAGCCGTCGCTGGGCGATCGCGACCTGCACATGATGCGCGCCTTCGCCGACCTGCTGGCCTACCAGATCGACGGCAACCTGGAGGCCGTGCGCGAACACCAGGAGAAGGTCGAACGGGTCACCTCGGTGCTGGAAATGGGCCAGCCCAGCATCGTCTACCAGCCGATCTACCACCTGGCCGAGGAGCGCATCGTCGGCATCGAATGCCTGTCCCGGTTCGACATCAATCCCCCCCGTCCGCCGGATCTGTGGTTCAACGAAGCGCGCGAGATCGGCCTGGGCGTGCGCCTGGAACTCAACGCCATCCTCACCGCGCTCGATGGCCTGCGCCACGTGCCCGGCGATTTCTACGTATCGGTCAATGTGTCCCCGCAGACCATCATCAGCGGCGAAATCGCCGGCTATCTGGATGAGCTTCCGCCGCATCGACTGGTGCTGGAAATCACCGAGCACGCCTACGTGGAGGACTACGCGGTCCTGCGCGAGCAGTTGGCGCCGATGCGGCGCCAGGGCGTCCGCATCGCGATCGACGACGCCGGCGCGGGGTACGCCAGCATGCGCCACGTGCTGGCCACCAGCCCGGACATCATCAAGCTGGACATGACCCTGACCCGCAGCATCGACAGCGATTCCCCCCGCCGCGCACTGGCGGCGGCGCTGATCGCCTTCGCCCGCGAAACCCACAGCGGCATCGTCGCCGAGGGCGTGGAAACCGCCGCCGAACTGGCCGCGCTGCGCGCGTTGGGAGTACCCGACGCGCAGGGTTACTTCCTGTCGCGGCCACTGTCGCTGGCGGCCCTGATCGCCCTGCTGCATCCGCCGGGCAAGCGCGTCCACTGACACCACCCCGTCGCTGACCCCATCGGTCCCTTGCACGGCTCTGGCATGATCCGGCGTCCTTTCCGGAATCCACGACATGCGGCGCCACCCGATTCCCCACACCGACCTGCGCGCCTCGCGCATCGCCTATGGCTGCATGCAGCTGAGCCGCGCCTGGGACGACAGCGATCCCACTCCCGAAGAACGGCGGCAGACCGCGCTGCTCATCGAAACGGCGCTGGAGCAGGGCATCAACCTGTTCGATCACGCCGACATCTACGCGCGCGGCAAGTCGGAACGATTGTTCGGCGAGTGGCTGGCGGCCTCGCCCTCGCGCCGCGACGGGTTGATCCTGCAATCGAAGTGCGGCATCCGCTTCGCGCACGATCCACGACCGGATTCACCGGGCCGATACGATTTCAGCCACGCGCACCTGATGGATTCCGTCGAAGCCAGCCTGCGCCGGTTGCGCACCGACCGCCTGGATCTGCTGTTGCTGCACCGGCCGGATCCGCTGGGCGTGCCGGAAGAAGTCGCCCGCGCGTTCGATGATCTGCACCGCAGCGGCAAGGTGCGGCATTTCGGCGTCAGCAACCACACCGCCAGCCAGATCGCGCTGCTTCAGGCGCATGTGGACCAGCCGCTGGTGGTCAACCAGGTCGAAATCAGCCTGCTTCACCACCACCTGATCAACGAAGGCGTGATCGCCGCCACCACCGGCGCCGCGTACACCGCTTCGGCCAATACGCTGGACGAATGCAGGCGCCAAGGGATCCTGCTTCAGGCATGGTCGCCGCTGGCCGGTGGCCGGCTGTCGCATCCCGAAACCGCAGAACCCGCGCTGCGCTCCGCCGCCGAAGCCGTCGCTCTGGTCGCCGCGCGCCACGGCGTTTCCGCCGAAGCCGTCCTGCTGGCCTGGCTGCTGCGCCATCCCGCCGGCATCCAGCCGGTCATCGGCACCACCCGGTCCGATCG
>Ga0247823_10003078_pt1 | contig 13618 bp, 12 predicted proteins | sample 13C_PalmiticAcid_2_FD_192426 | JGI IMG/M metagenome (GOLD analysis project Ga0247823, IMG submission 192426) | Soil microbial communities from agricultural site in Penn Yan, New York, United States - 13C_PalmiticAcid_Day30 | ecosystem: Environmental > Terrestrial > Soil > Agricultural land...
AGCCAGTATCGCGGCCGAATCGGCTCGGCGGCAGTCGTTTTCACCACGAATCAGGACAGCCGTGCCAGAAATGCCGGGATACTCGGAGGGGTTACCCGCGGGTCACGCGTGGGCGAGCAGGGGAGAGGACGAGGGATGGCCCTGGTTGTGCAGAAATTCGGCGGATCGTCGGTGGCGGACGCCGAACGGATCCGGCGGGTCGCCGAGCGGATCGTGGAGACGAAGAAGCAGGGTCACGATGTGGTGGTGGTGTGCTCGGCCATGGGCGACACCACCGACGAACTGCTGGACCTGGCGGGCCAGGTGGCGCCCGCGCCGCCGCCGCGCGAGATGGACATGCTGCTCACCTCCGGCGAGCGGATCTCGAACGCGCTGGTGGCCATGGCGATCCACGCGCTCGGCGCGGAGGCCCGGTCGCTGACCGGTTCGCAGGCGGGGGTGATCACTACCGGCGCGCACGGCAACGCCAAGATCATCGAGGTGGACCCGGACCGGGTCCGGCGCGCGCTCGACGACGGCGAGGTGGTGCTCGTCGCCGGGTTCCAGGGTGTCAGCCAGGACAGCCGCGACGTCACCACGCTGGGCCGCGGCGGGTCCGACACCACCGCCGTGGCGCTGGCCGCGGCACTGGGCGCCGATGTGTGCGAGATCTACACCGACGTCGACGGCGTGTTCACCGCCGACCCGCGTATCGTGCCGGACGCGCAGAAACTCGACCAGATCTCCTACGAGGAGATGCTGGAGATGGCCGCCTGCGGCTCGAAGGTGCTGATGCTGCGCTGTGTGGAATACGCGCGCCGCTATCACGTTCCGGTGCATGTGCGGTCGTCCTACACCGATGCGATCGGCACCACCGTGTTCGGCTCGATGGCCGACATTCCCGCCGATCAGGCGGTGCTCACCGGCGTCGCCCACGACCGCACCGAGGCGAAGGTGACCGTCGTCGGCCTGCCCGACGAACCCGGTTACGCCGCCCAGGTGTTCCGCGCGGTCGCCGACGCCGAGATCCCCATCGACATGGTCGTGCAGAACACCGGCACCGGCCGTACCGACATCACTTTCACCTTGCCCGCGGCCGACGGCGCCCGTGCGGTGGCGCTGCTACGGAAGCGGCGCGCCGAGATCGGGTTCACCGATGTGCGCTACGACGATCGTGTCGGCAAGGTCTCGCTGATCGGCGCCGGTATGAAGAACCATCCCGGCGTCACCGCGACGTTCTGCGAGGCACTGGCCGAGGCGGGCATCAATCTCGATCTGATCGCCACCTCGCAGATCCGGATCTCGGTCCTGGTCCGCGACACCGACCTGGACGAGGCGGTGCGGGTGCTGCACCGGGCCTTCGACCTCGGCGGCACCGAGGTCGCCGTCGTGCACGGTGGAACGGGCCGGTGACGGGATGGTTGACGGCCAACTGAACGCCAGGTAATTTACCCATCAGTCAATTAGGCCGTCGATCGACCGGAGAGTCCCTTGAGCAACCGACTGACCTCCTACACCCGCGCCGGACTCCGCTTCGATGTGGTGGACTCCGGTCCGATCGACGGCCCGGTCATCCTCGCGCTGCACGGTTTTCCGCAGACCGCCAGCTCGCTGACCGAACTCTGCGCGCTGCTCAACGCGCGCGGCTACCGCACCATCGCCCCGAATCAGCGCGGCTACTCGCCGGGTGCGCGGCCACGCGGCCGCTTCGCCTACCGGATCACCGAACTCATCGACGACATCCTCGCGCTGATCCGCGAGATCGACCGTGGGCCGGTACATCTGGTCGGCCACGACTGGGGCGCCATGGTCGCCTGGTCGGTCGCCGCGGCCCGGCCCGACCTGGTGCGCACCCTGGTGACCGTATCGGTACCGCACCCCGGCGCCTTCCGCCGTTCGCTGATCAGCAGCGATCAGCTCGCCCGCTCGTATTACATGGGTCTGTTCCAGCTGCCGGTGCTGCCCGAGCGGGTGCTGACCGCCCGTCCCGAGCTGCTCGACCGGGTGCTGGCAGGCACCGGGATGACGCCGGAGATGATCGCCCGGGTGCACACCGAGATCGTCGATTCCGGCGCCCTCACCGGGGCACTGAACTGGTACCGGGCGATCCTGCTGCTGGGCCAGCGCGCGATCTCGGCGCCGGTGCGGGTGCCGGTGACCCATGTCTGGAGCTCCGGTGACTCGGCGCTGTCACGCCGCGGCGCCGAGCTGACCGAGAACTATGTCACCGGCGACTACCGCCTGGCCGTCTTGGACGGCGCCTCGCACTGGCTGCCCGAGGAGCGTCCGCGGGAGCTGGCCGAGCTGATCGTGGAGCGGATCGCTACCGTCCGGAGCTGAGCCTCAGCCGATCGGAGAAGCCAAGGGCCGCAACGACTCGGCGGTGGCGGGGATCAGCGGCGCGCGCGGCAGCATGGTGCGGGCGGCGAGCTGCTCGGTGATCCGCAGCCGCACACCCGCCCATTCGTCGTGCAGGATCGAGTAGAACGCGGTGTCGCGCACCGCGCCGTCGAGTCCCCGCGAATGGGCCCGGCGCACACCGTCGCTCACCGCGCCGAGCCGTTCGATCGCGGCGCGCGATCGCAGATTGCGGGCGTCGGCGCGCAGGGTCACCCGGCGCACGCCCCAGGCGTCGAAGGCGTGGGTCAACATCAGCAGTTTGCACTCGAGGTTCACCACGCCGCCGCGCGCCGCGGGCGTCAGCCAGGTGTTGCCGATCTCGACGGCGTCGGGGATCGAGCCGCCGGGCAGCGCGGTGACGGGCTCGGCGGCCAGCGGCCAGCTCAGCGGGCCCTGCCAGTAGTCGAGCCGGGTGAACCTGGTCGCCCCGACCACGCAGTCGTCGTCCACGGTGACGATCGCGAAGGCCAGGGCGGTGCCGGCCAGCTGGGCGGACTCGGCCTGGAAGACGTAGGTGCGTGCCTCCTGCTCACCGTGCGGGACGACGGTGAACCCGGCCGGACCGAGTGCGACCGAGGCTGCGGTCAATCCGGGAACATGGTGGGGTGCAAGGGGTTCCAGCCGTGCGATGCGGCCGTGGAGGATAACGGGTGCGGGCATGGTGACCGGCGTCCTTCGTCTGATGAGGGTCGCCGAAAACACGAGGCGTGGATCTCACGCGACACGTGCTTGCGGCGAAGCGACACGAACGATCCAGCAGCATCGAGAAAAACTAGATGCACAAGATAGCCGAACGTGACGCGTTCACCCGCGCGAACGGACGAGATGTCGTGGCCCGAATTTCGCCGGTGTCACCGACCCGGACGAACCGCCCTAGACCTTGTCGGCGATGGCCGCCACGATGAGTTCCTCCCAGACCGAGAGCTCCCGGTCGGGCGAGCCGATGCGGGCCGAATCGTTGTCGTCGGTGGGCACGTCCTGGTGCCAGCGGGCGGCCGCGGCCACGCCGGGCTCCCGCAGTCGCAGGTCGCCGAACAGCGCGACGATCTCGGCATCGGTGCGCCAGCGGCCGCGGCCGAAGGTGGACTGCAGCTTGGCCTCGGCCTCGATGGTCTCGGCGTTGTCGCCGGAGCGGAAGTGGGAGATGAACACGCTGCTGCCGACGGGAATCTGCCCGGTCCAGTATTCGACGACGGCGCGCGGGTCCTCGTCGTCGTTGAGATGGTGCAGGATCGCGCTGAAGATCAGGCCGACCGGCTTGTCGAAATCGATGAGCCGGTTCACCTCCTCGTTGGCGCGGATGCCGACGGAGTCACGGACATCGGCGTGCACGACGGTGGTGTTGTCGTTGGTCGCCAGCAGCGCGCGCCCGTGGGCCAGCACGATCGGGTCGTTGTCGACATAGACGACCCGCGTGTCGGGGTTCACCCGCTGCGCGACCTGGTGCACGTTGTCGGCGGTGGGCAGGCCGCTGCCGAAGTCGAGGAACTGGGTCAGGCCCGCCTCGGCCATCTCACGCACCGCGCGGGTGAGGGCCTGCCGATTGGTGAACGCGATCGCCACCGAACCGGGCAGGTTCAGCTTGAAATGATCGCCGATCGCGCGGTCGACCTCGTAGTTGTCCTTGCCGCCGAGTAGATAGTCGTAGACCCGGGCGATGCTCGGACTCGACTGGTCGATCACATTCGCGTTGTCGCTCATCGTCGACGACCTTCCACGCTGTTATCGGTGTGTGCCGCCGCCCATCGTAGGAGAACGACGGCGTGTCGGCATGCTGTCCCTGTCGGTGATACCCGAAAACCGTTCCGGGCGTGTCGGTTCCGGTGCGTCGCGTACCGCCGTCGGTGTCCGGTCCGTCCGGTACGGGGCCGAGGTCTCGGCACGGGTAGCAGCCGTGTCGCAGTTTGCTCACGGCCTGTTTTCGCACGTCAGGGCCGTAACGGTTCGATAAATCACAGCAGTGTCGGCCTATTGAGCAAATGTCCAGTTGTGGACGGGTTTCGCCAGTTCCGAGGGGTGTTTGCCGGATATGTAACGCGCGTTATCGCATCGTGTCGCACGTCTGTTCGATGTGATGCAGATCACATCAACTGCCATTCGGCTACCGATGGTGGCACGCTCGTAATTGCTGAACGTTAACCGTTTGTGATCAACGACAGGGTCGACGCGGACCTTTCGTCACAAACGCCCTGCCTGCCCGCTTCGGTGTCGCGGGCCTCGAAAGATCCAGGATGGATCAGCAACCGGCCGTGTCGGGACGGCCACCCGGAAGGGGGCTCAGTGTGATGAGCAGCATCTACTTCGAATCGAATAGCAATCTGTCAGTTACCGGCCGCGATGGTCGGGTCACCGCGCCCACCGAAGCGTCGGTCGGCCCGCTGGGGATGCCCGGATTGATCCTGGGTCTCGCCCTGCTCGGCCTCGGCATCGTCGCGCTGCTGCGTCTGGGGGACTGGGCGGGAAGTTACGGCCCCGAGCTCGTCGTGCTGGCCTACGTCCTGTACATGGGGGCCGCGGCGTGGCTGGCGCTGTGGGGCGCGGGCGTCGTGCGATCTCTGCACCGCCACTAGTCCCTTTCGGGGAACCCGGCTCGACGCGGGCCCGTCCGCATCACCGCCACGCGCCGGTGCGCTGGCCACAATTCCACGTCACGGCGTCAGGCAGTTGTCCGGGGTAATTCGGCCGACCGAAACGGAACTCCGCCGAGGGCTGCCGATACTTCCGGAATCATTTCGAGCTTCCGGAAATGTTCGACGCTCCATTAGGGTGCAGGAATCGACCGACCCTTTCGGCGGAGGTGTGGACATGACCGATTCTCAGCGTGGATCCACCGAGCGGGAACCCGAGGGGCCGGGAGGTGTGCTCACCCCGCCGGTGGTCGGCGGGCGTGGGCCCGCCGACCACCTCATCGAACCGAACTCCGACACCCCCGTCCGGATGTCGCGCACGGTCCAGGACGACACCGGGCGGGTGCTGGTGTCACCGGTGACCGAACCGCCTGTCGGCGCCGAGACGCCCGAACGGGCGGCCATGCGGGCCAGGATCAAGAAGTTCGTGCTCACCGTCGTCATCATCGCGGCGCTCGGTGGCGCGCTGTTCGGCTACGACACCGGCGTCATCTCGGGTGTGCTGGTCTACCTGACTCCGGACTTCGGCCTCACGCAGGCCCAGGTCGGCATCGTCACCAGCTCGCTGCTGGTCGGCGCCGCGATCGGCTCGATCGCCGGCGGCTGGCTGGCCGATCGGTGGGGTCGCAGGCTGACCCTGCTGCTGGCCGGGGGGCTGTTCTTCGTCGGCGCGCTGGCGCAGGCGCTGGCGCCGGACGCGAACGTCATGATCGTCACCCGCCTGATCCTCGGTGTCGCGGTCGGCACCGCGTCGCTGGTGGTGCCGATGTATGTCTCCGAGATCGCGCCGCCGACCTATCGCGGCAGGCTCGTCTCGATGAACAGCCTGATGATCGCCAGCGGTCAGCTACTGGCCTATATCGTCAACGCGCTGCTGGCTCCCACCGGGAACTGGCGGCTGATGCTGGCGATGGCGGCGATTCCCGCGGCCGCCTTGGTCATCGGTATGTATTTCATGCCGGATTCACCGCGCTGGTATCTGGAACAGGGCCGCGAGGACGACGCCAGGAAAGTCCTGCGGCAGTCCTACTATCCGGAAAATGTCGAGCCGACAATTCAGGACATCGAGAAAACCGAAGCCGCCGATGCCGCCGTCAAAGACAGTTTGCGGGATCAATTGCGGAAGCCGAAGGTGCGCGCGTTGTTCGTCACCGGCGTCGGGCTGGCCTTGATCCAGCAATTCGTCGGGGTGAACACCGTCATCTACTACGCGCCGTCCACGCTGGCCCAGGCGGGCATGGGCGACAACGCGGCCATCACCTCGTCGATCGGGATCGGGGTCGGCGCGGTGATCGGCGTGATCATCGGGATGAGTCTGATCGACCGGATCGGCAGGCGGCCGCTGATGTTCATCGGCCTGTCGGTGATGGTGGTCGCGCTGGTCGGCATGGCGCTGGTCGAGCGGATGACCCAGGACACCGCGACCGGCTATCTGCTGCTGGCGCTGATGATCGTCTACATCTCCTCGTTCCAGGTCGGCGTCGGCGTGCCCACCTGGTTGCTGCTGTCGGAGATCTTCCCCGCCCCGATCCGGGCCACCGCGATGAGTATCACCACGTTCCTCATCTGGGCGGGCAATTTCCTGGTCTCCCTGGTGTTCCCGCCGCTGGGCGAGCTGTGGGGCGCCTCGACGATGTTCTTCCTCTTCGCGGCGATCTCGGCGGTGTCGCTGGTGTTCTGCTACCGCCGGGTGCCCGAGACCAAGGGCGTGTCGCTGGATCAGATCACCGCGGTGGCGGAGAGCTGATCCAGCGCACCGGGTCAGGCCTGCGGCGGGTCGACGAAGATGTCGTACTCGAGGGTGCCCGAGCCGCCGTAGCCGGACAGATCGGTGATGCCCTCGGCCGCCAGGACATCGACGTCGAGGTAGGTGTTGCCGGTGGTGGTGCGGGCGTCGCGGCCCAGGATGGCGACGGCGGCGTCGGCCACGATCTCCGGGGTGCGGGCCTTGGCGATGGCCTCGTCGCCGCCGAGCAGGTTCTGCACCGCGGCGGTCGCGATCAGCGTCTGCGGCCACAGGCAGTTCGCCGCGACGCCGTGTTCGGCGTACTCGGCCGCCCAGCCGAGCGTGAGCAGCGACATGCCGTACTTGGCGACCATGTAGGCCGGATGTCCGCCGAGCCAGTGCGGGGCCATGTTCAGCGGCGGCGACAGGCTCAGGATGTGCGCGTTCTCGCTGTTGCGCAGGTGTGGCAGGCAGGCGCGGGAGAGCAGGTAGGTGCCGCGCAGCTGGATCTGCTGCATGAGATCGAAGCGCTTGATGGGCAGTTCCTCGGTGGAGGCCAGCGCGATCGCCGAGGCGTTGTTGACGCAGTAGTCGATGCCGCCGAAACGCTCCACCGCCTGGTCGACCGCGTTCGCCACCGAGGCCTCGTCCCGGACGTCGCCCACCACGGCCAGCGCCTGACCGCCCGCTTCCTCGATCTCGGCGGCCGCGGTGTGGATGGTGCCGGGCAGTCGCGGATCCGGCACGTCGGTCTTGGCCAGCAGCACGATATTGGCGCCCTGGCGAGCGGCGGCGACGGCGATCGCCAGCCCGATGCCACGGCTGCCACCGGACATGATCATCGTGCGCCCGGCGAGCGGGTGGGTAGCGGTCATGGGCGAGGCTCCTTGTCGTCGGCGACGCCGGAGAGGCGGCTGATGGTCGGCAACGTTACATATTTATGATGGCCGTGGCAATAGTGAAATATGTAGACTCGATCCGTGCAACCCCCTGTGACCGGCCCCGATACCGAGGTCCGCCCGGTATCGGCCCGCTCGGCGCTGGTCCGGATTCTCATCGCTGCCGATTCGCCGACGATGACCTCACGCGAGATCTGCGCCGCCACCACCACCCTCGGCTACCCGGAGGCGACCGTCCGCGTCGCCGTGTCCCGCATGGTCGCCGCGGGCGAGCTGATGCGGGAGAACCGCGCCTACACCCTCGCTCCCGCGTTGCGCGCCCGCCGCACCGAACTCGCCGAACCGGCGACGCTCCCGTGGACCGGCGACTGGGAACAGGTCGTCGTCACCGCCACCGGCCGCCCCGCCACCGACCGTGCCGCCCTGCGCGCGCGCCTGCTCTCGCTGCGGCTGGCCGAACTGCGCGAGGGTGTCTGGATGCGTCCGGCCAACCTCGACCGCGCCTGGCCCGCTGACCTCGACGACACCGTTTTCCGCCTGCGCACCCGCCCGGTCGCCGACCCCGCCGACCTCGCCGCCCGGCTCTGGCCGTTGGCCGACTGGTCCGCCCGCGGTCACGCGCTGCTGGCAGCCATCGAAACCCCCGACCCCACAGCCAGATTCGCCGCTGTTTGCGCCGGGCTGGATCACCTCACCACCGACCCCGTCCTGCCCGCCGAACTCCATCCCGACGACTGGCCCGTCGCCCGCCTGCGCGCCGTCACCGCCGACTACCTCGCTTGGTTCGCCGCGCTGGGCGCGGAAGCGGTCACGTCCTGAGGCCGGCTCGCCCGGCCCGATCCCCGTCTCGGCATCGTGCGGGGCGAAATCGATAGTGAGATCTGCGGACAACCCGGGGTCCGGCATGTTGTCCTCGGCAGTCCGGGTGTGGTTGCGGGAGAGATGAGGTCGGTCCGTCTACGATGGACCCTGCCGTGCGACGTGGCGGCGCCGCATGGTGCATGGGGAAGGGCCCGCCCCGAGAGTTTCGGGGCGGGCCGCACCGTCAGCGGGGGATGCCCAGGACGCCGAGGGCGAAGTCGGCGTAGTCGGTGGCGATCTGTTCGGGCGTGGCCGGGCCGTCGAGGCGGAACCACTGCGGCAGGGCCGTGCACATGGTGGCGATCGCGCGGCCCGCGGCGCGCGCGTGTTCGGTGCTGCGCTGGTTCTCGGTGAGCGCGGCGTCGATATCCGCGTCGAGCAGATACTGGATCTCGTTGCGGGAGTCGGTGATCCGGCGCCGGTTCGTGGGTTCGAGGCTGCGCATCTCACTGGCGCCGATGAAGGCGAGCTCGCGCCGGTGGGTATGGAACAGTGCCAGCGCCTCGACGACCCGCGTCACCCGGTCGCGACCGGTGCTCGCCTCGTGACGCGCCGCGTCGACCCGCCAGTGCAGCTCGTCCATCGTGAGGTCGAGCGCGCGCACCAGCAGGTCCTGCTTGTCACGGTAGTGGTGGTAGACGCCGGGCACGCTCATCCCCGCGCGCTGGGCGATCGAGCGCATGGTGGCGCCGTGGTAGCCGGTCTCGACGAAGGAGTCGATCGCGGCGGCGAGGACGGGATCGATGTCCAGCGGCGGGAATCGGCGCCAGGCACGGGCGGTGTCGGCCGCGGGGGCGGCGCCGCGCGGCCGCGGTTGCGGTGCCCGCGCGGACTCCTCGCCGATCAGCCACTGGGTCGTCGTGTCGAGTTCGGTGGCCAGCGACCGCAGGCGCGGGACCGAGATGCCGGTCTTGCCGGTCTCGATGGCGCTCAGCGTGGCGGCGCTGACCTCGATGCGGCGCGCGGTCTCCCGCAGCGACAGGCCGGCCGCGGTCCTCGCCTGTCGCAGGCGGGCGCCGAGCCCGCCGTCGGAGGTGTTCATGATGTTCAGAATAGCTGAACATTGCCCCCTCGGGAATCCGTCGATTGACAGCAGTTATCGGGTCATGTCACTGTCGTAGGTGTCCGGTGCCGAGCGAACGTTCGGCAAGTGTGTGGAGGAGTGAAGCCCGTGGCGATCGACCTGTCCCATCCGCCCGAGGTACAGCGGCTGGCCGAGCGCACCCGCGCCTTCATTCGTGACCGGGTGCTTCCGCTCGACGACACCCATGACGGCGACATCACCGCCGCGGGCGGCGATGCCCTGCGCGTGGAGTTGCAGCGCGAGGCGCGCGAGGCCGGCGTGTTCGCCCCGCACGCGCCGATCGAATTCGGCGGGCACGGCCTGGGGATGTCGGATCGCGCCCCCATCTTCGAGGAAGCCGGGTACTCCCTGTTCGGGCCGACGGCGCTGAACATCGCCGCCCCGGACGAGGGCAATGTGCACATGCTCGCCCACATCGCCGATCCGGAACAGAAGCAGCGGTTCCTGGCGCCGCTCGCGCGCGGCGACATCCGTTCGGCCTTCGCGATGACCGAGCCGGCGCCCGGCGCCGGCTCGGACCCCGCCGCCCTGGCCACCCGGGCGGTGCGTGCCGAGGGCGGCTGGCGCATCAACGGCCACAAGTGGTTCATCACCGGTGCCGACGGCGCGGGCTTGTTCATCATCATGGCCCGCACCTCGGGCGAACCCGGCGATCGCGGCGGCGCGACGATGTTCCTCGCCCCCGCCGACACCCCCGGCATCCGGGTCGGCAGGCATATCGACACCCTGGACCGGTCGATGCTCGGCGGCCACTGCGAGGTGTTCTTCGAGGATCTGCTCGTCCCCGATGCGGCGGTGCTCGGTGCGGTCGACCGCGGCTTCGAGTACGCCCAGGTGCGGCTCGGCCCCGCCCGGATGACCCATGTGATGCGCTGGCTCGGCGCCGCGCGCCGCGGCCACGACGTGGCGGTGGACCGGGTGGCGCAGCGGCGCGGATTCGGTTCGCGCCTGGGCGATCTCGGCATGATCCAGCAGATGATCGCCGACAACGAGATCGACATCGCGGCCACCCGCGCGCTGCTGACTCGTGCCTGCTGGGAACTCGATCGCGGCGAGTCCGCGGCCGACGCGACCTCCATCGCGAAGACCTACGCCGCCGAGGCGATCTTCCGGATCATCGACCGCAGCATGCAGATGTGCGGCGGCCTCGGCGTCGCGGCGGACCTGCCGCTGGCGCGCCTGTCGCGCGAGGTCCGGCCGTTCCGGATCTACGACGGTCCCTCCGAGGTCCACCGGTGGGCCATCGCCAAGCGCGCGGTGCGCGCGGCCGAACGAGCGCATCGGGCCGCCGAATGAGCCTTCCCGGAATGGACGTCGCCGCGCTGGAGCGGTTCTTGCGGGCCGGCGGCGTCGAGGTGCGCGGCGAACTGCGCGTGGAACTGATCAGCGGCGGTCGCTCCAATCTGACGTTCAAGGCCGCCGACGACGCGTCCACCTGGGTGGTGCGGCGCCCACCCGTCGCCGGGCTCACCCCGTCCGCGCACGACATGGCGCGTGAGTTCACCGTCACCGCCGCGTTGCAGGGCTCGGCGGTGCCGGTCGCGCGCACGGTCGCCTTCGACGAGCGGGGATCCGCCCTCGGCGCGCCGATGACCGTGGTCGAGTACGTCGACGGGCGGGTGATCCGCGACCAGGACGACCTCGCCGCACTCACCGACGACCAGGTCGCCGCGAGCGCGACCGAGCTGGTCGACGTGCTGGCCCGGCTGCACGCCGTCGACCCGGAGGCGGTGGGGCTCGGCACATTCGGCCGCCCGGCCGGTTTCGTCGAACGGCAGGTGAATCTGTGGGCGTCGCAATGGGATCGGGTGAAGACCCGGGAGCTCGCCGATGTCGCGGTGCTGCACGCGGCCCTGTCCGAGGCGGTGCCGAGCACGTCGGCGTCCTCGATCGTGCACGGCGACTTCCGCATCGACAACACCATCCTCGACGCCGCCGATCCGAGCCGGGTGCGTGCCGTGGTCGACTGGGAGATGTCGACCCTCGGTGATCCGCTCACCGATGTCGCGCTGATGTGCGTGTACCGGTCGCCGATCTTCGACCTGGTGCTCGGCTCGTCGGCCGCATGGACCAGCGACCGCATGCCCAGCGCCGACGCCCTCGCTCAGTCCTACGCCGACGCCTCCGGCCGTGACCTCGGCGACTGGGGCTTCTACCTCGCGCTGGCCAACTTCAAACTCGGCGTGATCGGGGAGGGCATCACCCACCGGGCGCTGCGTGGCTCCGGCGCGGGAGCCGCCGCGGAGCGTGCCGCGGAGGCCACCCCGGAGTTCATGGCCGCCGGCCTGCGCGCATTGAAAGGACACCGGAAATGACCGCGACCAAGTCCGCACTGATCAGCGGAGCCTCCCGTGGCATCGGCCTGGGCATCGCGAATCGGCTTGCTCGGCAGGGCTATTCGCTGACGATCACCGCCCGCGACGCCGACCGGCTCGCCGCTGTCGCCACCGAGCTGCGCGCTCTCGGCGCCCCCGACGTGGTCGCCGTCGCCGCCGACATGGCCGACGAGGACGGGATCGCCCGCCTGCTCGCCGAGCACGCCGACCGGTACGCGACCCTGTCCGCGCTGATCCTCAACGCCGGTGTCGGTACCGCGGGCACGCTCGCCGAGTCCTCGATGAAGCGGTTCGACAAGACCATCGCGGTGAATCTGCGCGCCCCGCTGCAACTGATCCAGGGCGCGCTGCCGATGCTGCGGGCGGGGGCCGCCGCCGATCCGGACCACGGCGCCAAGGTCATCGCGCTGTCCTCGATCACCGGCGTGTACGCCGAGGCGGGCCTGGCGGTCTACGGCGCGGCCAAGGCGGCGATGATCTCGCTGCTGGCCACGCTCAACGCCGAGGAGTCCGGCAACGGTGTCACCGCCACCGCCATCGCGCCCGCCTATGTCGACACCGACATGAGCGCCTGGATCCACGACCGGATCCCGCCCGAGCGGATGCTGGCGGTGAACGACATCGTCGAGATGGTCGACTCGCTGCTGCGGTTGTCGGCCCGCGCGGTGGTGCCGACGATCGTCATGTCCCGCGCGGGCGCCGACGGCTACCGCGCCTGAGCGGTGCGGCGGTCGGGCTCGCTGCGGTAGCGGGCCTGACCACCGTCGATCTTGAGCAGCTTCCACAGCGGCCTGGTCACCGGGTTCAGCAGACCGAGTTCGCCGGCCAGAGCGCGCATGTCGCCGAAGAACCCGCTGAGGATCTTGCGGGAGGTCGGGCTGCGCCAGAAGGCGTCCTCGAACACCTCGTCGGGAATGTCGAACTTGGTGGCGAACGACTTCGACGGCTTGACCAGTTCGTCGGCGAGCCAGCGCATGGCGATCGGGAACGCCACGGCGCAGACCGCGGTGCTCACCGGGTTCATCCGCGCGAGGTGGTTGCGCAGGAACTCGTTGGCGAAGGAGATGTGGCGCGCTTCCTCGGCGATGTGGATCTCCATGATCCGCAGCAGCGTCGGCTGGGTCGCGGTGCCGGACCGGATCAGGGCCTTCTGATAGTGGTCGATCGGCTCCTCGCCACCGAGGATGCCGATGAACAGGATGGCCCAGAAGTAGCCGCCCGCGACGCCGATGAACGGCGAGGCGACCCGGAACAGCGGCCGCATGCCCGGCACGTCGTCACCGATGCGGTTCACCAGCTCCTGGAACATCTGGATGTGGTTGCACTCCTCGGTCATCTCGTGGAGGCAGTACCGGAATTCGGGCGACCCGTTGGGCAGGGCCATCGCGTACTGCATCATCCCGCGGATGAGGATGGACTCGAAGGCCAGCCCGACCTTGGCGGCATTGGCCTGCCGCCAGCGGCCGATCTCGATGCGGCGCTCGAGCGGCAGCGATTGATACCACGCGGTGGCGCCCAGCGGATCGAGTTCGGCCGAGAGAACCCAGCGCGGGTCGTCCCGATCGATGGCGAATTCCGGTGCGTCCCAGTCGATATCGAGGAAGGGATCGAACCTGCGGTGTACCGAGCCCTCCGACAGGGTGAGCAGGGCGTCGGTGTAGTCCGGATCGGCGGCAGCGGTCTTCGAGAACGTCATTGTTTCTCTC
>Ga0247823_10003079_pt1 | contig 13617 bp, 15 predicted proteins | sample 13C_PalmiticAcid_2_FD_192426 | JGI IMG/M metagenome (GOLD analysis project Ga0247823, IMG submission 192426) | Soil microbial communities from agricultural site in Penn Yan, New York, United States - 13C_PalmiticAcid_Day30 | ecosystem: Environmental > Terrestrial > Soil > Agricultural land...
AAGGTGCAGCAGGAGGTCCTGCGGCTGGGCCTGGTCTTCGAGGCGGTGCTGCCCGGCTTCAACCGCTACCTCGGCGCCCAGGCCGTCGGCAGCGCCAGCGACCTCTACGTGCTCCAGCCGACGGCCCGGTCCGCCAAGCTCGCCGAGTCCGTCCGCGACGCGGGCACCGCCATCTACACCCATGGCCCGCAGTCAATCGAGGCCGCGGGCACCGACCCGGCCGCCGTCGCCGCCCTCCTCCGCCTGACCCGCGGCGACGGCACGGAACAGCCGGACACTCGTCATCCGGGCTGGTCGGAGCCGGTGAAGGCGACCCGACCGGTGGCGTACGACCTGACCGCCGACCCCGGCCCGTGGCTGGCCAGGACCCTGCTCGCCGGACCCCCGGTCCGCGTCGGCGCGCTCGTCGGCAACAACCACCCGGACATCACCGACCAGCGCGGCCAACTCGCGTTGCGCGATTTGGTGGACGGCAAGTACCGGCTCACGTTCCACCGCAGCACCCCGGACGGCAAGCACGCGGTGGTCGTCGCCGAGCCCGTCGACAGCGACGGCGTCCGAGCCGAACTACTGCGCCGCGCCCACGGAAAACTGGGCAACGTATGGCGGGAAGCCCTGATCAAGGCCGACCGCGAGCTGACGAAGCGGGAAGCGAAGGACCGGGTGGCCGAACTCTGGCCGGACGAGTCCGACTTGGCCGCCCGCCTTATCGACCTCCCCCGCCACCGCGTGGCCGCGATCCTCACCGCCGCGGGATAACCGAACCTCGGGGGGCGTCCCCTGGCTGGCCTATCGGCGCATATGCGCTACTTGGTGGGGAAGTCGGTGACCTCGGCGGCGGGCGGCGCCGCGACGTCGACCGGCTTGCCCCAGTCCGAGTAGTCCATCCGCATCTTGCCGCCGCCCGCCTTGGTGGGCATGTCCACGACCATCCGGACCGGCAGGTTGTCCGCACCGATCCACAGGTCGACCGGGAACTCCGTCAGACCGGCGTCCTTGATCGCCTTGGCACCCGCCTCATCGAGACCGAGCTTGGTCGTGTCCATCCTGGCCGGGTCGACGACGACCTTGTAGTGCTTGACGGGCTTGCCGTCGATGTTGTCGTCCTCGGCGGACTTGATCTCGCCAGTCTCCGACAGCGACTGCATGGTGACGGCCGGGTCCATGCTCTTGGCCGACTTCAGCATGCCTGCCAGCGCCTTGGCCGCGGGAATGTCGGAGTTGTTCAGGTCGAGCTTGACCCACGGCTTCCCCGGCTCCAGCTCTTTTGGCAGCTTGAAGTAGAGCACCTCGTCGACGAGCCGCATCGACACATCGAGGCCTTCGGCCTGCATGGTCATCCGCATCGCGATCTTGCCGTTGGCATAGTTCAGGTCGGCGTCGCCGCTGACCGTCTTGCCTCCGGCCTCGCCCGTCAAGGTGACGTGGGTGCTGGTCACGCCCGCTGTCTTGTCGGTCAGGGCCTTGCTGAGTGCTCGGATGTTCGGCACCTCGCCCTCGCCACCGGCCTGCGGGGAGTCGTTGAACGCCTTACCCGCGCACCCACCCGTCACCAGCACCGTCGCGAGGACGGCAGCGGACAGCAACCTCTTACGCATGAGAAATCCCCTCAGAAATGTCACGCGCCCCCGCAGACGTGACCGCGACCCCAGTACTGAGCAGGATAACCGCCGCGAAATCGGCTGGACCAGCCAGTTCAGGTCGGTTACCCGTCGTTCCTCGCCTCGTCACCGGTGCCTGCCCTGGAGGACAGGTGCTCCCCTTGCGGGAACCTGCTCGGTCAAGCGCCGCTGGGGATGTGGACCGGGCCGAGCTTCATCATCTCGCGGAAGTCCCGTGCGGGCAGTGGCCGCGAAAGCAGCCAGCCCTGATACGCGTCGACGCCCACACCCCGTAGGACGTGGAACTGCGTCGCGTTCTCGACGCCCTCGGCGACGCAGCTGCGGCCCATCGCGCGGGCCATGTCGACCAGGGCGCGGGCCACGGCGAAGTCCGAGGCGTCGGTCGCCACGCCGGAGACGAAGCGGCGGTCGATCTTGATGATCTGGGCGGGCAGTTCCTTGAGGCGGGCCAGCGACGAGTAGCCGGTGCCGAAGTCGTCCACCGCGAACCGCACGCCGCGTTCGACCAGTTCGGCCATGGCCTCGCGGCTGCGGGAGGGCAGGTCGATCAGGCTGGTCTCGACGAGTTCGAGCACGACCCGGTCCCACGCGATCCCGGTCGCGGCGACCGTCGCTGTGACAACCTCCACGAACTCGGGGTCGCCCGGCACGAGTCCGGCCAGGTTGACCGCGATGGCCACCCCGCCGCCGAGGGTGCCGCCGGTCATCTGGGGCCACTCGGCGGCCTCGGTCAGCGCGGCGCGCAGGACCCAGCGGTCTAGTTCGCCGAGGAGGTCGCCTTGTTCGGCGACGGGGAGGAACTCGCCGGGCAGGAGCAGGCCGCGTTCCGGGTGGGGCCAGCGGACCAGGGCCTCCGCCGACAGCACCGTGCCGTCCGGGCCGACCACCGGCTGGTAGTGCAGGACGAGCTGGTCGTTGGCGATGGCCTCGCGCAGCTGGCCCTCGAGGAGCATCTGGCTGTTGGCCGACGCGATCAGCGCGTCGCTGGCCAGTGAGACCCGGCCGGTGCCGCGTTCCTTGGCGGCGAACATCGCCGCGTCGGCGTAGCGCAGCAGGTCGGCGCCACTGGTCTCCGGGCCGGACGGCACCGCGGCGCCGATGCAGGCCGAGACCCGCAGCAGCTGGCCGCGGACGGGAACGGCCGTGCGCAGCAGCTTCGCGGCCAGATTGGCCAGTGCCTCGACGCCGCCGACCTCGTCGACGTCGGAGCAGATGACGACGTACTCGTCGCCGGACATGCGGGCCACGGTGCAGCTGGGCGGCAGGCCGCGTTCGAGCCTGCGGGCCAGCGCGGTGATCAGCTCGTCGCCGACGTCGTGGCCGAGTGAGTCGTTGACCCGCTTGAAGTTGTCGACATCGCAGAACAGCAGCGCGATCCGCTCGTAGTCACGTCCGCCGAGGAGCTTGGCCAGTAGTTCCTTGACCGCGGCGCGGCCGGGCAGGCCGGTCAGCTCGTCGTGGGTGGCCTGGTAGCGCAGCCGCTCGGCGGTGCGGCGGCGGTCGGTGACGTCGGCGAAGACGACCAGCCAGAACCGCTTGCCGTCGTCGGCGACCGACACGGTGGAGGTGAGTTCGCAGTAGACCGGTTTGCCCGCGGCGGTGATCAGCACCCGCGGCCCGCCCTGGAATCGGTGGGCGCCGGGGCGGCGGGCGTCGCGCTCGTCGGGGTGGGTGAGCTGATCCACGTTCATCCCGCGCAGCCGGTCGAGGTCCATGCCCAGCAGTGAGCACAGCGCGTCGTTGGCGTCGACTAGGCGCTCGAGGTCGTCGAACAGGGCGATGCCGACCGGGGTGATCGCCACCAGGTCGGTGAAGCGCTTGCTGGAGCGCTGCATCCGCGTCTCCGTGGAGCGCTGCTCGGTGACGTCCTGGGCGGTGCCGATCATGACCGCGTCGCCCTGGTCGGCGCCCGCCGCCTCGCCGCGGATGCGGAACACGCGGCGCTTGCCGTCCGGCCGGATCACCCGGTGCTCGCACTCGACGGGTCGGCGCGTGGAGGCCAGTTCCTGCCAGCGCTGGTCGACCCAGCCGCGGTCGTCGGGGTGGACCAGTTCCATGTAGTCGGCGTAGGTGATCTTCGTGCCGGGTTCTACCCCGCCGAGTTCGTAGAGCATCGACGACCACAGGCACTCGTTGGTCTCGGTGTTCCACTCCCACGTGCCGAGCCTGGCCACCCGCTGTGCCTCGCGGAAGAGCCTGCCGTCCTGGCTGAGCTGGCGTTCCATGGCGCGGAACTTGCTGAAGTCCTGCACGGTGCCGTGCACCCGCGCGGGCTTGCCGTCGGCGTCGCACTCGGTTCTGGCCCGGACCAGGTAAGTCCGTTCCAAGCCAAGGTCGCGCACCTCCAGTTCGATCGGCTGGGACGAGCGGTGCGCGGCCAGCCGCGAGCGGAAGCGGTTGAGCGCGGGCATGTCGTCCGGGTGCACGAGCGCGATCAGTTCGTCCAGGGTGCTGCGCGGCGACAGCCCGCACAGCCTGCACAAACCGTCGGAGAGATAGCCCGCGCCGGTGGCGAAGTCGAAGGTCCAACTGCCCAGCCGGGCTATCCGCTGGGCCTCCAGTAACAGGGCGCGTTCCGCGACGGCGTCGACCATGCCGTCGGGCGCGACCGGTCCGGCCAGGTCCGGGGCGAGGATCCGACCAGCGTCGACGTCAAGACCGCTGGTCGGCACGACCCCGGGTAGCCCGACGCGCACGACATGCTCGGCCACGGCGCGATCCCTCCACCCTTGGTAGGCGGGTTGGGCACCGTGCCGAGCATCCCGCCGGCCCTCAGGCTACCCCGTCCTCCTTCGCCGCCCGTGCGACAGCCGCCGCGACCTCAGGTGCGACCCGCGGGTCGAGGGCGCTGGGCACGATCCGGTCGACGGCGAGATCGTCTTCCGCGACCGCCGCGATGGCGTCCGCGGCGGCCAGCTTCATCCGCTCGGTGATGCGACGGGCACCGGAGTCCAGCGCACCGCGGAAGATGCCGGGGAAGGCGAGCACGTTGTTGATCTGGTTCGGGAAGTCGCTGCGCCCGGTGGCCACGACCGCGGCGTACTTGCCCGCGACGTCGGGGTGGATCTCCGGGTCGGGGTTGGACAGCGCGAAGACGATCGAGTCCTTGGCCATGGTGGCGATCAGTTCCTCGTCCACCGTGCCCGACGACAGCCCGACGAACACGTCGGCGCCGCGCAGTGCCTCCGCCTGCCCGCCGCGCAGGCCGCCGAGGTTGGTGACCTCGGCCATCTGGTCCTTGATCGGGTTCATGTGGTCGCGGCCGGAGTGGATGATGCCGCGCGAGTCCAGCAGGGTGATGTCGCCGACACCCGCGGCAAGCAGGATCTTCGCGCAGGCGATGCCAGCGGCGCCCGCGCCGGAGATGACGACACGCTGGTTGGCGATGTCCTTGCTCAGCACGGTGTTGGCGCCGCGCAGCGCGGCGAGCAGCACGACGGCGGTGCCGTGCTGGTCGTCGTGGAAGACCGGGCAGTCCAGCGCCTCGATGAGCCGCTCCTCGAGTTCGAAGCACCGCGGCGCGGAGATGTCCTCGAGGTTGACCGCGCCGAACGACGGCCGCAGCCGCACCAGCGTCTCGATGATCTCGTCGACGTCGGTGGTGTCGAGCACCAGCGGGATCGAGTCCAGTCCGCCGAAGGTCTTGAACAGGGCGGCCTTGCCCTCCATGACCGGCAGCGAGGCGCTCGCGCCGATGTCACCGAGGCCGAGTACCGCGGTGCCGTCGGAGACGACGGCGACCAGACGCGCCGCCCAGGTGTAGCGCTTGGCCAGCGAGGCGTCCTCGGCGATCGCGCGGCTCACCTTGGCCACCCCGGGGGTGTAGGCGATGGCCAGCGAACGCGGGTCGGCCAGCGGCTTGGTGACCTCGACGCCGAGCTTTCCGCCCTCGTGTGCGCGGAAGATCTCCTCGTCGGTGATCGGGCCTGAGTCGTCCACGGCGGTCTCTCGGTAGTCGTTCACTGCGGTCATGAAGGCGTCCCTCCTGGGACTCGCGCCGACGGGTGGCGCGAGCGATCGCCGGACGTGACTCCGAAGTCCGGACACGGGCTTTGTCTGTCGTCGCACGGGCGCTGGTTCGCGTCGCTGGCGGACTGCGGAGTTGAGTTCGACGGCTGGGTTTTCCGGTCGCGTGCCCGGGGTGTGGGCGGCGGCCGTTGGACGCTGCGGTGCGCACAGTGTGACAGGACCAGTGTGTCCTGTCTGCGGTCGGGATCACATCGAAGGCCACTAAATCCGCACGTCAGGAGCGGTTTTACCAAGACGTCCGTCCGGTTTGGTTTACCGGCCAGTTTGTCGAAGAACTACAACGCGAGCGTGCTCACCTGGCCGCGACCCCGGTCACTAAACTGCGCCCCATGCAGGCACGAGAGCTCAAGGTCCCAGGCGCGTTCGAGTTCACCCCCCGGACCTTTCCGGACTCCCGCGGCGTCTTCGTCTCACCGTTCCAAGGGGACGTCTTCGCCGACGCCACCGGCCACCGGCTGACCGTCGCCCAGACCAACCACAGCCGCTCCCGACGCGGCTCGATCCGCGGCCTGCACTTCTCCGAGGTGCCCGTCGGCCAGGCCAAATACGTCTACTGCCCCAGCGGCGCGCTGCTGGACTTCGTGGTCGACGTGCGCGTGGGCTCCCCCACCTTCGGCGTCTGGGACGCGGTACAGCTGGACCCGGTCGACTTCCGCGCGGTCTACGTGCCGGAGGGCATCGCGCACGGCTTCGTCGCGTTGGCGGACGACACCGTCATCTCCTACCTGTGCTCCATCGGCTACAGCCCCGGCACCGAACACGGGATCACTCCACTCGACGAGGAGCTGGCGCTGCCCTGGCCCGCCGACATCGAGCCGATCCTGTCCGAGAAGGACATGACCGCGCCGACCCTCGCCGAAGCCGCGGCCTCGGGCCTGCTGCCCAAGTACGAAGACTGTCTCGCCCGGTACGCGGAGCTGCGGGGCTAGAGCCCTGGGGCCTGGATGCGGCCCGGGCGGGGCCAGAGCCGCCACCGGATCACCGCGTGCACCTGGGCGGGCCCGAGCTGACGGGAGTCGGTGGAGTGCTCGGCGAAGTCGCCTTCGACGTGCCAGCCCGCCCCGTCCGGGTGTTTGGCGCGCTTGACGGAGAGCTGACCCAGCCTGGTGGTCCAGGTCACCAGGACGACATCACCAGGCCTGGGTGCACGCCGCACAGCGAGGACCGTGTCACCGTCAGAGAGCGTCGGCGACATCGACGGACCGCGCACGACCACCCGTCGGACCGGCATCCTGCCCAGTGGACTCAACGATCACCTCCGCCTGCCCGTCCAGCATGCCGGGAGTAGGGTCGGATCCGTCGGAGCACCCCTGTTTTGCCGTTGGAGGAACAATGCGACTGCTGTCGCGCGTCTTCGCGCCTCGCCTGGAGGCCACCGCCCACTGTGACCTTCCCTGCGGCGTGTACGACCCGGCCCAGGCCCGTATCGAGGCCGAGTCCGTGCTGGCGGTCCAGAAGAAGTACCAGGACAACGAGGACCCCGAGTTCCGCACCCGCGCGATCCTGATCGCCGAGCAGCGCAGCGAACTCGTCAAGCACCACCTGTGGGTCCTCTGGACCGACTACTTCAAGGCCCCGCACTTCGAGAAGTACCCGGACCTGCACGACCTGTTCAACCGCGCCACCAAGGCCGCGGGCGCGGGCGGCACCAAGGGTTCGATGGACCCGGCCACCGGCCAGGCCCTGCTCGACCTGATCGCCGAGATCGACAAGATCTTCTGGGAGACCAAGAAGGCGTAAGTACGCCCTCTGGTTCGTCCAACGGCCCCCGCATCCACACTTGGACGCGGGGGCCTTGGCCTTCAAATCCGGCGATGCGAAGCGAGCCCGCCCAGAAGCCGCACCGCTCACCAACCCAACGGGCCCACCCAAACAGGCACCCCACGGCGAACTCGCCCACCCGCCAAGCAGGGACAGCGAGCGCCCCTGTCCGGGTCGATCAAGGGCCGATCCCCGGGTCATCCCGGAAGATCCCCGCCACCCACCCAGACACGCTTGCGGCATGAAGAAAATCCTCGCTGTGATCTTCGTCGCAGCCGCCACAACCCTGGCGCTCACAGCCCCAGCGGCAGCCGACCCGGAGTTCACCTTCGCCGACTGCCCCACCATCCCCACCACCGCTGACCCCAACCTCTGGCGCTGCGAAGAGATGGCCGCCACCGGCACATTCCACCTTGGCCGACTCCCCGAACTCGACCTCGGAACTCTCCGCCTCACCTTCGCCGAAGGCAGCCTCCACGGGAAGTTCGCCCAAACCTTCGGCGCCCTGCACGCCGAAGAGACCCGAATCCCCCACTCCCACATACGCCTCCGCCTCGAATACGCGGGCTACTCGGACTTCCTCTCCACCGACGACCGCATGGGCGAACTCCACCTCAAACTCGCCGTCACCGGCCCGCTCATCCCCGCGACCTGCACCATCGGCACCAACGCCGACCCGATCCGCTTCACCGTCAAGCGAACCGCCCCCACCGAGGTCGTCAGCACCAACCCCCTCGTGGTCAAGTTCGCCATAGCCGACGAGACCTTCACCGCACCGAAGGCCACCGGCTGCGGCCCGTTCGGCCCGATGATCAACCACCGAATCGGCTTGCCGAGCGAAGCAGGCGCGTCGTCGCTAAAGCTGAGCACCCGAGTCGGGATCAGGAGCTACGCGACACCTTGATGGTGATGACCGCCGTGACGACCTCGACCCCGTCCTTGTCCGTGATCGACACCGGCACCGGCAGGTCGAACGGCTCGTCACCGAACGTCGGGATGACCGGCAGCACCGCCACCGCGCGCAGGCTCGACTTGGCCTTCGCGACGTAGGACACCGTCATCCCCTTGGGGATCCAGCGATGGCTGGCCGGGACCGTGGCCTCGGCCAGCATCCCCATGGCGACCTCGGCGAGGTTGCACGCCGCGATGGCGTGGAACGTCCCCAGATGGTTGTGCACGCCCCACCACTTCGGCGAGCGCACCTCGCACCGGCCGGGGCGCATGTCGACGACGGTGGGCAGGACGGTGCCGAAGTACGGCACGCGCAGGTACATCGCCGTCGAGAAGAGGCGGGTGCCCAGGGGGCGGTCCGCCAGCTTCTGCCACATCGCGTACGTCTTGGTCGCACTCACACGCGCCAACCTACTCGCGAGTAGATTTAGCGGCAAGTGAGTCCCCATAGGATCGGCTCATGCTCTACCTGCTCCGACACGGCCAGACCGAATGGTCTGAGTCCGGTCGACACACCGGCCGCACCGACATCGACCTCACCCCAGACGGCGAGACGGGCGCCCGGAAAGCGGGCGGCCTGCTGCGCCACCTCCGCGGCGACCGGCCCGCCGTGGTGCTCTCCAGCCCACGCACCCGCGCGTCGCGGACCGCCGAGTTGGCCGGGCTGGTCGTCGACGAGGTCACCGAGGACCTGGCCGAGTGGGACTACGGCACCTACGAGGGCCTGACCACCCCGCAGATCCGCGAGACCGTCCCGGACTGGACCGTCTGGACCCACCCGTGCCCCGGCGGCGAGACCGCCGAGGCCATCACCGAGCGCGCCGTCAAGGTCGTCGCGCGGGTCCGGGACATCGGCCAGGACGTCATCCTCATCGGACACGGGCACTTCAGCCGGGTGCTGATCTCGGCGTGGATCGGGCAGACCGCCGGGTTTGGAGTCCACTTCGGACTCGAACCGGCAGGCGTGAGCATCCTCGGCGACGAGCGCGGGGTGCCGCAGGTCGAGCGTCTCAACATCCCTGCCTATGGAGAAACCCATGTCTGACTCCCGAATCCGCCGAATCGAACCGTCCGATGTGGACGCTGTGGTCGGATTGGTCTATGAGCTCGCCGAATACGAGCGCGCCCCTCAGGACTGCCACCTGACCGCGGAGCAGCTGCACACCGCGCTGTTCGGCGACGCTCCCGCGCTGTTCGGCCACGTCGCCGTCGTCGACGGCGAGGTCGTCGGCTGCACGCTGTGGTTCCTGAACTTCTCGACCTGGCGCGGGACGCACGGGATCTACCTGGAGGACCTCTACGTCCGCCCGACGCAGCGCGGATCCGGGCTGGGCAAGGCGCTGCTGCTCGCCCTCGCGCAAGAGTGCGTCGCGCGCGGCTACCAGCGCCTCGAGTGGTCGGTGCTGGACTGGAACGAGCCCGCTATCGGCTTCTACAAGTCCCTCGGCGCCATCCCGATGGACGAGTGGACCGTCTACCGGCTCACCGACGGGGCGCTCACAGCCGCCGGTACATGATGTGGATGTCGACGAGCCCGTCGGCGTGCCGGAAGGCGCCGGGCACGGTGCCGACGACCTCGAAGCCGAGTGACCTCCACAGGCCGACGGCCGCGGTGTTGGTCGACACCACCGCGTTGAACTGCATCGCCTGGTAGCGCTGGGCGCGCGCGGCGGACAGGACGTGGTGGGCCAGGGTGCGGCCGATGCCCTGGCCCGCGCGGTCCGGATCGACCATGAACCCGGCGTTGGCGATGTGGTCGCCGAGACCGGGCTGGGCGGGCTTGAGCAGCGCGGTGCCGACCAGGTCGGCACCGTCCTCCGCGACGAACACGGCGGCGGGCGCGGGCAGCATCCAGGCCGCCCGAGCGTCATCCTGCGACGTGTCGGGCGCCCACATGTAGGTCTCGCCCGCCGACACCACCCGGTGCCACAGCGGCCAGATCCGGGCCCAGTCCGCCGCGGTCGCCTCCCGGACCAGCACCGGGCTACTCGCCCGCGCCGATGTCGCCCTGCGCCCATGCCGACGAGCGGGCGTGGAACAGCAGGACCAGGGTGCCGAGCACGACCAGGCCGAGCGGGGTGCCGATCTCGGGCCTGCCCGACGGACCGAAGGCGTACCAGGCGACGCCGAGCAGCAGGATCTCCACCACGATCGCCGGGCTGCGGGCCCAGTGCTTGCCCATCAGCAGGCCCGCCCCGGCGGCCAGCACGCCCGCGGAGAGCACCGCGAAGTAGGCGGCCTCGCCGTAGACGTTGTTGCCTGGCGACGAGCTGCCGGAGACGACCAGGACGACGGCGAAGACCAAGCCGGTCAAGCCCTGCAAGGCGACCAGCGACCCAGCGCCGAGGATGGTCCGAGGGGCATCGGATGCGATACGCACGGCGGCCTTTCAAGAGCGGGGTAGCGCACGATGACAGTCCGTGCACACCGCCGATCGTATGCCACCCGGACGGCCGTGGCTTTTGTCGGTGGGGCAGTGAAGGATCATGGGTGTCAGTCCCCGCGGGTCGATGAGCAGACGGTCGTCTGGGTGCACTCACCGATGCCGGGGCGAGCAGCGGTGCCGAAGGGAGATCCACACTCGGGTCACGAGTAGGGCGATCGCGTGGCCAGACCACGCGCCACACGGACACGTGCTGCGTCGCCGGTCGGCGACGTGGTTACGGGCAACCCGATGGAATGACGCTGGCCTCACCCGTTTGGGGTGGGTGATGACAGGACAGGAGTCCCGGCTGCCTTACCCTGCGGTAATGCGCGCAGTCCTCGTGGTGAACCCGCAGGCGACCGCGACCACCCCCGCCGGTCGCGATGTGCTCGCGCACGCCCTGGCCAGCCAGGTGAAGCTCGACATCGTCGAGACCGACTACCGCGGCCACGCCATGGCGGCCGCGGCGCAGGCGGCGGTCGACAACGTCGACCTGGTCGTCGCCCACGGCGGCGACGGCACGGTCAACGAGGTCGTCAACGGCATGTTGAGCGTGGGCGGTCCGGCGCCGATGCTGGGCGTCGTCCCCGGCGGGTCGGCCAACGTCTTCGCCCGCTCGCTCGGGCTGCCGCGCCACCCGGTCGAGGCCACCCACCTGCTGCTTCGTGCCATCGAGGAGAACCGCAAGCGCGTGGTCAGCCTCGGGATGGTCGACATCGGCGCGGGTCAGACCCGGTGGTTCACCTTCAGCGCAGGCATGGGCTGGGACGCCGAGGTGGTCGCCGACGTCGACCGCAAGCGTGGCAAGAAGGCCAGCCCGGCGCTCTATACGCGCATCGCGGCGGCCCGCTACCTGCGGCCGAGGCACGGCAGGCCCGACCTGACCGTCGAGATCCCCGGTGAGGACCCGATCGAGGGCCTGCGCCTGGCGTTCGTGTCCAACACCGACCCGTGGACGTACATGGGGTCACGGGCCATCCATCTCAACCACGGCACTTCCTTCGACACCGGACTCGGCCTCTTCGCCCTGCGGACCATGCGCGTGCCCACCGTGGCCCGCCACGTCACCCAGGCGTTCAGCGCGAAAGGCGAGACCAAGGGCAAGAACCTGGTCCGCCGCGACGACGTCGCCAAGCTGGTCGTGACCGCCGCGAAGCCGGTCCAGCTGCAGTGTGACGGAGACCTCATTGGGGCCCGAACGCGCGTCGAGTTCACCTCGATGCCCGGGGCGCTGACGGTCGCGATCTGATCATCGGTCCAGACCAGAGGGCCTCTGAGACCGAATCGTTGCTCTCTGCTTCGAAAGTGCTTTGACGTCGATCTTTCGGGTGAGTTCACTCACCGGGTACAGAAGAACCCTTGACATCTCCCGCGTTCGTGAAACCATTCACAAGCACCCCGACGACCGGATACGACCTAGCGGCGCGCTATCAGCGCGCCCGAGCGAGGAGCAAGTAGAAATGGACTGGCGCCACCGCGCGGCCTGCCGTGACGAGGACCCCGAGCTGTTCTTCCCCGTGGGAACAAGCGGCCCGGCGATCCTGCAGGTCTCCGAGGCGAAGGCCGTTTGCCACCGCTGCCCCGTCGCTTCCAACTGCCTGTCCTGGGCACTCGAGAGCGGCCAGGATGCTGGCGTTTGGGGCGGAATGAGTGAGGACGAGCGTCGTGCGCTGAAGCGCCGCAACGCTCGGACCCGGGCACGCAGCAACGCCTGAGCTTCCGTCGAAAGGCCCCTGTGCGCGGAAACGCGACACAGGGGCCTTTTGCATTCTTATGCAATGCACAGCATTAGCGATCGCCTATCGGCGTGAGGTAAGCGGAACACGCAAGATCGCCTCTGTGCCCTTGGGCTCGCGACGGCGCAACGACAGGGTGCCGCGCAGTTCGGACTCGACGAGGGTGCGCACGATCTGTAGGCCGAGGCCGTTAGTCCGTTCGAGTGAAAATCCTCGCGGCAGGCCGCGGCCGTCGTCGGCCACGACCACATCGACCCACCGGGCCGAGCGCTCCGCGCTGACCACGACCTCACCGGAGTGGCCTGCCGGGTAGGCGTGCTCGACGGCGTTCTGGACCAGCTCGGTCAGCACCATCACCAGCGGTGTCGCGACCTCGGCCGCGACGACGCCGAACTGGCCGGTCTTGCGGACCTTCACGTGGCTCTCGGCCACGGCGACGTCGCCGACAACCGGAATGACCTTGTCGACCAGTGCGTCGAGGTCGACGCGCTCGTCGACCGACGTGGACAGCGTCTCGTGCACCATGGCGATCGCGGCGACCCGGCGGACCGACTCGGCCAGCGCCTCCTTGGCCTCCGGGCTGCTCGTGCGGCGTGACTGCAGCCGCAGCAGCGCGGCCACGGTCTGCAGGTTGTTCTTCACCCGATGGTGGATCTCGCGGATCGTCGCGTCCTTGGACAGCAGCGCGCGGTCGCGGCGGCGGACCTCGGTGACGTCGCGGCACAGGACCAGCGCGCCCGCGGGCTTGCCGCCGGGCCGCAGCGGCAGCGCGCGGAAGAGCACGGCGGCGCCGCGGCGGGACTCGGCCTCCATGCGCATGCTGGGCTGGCCGTCCAGGGCCGTCAGGATGCGCTGGGAGATCTCGGTGGCGTCGAACGGGTCGGCCATCAATGACCTGGTCAGCGGGCCAGCCGCACGCCGATCAGGTCGGCGGCGTGGCCCATCCGGTGATAGGCCGACAGCGCGTTCGGGCTGGCGAAGACCACCGCGCCCGCCGGGTCCAGCCGCATGAGCCCGTCGCCGACGCGCGGGCTCGTGTGCACGTCAGGGGATGGCTCGACGGCGGGGAACGTGACGTCGGTGACCATCTGGC
>Ga0247823_10003080_pt1 | contig 13617 bp, 12 predicted proteins | sample 13C_PalmiticAcid_2_FD_192426 | JGI IMG/M metagenome (GOLD analysis project Ga0247823, IMG submission 192426) | Soil microbial communities from agricultural site in Penn Yan, New York, United States - 13C_PalmiticAcid_Day30 | ecosystem: Environmental > Terrestrial > Soil > Agricultural land...
CGCGGGCACCGCCACCGTCCTGCAAACCAGGTAGGCGCACCAAGGCTGATGTGCCAGCCACCCTCGCACCATGTCACTCCGATGAAAGCCCCCAACCCCAAAATGGTTGCTCAAAATTAAATTGCACACAATACAAACAGTCCATACAGTACCACCCCATGAAGACCGAAAGCCTCCCCAGCGACCAAGCCCTCAAGCTCGACCACCAGTTGTGCTTCGCGCTCTACTCCGCCTCGCTGGCGATGACCAAGCTCTACAAGCCCCTGCTCGAAGAGATGGGCCTCACCTACCCCCAATACCTCGCCATGCTCGTGCTGTGGGAAAACGACGGCGTCACCGTCTCCGAACTCGGTGACCGCCTCTACCTCGACTCCGGCACCCTCACCCCGCTGCTCAAGCGGCTCGAAACCGCCGACCTCGTGACCCGCCTGCGCGACGTGCAGGACGAACGCCGCGTGCTCATCCGCCTCACCGCCGCCGGCCGCAAACTCAAGGCCCGCGCCGCGCGCATCCCCGGCTGCGTGCTGCAAGCCACGCAATGCGACGTGTCCGAAGTGATGGCGCTCACGCAGCAGGTGCAAACCCTGCGCGACCGCCTCACCGCCTGATCATTCCCTTTCACCCACCCCAGCTTCCACCCGAAGCCCTTCAACCTCAGGAGCCACACCATGCCCACCTCCCTCGACAAAGTTCTCTACACCGCCCGCGCCCACACCACCGGCGGCCGCGACGGCGCTTCGCGCAGCGACGACGGCCTGCTCGACGTCAAGCTCTCCCCGCCCAAGGCCATGGGCGGCGCCGGCAACGCCACCAACCCCGAACAGCTCTTCGCCGCCGGCTACTCCGCCTGCTTCATGGGCGCGCTCAAGCATGTCGCCGGCATGAAGAAAGTGGCCGTGCCCGCCGACGCCTCCATCGACGCCGAAGTGGACATCGGCCCGATCCCGGCCGGCTTCGGCATCGCCGCGCGCCTGGCCGTGAGCCTGCCCGGCGTGGACCGTGCCGTGGCCCAGGACCTGGTGGACACCGCCCACAAGGTGTGCCCCTACTCCAACGCCACCCGCGGCAACATCGACGTGACCATCACGCTGAAGTAAGCCCTTCCCTGGCACCCAGCAAAAAAGCCCACCGGTTCGCACCGGTGGGCTTTTTTCTGATGCTTTTCGCGGCGCTCAGTTGCGGTCGTGCGGATCGTGGATCACCGTGCTGGTGCCCACCCCCACGCCCACGCTGGCCCCACTGTTGCCGATGCGCGTGCTCGTCCCCACCCCCGCGCCGGCACTGACCTGGCCGCGCTGGTTCACACCCACCCCGACGCCGACCGGTCCGACACCGGTGCTCACACCGGCACTCACCCCGCCGGTGCCAGCGCCCACGCCGATCGAAAACGGGCCCAGGGGCACACCCACCCCGATGCCCACACCCGCAGAGCCACAGCCGGCCAGCAGCAAGGCGGCACCCGCGAACAACACCCCCACGGCAGCGCGGGCGACAAAGGAGCGGTCTTGAGTCAAAGTGGTCATGGCATGGGTCCTTGAAGGCGGCATAGTTTCATTGTGAGCGCGGGTTCAGCCAAAAGTGCCCCTCTTTGTGCAACGTTTCGTCACAAGCCGCTCAGACCACCCCCTGGCCCAGGCGCTCGATCGCGTCCGCGAGCCAGTCTGTCGGCAGGGTGGTCGCTTCCACGGGCCGCACCGCCCAGGCGCCGTCGGCCGCCACCGCTTCGGCCAGCCCGCCCTGCCAGAGCAGCCAGGCCAGCCAGGCGCACTGGGGCGCCGTCGGCCATTCGCCCACCGGCAGGGAGAGCAGCGCCGTCAACACCGTGCCGTCGGCCAGTTGCACATGGTCCCCCTGGAGTTCGCCACCCAGGGCCTGGGCCAGCACCGACAGGGCGCCCGCACCGTCGCGCCGCGGGCCGAACTCGCGCAGCCACTGGCGCAGGTGGGCCGCGATGGCCGCGCCGCGCTGGGCCTCGGCCTGCATCAGGTCCGCGTGGTCCCAGCGGTTCCAGTCGATGGCCGGCTGGGTGCTGCCCACGCGCAGCGCGGCCTGGGCAAAGCGGTGCAGCGCCTGCTCCACGTCCTCGCTGTGCACCGCCGCGCCCACCATCAACAGCGCCGACAGGCGGTTGGCCAGCAATTGGCCCTGCTGGGCCATCAGCCGGTCGCGCATCAGGCTGTCGCGCTCGCTGCGCAGCTCGGCCAGTTCGAGCGCGTTCTTCAGGTCGGCGCGCAGGCTCTCCAGCTCCCAGGGCTTGTTGATGTAGCGGTAGATCTCGCCGGTGTTGATGGCCTCGATGGCATCGCCCAGTTCGGAATACGCGGTGGTCAGCATGCGCACCACGCCGGGGTAGTACTCGCGCGCATGGCGCAGCAGCTCGTTGCCGTACTCACCCGGCATGCGCTGGTCGCACACCAGCACGGCGATCTCGGCGCCATGCGCCGCGAGCATCGCCCGGCCCTCTTCCACCGAGGTCGCGGTGAGCACCGGTGCCAACGGACTCACCAGGCGCTCGAAGTACTTCAGGGCCATGGCCTCGTCGTCAACGTACAAAATTTTCACGGGCTTCACGGATTCTCCTGACTGGTCATTGCGCGAAAGGGAAATAGAGGGACACGCTGGCGCCTTGGCCGGCCTCGGACCTCACGACGATGGAGCCGCCCAGCGAGGTCATCACGCGGCGGCAGAACACCAGGCCCATGCCGCTGCCCCCGGTGCTGGCGCGGGTGGTCAGGGGTTCGAGCGTCAAGCGGCCCAACACCTCGGCCGGAATGCCGGGGCCGTTGTCGCGCACCTGGATGGCCGCCTGCACCGGCAGGCCCGGCGCGGGGGCCTCGCGCAACAGCACCACGTGCACATTGGGCTGGGCCGGCGGGTTCGGGCGCAGTGCCAGCACCGCGTTCTTGACCAGGGTGCAGAGCACGAGGTAGAGCAGGTCCCGGCGGCCGGGCAGCACGAAATCGTCGGCGAGGTCGCTGGTGAGCCACTGCGCCTCGTCGTGGTCGAACGGGTATTCCTCGCGCACCGCCTGCACCAGGTCGCTGGCGCGCAGGCTGGGCGCGCTGTCGGGCTGGTAGGCGTCGCGCGCGGTCTGCACGAAGGTCGACACCAGCGACTGCGCGTACTCGGCCCGGCGCTGCGCGGCCTCGATCATGAACAGCACGTCACCCGGCTTCTGCTCCTGGATGTGCGCCACGCCACTGTCTCCGTCGGCGGGGTCGCGGTGGCGTTCGCGCATCGCCGACAGGTAGCCCTGCACCGTGGCCAGCGGCGTGGTGACCTCGTGCGCCAGAAAGCCCAGGGTCTCGCGAAGGGTGGCCGCGCGCCGCTCGATCAGGGCCCGCTCGCGCGCGCGTTCCTGGCTGGCCTGCAGCGCATCGCGCAGGGACTGCCGGGTCAGCGCTTCGTCCAGCGGCTTCTCCAGGATCTTTTCCACGTGCCCCTGGTTGACGGCGGACATCGCCATGTCCTTGTCGGCGTAGGCCGAAACCAGCAGGCGCGCCACGTGCGGGTACTGCTGGCGCACTTCGCTGAGCAGCGTCACGCCGTCGCGCTGCGGCATGGCGTAGTCGGTGAGCAGCACGGCCACCTCGTGGCCGCGCTGGGCCAACACGGCCAGGGCCTCGTCCGCGCTGCCGGCGGTGAGCACCACGAACTCGTCGCCATACAGGCGGGCAAACCACTTGCAGGCCTGCAGCTCGTCGTCCACCATCAGGATGGCATGGGCGCCCAGCAGGCCGCGCGTCACGGAGGCGTCGTCGGATTTCATTCGGGCCTCGGCAGGTCAAAGGTGAATTCGGTCCAGCTGCCCAGCTCGCTTTCCACCGCCAGCGTACCGCCATGCCGGTGCACGATGCCGTAGCTCACGCTCAGCCCCAGCCCCAGACCGGCCCCCACATCGCGGGTGGTGAAGAAGGGCTCGAACACCCGACTCAGGTTGTCCGGGTCGATGCCCGAGCCGTTGTCGCGCACGGAAACGCCCAGGCGGTGGCCTTGCAGGGTGGCCGTGACCGCGATGCGGGGCTGTTCGCGCTTGGCCGCCTGCAGGGCGAGCGCGGCATTGCTCAACAGGTTGATCAGCACGCCGATGATGGCCGGCTCGTCGCCCAGCACGTGGCTGTCCTGCGGCAGATCGATCACCACATCGACGCCCTTGAGTTCGTAACCCGCCAGCCGCACGGCCGAGCGCACCGCGTTCTCGAGCAGGAAGGGACGCAGGCTGTCCTGACCGGGCTTCTGGTAGGCGAAGGTCTTGAGGTCGGTGACGATGTTCTGGATGCGCTGCATGCCTTCACGCGCATCGACCAGGCTCTCCTTGAGCATCTCGTCGCTCTGGGCGCCTTTGCAGGTCAGGCCCATGTTGATCGCCATCAGGCTGTAGTTCACCGGGTTGTTGAGCTCGTGCAGCAGGCCGGCCGAGAGCGTGCCGATGGCCGCCATCTTCTCGCGCTGCAGCAGCTGGCCCTTGACCTCGGCCAGCGTCTGGTTGATCTCGCGCAGCGAGGCGTTCTTCTCGGACACCTCGTGCTGCAACTGGAACAGGCGCAGGCGGGCCTTCTCGTTGAACCACGTGCACACCGCGCTGGCCCCGGCGGAGAACAGGATGAACAGCGAGTTCGTCACCATGCGCGCCGTGCTGCTGGCCGCGTCGGGGTGCAGCGCACAGGCCACCACATAGAGGATCAGCGTGACGACGCCAAAGCCGATGCCTTCGAAGAAGCTGATCGGCAGGATGATGCCGACCGCGTACAGCGCCAGGTGCAGGCCCACGAAGTAGATCGACTGCGCGCCGTCGGTCTCGTAGATCATGAAGGCGATCATGATCTGCGGCAGCAGCAGCCAGAGCATGGTGAGCGAGCGCACATGGCGGCGACCGAATTCGGTGAACAGCACGCGCAGGATGCCCAGCGTGAGCACCACCACCAGCACGCGCAGCAGGGTGAATTCGAGCAGGCGGTCCGGGTACGAGAAATAGTCCAGGCCGAAGCCCGCGAGCACCAGCACGATGGACGTGATGCTGCCCGCCTTGCTGTAGGTCAGGCGGAAGTCCGAGAGCTGCTGCTCGTAGGGCGAGCTCGGCCGGTCAGCCATTTTCAAGTGCCATGGCCTTCAGGTTCGCGTTGACCACCACTTCCGCGAAGATGTTGACGCCCGTGGCGTCGGTGTACATGATCGCGGGCGCGTTCACCTCTTCCATCACGGACTGCATCTGCTTCTCGTCGCGGTAGATCAGGTGCCACTCCAGCAGGTGCTCCATGCCGTAGCGCTCCGGGTTGTCGGCGTGCACGTTGGTGACCAGCAGATGGGCGCCTGGGTTGCTGCGCGAGAGGAAGTAACGGATCAGCCGCGCGCACACCTTGTCCGACAGGTAGTCGAACAGGCCGGCGCAGTAGACGAAATCGAAACCCTCGCCGTCGGCCGGCGCGGTGTCGCGGGTGGCGCGCTTGAGCAGCTCGTGCACCGATTCCTGCACGTACTCCACCTGAACCTTCGACTTGTGCAGCTGCGCGGCCTCCTCGATCTTCTGGCGCGTGTAGTTCAGGGTCTCCAGGCTGAAGTCGATCAGGGTGAACTGCAGGCGCGAGAGGTCTTCGCCGGTGGCGATGAGCTTCTGGATCTCCACGCCCGGTCCGCAGCCCACGTTGAGGATGCGCACCGGCCGGCCCTTGCTGGCGGCGCTGGCCACGGCCTTCTTGAGGAACTCGACCAGGATGTCGATGCGGTTGCGGTGCGCCACGGCCACCGCCGCGCGCAGGAACATGGCGTTGACAAGCTGGATGTAGGTGCTGCTGCCCTGGCGCGGGTCGCCCAGGATCTGGTTGACCATCTCGTAGTCACCCGCATAGCCCAGCGGCTTGGCGAAGGTGCGGTAGACGAAGGGCGCGCGCAGCACCAGGGGGTGCAGCGCCGTCTGTGCGAAAGACCGGTGCAGCAGCGAGTCTTCCACCGGCAGGCGGGAGGCCTCGTCCTCCAGCCGCACCAGGAACTCCTTGCCCTTGATCATCAGGGGCTCGGCGATCGCGCCGAACACCTCGTCGGTCAGGCGCCCGTCGGGCAGGCGCGGCAGGGAATCGACCATGTCGGCCTGGTCGATCCAGCGCGCGGTCTCGGACAGGAAGGCACGGAACTCGCTGATGGTGACCTGGTAGCTCTGCCGGATCTTGAAGCGCGACTCCCAGTCGGCCACGAAGCGGGCCGCCTCGTCGCGCACCTGGCTCACGTTGCCCCGGATCGCGTTGAGGTCGGACCATTCATCGATGAGCGCCACCGAGATCACCGCCATCAGGCCGGTGTTGAGCAGGCTCACCACCACCGCCTTGCCCTTGTAGATGATGCGGTCGCCTGACCGAATGGTCAGCTCGCTGAGCACCTCGCTCACCTGCACGATGGAGTACGGGTTGTAGATCTCCATCACCAGCGAGCGCCGCTGCAGGCTGGTGAGGGTGCCGCGCGCGCTCTCTCCCTGGCTGTTGCGGAAGGTGACGACGTGATCGAATGGACGCTGTAGGTACACGTTGAGGCCGGTGGATCAGGTGGACGGGGCAGGTGCGGTGCACTGCGCCTTTGAGGACTCCCCGGCCCCGAGTGTAGTCAACCCCCATGCCGTGCTCATGGCACGGGGATTGTCCTCAAACCAGCAGGGCGTTGACGCGTTTCACATAGGCCGCCGGATCGTCCGGCAGACCGCCTTCGGCCAGCAAGGCCTGGTCGAACAGGATGTGGGCGAGGTCGTCGAAATGGGCGCTGCCTTCGAGCTTTTTCACCAGCGCGTGTTCGGCATTGACCTCCAGGATGGGGCGCACCTCGGGCGCGGGCTGGCCGGCCTGCTTGAGCATGCGGGCCAGCTGGGTGGAATAGTCGCCGTCCTCCACCACCAGGCAGGCCGGCGAATCGACCAGGCGCGAGGTGACGCGCACGTCCTTGGCCTTGTCCTTGAGGCTTTCCTTGAGCCGCTCCAGCACCGGCTTGAAGGTTTCGGCGGCGGCCTCGGCCGCTTTCTTCTCTTCCTCGTCCTGCAGCGAGCCCAGGTCCACCGCGCCCTTGGCCACGCTCTGCAGCGGCGTGCCGTCGAACTCGTGCAGGAAGGACAGCGCCCACTCGTCCACGCGGTCGGTCATCAGCAGCACCTCGATGCCCTTCTTGCGGAACACCTCCAGCTGCGGGCTGTTCTGCGCGGCCGCGCGGTTGTCGGCGGTGATGTAGTAAATCGCGGCCTGGCCTTCCTTCATGCGGGCCTTGTAGTCGGCCAGCGCGGTCAGCGCCGTGCCATGGGTGCTGGCAAAGCGCAGCAATCTGGCGATCTTGTCGCGGTTGGCGAAGTCCTCGCCCAGGCCTTCCTTAAGCACGGCGCCGAACTCGGCGTAGAACGCGGTGTACTTGCCCACGTCCTTCTCGGCCGCGGCCTTGTCCTCGGCCGAGACCACGTCGGTCACGCCGTCCGCGCCTTCGCCCGGCGCCGACGCCTGGTCCTTCTTCGCCAGGTCTTCCAGCATGGCCAGCACGCGGCGGGTGTTGCCCTCGCGGATCGCCTTCACGTCGCGGCTTTCCTGCAGCAGCTCGCGGCTCACATTGAGCGGCAGGTCGGCCGAGTCCACCACGCCCTTGACCCAGCGCAGGTAGGAAGGCATCAGGGCCTCGGCCTCGTCCATGATGAAGACGCGCCGCACGTAGAGCTTGATGCCGGCCTTGCGGTCGCGGTTCCAGAGGTCTTGCGGGGCCTTGGCCGGGATGTAGAGCAGCTGGGTGTACTCGGTGCTGCCTTCCACGCGGTTGTGGCTCCAGGCCAGCGGCGCCTCGGTGTCGTAGCTCAGGTTCTTGTAGAACTCGGCGTACTGCTCGTCGCTCACGTCCTTCTTGCTGCGGGCCCACAGCGCGTTGGCCGAGTTCACGGCCTCCCATTCGTCGAGCAGCACCTGCTCGCTCTTCTCGGCGTCCCACTCTTCCTTCTGCATCAGGATGGGCAGGCTGATGTGGTCGGAGTACTTGCCGATGATGGACTTGAGCTTCCAGCGGTCGAGGTAGTCGCTGGCGTCGTCGCGCAGGTGCAGGATCACGCTGGTGCCGCGCGCGGCGCGCTCGAGGGTCTCGACCTCGAAGTCGCCCGTGCCGCCGCTGGTCCAGCGCACGCCCTCGGCCGCCGGCAGGCCGGCGCGGCGCGATTCCACGGTGATCCTGTCGGCCACGATGAAGCCCGAATAGAAGCCGACCCCGAACTGGCCGATGAGCTGGGCGTCCTGCTTCTGGTCGCCCGAGAGGCGGTTCATGAAGTCCTTGGTGCCGCTCTTGGCGATGGTGCCCAGGTGGTCGATCGCCTCCTGCGCGCTCATGCCGATGCCGTTGTCCGTGATGGTGATGGTGCGCGCCTCGCGGTCGAAGGCCACACGCACCTCGAGGTTGGGCGCGTCCTCGAACAGGGCCGCGTTGTTCAGCGCCTCGAAGCGCAGCTTGTCGCAGGCGTCCGACGCGTTGGAGACCAGCTCGCGCAGGAAGATGTCGGGGTTGGAATAGAGCGAGTGCGTGACCAGGTGCAGCAGCTGCGCCACCTCGGCCTGGAAGGACAGGGTTTGTTTGCTCATGGGAATCGGCTGACGTGAAAACGAAGGAACGCGCTCCGGAAGAGCGCAACGCGAGGCGGAATTATGGGCTGGCTGCCGGATTTCAAGCCTCGACCACGGCCGGCGCCAGCCAGGCCCGCAGTTGCTCGGCCACCACCGGGCTGGAGAGCAGCTCCAGGTGGCCCGTGCGGTGCACCGTGCGCTGACTCTCGCGCGCGAACACCAGCCGGTGCCGGGGGTCGTCGTGCTGCCCCAGCGCGCTGCGCAGCGGCACCAGGCCGTCGCCGGTCAGGCGATCGGCCAGCAGGCCGCGCTGCGGCGCCAGCGTGGCGGCGACGGTGAAGCAGGCCACGCCCTCGGGCAGGGGCAGGGGTTCGCGGTGGTCGGCACTGGAGCCGAAGCGCTCGCGGCCCTGCCAGTCGGCGTCGCGCACGTGGCCGTGGCGCAGGTCGGTGATGCCGGCGCTGCGCAGCTGGCCCAGGCGCGTGAACGGCGCGGTGAAGGGGGTGGAGGCCAGCAGCACGTCCACCCCATGGCCGGCGCGCTCCAACGGCGCGCCATGGTGGGGCGTGCCCAGGAACACCAGGTGCTGGAGCAGCGGGCGCCAGCGGTGGTCGGCCTGCCGGCCCTCTTCGCAGGCGGCACGCGCCACCAGCCCGCCCATGCTGTGGCCGATGAGGGTGATGGAGGCCAGCGGCACTGGCCACTGCGCCACCAGCACTTCCAGCTGGCGCGCGAATTCGCGGCCGTTGGTGGAGGTGTGCAGGCCGCTGTTGTAGCGCAGGTAGACCGGCGTGGCGCCCAGGGCCTGCGCGAGGAAGGCGCCGTGGTCGTGGCCGTTGCGCTGCCATTGCGTGTCGTTCATGCACAGGCCGTGCAGCAGCACGATCAGGTGCGGCGTGGCCGGCCCCAGCCGCTGATGCAGCAGCGGCCGGCTCTCCAGCGGCAGGCGCCGGCCCGCGTGGCGCAGTTCCATAGCCTGGGCCAGCGGGTTGCCGGTTTCCAGCAGGCGGTCGCCCAGCACGCCGTTGAGCGCGGCCAGCACGGCCTCGCGGCCGGGCGAGGGTTCGGGGTGGCGCGTGGGGTCGTCCACCATGGGCAGCAGGGTGGCCAGCGCGCTGTCCAGCCCATGGCCCACGAGCTGCGTGACGCCCCGGATGCCCTGGTAGATCTGGCCGGTCAGGCCGCCGGTGCGGCCGGGTTCAAGGCCCGCGGGCAGGCCCAGGCGGCTGCGCACCGCCTGGTGCACGCCCTCGGCCACGCCGATCGCGCCGGTGGTGGCCTGCGTGACGAGTTGCACCGCGGCCTTCAGGTCGGCCGGGCGCACGTGGCGCAGCAGCGCCTCGCGGGTGGGCTTGAGCGGGGTCATGGGCCATTGTGGCCCCGGAAGGTGTGGGCGTGTGTGACAGGATGCGCCCCGCCGCCGCCCTGCCCTCTCAGGCGGTGTGCGGGTGCCGGGCCGATTCGTAGAGGGCGCGCGCCAGCGCGCGGTGGCGCGCCAGCAGGGGGTCGAGTTCCATGCCCACCAGGCGGCCGTCGCGCACCCGCACGCGGCCGTTGATCACGCTCAGCGCCACGTCCGCGCTCTGGCAGAACACCAGCGCGGCCACCGGGTCGTGGCCGGCACCGGCGTGCGCCACGCCACGCAGGTCGAAGGCCACCAGGTCGGCCGAGAGGCCGGGCACCAGCGCGCCGATGTCGTCGCGGCCCAGCACGCGCGCGCCGCCCAGGGTGGCGATCTCCAGCGCCTCGCGCGCGGTGAGCGCGGCGGGGCCGAAGCCCACGCGCTGCAGCAGCATCGCCTGGCGCACCTCGCCCAGCATGTGGGCGCCGTCGTTGGAGGCGCTGCCGTCCACGCCCAGGCCCACCGGCACGCCCGCGCGGCGCATCGCGCCCACCGGGGCGATGCCCGAGCCCAGGCGCATGTTGGAACACGGGCAGTGCGCCACGCCAGTGCCGGTGCGGCCGAACAGCGCGATGCCCGCCGGGTCGAGCTTGACGCAGTGCGCATGCCACACGTCGCGCCCGACCCAGCCCAGGTCCTCGGCGTACTCGGCCGGCGTCATGCCGAATTTCTCGCGCGAGTAGGCGACGTCGTTGTCGTTCTCCGCCAGGTGCGTGTGCAGCGACACGCCGTGCGAGCGCGCCAGCACCGCCGACTCGCGCATCAGGTCGCGCGAGACCGAGAACGGCGAGCACGGCGCGAGCACGATGCGCCGCATGCTGTGGCGCGAGGCGTCGTGCCAGCGGCCGATCAGGCGCTCGCTGTCGGCCAGGATCGCGGCCTCGCTCTCCACCACCGAGTCGGGCGGCAGGCCGCCGGCGCTGCGGCCCACGCTCATGCTGCCGCGCGCGGCGTGGAAGCGCATGCCCATGGCGTCGGCGGCCTCGATGGCATCGTCCAGCCGCGAGCCGTTGGGAAACAGGTAGAGGTGGTCGCTGGTGGTGGTGCAGCCCGAGAGCATCAACTCGGCCATGGCCGTCTGCGTGGACACGCGCACCATCTCGGGCGTGAGCCGCGCCCACAGCAGGTAGAGGTTGTTGAGCCAGCCGAACAGCTCGGCGTCCTGCGCCTCGGGCACCACGCGCGTGAGGCTCTGGTACATGTGGTGGTGGGTGTTCACCAGCCCGGGCATCAGCACATGGCCCTGCAGGTCGATGGCTTGGGCACCACCGCTGGCGATCGCCTCGCGCCAGGGCGCCGGCAACTCGGCCGTGGGTCCGACCCACTCGATCGCCGGCCCGTTCACCACCACCGCCCCGTCGGCGATCTCACGCCGCTGGGCGTCCATGGTGACCACCACGTCGGCGTGGCGAAGGATCAGGGGGGCGGCGGCGTCCATGTCAGAAGCGCTCGTCGGAGCCCAGGAAGCGCCACTGCCCCACCGGCAGGTTGCCCAGCAGCACCCGCCCGATGCGGATGCGCTTCAAGCCCACCACGTGCAGGCCCACCTGCTCGCACATGCGGCGGATCTGGCGCTTCTTGCCCTCGGTGAGCACGAAACGCAGCTGCTCGGGGTTCTGCCAGTCCACCTGCGCGGGCCGCAGGGCCTGGCCGTCCAGGCTCAGGCCGTGGCGCAGCAGGGCGAGCTGCGCGGGCGGAAAGACGGCCTGCACGTCCTGCGTCACCACGCCCGCGCCTTGCGGGCCGTTGGGCGCGAAGTGCACGCGCACCAGGTATTCCTTTTCCACGCCGCTGCTCTCGCCGATCAGGGTACGCGCCACGCGGCCGTCCTGCGTGAGCACGAGCAGGCCGGTGGAGTCGATGTCGAGCCGGCCGGCCGGTGCCAGGCCGCGCGTGTGTTCGGGCGCGAAACGCCGGCCGTCGCCGGGCATGCGCGCGTCGCCGCGCCACTGGCTGGGCGGGCCGATCAGCGTGGCCGCGGCCTCGTGGCCGTCCTCGGGCTGGCCGCTCACATAGCCCACCGGCTTGTGCAGCAGGATGGTGACCTGCCCGCTCTGCTGGTGGCGCGCCTGCGGCGCGACCTCGACCTGCGCATCGGGCGGCACCGGCTGGCCCATCACCGCGGGCTGGCCATTGACCGTCACCCAGCCGCGCGCGATCCATTCGTCGGCCTCGCGGCGCGAGCACAGGCCAAGGTCGGCCATGCGCTTGTTGAGGCGGACTTCACCGCGCACGTTGCCCACCCGCGCGAGGTCGGGCCGGTGGGCCGGCGGGCGCGGCGCGGGCGCGGGACCGCGCGGCGCTCGCTCGGCGGCGGCCCGGGGGGCCTCGGCGCGGCGCGGGGCCGGGCGCTCGCTGCGCGGCCCTTCGGGGCCACCGCGTGGGGCGCCGTACCCGGGCGAAGGTTCGCGCGGCGGCTTGGGCGCCGAGGCCGACACGCTCTTGGCGCGCGCCGGGCCGGGCGGGCGCACCGGGGCGCGGCGCGGGGCGTAGGGATCGGAGGGGGTCTTGCTGGCAGCGCCCGGTTTCAGCTTGAGCGTGCGGGCGGCGGGTTTGTCGGTCGTCATGGGGGGATCATCCCTCATCCAAAGTGCCGGAGCGCAGGGCCACCAGATCGAGCACGCGCAGGCCCCCGTATTCCACGCGGATCCAGCCCTTGGCCGCCAGCGTGGTCAGCGCCTCGTTGACGCGCTGGCGCGAGAGGCCGACCAGGTAGGCCAGCTCCTGCTGGGTGATGCGCAGCACACCGCCCACGTTGGGCGAGAGCAGCGGGTGGAACAGCGAGGCCAGGTTGCGCGCCACGCGCAGGTCGGGGCTGTTGAGGCGGTCGATCTCGCGCGCCGCGATGAACTGGCCCAGGCGCTCGTTGAGCTGGTGCATCACGAAGCGGTTGAAGCCGATCGAGTGGTCCAGCAGCCAGTCGAAGGTCTCCACCGGCAGGCCGGCCACGCGGCTGCGGCGCAAGGCGAGGATGTTGTAGCGGTACTGCTCGTGCTTGAGCACCGTGCCTTCGCCGAACCAGCCCCCCGGCGCCACGCCGGTGAAGGTGATCACCGGGCCCTGCGAATCGTCGTTGCTCATCTTGAGCAGGCCGTCGACCAGACCGAACCAGTAGGTGACCGGGCGGCCGAAGCGGCAGATGTGGTCGCCCGCCTCGGCATCGCCCACCACCAGCGCGGCCACGGCGCGCTCGCGCTCGGTGGGCGTGAGGCTTTTCAGCCAGGGAATCTCGGCCAGTTCCTCCTGCGTGGGCGGGCGCGCGCGGTCGCGCAGAACGGTGCCGGAACGGCGGGAGGTCAAGGCGCTCATGGGTGGGAATGGTCTAGGGAAAGTCCTAGGAGGGTTGACCCCAGATTGTCGTCGAACCGACAACATAACGTCAAACGAAGGCCTACCATGCGCAGCAGAACGGAATGTCTCAACCGGGACATTTCAAGCACCGGCGCCACGGCGCCGGCCTCAGGAGACACGCATGCAACACACGTTCCCCCGGCTGCTGCTGGGCCACGCGCAAAGCCACCCGGAGGGTGCGGCGATGCGCGAGAAGGAATACGGCATCTGGCAGACGACGACCTGGGCCGGCATGGCCGAGCTGGTGGAGCGCCTGGCCTGCGGGCTGCACCAGGCGGGCCTGCAGCGCGGCGAGCACATGGTGGT
>Ga0247823_10003081_pt1 | contig 13617 bp, 10 predicted proteins | sample 13C_PalmiticAcid_2_FD_192426 | JGI IMG/M metagenome (GOLD analysis project Ga0247823, IMG submission 192426) | Soil microbial communities from agricultural site in Penn Yan, New York, United States - 13C_PalmiticAcid_Day30 | ecosystem: Environmental > Terrestrial > Soil > Agricultural land...
ACACAATATTGTATCCTCCGAAAGGAAAACTCAGCAACATACCGAATGCCGCGATCAATAATAACCAGAATGAAAATTGGTAATGGCGGAAACGTTTATTGGTCAGGTTTAACATGCCTGCTATGCAAACAGACAAACACAGGCTCACCCACCCGCTGAAAGCAAAATGAGAATGCGCATGCATGATATTTTTATAATCGATGCCCGGTATTGAATAGAGTATCTTATACCTTAATAAACTTCCTGCCAGCGCAACGAGCAGGAGATTGAAGATTGCCCGTCTGGCCCATATTCCGGTTGTTGTTTGCATACAGCACTGATTCTGTACTGCAAAGGAACTACAGGGTATTTCATCATTTTATGATCAGGATCACCTTGAACAATATACTTTTCCTTTTTCTATCAGCAGCTGTCCTGTTTCGTGTAAATGACGCATGGCCCTGATCACGGTTTCCACGCGTAGGCCCGTCATATCAGCGATCTGCTGACGCGTAAGATTCACCTTACTGCAATCAGGACAGGTATGCATATTGTTCTCTTTGAAATATTGTAATAAGGCGGTAATGGTATGCTCCGGCGAGCGGATCGCCATTTCGCGAAGCAAAATAAATTTCAGGCGGATACGCTGCGACAATAACCTGGTGAATGCAAAATGGATCTCCTGGTTTTCTTTCAGCAGCTGCAAAAAATGGCTCTTGTGCAAACGGATCAAAGTACAATCAGTATCAGCAATGGCAGTAGCTGCATACGGAGAACCATCAAATAGTGGCAATTCACCGAAGGACTCACCTTCTTCCGCTACCATCTGTATGAATTCTCTTCCTTCATCATTGATGCTTACCCACCGCACCCTGCCGCTTACCAGCTGGTAATAAAAACTGGCTTGCATGCCTTCCATGAATATGATCTCATTCCTGGAGATCTCTTTATAGCTGGCGCCCCAGTTGAGCAGCAGGTTGGTATCAATCATCATAGTATCAGATTATGGGACCATAATCTAGATTTCCGCCGTAAACGGGAGACTGATCTTGCAACGCCCTCCACATGATTTTACTCAACCTCTCCTTAATCACAGATTAATCATATACCCCTGAAACACAATACCAGCATACATTACAAGCCATAACCAGCATATCCTGGGAATTGACTTCCATCAGGTTCTTCAAACCCTAAAACCTCCTGCAACGCTGCCGGACCAGTTTATGATCCTGATCATAAACGCAGTTTTTTATTCAGTGTACCCTTGCTGTGTAATTATCACTCAAATCAAAACGGATATGAAAAAGCTAACCATTGTAGCCGCTCTTGCACTGCTGGTGTATGCCTGTGCAGACAATGCGGATAAAAAGGCCTCGCCGGGCCAGGAGAAGGCCGGGGAAAGCGCATCCGCCACTCCCGCATACGACACTTCGAAGGGAGCAGGCCGCTTCACCAATGTTCAGATCGCAGCCACGCTGGATGCAAAGATGGCCGAACTGGGAAAGAAAGTATATGACCTCAAATGCGCTTCCTGCCACAAGGTCACCGATGAAAAACTCGTGGGCCCGGGATGGAAAGGGGTTACAGCCCGTCACACTGCCGCATGGATCATGAACTTCAGCACCAACCCCGATGAAATGCTGCAGAAAGATCCCAAGGCACAGGCCATGCTGGAAATATGCCTGGTCAAAATGCCCAACCAGAATCTCTCCGATGATGAAGCCAGGCAGGTATATGAGTTCATGAGAAAGAACGACGGAATCAAATAACAATCAACCCAACTATATGAAATCAGCTTTTTTGATCAACAGGTGCTTGCCAGTGCTCATGGCCGCCAGCCTGTTTTACTCCTGCAAGCCCAACAATGCCGGCAATGCCGTGTCAGGGAACGCTGCCGAGAAATCCTATGTGGCTCCCGGCAAATATGATGAGTTCTACAATTTTGTATCCGGCGGTTTCAGTGGACAATTATCCGTGTATGGATTGCCCTCCGGTCGCCTGCTCCGCGTGATCCCCGTTTTTTCCGTTGACCCGGAAAAAGGGTATGGATACAGCGAAGAAAGCAAGCCCATGCTCAACACCTCTCACGGTTTTGTTCCCTGGGACGATCTGCACCACACTGAATTATCACAGACCAATGGAGAGATCGACGGTCGCTGGATCTTCGTGAACGGCAACAACACGCCACGCGTGGCCAGGGTGGATCTCAAAACATTCCGCACTGCGGAGATCATCGAACTGCCCAACAGCGCCGGCAACCACTCTTCTCCATTCATTACGGAGAACACCGAGTACGTTGTTGCAGGCACTCGTTTCAGCGTACCCGTGGGCGATAATACCGATGTGCCCATCAGTAGTTACAAGGAAAACTTCAAAGGCACCATCAGCTTCATCGGCGTGGATAAAGCCACCGGAAAAATGTCGCTCTCCTTTCAGCTGGAAACACCCGGTGTAAATTTCGACCTCAGCCATGCAGGCAAAGGCCCCAGCCACGGCTGGTTCTTCTTCAGCTGTTACAATTCAGAACAGGCAAACACTTTACTGGAGGTGAATGCATCACAGCGCGATAAGGATTTCATCCTCGCCGTTAACTGGAAGAAGGCAGAAGAATACCTGAAAGCTGGCAAAGGAAAAAAGAAAACTGTACGTTATGCGCACAATACTTATGATGAAACCAGTCATACCTCAACCTCAGAGATCCTCACTGAAGTAACTTCTCTGGATCCCAAAGAACTGAAGGATATCTGCTACCTCATCCCCTGCCCCAAATCACCGCACGGCTGTGATGTTGATCCTTCCGGCGAATACATTGTAGGAAGTGGCAAACTGGCCGCACTGATCCCTGTATTCTCTTATACCAAATTGCAGAAAGCCATTACCGACAAAGCTTTTGAAGGTGAGTACGATGGCATACCTGTTGTGAAATACGAAGCCGCTCTTTACGGCGAAGTGGAAAAGCCCGGCCTCGGACCATTGCATACAGAGTTCGATGGAAAAGGAAATGCATACACTTCTTTCTTCGTCAGCTCAGAGATCGTGAAATGGAATATCAAGGATCTCAAAGTACTTGACCGCGCCCCTACTTACTATTCCATTGGTCACCTTTGCATTCCCGGAGGCGACACAAAGAAGCCCAATGCCAAATATGTGATCGCTTACAACAAGATCACCAAGGACCGTTACCTGCCCACAGGGCCAGAACTGGCGCAGAGTGCGCAGCTCTTCGATATCAGCGGGGATAAGATGCAGCTGATACTCGACTTCCCAACTATCGGCGAGCCACACTATGCACAGGCAGTATCTGCCGATCTGATCGCAAAGAACTCCACCAAATTCTTCAAGCTGGATGAAAACACCAATCCCTATGTGACCAAGGGCGAAGCCAATGCGAAAGTGGTGAGAGAAGGCAATAAGGTACATGTGTATGCAACCTGCATCAGGTCTCACTTTGCGCCTGATAACATCGAAGGGATAAGACTTGGGGACGAAGTGTATTTCCATATTACCAACCTGGAACAGGACTGGGATATCCCACATGGATTTGCCGTGAAAGGCGCCAACAACGCGGAACTGCTCATCATGCCGGGCGAAACACAGACCCTGAAATGGGTGCCTGAAAAAACCGGAGTAGTTCCATTTTACTGTACCGATTTCTGCAGTGCATTGCACCAGGAAATGTCTGGCTATATCCGGGTATCCCCTGCGGGCAGCAATGTACCACTGACCTTCAGCCTTGGAAAGACCAATACACCTGAAGCGCCAGCAACCAAATAAAGGGTGATCACTACCAGGAAGAAAAACTAAAGAAATGAAGAACAGGATGTCTATAATAGCCAAACTTGTTACGGCGATCTCCGCCATCTTGCTGATTGCCTTACTCTTTTTCCCAATGTGGAAGATCGAGCTCTCAGCACCCCAATATCCGGAAGGCCTGGAACTACTCATTTATCCGCACAAACTGGGTGGTGATGTGGAGGTGGTCAATGGCCTCAATCACTACATCGGAATGCGCACCCTGCACACACGGGATTTCGTGGAGTTCATCGTGCTGCCCTGGCTGTTCGGCATCCTTTCTTTTTTTGGCCTGCTTGCAATACTGATCAACCGGAAATGGTTCTTCCTGTTGTGGGCGGGCTTTTTCTTTCTGTTCGCCATTGTAGCAATGGTGGATTTTTACAGATGGGAATACAATTATGGACATAACCTTGATCCCGCCGCACCCATCCAGGTGCCGGGAATGACTTACCAACCACCCCTGATCGGGTTCAAACAATTGCTCAATTTCGGAGCCTACTCCATCCCTGCAACCGGCGGCTGGCTCTTCATCACAGCCGGACTGCTGATTGCCTGGGGAGTAGTGAAAGAAATCCTTTTCCTGCGAAAAGCTCCTGCAAATACAATGGCATTTACCAGTCTTCTACTCATCCTGTTCCTCCCTTCCTGCAATGTAAAGCCACAACCCGTAGTGCTCAATACAGATATCTGCGACCATTGCAGGATGACCATCTCCGATCTGAAATTCGGTGGCGAACTGCTCACCAAAAAAGGAAAGGTCTACAAGTTCGATGATGTAAAATGCCTGCAGGCCTTTCTAAAAGAAGGTACTGTGAAGCGTGACAACCTGCACTCCATCTACTTCCTGGACCATACGGGCAGCGGCTCCCTCATTGAATCCGGCAAAGCCGTACTGCTCAGAAGCAGTGAATTCCGCAGCCCGATGGGCGGCGATCTCGCGGCCTTCAAAACCAGGGAAGAAGCGGAGAACGCGCAAAAAACATTCCATGGTACAACCACTGACTGGCATGCGATCGATCAATAAAATAGTAATCACGGTAGCCTTCGCTTTACTGGCATCCGGCACATTTGCCGGCGTGATCCGCGTAAGTCCGGGCGGTCCAGTGCGCAGCATACAGCAGGCTATCAACCAGGCGAAAGCCGGTGATACCATCCTGGTGAATGCCGGACATTACCGGGAAGGGAACATCGAAGTAAATAAACCACTGACCCTCCGCGGCATCGGGTTCCCCGTGATAGATGGTCAAAAGAAAAACGAGATCATCAATATAAAGAGCAGCCATGTGTTGATGGAAGGCTTTCTGGTACAGCATTCCGGCTATAGCAGTTACAATGATATCGCAGCAATCAGGATCACCAACTCCAGAAATGTTATTATCCGCAACAATAAACTGGATGATACTTTTTTCGGCATCTACAGCCAGCATTCCAACAATTGCCTGATCAGTGGCAATACGCTCCGCTCCTACGCCAAGACCGAGCTTGCTTCCGCCAATGGTATCCATTGCTGGAAAAGCGACAGTATGCAGATCATCAACAACGAGATCAGTGGCCATCGCGATGGCATCTATTTTGAATTTGTGACCAACTCCAATATTATGAACAATCGAAGTCATGATAACCTGCGGTACGGCCTCCATTTCATGTTCTCCAACAACGACCGCTACGAACAGAACCGGTTTGAACGAAACGGCGCCGGTGTTGCCGTGATGTTCTCCAAACAGGTGACCATGCTGCAGAATACATTCCATTCCAACTGGGGTGCCGCAGCTTATGGCATCTTATTGAAGGAGATCTCGGACAGTCGCATTGAACACAATGAATTCACCCGGAATACCACCGGAATCTATATGGAAGGCACCACACGCATCATGGTGCTCCGGAATAGTTTTAACGGAAATGGTTATGCGCTCAGGGTGCAGGCCAGTTGCAGCGACAATACCATTCAACAGAACAATTTCACCGGTAACACATTTGATGTGGCCACCAATGGCAGTCTGGTGCTCAATTCTTTCAACAGCAATTACTGGGACAAATACGAAGGCTACGACCTGAACAGGGATGGCATTGGCGATGTACCGTTTCGGCCCGTGAGTATGTACAGTATGGTAGTAGAAAGAAATCCAACGGCCATGATGCTCTTCAGAAGTTTTCTCGTTAACCTTTTCGACAAGAGTGAAAAGCTGCTCCCCGCCCTCACGCCGGAGAACCTGAAAGACGACCAGCCCCGTATGCGATCCCTGAAATTCTAAACAGCCATTATGATCATTGCAACTAATGTGACAAAGCAATTCGGTAAGCTCAAGGCCCTGGACAATGTGAGCCTGAGCTTCAATAAAGGCCAATGCATCAGTCTCACCGGCCCGAATGGCTCCGGCAAGACAACACTGATCAAATGCCTGCTGGGTATGGTGGTGCCAGACAACGGCTTCATCACTTTCAACCAGCAGAATATCCTGCATCACTGGCAGTACAGATCCGCTATCGGGTACATGCCGCAGATCGGTCGTTACCCTGAGAATATGACCATTGCACAGGTGTTCGATATGATGAAAGACATCAGGAAGAGCAAGTCCGTGCTTGATGAAGAGTTGATACAACATTTCAAACTCCACGAAATAGCGGATAAAAAAATGCGGACACTCTCCGGCGGCACCCGCCAGAAAGTGAGTGCAGCACTGGCATTTCTCTTCAACCCGGAAGTACTGATCCTGGATGAACCTACGGCCGGACTGGATCCCTTGTCTACAGAAACGCTCAAAGACAAGATCAGGCAGGAAAAAGAAAAGGGAAAGCTGATCCTGATCACTTCGCATATCCTGAGTGACCTGGATGACCTTGTGACGGAAGTGATCTACATGCAGGAAGGGGCACTGCGTTTTCATAAATCCCTGGAACAACTGAAGCAGGACACCGGTCAAACCCAGTTATCACGCGCTATTGCGCAGGTAATGAAAACAAACTGATAGTATGAAGAAGATCATCAAATATGTAATACTCGATATTCTGAAGAATAAGATCATGATCGCATATATGGTCTTTCTGCTGGCGATCTCATTAACAATGTTCAACCTGGAAGACAATAGTGCGAAGGGGTTGCTGAGCTTACTGAACCTGGTGCTGATCCTGGTGCCCTTAGTGAGTATTGTGTTTGCTACTATTTACGTGTACAATTCGTCAGAGTTCATAGAACTACTGGTATCGCAGCCATTGAAGCGTGTGAATATCTGGCTGAGTATCTTCTGTGGGCTGGCAGCGAGCTGTTCACTGGCATTCCTGATCGGATGCGGATTGCCTGTTCTGTTGTATGCGCCAACTGTTTCAGGATTGATGATGATCGGGATGGGATTGCTGATCACCATCATTTTTATCAGTATTGCCTTGCTGGCTTCTGTGCTTACGCGGGATAAGGCGAAGGGGATCGGCATCTCTTTATTGCTATGGTTCTATTTTACATTATTGTTCGATGGGATCATCTTGTTCCTGCTTTTCCAGTTCATGGATTACCCGATGGAAACACCGATGATCATTTTCAGCAGCCTTAATCCGATTGACCTGGCGCGGATCATGATTCTATTGCAGATGGATATTTCCGCGCTGATGGGCGCTACCAGCGCGGTGTTCAAGGAATTCTTCGGAACGGGGTTCGGGATTGTATTGTCAGTGACGGTGCTAATGTTGTGGATAGCGGGTCCACTGTGGTGGTCAGTAAGAAAATTCAGGAAGAAAGACTTATAGGATTTTAAAAGCTGGCGGAAAAGGGTATTTTAGCTTTTCAATTGATTCCATTACCCTTATTTCCCTTTTATGATTTTAATTCACGGCAAGCGTGTGTCTACAAAATCCAGTTCCGATCATAGTATACAATGCTGGAACTGCAAAGACTTCGACCAATATGTGACCATTCATTTCCAGTATTATCATGTCTATCTGATACCCTTGTTTGCTTTCGGCCCCAAAGCGTCAACTATCCGCTGTATGCAATGCGGTGCTGAAACCGGAACAACAGATATCAAGAGGGAATTCGAAAAGAAAGCGAGAACCCCCTTCTACCTATACACAGGAGCATTATTGATATCAGCACTGATTGGATATGGGATCATTGCCAGTATGATCTCAAGCAGCGAGCAGCAGGCATATATCGATAAGCCAGAGGTGGGTGATGTGTATATGTTGACTCTCACGGACAGTACAAAGAAATATTACTACTTCCTTAAAGCCCACGCCATACAAAATGATACCATTTATATGTATCAGAATGCAGGGACATATTCTAAAAGAGTCACAGGAATGGACCTCCAGGATTTCTTCAATAAAACCATGGAATCCGGTATCAGCAAACAAAAGCTGAAAGAGTTGCACGATAAAGACGAGATCATCGAAGTGTTTCGTAATTACGGCAGTGGTAAAGGCTTCGACCGCGAACAATAAATTGATCTAAATAAAATAGCCCCCGCAAAAGCAGGGGCCCTGTTGGAATGCTCAAAAAAAAGCCGGAAAAATCCATGTACAGTTTATAAATAACCCTCGTTCTGCTTAAACTCTTCTTTGTTGGTCACCGCATCCAGCTGGATCTGCGGGATCGGGCGCACCTTATGGTAAGGCGCAATATTTCCTTTGGCCTGCGGATTATATGCTTTCACTCTCTCCTCCAGTTTACCCGTACGCTTGAGATCGATCCAGCGCCATTGTTCACCGGCCAGTTCACGCGCACGCTCATCCAGGATGAAATCGATATTTACATCACTGGCTTCTATTTCCATATCTGCCACATGACCGGGCAACGCCGCCCTTCTTCTCACTTTATTGATCAGCTCGGCGGCTGCGCCATTATCATTGAGCCTGTGCTTCGCTTCAGCTGCTGTGAGCATGATATCTGAAAGGCGGAAGATGAATGCATCCCTGGCGCTTTGCTGTTCGGCAACAGAAGGCCGTGTTGGATCCAGGAATTTCTTCAGAGAAAGGAAGTTGGCATTGTTCTTTGGAGTTCCATTCGCATTGTACATATCACGCCGTTCGAAGGTCTCATACTTCCGTGTGTTACGCCAGGCGCTGTCCATCTCATGCTTGGATAAGAAGTGGGCAGTATCTCCAAAACTGATGGTGAAGGTAGCTTCCACACCGGTGGTCAGGTTTCGTTTGTAGGTTGAGTTACCAGCCTTGTTGGCTATCCACAATCCCTGGAATGTAGCATCATAGCGGGAATCGATACTCTCATCAAAAAGGTCCAGCAGATATAGAGATGGCATCCAGCGGCTGAAGGGACGGCCATAAGCAATGCTTCTTTCCATACCAGTCCGTACATCATATTTCTGCAGGAACATCAGGTGGCCGTTGTTGGCGCCACGCGGGTGCCCACCGGGATACACGATCGCGCCGGCTGGTCCTGTGAAATCATTCATCGTAAGATTGGTGGTGTAGTTCACCGCCCAGATGATCTCCTTGCCGGTCTGGTTACTCATGTTCCAGATATCGGCATAGTTGGTTTGCAGTTTGAAATCATAACCATTGATCACTTTATCTGCATACTTGTAGCAGCTGTCATATTCCCCGCGGATAAGGAATACTTTGCTTAGAAAGGCTTCTGCAGCAGGTTTGGTGGCTCTTCCGTTATCCGGGGTTGTGTTGGGCAGCACCGCAACTGCATGACGCAGGTCATCGATGATCTGCGCATAGAATTTTTCTTCGGGGGTTTTGTTGGCCGTTGATATGATGCCTGTTGTTTCATCCAGCGTAAAATGCACGCCGCCCCAGGTCTGCACGATCGTGAAATAATACCATGCGCGCAGCATGCGCAGCTCTCCTTCCCGGATAGCCTGCGTGGCTGGCGGCAGTCCTGATTTAGCAGCCCGCGGGATCAAGGCATTGCAGAGGTTCACGGCAGAGTACAACCTTGACCAGATGGCAGCGATCACAGCATTGGAGCCATTCATGCCGGATGTGTATTGCGTGAGCTCCGTATTGGGATCATCCACCCCACTCATCCAGAGATCACTGCCGGCTTCCAGCAGGTGATAGCCGGCCTCCTTCCCCCATAACCAGCGGTTATAGGAATATGCAGCGCTTACACCTGCTTCATACCCTGCAGGTGTGTTGAATACAACATCGGCCGTCACGCCAGCGGGATTGTACTCAGTCAGTTGTTTCTTACAGGATGCAGCACCAGTGAGCACTGCAGCGAATAAGATCATATATAATTTCGGTATTTTCATGTTGCAGCAATTTGTTGATTATAGATTGATGCTTACGCCCCAGACTACCAGTTTGGTCATCGGGTTGATCAGGCTTCCTCCCCTCTCCACATCATAGTCGTCAACTTTTGAGAAAGTGAAAAGGTTGCGGCCTGTGGCATAAAGCCGGAGACCGGAAACACCAAACCTCGATGTAAAGCTTTTGGGCAATGTATAGCCGAGCGTGATGGTCCTGATCTTCAGGAAGGAGCCATCCACATATTGCAAGGTGGAAGAATAAAGCAATGCCGCGAATGAACTGGAAGTACGTGGCTTGGGAAAATCATTGCTTGGGTTTTCCAGGGTCCAGTAATTCTGTACAGCACCATTCTCACGGCCTGGCATATGCGTACGCTGGTTGTATGCATACTCGATGGTTTGTCCGTACCGTGCAAACAGGAACACGTTCAGATCCCATTGCCTGTAGCGGAAATCCAGGTTAAGACTGGCATTCCATTTTGGAACAAGCTGCCCTACTACTTCCCGGTCGTTGGTAGTGATGGACTTACTTCCATCACGGTCGAATACCCGGATATCACCTGGCAATTGCTTGTTTGCTTTTGCCTCCGTGGAGTCGGCCAGTTGCCAGATCCCGATCTTACGATAATCGTAGCTCACGCGTACCGGATGTCCGATGAACCATTCGTTGGCAACATCGTCCACACCATTCAGCAGCTCGGTGATCTTCTCTTTGTTGGTGTAGAAAGTAGCACCAACATTGAAGTTCACATCTGTTTTGCGTATCACGGCAACGTTCACGCCGATATCAAGACCTGTATTCAGTGTGGCACCCACGTTCTGGAAAGTACGGCTGACACCTGAAGTGGGCGGCAGCAGCCTGTCTATCAGCAGATCAGTGGTACGTGTACGATAAAAATCCACGGTAGCTGTTACACGGTTGTTCCAGAGACCGATATCCACGCCTGCGTTAAAGGCCCTCGTCTTCTCCCATTGCAGGGACGCGTTACCGATGGTATCGCTGAAAGTGAAACCCGGCGCGGGGTTCTCGCCAAAGGCGTTGGGAATCCGGGTGAGCGTTGATTGAGTCCGGTAAGGTGTAATGGCATCACTTCCTGTAATGCCATAGCTCACGCGAAGTTTCAGGTCGCTGATGGAATTGGAGGTTTTCAGGAAGTCTTCATCGCTGATGCGCCAGGCCAGGGCAGCGGCGGGGAATACACTCCATTTGTTGCCCTCACCCAGTTTGGAGCTCCCATCTGTACGGATGCTGAAGGAGGCCAGGTATTTGCCCGCGAAAGAATAATTGGCGCGTCCGGCAAAGGATACGAGGTTCTCTTTGGTGTAACCGGTCCGGATGCTGATGCCATCCAGCGCATTGGTCAGACCATAATACAATTGCGAAGGCAGGATCTGCCGGTTACCCTGTGCCGTTGCCTCTTCGTAATTATTCTGAAGGAAAGTGGTAACACCTGTAAGTGTAAGGTTATGCTGGTTGACCTGTTTATTATAAGTGATGATATTCTCCCAGTTGATATTGCGGCCTTTGCCTGAGGAGTAACTGCCCAGCGCATTGGTGCCACGCTGAAGCAAAGAATTCCTGTCGAAGAACTGACCGACAGTAGCATTCGCGAAAGTCATACCCAGGTTGCTTCTCAGCGAGAGGCCCTTGAGCGGGTTCACTTCTACATAGGCCACGGCGAATGTGCGCTGCGTGATGGTATTGTTTTCGGCGATGCCGGGTTGTTCATCTATGAGCGGGTTCCAGCGTGCAGCTTCATTATTGGGACTGAGGTTCACATTGCCGGCGCTATCGCGGGGCAGTGAGAAAGGTGAGATCTTACTCGCTTCGTCCATCGGGTTGGTACGCTGGTCTATGTCGTAGTAGGTGAACTGGAACTGCATGCCTGCTTTAGCGAACTTGCCGATCTGTTGATCGAGGCCGAGGCGTGCAGTATATCTTTTCAGTTCATCCAGTTTGAGGATGCCGTTCTCCCCGTAGTAACCGAGTGAAAGATATCCTTTGGTCTGGTCATTACCGGCCGATACGCCAACATGATGTTCCTGTTGGTTGCCCTGGCGGAGGAAAAGATCAGAGTAATCAACGTCTACCCCATTGTTGATATTGGTCTGCTCGATATTGTTGAAGAGCAGGTTGTCGTTGGCGTTGCTGCTCCAGTTGCCATTCGGATTGATGCCTGCGATGGCGATCTTCCTGTTGGCTTCCCTGCGCCAGTTCATGTATTCACTGGCGTTCATCATACGCGGATAGCCCGCTACTTCAGAGATGCCGTAGTAGGAACTGGCGTTGATGCGGGGCTTGCCGGATGAGCCGCGTTTGGTAGTGACTATCACAACGCCGTTGGCGCCCCTTGAACCGTAGATCGCGGTGGAGCTGGCGTCTTTCAGCACTTCCAGGCTCTGAATATCATTGGCGCTGATATCCTGGATAGAATTGTATTGAACACCATCCACAATAATAAGCGGGCCGTTATCGGCTCTTAAAGAGCGGTTACCCCTGATCGTTATAGAAACACCGGAAGAAGCAGAGCCGCTGGTGCGCATGATATCTGCGCCCGCGAGCTTTCCCTGGAGACTTTCCAATGCGTTCACGGCAGGTGTTTTGCGGATATCATCGCTTTTCACGGAGAGTACGGAGCCGGTAAGATCGCGCTTGCGCACCTGTCCATATCCGATCACCACTATATTCTCCAGGCTTTTGGCTACGGAAACAAGCGCGATATTGACAGTGGTCTTATTCCCCACCGTTACTTCCTGTGGTTCGTAGCCCACATAGGAGAAGCTGAGTACATCGGCATCGTCTGCACTGATGGTGAATTGTCCTTTTTCATTGGTGGCAGTTCCCCGGTTACTGCCTTTAACATTCACGGAAACTCCTGAAAGGGGTGCGCCGCTATCGTCCGTTACCTTTCCGGTGATATCGCGGGCGGGCGGCTTCAGGTGATCTTCCTTTACTACGATCAGTTTATTGTCCATGAACTGGTAGGTCAGCAGGGTGCCGGAAAAGAGCTGGTCGAGGGCCTGCCGGATGCTGGCATCTTTGAGGTCGAGCGACACTTTCTGGCGGATGCTGTTGAGCTGGTTATTGTACAGAAAGCGGAAATTGCTCTGTTTTTCAATGGCCTGCAGCACACTGGCGATCTCCGCTTTGCGGAAATTGAGGCGTAGCTTTTCCTGGCCAAACCCTCCGGCTGATACATGCAGGCCGGCAATCAGCAGCAGTAAGGTAAATTTCATTATAAGCAGTGCTTTGAAGGGCAACGGCTTTTGGGCAACCGTTAGAAAACTTTTCATACATTAGTATTCTTATGGGTTAAATAATAATCGCTCCCCGCCCATAAGCGGGGACGACAACGCAAAAGTTTAACCTGTATTCAACGGGGAAAGGGTCCAGCTTTCTCCGTTTTTTTATGCTCCGGTTATTTAGGGCGAAGCTGATGTACGTGCTCTAATAAATACTTCATTGCCTTTTATAGTAAATGAAAAAGGAAGAGCAGCCTGCAGGGCATGGAAAGCCTGTTCAACAGTTTCATTTTCCAGTGAACCGTTGAATGTCAGCTTTTGCGAGGCTTCATCTTCGAAATGGATTTTTACATTGTACCATCTTTCCAGTTTTTTAGCGAGCCCGGGAAAG
>Ga0247823_10003082_pt1 | contig 13614 bp, 8 predicted proteins | sample 13C_PalmiticAcid_2_FD_192426 | JGI IMG/M metagenome (GOLD analysis project Ga0247823, IMG submission 192426) | Soil microbial communities from agricultural site in Penn Yan, New York, United States - 13C_PalmiticAcid_Day30 | ecosystem: Environmental > Terrestrial > Soil > Agricultural land...
GCCGCCGCCGAGCAGCGTCGCGAACTCGAAGGCAGTGCCGGCCGCGCCGATGCGCGCGACGAACGCGTCGGAGATGCCGGAGAGCGTCGACTGCACGACGCTGCTGGTCACCGGGAAGTTCGTCGAGGTCGTCCTGCCTGTGACGTGCGCGGCTCCGTTGGCGTCGACGGCGACTCCGCGCAGCTCGTCGGTGCCGTTGCCGCCGATGAGCGTCGAGAAGCGCACGGCGCGTCCGTTGGTGTCGACCGCGACGACGAAGCCGTCGAGCACGCCGAGGAATCCCGACTGTGCAGCTCCGGTCGTCACGGGGAAGGGAGAGCCGACGGTGCCGTCGGTGGTCGTCGTGCCCGCGACGTAGGCGACGCCCTCGCGCAATGCGATGTCGACCGCCTGGTCGTCTCCACCGCCGCCGATGAAGGTCGAGTACAGGAGCGTCCGTCCGGTCGTCTCGAGCTTCATCGCGAAGGCCTCGCGCGCGTTCGAGATCGTCTGGAACGCGCCGGTCGTCGTCGGGAAGTTGCTCGACTGCGTGTGGCCGGCGACGTAGATGCGTCCGCCCGGCTCCGCCGCGACGGCGGTGGCGATGTCGTCGGAGCTGCCGCCGATGACCGACGACCACACGAGCGAGCGGCCGAGCGTGTCGAGCTTGAGCACGAACGCATCGATCGCGCCGTTGTAGGTGGAGTCGTACCCGGCGCGCGCGGGGAAGTCCCTCGAGCTCGTCGAGCCGACGACGTAGGCGAAGCCGAGACGGTCGACGGCGACGTCGAGCGCCGCGTCGACATCGGTGCCGCCGATGTACGTCGAGTACAGAAGCGTCGAGCCGTCGGCCGAGAGCTTCGAGACGAACGCGTCGGTCGCCCCGCGCAGCGTCGCAAAGTAGGAGCCCGTCGTATAGGGGTAGTCGGGCGAGAACGTCTCGCCGGCCACGTAGACGCCGCCGCTGGAGTCGACCGCGACCCCGTTGACGATGTCGTCGTCGGCGCCGCCGATGAAGCTGCTGAACGTCAGCGGATCGATCACGAGCGGGTGCCGGCGATCGTAGGCGCCGATGCTGAAGCCGACCGTCGAGGCGTCACGCAGCTCGAACGCGCACTCGACCCGTCGGCGCTGTCCATCGACCACCTGGTAGGCAAGGAGCTCGCGCTGCTCGACCTGTCCGAGGCTCGTCGCGATCAGCAGCGAGCCGTCGTGGCCGCGCGCGATGCGATCGGCGCCGTCGAAGCGCAGCTCGATCTGCCGCGGGTCGGCTCCGGGCGCGACATGGAAGTCGTAGCGGGGCAGTCCGCCGTCGTCGTAGAGGACGAGGTCGACGCCGCTGCGCACGTTGCGGAGCGCGACGTCGCCGTACGTCGGAACGTCGAGGCGCCAGTCGGCGCGGTCGGTGCCGTCGACATAGGCGTGGCGGGCCGTCATGGGGTCGCCCGCGGTGGCGATGCCGGAGCCGAGCGAGACCTCCATGCGCACGACGTGACCGCGGCGCGAGGCGCCCTCGGAGCGGTTGAAGTCATAGACGAGCGCGTCGTCGGTGACCCAGAGGTCGAGGCCCGGGTAGCGGGCGAGGAATCTGCCGGGTCCGCTCCACTGCCCCCGGTTCTCGATGAATCCGACCGTCCGCCGCGCGCCGGGACCCAACTGGGCCGGAAGCGCGGGCGCGGCGAGGATCAACAGAATGATGGTGGCGACGAGGGCTCGCACGTTGGAACAATGGCTCATTGGGTGGCTCCTGCCGATGTATTGGCGAATTCAAGGATTATACGATGCATCCGCAATGTTTCCTACGGCCGTCGGCGCGGGCATTCGTGCCGGCAGGCATGCGCGGGCGCGGGGGGTACTGAGAAGTCACTTGCCGACGGGGGGTCGAATTGGCGAGAATTATAACGATTCCGGCAGATTTCGAGCCGGCCGTAATGAGCTGTAATCCGAGTCCCGCGGCGGGAATCGACGTTGCGCTCCCCTGTTGCGCGAACGTATTTTCGTAGCTTAAAGATTGCCCTGTGCCCGCGTCTAGCGATGGTCACCGTGTCGGACTCGAATCCGGGGCAGTTTGTCAAGGCGCTCGATCGATGCGCGACAGGACGATCGAGGCTCTCCGCGCCCTGCCTGGAACTGACTAACTGACCGGCATGCTTCGCCCATGAAACTCTCGGACTTCCGCTACACGGCTCCCAAGTCTGCCACCGCAAAATTTCCCGCAAATCCCCGTGATGAGGCCCAGCTCCTCATCCTTGACCGGGCGACCGGCGAGATGGAGGACAGGGTGTTCACCGACATCAGCGATTTCTTCCAGAAGGGAGACTGCCTGGTGGTCAACGAGTCGCGCGTGTTTCCTGCCCGCCTGATCGGCAAGAAGGAGAAGACGAACGCGCAGATCGAGGTGATGCTGCTGCGGGAGCTGTCGCAGAAGGACGCCCTGTGGGACGTCATCGTCGATCCGGCCCGGAAGGTCCGCATCGGCAACAAGATCTACTTCGACGACGGCAAGCTCTACTGCGAGGTGATCGACAACACGACCTCGCGCGGGCGGACGGTGCGCTTCAACCATACCGGCGACCTCTTCAAGACGATCGAGCGGATCGGTCTGATGCCGCTGCCGCCGTACATCGGCCGCGAGGCCACCGACGACGACCGCGAGTTCTACCAGACGATCTTCGCCAAGACCAACGGCTCGGTCGCCGCGCCGACGGCCGGTCTCCACTTCTCGAAGAAGCTCCTGACGAAGCTCGAGAAGAAGGGGGTGAAGATCGCCCGCGTGCTTCTGCACATCAATCGCTCGACGTTCGATCCGGTCGAGGTCGAGGATCTGACGAAGCACAAGATGCACTCGGAGTACTTCGAGATCGGTTCGGCCGCCGCCGAGGTGATCAACAAGACGATCAAGTCGAAGGGCAACGTCGTGGCCGTGGGCGCCTCGGTCGTCCGCGCGCTCGAGAGCTCGGTGCTCACCGCCGGCACCGTCAAGCCGAACCGCGGCTGGACCGACAAGTTCATCTACCCGCCGTACGATTTCAAGATCGTCGATCGCCTGATCACGAACTTCCATCGTCCCGAGAGCACGGTCCTGATGATGACCTGCGCGTTCGCCGGCCGTGAGAAGGTGATGAAGGCATACAAGCACGCGCTGAAGCACGGCTACCGCTTCTACAGCTACGGCGACGCGATGCTCATCAAGTAGCGCCGGGCTCGACAATCGAGAATCGAACGGAAGGAATCGGGGAGCCCCTCGGTTCCTTTCGTCGTTTACACGTCGTCGCTGACGACGAGGGCCGCGAGACGTTGCCAGGCGCGGCGGTACTTCTCCATGCGCTCGGCATCCTTGTCCTTCATCGCGCGGTCGCTGCGCCGGACGTCCATGTTGTCCTCGAGGTCGGCGAGCTTGACGACGCGCGCGAGCGGATTGGGCGCGATGCGGTCGACGAACGCCTCGTAGCTCTCGCCCTTGCGGCGCGACAGGCACTCGACCGCGGCGATGACGCGCTCGCTGAATCCGAGACGGCGCAACTGCTGGAGCGTCGCATGGCCGTCCTCGACGGTGTCGTGAAGGAACGCGACGATCTTCTCCTCGATCGTGCGGCACTTCGCGGCGACGCCGAAGATGTGGACGATGTACGGAAGGTGGTACTTGTCGACCTGACCCCGATGCGCTCGCACGGCGAGCTCGATCGCGTCCTCGATGGTGCCCTTCTTCGCCCGACGCGGCGGAGCGGAGTTCTTCGATGGCGCGCGACCGCTGTCGGTGCGCTTCGCATTCAGGAGATTGCCATCGGTGCTCTTCGCGTCAGCGCGCTTCGCGTCGGAGGGTTTCGCGTCAGTGCGTTTGCCATCGGTGCGCTTCGCGTCAGTGCGCTTTGGGTCGGCGCGCTTTGCGTCATCGCGCTTTGCGTCAGTGCGCTTTGCGTCAACGCGCTTCGCATCGGTGTCGGGTGCGAGTCGATCCGGAGGAGGCGCGCTCGCATTGGATTTCTTCTTCGGAGGCATGGGGGTTCTCGTGGTCTGCGTGGCGGCAATGTACGCGGAAATGCGACGAGCGGGACCGACCAAGGTCGACCCGCTCATCGCATTCTGGAGGGTGCGCGTTGACTGTCCCGCGCTTGACGCACAGGCGATCCGTCGGTGAATCAGGCGACGGTCTCGGCAAGATCGGCGAAGACGACCTCGTCGATGATCTCGACGCTCTCGGTGAGCGTCTTGTGCACCTTGCAGCGTCCCACGATCTGCGTCAGTCGGGCGCGCTGGGCGTCGTCGTAGTCACCGCCGATCGTCACGTGCGCGGTGATGCGCTCGAAGCGTCCGGAGCGACCGCCGTCGGCGCCATCGGACTCGATGTAATCGTGCTCGTAGGAGAGACGCATCCAGGGAATCTCGATCCCCTTGTGCTGTGCGTAGAGTCGCAGCGTGATCGCCGTGCACGCGGCGAGGCTGCCGAGCAGAAGCTCGTACGGCATCGGACCCATGTCCGTGCCCTCGGCATCGAGGGGCTCGTCGGCGAGCCATTCGTGCCGGCCGTTAGTGATGCGGACGCGAGTCCCGCTTTCGAGAAAGGCCGATATCTGAGCCATGATTGTCCTGGACTGTTCGAGTGATCGCCGCCGGGGAGCGGCGCCGGGGGAATCTACCCGGTCCCGGATGCCGAAACCCTGACCTGTGTCATCCTGGTGATTGGATGCTCCGGGATACTCGAACGGTGCGGCGCGATGCCGCCTCGACCATCATTGTTACATTGCGCCCGGCGTCGGTGCCCGACCGGCCCAGCCACTTCACTCGCTCACCCGATTCAGGATCGATGTCCGACAAGACCCACGTTGTCATCTATACCGACGGCGCCTGCTCCGGCAATCCCGGACCCGGCGGCTACGGTGTCGTGCTGATGCACGGCGACACGCGCCGCGAGCTCTCGCAGGGATACCGGCGCACGACCAACAACCGCATGGAGCTGCTCGGCGTGATCTCGGCGCTCGAGAGCCTGAAGCGCCCGTGCCGCGTCACGCTGCACAGCGACTCCGAATACGTGGTCAACGCGATCACCAAGGGCTGGCTCCGCTCATGGCAGGCCCGCGGCTGGCGCAAGGCCGACAAGAAGCCGGTGCTCAACGTCGACCTCTGGCAGCGCCTCGTCCCGCTGCTCGAAACGCACGACATCGAATTCAAGTGGGTCAGAGGACACAACAACGATCTCGAAAACGAGCGTTGCGACGAGCTCGCCGTCGCCGCCACGCAGGCGGGGGAGTTGCTGGTGGATGAGGGGTTTGGGGGGTGATGTCGATTCGGTCGTCGGTGAGCGGGGTTTTTGTTATTTGTTTTTTGTTATTGGTTATTGGTCAGACCCGACGAACACCTCGACACCAGTCCAAACACAAAAGACCAATAACAAAAAACCAATAACCAATAACCAACAACCACAACCCCCATGATCAAAGCCGTCGTCTTCGATCTAGACAACACCCTCGTCGACTTCATGGCGATGAAGCGGCAGGCGGTCGATGCTGCGATCACTGCGATGATCGATGCGGGACTGAACATGACCGTCGCGTCGATCAAGGGGGAGATCGACAGGATCTATCAGGAGCAGGGCATCGAGTATCAGCGTGTCTTCGACACGCTGTTGCAGGCGTCGCTCGGGCGCATCGACTACAAGGTGCTGTCGGCGGGCATCGTCGCCTATCGTCGCGCGCGCGAGGCGGCGCTGAAGCCGTACCCGCACGTGTCGGCGACGCTGATGGAGCTCGTCAAGCACGGCGTCAAGCTGGCCATCGTCTCGGACGCGCCGACGCGCGAGGCGTGGCTGCGCCTGTGCTACATGAACTTCCACCACATCTTCGACTACGTCGTGACGTTCGACGACACCGGCAAGCGAAAGCCCGACCCGGCGCCGTTCCGCATGGTGCTCGACCTGCTCGAGGTCGAGCCGCACGAGGCGATCATGGTCGGCGACTGGGCCGAGCGCGACATGGTCGGCGCCGCCGCGATCGGCATGCGCACCGCGTTCGCGAAGTACGGCGACACCTGGGGCAACCAGGTCATCAACGCCGACTACACGCTCGAGGATGTCACCGAGCTGCTCGACATCGTCCTGGTCGGCCACGAGCGCCTCGAGATTCGCGAGCGGGAGGAGAAGCGCGCCGACACCGAAGGAGGGATCGCGTTGTGATCATCGGCATCGGACTGGACATCTCCGAGATCCCGCGCATCGACGCCGCGCTCGCGACCTACGGCGAGCAGTTCGAGCGCAAGGTCTTCACCGACGAGGAGGTCGCGTACTGCCGCCGCTTCCGCTATCGCGTCGGCGAGCACTACGCCGCGCGCTTCGCGGCGAAGGAGGCCTTCAGCAAGGCCGTCGGCACGGGCGTGCGCATGGGCTTTCGATGGCGCGAGGTCGGCGTCACTCGGCGGCCCGGCGGACCTCCCCATATTCAGCTCAGCGGCACCATGAAGGAGCGCTACGGTCACCTGCGCATCCACCTGACCCTCTCGCACTCCGGTCCCCTCGCGATCGCCGTCGTCGTGCTCGAGGATGACGCGGCTCCCGCTGCGTGACATCGCTGAGCCGAGCAGGTCTTAATGGACGGTGAGGCGCGTGGTGGTGCCGCGCCGGCGTGAGACGTCGCCACGCTTCGTGACCAAAGCGCACCATCGAGCGCTCTTCGCTTCGCTCGTGTTCCCCGCAACGCACCATTCCACGCCATTTCTTCGTGTTCGCCAACCTCCGGCACGGTTGTCGTGTTAGGCCCGGGAGCGTCGCCCATTCATTCCCCACGTGCGTGGCTCGTCGTTCCCCCCGTGACTGAATTCGGGCCGCGATGCGGCTCCTCACTCATGCGTCGAGTACGAGCGCGATCTCGTCTCCGTCGCCGATGGGCATCGGTATGGGCATTTCTCTACGCACTGCATCACGTCCCGGACTCCCACGCAGCGCCGACACACGCGTCCTGACGGACGTCGCGCGCGCGCATCCCCACACGCACACTTCCGGATTTCCCATGGCTTCTACGTTCCATCGTACCATGTCGTCGCTGTTGCTGCTGATCGCTCTGCTCTTCGCGGCGGCGGAGCTGCGGGCCCAGGGTCCCGGCGACGAGATCGAGAACTCCGCGGGGACCCTGTACGTCGTCGCGTTCCCTGACACGACGAAGAACTCGTTCGACGCCCGATATCCGAACCAGGCATATGTCGACAAGGCGATCCTGTTCATCTACTCGGCCGTCGACACCAAGGTGACGGTCAAGGGTTCCGGCTACAACTCGAGCTTCACGACCACCGGCGGCAGCTTCAGGACTGTCGAGCTGATGGGAGGCTCCGGCATCAGCGCCGCGAGACCGATCGTCATCGATCACTGCACTCCGGTCAACCACACGTTTCGCATCGAGTCCGATTCACCGATCATCGTCGACCAATACCTCGTGACGAAGTTCGGCACCGAGGCATGGACGCCGCTTCCGGTCGAGGCGTGGGGACATGAGTACTTCGCCGCGGCGATGCCGGGCGAGATCGGACAGGATATCTCGCCGGGCGGCGAGTTCGATTACAACCACAAGAACAAGATGTTCCCGGCCGAGATCCTCGTGATCGCGGCTTACGACGACACGCGGATCACGATCGTTCCGAACGGACAGGTCCACACCGAGTGTCGCGTCGACAGCATCGTCCTGCGAGCCGGTGAGGCCTTCCAGATCCAGAGCTTCGTCGACACGCTGACCGCGAACGCCGGAGATGCCCAGCCGGACTTTGGCGGCTCGCGCATCATTTCGACGAAGCCCGTCGGCGTCATCAGCGGCAACACGCGCGCGATGCTCATCGACGAGGGCATCGGCCTTGGCGGGAACATCTTCCGGAACATGCAGATCGAGGCGCTGGCGCCTGTCGAGCAGTGGGGAACCGAGTTCGTCTACATGCCAACCTGGGACGCGCGTCGGCCGACCGGCGCGCCGGGAGAAGACCCGTCGGAGAAGCGCAAGGGCGAGTTCGTCCGAGTCTATGCGAAGGAGGCGGGTACGAATGGGTTCTTCATGCAGAACGGCGTGCCGATCCCGTACGATGCCGAGCTCGGTACCGGCGACGTGCAGCAGGTGCGTCACACACCCAACCTCGCGCGCGCGCATCGCGTCGACAAGCCCGCGCAGGCGATGATGAACTCGGCGGCCGTCGTCAAGTACGCCGGCACGACGCAGGGCTTCGGCGGCTACATCGGCGCGGCATACGACGGCTGGGGCGGATACATGGTCGAGCTCACGCCGCGCGAGCAGTGGGCGAGCTTCGCGCCGTACTACGCGTCGAGCCATCCGGGCGGCATGGAGCACTTCATCAACGTGGTCGTCGACACGAGCCACATGAATGACGTGTACCTCAAGAACGGGTCGAGGTTCGTCTTCCAGCGTCGCATCGAGGGCACCGACCTGATCTGGGGCTCGATGTCGGTGCAGCAGGGCATCGATCATTACCTCGAGGGACGTAACGGCGCACGGTTCGCGGGCTACGTGTATGGTGGTCTGACCAAGGGCGGTCACGAGGAGTATCGTCCGGGAGTGGTGCGCGACCGCCGCGACGATGACCCATCGGCCGTCGCCAATCGCGGCGGCCAGACCGGCGACGACGCCCAACCGCTGCACCCGTCGGAATACGAGGAGTACCTCGCGATCGCCTACGGCTACCCGCTGGCCCCGTTGCGTCTCACCGTTCGCAACGGTGACTCCTTGCGCATCACGACCGTCAGCGACTGCAGTGGCACGTGCGTGACGATCGAGGCGCTCAACCCGGATCCGGACGGACTGCGCTCGGTCCGCCTCGACAACGCCGTCAACGCGAAGATCGTGAGTCAGGATCCGTTCCCGATCACGAGCGCGGTCAGGGCGACGGTCTGCATCACTCCGATCAATCCGCTACAGGACGCCTCGGCCACGGTCGTGATCAAGGACATGACGGGCAAGGTGACGCGCGTCCCGTTCACCTACTACGCCGAGCGTGTCGACCTCGACAAGACGGTGCTGAACTTCGGCCTGATGACCGCGGGCACCCGGGCAACGCTGTCGTTCCGCATTACCAACCCGCTTGGCCGCGCGGTCGTCATCGAGAAGGCGGAGCTGATCCATCGGAACCCCGCGTTCACGGTGAAGTCGCCGACGAGCTTCCCGATCACGCTCGCACCGGGCGACACGCTCCGTGTCGTGATCGAGGCCAACCCGGCGTCGCCGGACCAGAGCTACGGCGACACCGTGTTCGTGAAGCTCAGCTGCACCGACGTCAAGATTCCGGTGTGGGTCGAGACGACCGACCCCTGTGTGCAGATCGGCGACCTCGACTTCGGTACGATGCAGGTCGGACAGTCGGCCGCGCGACCGCTTCGAATCAGCAACGACGGCGGAGGGATCGTGACGTTCAACAACCCGTCCGGCGGCGACGTTCTCGAGTGGATTCAGTCGATGTTCACGGTGAGCGCGCCGGACCTCGTGCGGCTCGCGGCCGCGCGACTGGCGCGCGGCGAGTATATCGACGTCACCGTGACGTTCAGCGCGACCGAGCCCGGCGTGTTCCGCGACACGGCGCGGTTGTGGGCGTCCGTCCGCAAGTGCCGCGACATCTCCTACTGGGTCGCGCGCGTCGGCGACCCCGTCGCCGCGCCGCGTGAGCTCTCGGTGTCAACGGCCCTCGAAGCGATCCATCCGAATCCGACCGATGGCGCGACGACGCTGCGATACTCGCTCGCACGCGCCGGCCGGGCGACCATCGTGCTGTACGACGAGCGTGGCGCTCGCGTCGCGACGCTGCTCGACGCAGAGCGCGGCATCGGCACGCACACCGTCGTCGTCGACGCGGCCGCGCTCGCGCCCGGCGTCTATCACGTGCGGCTCGACGTGGACGGCGCGGGATACAGCCGTGCCTTCGTGCGCAAGTGAGCGTGTCTCAGCGATCGATACTCACATCCCCGATTGGTCCCATGCCCAACGTTCTTCGACGTACTCTCGCGGTGATGATCTCGGCGGTCGCGATGCTCGCGGCCGCCTCCGCGCTCGCGCAGCCGACCGGCAGTGAGCGCATCTCCTTCTCCGGCGGGTATCGATTCGTCGTCGCGTTCCCGGACACGACGATGAATACGTTCGACGCGCGCTATCCCAACAGCGCGTACGTCGACAAGGCGATGCTGCTGATCTACTCGGCGGTCGACGCAACCGTGATGATCCGTGGTCGCGGGTATCGCGACACGATCCATACCGAGGCCGGGAGGTTCTCGGTCGTCACGGTCATGGGCGACTCCATCGCGGCCCCGGCGCCCATCGTCACCGAGCACTGCAGGCCGGTCGACAACACGTTCAGCATCGAAGCCGACGCGCCGATCATCCTGTACCAGTACCTCGTGACGAAGTTCGGCACCGAAGCCTGGACGCCGATCGCGGTCGAGGCCTGGGGCACCGAGCACTACGCCGCCGCGAAGGGGGGCGAGATCGGCTCGGACGTCTCCCCGGGTGGTGAGTTCGACTACAACCGCAAGAACAAGATGTTCCCGGCCGAGATCCTCGTGATCGCTGCCTACGACGACACCCGCATCACGATCGTCCCCAACGGACAGGTCCACAACTTCTGCCGTGCCGAGAACGTGACGCTCAAGGCGGGCGAGGCCTACCAGATCCAGAGCTACGTCGACACGCTGACGGCGAACGTCGGCGGCAACCAGCCGGACTTCGGCGGCTCGCGCATCTTCTCGACGAAGCCCGTCGGCGTCATCAGCGGCAACACCCGCGCGCAGACGATCGACGAGAACGTCGGCCTGGGCAAGAACATCTTCAAGAACATGCTGATCGAGTGGGTAACGCCGGTCGAGCAGCACGGAACCGAGTTCGTGTACATGCCGACATGGGACGGACGGCAGCCGACCGGCGCGCCGAGCGAGGATCCGTCGGAGAAGCGCAAGGCCGAGTTCGTGCGCGTCTACGCGACGACCGACCTCGACCGCAGTCCGACGCAGGGCTATTTCGTGCAGGGCGGCGTGCCGATCCAGTATGACGCGCCGATCGACGTCGCCGACTTCGCGCAGATCCGCCACACGCCGAACCTCGCCCGTGTCCACTACACGGACAAGCCGGCGCAGGCGATGATGCACGCCGCCGCGGTCGTCAAGTATGCAGGCACGACGCAGGGCTTCGGCGGCTACATCGGCGCCGCGTACGACGGCTGGGGCGGATACATGGTCGAGCTGACCCCGCGCGAGCAGTGGGTGAGCTTCGCACCGTACTACGCATCGAGCCATCCGGGTGGCATGGAGCACTTCATCAACGTGGTCGTCGACACGAGCCACATGAATGACGTGTACCTGAAGAACGGATCGAACTTCATCTTCCAGCGCCGCATGGAGGGCACCGACCTGATCTGGGGATCGATGGCGGTCACGCCCGGCGTCGATCACTGGCTCGAAGGTCGCAACGGAGCGCGCTTCGGAGGCTTCGTCTACGGCGGTCTGGCCAGGGGCGGCCACGAGGAGTACCGCCCGGGTCTCGTGCGCGATCGCGACGACGATCACGAGGGCGCTCGGCCAGGGTCCGATGACCGGTCGGCCGACGGCACGGGCTCCATGCCGTTGCACCCGTCGGAGTACGAGGAGAAACTGGCGATCGCCTACGGCTATCCGCTGGCGCCGAACCGTGTGGTGGTCGCTCCGGGCGACTCGCTTGCGATCCGGGCGACATCCGATTGCTTCGGCACCGCCGTCAACGTCGAGTCGGTCAACGACGATCCCGTCGGACTGCGACTGGCGGCGCTCGAAAACGGCGTCAACGCGAAGATCGTCAGCCAGAATCCGGTCCCGCTGACCGGCGCCGTCAAGGCCATCATGTTCGTCGGACCGATCGATCGGACGCTCGACGCGAGCGCAACCCTCGTCATCACCGACAAGACCGGGAAGGCGACGCGCCTGCCGTTCACGTACGCCTCGCATCGCCTCGCGACGAGCGAGTCGCCGATCGACTTCGGCGTGCTCGTGCAGGGCGACGAGGACACGCTCGCGATCGTTCTCCGCAATCGAACCACGCATGAGATCCCGATCGCCGACATCGCACTGCGTAGATCCATTCCCGCGTTCAGAATCCTCTGGCTAGGCGCCTTTCCACTGACGGTGGGGGCACAGGACTCGGTGGTCGTCCGCGTTGTGGCACTGGCGAACAGTCCGAAGGCGAGCTACAACGACACCCTCGTCGTGTCGTTCGGCTGTTCGGACTACAAGATCCCCGTGCGCGCGGCGACGAACGAGCCATGCCTGCAGATCCATCACATCGATTTCGGGGCGATGCCGGTGGGCGCGTCGAACTCGCGAACGCTGCGAATCGTGAATGCCGGTGGTGGGATCGCAACGTTCGAGAATCCCAGCGGAGGCGACGTTCTCGAATTCAGTCGACCGGAGTACTCGATCAGCGCGGCCGATCTGGCGATGCTCGCTGACACGGGCCTGGCGGCCGGCCGGTCCGTCGACGTCACGGTGACCTTTACCGCGAGCGCGGTCGGCGAATTCCGCGATACGGCGCGGCTGTGGTCGTCGCGGAACTACTGCGACACGACGTCGGTCTGGATCGCCCGCGTCACCGAGCCGGTGTCGGCGCCGATCGAGCTCGCCTCGACCACGCATCTCGAAGCGATCAGTCCGAACCCGACCGACGGCGCGACGACGATCCGCTTCACGCTCGCGCGTCGCGGCCACGCGACGATCGAGCTCTACGACGAGCGCGGCGCCCGCGTCGCGACGGTGCTCGACGCCGATCGCGGCATCGGCACACACACGGTCAGCCTCGACGCGGCCACGCTCGCACCCGGCGTCTATCACGTGCGGCTCGACGTGGACGGCGCGGTATACAGCCGTGCGTTCGTGCGCAAGTGAACGTGTCTCAGCGATCGATACTCAGATCCCCGATGGCTCCGATGGTCAATCCTCTCCACCGTATTCCCGCTTTGACGCTCATGGCGGTCGCGATGCTCGCGGCCGTCTCCGCGAGCGCGCAGGCGACCGGCAGTGACCAGATCACCCTCTCCGGCGGGTATCGCTTCGTCGTCGCGTTCCCGGACACGACGAAGAACACGTTCGACTCGCGCTATCCGAACATCGCATACGTCGACAAGGCGATGCTGATGATCTACTCGGCCGTCGACGCAACCGTGATGATTCGTAGCCGCGGGTATCGCGACACGGTCCATACCGAGGCCGGGAAGTTCTCGGTCGTCACGGTCATGGGCGACTCCACCGCGGCTCCGGCGCCGATCGTCACCGAGCACTGCAAGCCGGTCGACAACACGTTCAGCATCGACGCCGACGCGCCGATCATCGTCTACCAGTACCTCGTGACGAAGTTCGGCACCGAGGCATGGACGCCGATCCCGGTCGAGGCCTGGGGCAACGAGTACTACGCCGCCGCGAAGGAAGGCGAGATCGGCCAGGACATCTCGCCGGGAGGCGAGTTCGATTATAACAAGAGGAACAAGATGTTCTCGGCCGAGATCCTCGTGATCGCTGCCTACGACGACACCCGCATCACGATCGTCCCGAACGGACAGGTCCTGAACTTCTGCCGTGCCGAGAACGTGACGCTCAAGGCGGGCGAGGCCTACCAGATCCAGAGCTACGTCGACACGCTGACGGCGAAC
>Ga0247823_10003084_pt1 | contig 13606 bp, 9 predicted proteins | sample 13C_PalmiticAcid_2_FD_192426 | JGI IMG/M metagenome (GOLD analysis project Ga0247823, IMG submission 192426) | Soil microbial communities from agricultural site in Penn Yan, New York, United States - 13C_PalmiticAcid_Day30 | ecosystem: Environmental > Terrestrial > Soil > Agricultural land...
CGATCGGTAAACCGGGATTGGAGCAGATAAAGCCATTCGAGGCGTCGCCGGCGAATCTGACCATTTGCGGGGTGCAACCGCCGTCGCCTTGCATGAATTGCGCCTTGATGCCGAGGGCGCGCATTTGCTTCAGCATGGGCCCTCCCGTGGCGTCCAGCCCGCCATGGAATATCACTTCCGGTTTCTTGGCCTTGATTCTTTTCAGCATCGCTTTGAAATCTGTTGCGGTGTCGCTAGTGAACTCACGCGCAACCACCGTGACGCCACCCGCCTTCACGGCCTTTTCAACTTCGTCCGCTAGACCTTGTCCGTACGACGTGCGGTCGTCAATGATCGCGATTCGTTTGGCCCTGAGGTCGTTGATGATGAAGTTGCCGAGCACGCTACCTTGCTGGATATCATTCGCAATGAGGCGAAGCGCCGTCTTGAAACCTTGCTGAGTGTAAGTCGGGTTGGTTGACGATCCGGAAATTTGAGGAATGCCGGCAGCGGAGTAAACCTTGGAGGCGGGAATTGTAGTGCCTGAATTTAAATGTCCGACAACGCCAGCCACTTTGGCGTCGATGAGTTTCTGCGCGATCCCCACTGCAAGGCTCGGATCGCCTTTGTCATCCTCGGAGACCAATTCAAACTTTACTTTCTTGCCGCCAAGTTGGATGCCTTTGATATTGGCGTCTTCGATGGCGAGCCAAACGCCTTTTTCGCTATCCCGTCCCACGTGAGCGACCGGGCCGGTCAACGGCGCAGCATGACCTATTCTCACCACTTCGACGGGAGGCGCTGGCGCAGGCGCGGCGGGTTCGGCTTCCGGCGGCGCGGGTGGATCGATTCTTCGGCAGGCGCTTAATGCGAATGCGGCGGCAAGAGCGACGCTTAGGATTGGGTACGAAAGAACTTCCCGATTTGGACAAGTCTGGCGGGATGCGATGCGAGGTGCCCGGAGCGCGGTTTGGCTATTCCAAATAAGCGAGGGGCAACGAAGCAGCGCACCCGCCAGACGCAGAACAAATCGGGAAGTTCTTTCGTACCCAATCCTTAGTATTGCGTTAAATCTCATGGTTCCCCCGGTGGAATCGATCGGATGCGCAAAGCGTTTTTACCTAAGTCGCTTGATATTAGCTTTGTATTCGGCATGTGCCAATCTTGCCGAGGGAAAATAACGGTGGTTGTAGGATGGGTGGAGCGGAGCGTAACCCATCAATTTCTCTGACAGGCAGATCGATGGGTTACGCTCCGCTCCACCCATCCTACGGTTTCTGCGTATGGATAGTAGAACGGCGCCGATTTGGCGCCGTTCTAAAGAGCGATTACTTGCCTGCTGGAGCGGCCGCTGGCGTTGCTGCCGGAGTCGCCGCTGCTGCTGGCGCTTCTCCGCCGCTGCTATGCGTGGAGAGCACTTCGAGTTTTCCACCTTTTACTTCATAAAGCGTGATGTAACCGGCTTTGATGTCGCCTTTTTCATCAAACTCTACTTTGGCCGTTACGCCGTCATGGCTGATCTTGGCTAGTTCAGGCAAGTATTTCGCCGGATCGGTCGAATTGGCTTTTTGCATGGCGCTGATCAACACCATGGTGGCGTCATAGGTGTAGGGCGAATAAATTTGGATTTGACCAAATCTCTTTTCGAACCGCTCCTTGAAGTCCTTGGCGTTGGGCATCTTGTCTACTGGCAGGCCGGCTTGCGAACATTTGAATCCGTTCGCTGCTTCCCCTGCGATCTTGATGAACTCCGGCGTACAGCCGCCGTCGCCTTGCAAGAGCTGCGCTTTCAGGCCAAGTTCACGCATTTGCTTCAGCATCGGGGCGCCGGTGGCGTCCATGCCGCCATGGAAAATAACATCGGGTTTCTTGCCCTTGATGTTAGTCAGAATGGCTTTGAAGTCGGTTGCTTTGTCGGTGGTGAATTCACGTGCGACGATCTTGGCGCCGGCTGCCTTGGCGGCCTTTTCAACTTCGTCCGCCAAACCTTGCCCGTATGCGGTGCGGTCATCAATGATCGCAACGTTCTTCGCTTTGAGGTCCTTGGCGATGAAGTTACCCAATACGCCGCCTTGCTGAATATCGTTCGCCATCACGCGGAAGGCGGTCTTGAAGCCTTGCTGCGTGTATTTCGGGTTGGTGGCCGAGCCGGAGATTTGCGGAATGTTGGCGTCGGAATAAAGCTTGGAGGCGGGGATCGTGGTGCCGGAGTTCAAGTGGCCAATCACGCCGGCTACTTTGGCGTCGACCAGTTTTTGCGCCACAACGGTGCCGACTTTAGGATCTGCCTGGTCATCTTCTGGCACTAATTCGAATTTAACTTTCTTGCCGCCGATTTCAATGCCTTTGGCGTTAGCGTCGTCGATCGCGAGGACGGCGCCATTTTCATTGTCCTTGCCCAGGTGAGCGATAGAGCCGGTCAGCGGCGCGACGTGGCCAATTTTTACAACCTCGACTGCCGGAGCGGGAGCGGGGGCAGGAGTGGCGGATTCGGCAGGTTTTGGCGGCGCGGGTGGTTCACTTTTTCCACAAGCGGTAATCACTAATGCGCTAAGCAAACTTGCATACAATGCACTGTGTTTCATGGTGTCTCCAGAAAGGACTTGCTTGACGGGGGGAATGACGAACGCGGCAGATTATGCGGAGCACGATTTCGACTGTCAAATCACCTGTGGAAAAAAAGCCCTGAAAATATTTTCAGGGCTTTTTTGTCGAATCGATTTTTAACCTAGAGGGATAAAATCCACTTCACCAACGTTTGAATGTCCGCATCTTTAACGGTGGAGTTGGGCGGCATCGGCACTTGGCCCCATACCCCCCCGCCGCCTTTCTTGACCTTTTCAATCAGTTTGGCTTCAGCGGTCTTGTCGCCTTTGTATTTGGCGGCAACATCTTTGAAAGCGGGGCCGACCACTTTTTTATCGACGCCGTGGCAGGACATACAAGCATTTTTCTGAGCCAGTTCCTGCGACGCATTGGCTGCGCCTGCAAACAGCAAGCCGGCGCAAGCTAACGCGGCCACTAATGTTTTTTTCATCGTTTTCTCCTGGATTTGTTTAAGGGACCTCTGATTAAGTGTCGCGAGCGGGCTGCGGCTCATCTTCGGATCGCGCAGTAACTTAATCAGAGGTTCCTTAAGACGTTTAAACTGTTGGTAGTCTAGTCGGCGCGCATTCATAAATCCAATGTGCGGCTAAAATTCGCAATGACGCGACCGCGCTACCGTTTTTATACATTCTTCTTAAATTTCTTTTGCTTCGAGGACGAGCTGTAATTCCGAAATCGCGCTAATCGGCGGCAAACAATTAACGCCTTGGCATACCCACGCGTTGACATGACCTTTTGCGGGCTTCGCCAAATTGATGGGTAAATTGTTGGCGTCGTCAGTCAGAAAAAAGACCAGGCTCGTGGGACAGTATTGCTTGCGCATGAAATTCCGCCAGTCAGTCAGTTCGCTAGCCGGCCCACGAATCACAATCAGTCGCGTCGGCTGCAAGGCTTCCTCCAGCGCCATCAATAGCGTTGAATTACCAAAAGGTTGACCAGTCAAATCTCGATAGAACAGTCGAAGCGTGCGCTCCGCGGCTTCCGAATAACGCATGTCGTCCGTCAAGTGGGAAAGCCGTATAAGCGCTAATGCGGCGACGCCGTTTCCCGAAGGTGTGGCGTTATCCTGACCGCTCTTCGTCCGGTGGATCAGACTTTCGTGATCGTGGCTGACGAAAAAGAAGCCGCCGTTGTCCTTGTCTTCGAATTGATCGAGCAACGCATCGGCGAGTTGTAGCGCGAAGTCGAAGTTATCGTTTCGATAATCCGCTTGCAGCAGGTCGATCAACGCGGCTAGCAAAAACGCATGATCGTCCAGATACGCATTCAGATGGGCTCGGCCATCCTTGTAGGTCGCCAGCAGACGACCGTTTTTCCACATCGTTTGACGAATGAAGTCCATCGCGCGATGCGCCGAAGCGATCCACTCGGGCCGGTCGAACGCGAAACCCGCTCTCGCCATGCCTTGGATCATCAGGCCATTCCAACTGGTGAGAATTTTTTCGTCGCGACCAGGACGTATGCGCTTTTCGCGATGAGCAAAGAGCTTCGCGCGGGCGGACGTCAGTAATGCATAGGCCTCATCGATCGGTTTTGCGATTGCCTCCGCGACGACATCGATATCGCGCACAACGCGCAAGTGCCAATGAGAGCCTTCAAAATTGGGCGGCCCATCGAGGCCGTAGGTGAGAGATGCAACGTGATACTCCGCGGGCGTCAGCAAGCTCTGCGCTTCGGCGGGAGTCCAGACGTAGAATTTGCCTTCTTCGCCTTCCGAGTCGGCGTCGAGCGTCGAGTAATAACCGCCTTCCGGCGATTGCATCTCCCGTATCACCCATGCTGCTGTTTCATCTGCGATACGCTCGAATAAGGGATTGCCGGTTATCACCCAGGCATCCGCGACAAGCCGCAGCAGCGGTCCATTGTCGTAGAGCATCTTTTCAAAATGCGGAATCATCCATTGGTTATCCACGCTATATCGACAGAATCCGCCGCCGAGTTGATCGTAGATTCCGCCCAACGCCATTTTTTCCAGTGTGAATGTGGTGATATGACGAGCGTCGTTCTCGCCAGTGGCGGCGTAGCGGCGGAGAGAAAACTCCAACTCAGCCGCATGGGGGAATTTAGGCGCGCCGCCTAGCCCGCCCTGTTGCGCGTCAAAGCTCGCTCTTATTCCGGCCATCGCTTCATTCAGCGGACTTTCCTGAAGCGTTGGATCAGTTTCCGGCTTTGTGGGTCCGGTTTGCCGAAGCGCTTCTACTAATCGCGTATTCTGCTCTTCGATTTCCTGTCGCTTCTCCGCGTAGAACTCCGCGACACGCTCCAGCAGCGCCCCAAAACCAGGAAGGTTGTAACGCGGCGTCTTGGGAAAATAGGTTCCGCCGAAGAACGGCTTACCATCGGGCGTGAGGAACATCGTCAATGGCCAACCGCCAGTTCGCTGAGTCAGCATTTGATGCGCGGTTTGATAAATCTGATCGAGGTCGGGGCGTTCTTCGCGATCCACTTTTATGTTCACGAAATGCTGGTTCATGATCGCTGCGACGCCTTCATCCTCGAAGGATTCGTGCGCCATTACGTGGCACCAGTGGCAAGCGGAATAGCCGACGGAAAGCAGGATTGGTTTGTTTTGCTGGTGGGCGAGGTCAAGGGCCTCTTCACTCCAAGGATGCCAATCGACGGGATTGTCTGCGTGCTGCTGAAGGTAGGGGCTGGTTTCGTGAGCGAGACGATTGGGCATTTCCGGCTTTCGTTACGGGGCGTTCGTTGTAATGGGGATCTACACAAGTTTGCATGGTCACGAATACTCCCTCTCCCCTCTCAAGGGGAGAGCGAAGCGAGGGGGGCGGAGCCGGCTTAACGACGGAATTGTGTAGATACCAATGGTTCGGTTCGTAGAGGGGCAAACCTGATTAGAACCATAGATCAAATCATTCATGTTACGTTCTAAATCTTGCGGAGTAGGTTTGGAGCGAAGTCTATTAAATTACAACATCGGATGTGCCCCCATCGGCGCCATGTTCGGGGCGGCGACCAATCCAGGGCGACTCTCGCATCCAACGGCTCAAGTCAGCGGGAGGAATCGGTTTGCTCAGTAAATAGCCTTGCGCGATATCGCAATGCATCTCTCTTAACATATCGAGAATCGCCTGCGTTTCCACGCCCTCGGCCACAACCTTTAGCCCCATGTTATGAGCCAACTCAATGGTCGACCGAACAATGATCGCGTCTTCCCGGTCGTCTACCATTCCCATTACAAACGATTTATCGATCTTTAGTTCATCCATGCGAAGGCGCTTAAGGTAAGACAGCGAGGAATAACCCGTACCGTAATCATCGATCGACAGTTTGCATCCCAGAGCATGCAAACGATTCAGGTTCTCAAGTGCGTGATTAGGGTCGTCCAAAATCGCGCTTTCAGTAATTTCCAGGCAAATGCGTTGCGCCTGGCAACCATGCCGCGAGAGCGCTTCCAAAACCCATGTCGGCAATTCAGAGCTCATCAAGTCGCGGGCTGAAATATTGACAGAAATATCGATTGTCAGACCTTCAGCACCCCATGCGGCGCATTGCGCAATCGCCTGTTCCAAGACCCATTTCGTAATTGCTTTTATATAGCCCGTTTGTTCGGCGAATGGAATGAACTCAATAGGTGGGACGAAGCCCCGTTGAGGGTGTCGCCAGCGCACCAGGGCCTCGACGCTCTTATGATCGGGATTGTTAAGATCAATTTTAGGTTGGTAGTAAAGCAATAGCTCGTTTTCTTCCACCGCTTTTTTCAACTCGCTCATCAACGACAATCGCTCAGCGGTATGTTGATCGAATCGCGCGTCGTAAATGGCGAATCCGCTGTTGTTGCGCTTCGCCATGTACATCGCGACGTCGGCTCTGCGCAACAGGCTTTGCATGTCCTCTCCGTGCATGGGATAGGTCACGACCCCAATACTGGCTCTGGTGTCGACGACCTGTCCTTCCAACGTCATCGGCGTGTCCAGCGCTTTTATAACCTTGTGCGCAACGACCTGGGCTCCTTCTATATCGTCCGTGGGAAGCAGAATCGCGAACTCGTCGCCGCCTAAACGCGCGACCGTATCCGATTGCCGACGCACCACCTCCTGCAGCCGTTTAGCCACTTCGCACAATAGAAGGTCGCCGACGTGATGGCCGAGCGTGTCATTGACGTATTTGAAGTGATCCAAATCCATGACTAACACGCTAACCGGCGCACGAGCGCGGCGCGAAGTGGAGACGGCTTGTTGCAGTCGATCAGTGAACAACGCTCGATTAGGTAGTCCGGTCAGCGTATCGCGATATGCAAGATCCATAATCTTGGATTCACGCGCTTCGATGCCTTCACGCATATGGTCGAAGGCCAAGGAAAGATCGCCTATCTCGTCTTCTCGACTGATTTTAGGGTGATCGGAGTAATCCCCAGCCGCGATGCGCCGAGCGACTTTGGCGAGCTGCTGCACTGGGCGCGCAATGCCGCGTGCGATGAACACGCTCCCGATAATCGAGATCCCGATTCCCATTAGCGAGAATATAAGCAACTGCTTTTGCAACCGCTTGAAGGGTTCCAGCGCTTCATTCAGCGACCGCTGCAGAACCGCGACAACCCGCTCGTTGTCGTTAGCCGGTTGAACAGAAACCAAGGTGACAAAGTTGTCTTCGCCGGCCGGCATGGTCGATATACCGCCTTGACGCAATCTTTCTTCTGATAAAAATGCGTCAAATCCCTGCTGTAACTCGCTTGGTAATGAGGTTGCTTGCAAAGCCCATGGGCTGGCTCCCTGTCGGCTAAGAAATGATACGTTCAAGTTCGTAAGCTGCCGTAGATCGTTCGCATCCTGATCGCTGATTACAAAACCCATTGCGACCCAGGCGATAGGCACTGGCGCTAGCACGGGGACAACGACGATTTGATACAAGTGGCCATCCAGGATGACAAACGACGAAGCGTTGCCGCTGGAAGCCGCCAGCGCTATGAGCTTTGGTAAAGGGAATTTTTTGCCCTCGTACGCTTTGTCCTTCGTGTCCGCAATAACGATTTGGTCCAAACCGACCAGCATCATCTTTTGGGCGTTGATTCGAGCGCCATGATTGGTGAGCGCGGAGAGGATGGTCTCCCGGTCATTGCTAGCCAAGGCTTCCCGGAAGGCGAAATCGGAGGAGAGAATGCGCGCGCCTTGCGTGAGCTGTAAGTTTTTTTGGGCTAGCAGTCGATTAAAAACACGCTCGCCGGTTTGCAGTTCATCGCCGATGGTCTTATTCGCCGTCGAAACGCCCGCCGTGTTAATGAGCAAAAATCCGCCGAATTGGACTACCAGCATCAGAATGACAAAGAAAATAATGATGCGGCTCTGGAGGCTACTTATTTTCACGGGTTCACATCCATTGAGGACTTACGCAAAAACGCCCCAGCGGCGTTGCTTCTCCTTGTCGTACAAGGTTCGTACTGTCTGCGTCGGCGCGCCTTGTTGGGATGCTTTTGCGTGAGTCCTATCATTGTGGTTTCAGGTTTAGGCTGACGCTGAATTCTGCATCGGCCGTGACATCGATACGGCGTGTGACGTCAACGTTCGGGTCAGGCAACCGATGGCTCCAAGCGTGAAGTTCATATGCTCCCGCGGGAAGATTCTCTAAACGGGCTTTGCCCTCCGCATCTGTTTTGGCGAACCAGGGGGTGTCCACCACCAGCAAATACGCCACCATGCCGTCATGAATATTGCATCCCATTACGACAAGGCCGGGTTTGTCGAATATCACCGGCTGCGCCGGTACGCCAGAGTAGAGCTTCAACTGAAACACTTTTGTCGGCGAGAAGGAATACACATGATGACGGATATTGTCCTTGTTTGGGAACATGACTGCCGCGCCAACCTGGACAACCGAGACAAGTGGGACGAATTCTTTCTTGATTTGGTCGATCACCGCATTCGCGGGGAGCGGATTGGTGCTCTTTGCATTGACAGGGACTACATAGACGACAGCATTGGCGATCATCGCCGACGATTGATCGCTCGTCTTCACCGTTATGTTGGCCGCAGGGGTTAGCGCTGGGCAGCATAACGACGTCAGAAGAAGCCATTGCATCAATCGAAATTTCAAGGGCGCTCCCTGATTACAAAAGTCACTAGGAATGTCATTTCGTAACGACATCGCGTTTCATCGGAGCCAGAATTCGTAGCAACTCATTCTTTTCCCGTTCTCCGATATTGTGCGAATCCAACTCCGCTCGCAATGCTTCAACCATTGCGTAGAACTCGCGTTCGGTAATATTGAGCCCCGCGTGCACTGTCTTCATGTCCTCGCCTGAATATTTGCATCCGCCGCCAGTGAGCGAACAAATTTGCTCAACCAGTAATTTGTCCAGCTTTACCAAATCCACTTTATGAAACGATTGATTGACTTCCGGGTCATCAACAACTCGCTTGATAGTCTGCTCTACGATTTTGGTAACGACGATCTCTCCGCCCAATCGTTGGTAAAGGCTGAGTTCGGACGCCAGGATTGAGGCGCATAGGAATACTGATAAAAGGGGTGTAACTAATCGCAATGCCCGAATCATCATTCACCTCGCCGGTAAGAACCATTTGGATTATGAATTTCGCGCTAACAGTGGATTATTGCAATCGCGTAGTCACTTACGATAATGTCTTGACGACCTACGCACAACTAGGAAACAACTGCGATGATCACTTATAAAGATCTACAGCGCGCCGCGCTGCCGACGTTGTTGATGCTGTGTTTTGCCGGGCCTGCTTGCGCTAAAGGACGATTGCTCGCCACTGGCGGCGTGACAGAAATCGAGGGCTCGGCTGGAGGAGGAATCTTACCCTGGGCGCTGATTGCCGGCTACGGGACGCGTGATGAAGTGGGCGCTACGGCGTTTTTCACTCACTTGGAAATCGATGATTTTCGCTTGCGGAGTGTCGGTGTGGCGGTGGGTTTGTTTGATCGAGTGGAGCTGTCTTATGCAAGGCAAAAATTCGATTTAGGGACGACGATTCCAGACAAATCGATCGAGCAGGATATTGTCGGCGTCAAGGTAAAGCTCATCGGCGACGCGATCTTTGATCAGAATCGGATGCTGCCGCAGATAGCGTTAGGCGCGCAATATAAAAGGAACCGAGATTTTGATGTTGCGCCGGCTCTGCTCGGCGCAAAGAAAGATTCCGGAACCGATGTGTATATTTCCGCGACCAAGCTATACCTTGCAGGGTTGTTTGGACGCAACTTGTTATTGAATGGAACAGTGCGCGCGACCAAGGCGAATCAGCTGGGTTTGCTTGGTTTTGGGGGCGATCTGAATGACAGCTATCGCGTTTACTTTGAAAGCTCCGCGGCGGTCTTCCTTACCGATAGTTTGGCGATCGGGGTCGAATACCGAACCAAACCGAACAACCTCAGCGCATTTCGAGAAGATAATTTCAAAGACGTATTTGTCGCCTACGTGCCGAATAAGCACGTCGCCTTTACAGCGGCTTACGCCGGACTCGGTCAGATCGCGGACAAACAGAGTCAGCGCGGCGTGTACTTGTCTATACAGGGAAGCTATTAAGGAGGGGAGCCATGCTCCCCCGAACCTCTGCTACGTCTCGGAAGGCGCCTTAATCCGTCACAGCGCCCTTACTTGCCGTCGACACCAGCTTCGCATACTTCGCCAACACCCCACGCGTATAACGCGGCGCCGGTTGTTTCCATGCCGCACGCCGCTTCGCCAACTCCTCATCAGATACATTCAACTGAATGAGCAGTTTGTGCGCATCGATCGTGATGGTGTCGCCTTCGTTGATAAGCGCAATTACGCCACCCACATAAGCTTCCGGCGCCACGTGCCCAACGACCATGCCCCAGGTTCCGCCGGAGAAACGACCGTCGGTAATAAATCCAACCGAATCGCCCAAGCCTTTGCCGATGATGGCGGAAGTCGGCGCCAACATTTCGCGCATGCCCGGTCCGCCTTGTGGACCTTCGTAACGAATCACGAGCACATCGCCCGGCTTGATCTTGTCGGCGAGAATGGCGTCCATCGCTTCCGGTTCGGAATTGAACACGCGAGCGGGGCCGGTAATGGCGGGATTCTTAAGACCCGTAATTTTCGCCACACATCCGTCAGGCGCGAGGTTTCCTTTAAGAATCGCCAAATGACCGGAGGAATAAAGCGGGTTATCCCATTTACGGATGACATCCTGATCATCGCGTGGAACGTCGGGAACGCTCGCCAGCTCTTCCGCCATCGTGCGCCCGGTAATCGTCATGCAGTCGCCATGTAACAGACCCTGTTTCAACAGCATCTTCAGCACCTGCGGCACGCCGCCGGCGCGATGTAAATCGACGGCGACGTATTTGCCGGAAGGTTTTAAATCGCACAGCACTGGAATGCGTTTCCGAACGCGTTCGAAGTCGTCAATGGTCCATTCGACTTCCGCCGCGTGCGCAATGGCAAGATAGTGAAGCACAGCGTTGGTGGAGCCGCCGACCGCCATGATCAGGGCTACCGCATTCTCGATGGATTCCCGGGTAATGATCTGACGAGGCAATATTTGCTTCTCGATGGCGTTGACCAGCACTTCGGCCGACTTCGCCGCGCTCTCCGCCTTTTCCGCATCTTCCGCCGCCATGGTGGAGGAGTAGAACAGGCTCATGCCCAACGCCTCGAAGCTGGAGGACATTGTGTTCGCCGTGTACATCCCGCCGCAGGCGCCGGGGCCGGGGCAAGCGTGTCTTTCAACGCCGTCGAAGTCCTCTTTGTTCATCTTTCCCGCAGTGAAGGAGCCCACCGCTTCGAAGGGGCTGACAACCGTCAGATCCTGACCTTTGTAGTGGCCTGGCTTGATCGTGCCGCCGTAAACGAAAATCGATGGAATATTCATGCGCGAAATGGCGATCATCGCGCCTGGCATATTCTTGTCGCAGCCGCCGATGGTCAGCACGCCATCCATACACTGACTGCTCACCGCCGTTTCGATGGAATCGGCGATTACCTCCCGCGACACCAGCGAAAACTTCATGCCCTCCGTGCCCATGCTAATGCCGTCGGTAACCGTGATCACCCCGAACATTTGCGGCATTGCGCCGGCTTGTTTCGCGGCGGCTTCGGCGGCGTTGGCCAGCGGCTGAATGCCCGAGTTGCACGGGTTCATCGTGCTGTGGCCATTTGCTATACCGATAATAGGCTTGGAAAAGTCCGCATCCTTAAAACCGACTGCGCGCAGCATGGCGCGGTTAGGCGATCGGGCGACGCCCTCGGTGATGATGCGGGAGCGGATATTTTTTTGAGACATGAAAACTCCTGGAAACTTTAATGGAGAAATGGTGGTCAACGTTTTAGCCCATCGCCATGCCAACAGGCCCTTTTTCTCTTGAGGTACTCCCTCCCTCTTCAAGGGGAAAGGCCGGTATGGCGTGGGCTTTTTGCGGGTGTCGCCAAAGCTACTGCGCGGCGCAATTTCGACACCCGCTCTCAAGTAGAGTGGCATGAATACAGTAAAACGAACGGAAAGCGTCCGTAAGAGGGTTTCCAAGGACGTTTCCCTTATAATCCCGCGATTCTAACCTAAAGCCCGCCCCTTCCGAATGCCACTCGTTCATCCCGACTTCAATCCCATCGCCATTCAGCTGGGTCCTCTCGCCGTGCGTTGGTACGGTCTCATGTACCTTCTCGGCTTTGCGCTGTTGTGGTTTCTTGGGCGCTATCGCATCAAACATCAGCCTTGGGTTGGATTTACCGCCAAGGAGCTTGAGGACCTTATTTTCCATGGCGTGCTCGGCGTAATAATTGGCGGACGCTTAGGCTATGTGCTCTTTTATAAACTCGGTTACTACCTCGCCAATCCCTTGGAGATTTTCGCTATCTGGCAAGGCGGCATGTCCTTCCATGGCGGATTTCTCGGTGTGCTCGTGGCCATGTGGCTGTTCGCGCGACGCTACAAAAAGGATTGGCTCGCAACCATGGATTTCCTGGCGCCGCTGGTTCCACCCGGACTAGCCGCCGGCCGCATGGGGAACTTTATCAATGGCGAATTGCCCGGACGCGCCACAGATGCGTCATGGGGAATGATATTCCCGCAAGTCGGCGACAACATCGCTCGCCATCCGTCACAGCTCTACCAATTCGCGATGGAAGGTTTGCTGCTGTTTGTGATTGTCTGGATTTATTCGCTCAAGCCCAGACCACGCGGCGCCGTCGCTGGCGCTTTTCTGTTGGGTTACGGCGTTTTCCGCTTCATCGCCGAATACTTCCGCGAGCCGGATAACTTTCTGGGGCTGCTCGCGTTGGGGTTCTCGATGGGGCAGTGGTTGTCGTTGCCGATGATCATTGGCGGAATCGCGTTAATCGTGTGGGCATATCGACAACAATCTGGGACTCGCGATTTCGAACAGATGAAGCCCGCGAGGCGCTAGCGGCATCAAAGACTTTGCGGCTAGAATATGCCGCCATGGGGACGTAGCTCAGCTGGGAGAGCGTCGCGTTCGCAATGCGAAGGTCGGGAGTTCGATCCTCCTCGTCTCCACCAAACTTCCAAAGCCAGAGTTCCTTCTGGCTTTTTTGTATCTCCCGAATCAGTCAAAAGGTTACCGCATGACCGCGCTGGAGCTTCTCGAACAGCTCAATAATATCGATGAGCACGAGCGTATCGAGGCCAAGCGGGCTACCGAAGCGGGCAAATCTTTGCTCGAAACGGTGTGTGCGTTTGCGAACGAACCGGGCCTTGGCGGCGGCTGGATTTTGCTTGGTGTTGTGCGGGAAGAAATGGCGCTCTCTCCCGCATACGAGGTGGAGGGCATATCGAACCCCGACAAGCTCGTATCCGAGGTCGCGACGCAGAGCCGGAACACATTCAACGTTCCGCTTCGGGTGGATGTCTCCACCGAACAAATCAATGGTAAGACGATCATCGTTGTGTTTGTGCCGGAAGCACAGCCTCAGGACAAGCCGGTTTTCTTCAAGGCGCAGGGACTGCCGAAGGGCGCTCTTCGCCGGGTGGGCAGCACCGACCAGCGTTGTACTGATGATGATATGGCCGTGCTTTATCAGGGGCGACAGCAAGATACTTTCGATGCCAGCATTGTCACC
>Ga0247823_10003085_pt1 | contig 13603 bp, 12 predicted proteins | sample 13C_PalmiticAcid_2_FD_192426 | JGI IMG/M metagenome (GOLD analysis project Ga0247823, IMG submission 192426) | Soil microbial communities from agricultural site in Penn Yan, New York, United States - 13C_PalmiticAcid_Day30 | ecosystem: Environmental > Terrestrial > Soil > Agricultural land...
GCGCCGTGCGCGCGAGCTGCTTGAGCTGGTCGGGCTGACCACCAGTGCGTTCAGCCGCTATCCCCACGAGTTCTCCGGCGGACAGCGCCAGCGCATCGGCATCGCGCGGGCATTGGCGCTCAAGCCCAGGCTGTTGATCGCCGACGAACCCGTCTCAGCGCTGGACGTGTCGATCCAGGCGCAGATTCTCACGCTGCTGCGGGAGCTGCGAGAGCAGTTCGGCCTGGCGATGGTCTTTATTACGCACGACCTGCGTGTGGCCTCGCAGATCTGCGACCGGATTGCGGTCATGCAGCGCGGTGTGGTGGTGGAGCAGGGTGCCACCGAAGACATCTTTGACTCGCCGCAGCATCCCTACACCCAGACGCTGATCGCGGCCATGCCGGGGCGTTTGTCTCCCCTGGCCGTCCTCTAGGGCGACCCGCGCGGCGGAACCCGCGGCGTGTGCCGCGGACCGCCGCCGACTACGCCGGAGCGCCAGGCCGAGGAAAGATGGCCGCCAGGATCGGGGCGCTGGCCAGTGCAATGTGACGACGAAGTAGCATGCACGCCATTTCCACGTCCCTTTGCACCACCGCCTCCATCAGCTGTTCATGGCCCACGAACACCTCGCTGCCCGACGACTTGCCCGGATAGGCCAGGTTCCGGTACCGCGCGGAGTGATCCCAAAGGGTGTGCTGGAACTCCTGGAGCATCGGCACCTTGGCGGGGGCCAGCAACGCGAAATGGAACTCGCGGTGCGCCGCTTCCCATTCCGGGGTGTAGGGGCCTGGGTTCGGCTTGTTCTGCGACGCCTTGCGCAAGGCATGGAACGCCTCCACCACCTGCGCCTGCCATGCCGAACCGCCCTCGGCAAAGGCGCTGCGCAACACCAGCGACTCGATCTCCATGCGCGTGGCGATCACCTCTGCCAGGTGCGTGGGCGACACGGGCGCCACCGCAAAACCCTTGCGGTCCTCGACCACCACCAGCATGGAGGCAGACAGGCGGTAGAGCGCTTCCCGCAATGGCGTCATCCCGATGCCATAGCGTTCCTTGAGGGTGTCGAGCTTGAGCCGCTCTCCCGGTCGAAGCACGCCGAAGACGATGTCGTCGCGGATCCGGTCGTGGATCTTCGCCGTCAACGTGGACGTTGACTGATTTGATGCCCCTGCCCGCTCTTCCAGGTTGCGCTCCAGAAAGTCCCCCGCCATGCTCACTCCGTTGGTTTATTTCGAAAGTTTATCGGACGCCGTTGAACGTTTGAAGCTTAGGCGGGATGCTGTCCTCACTTCCTTCAAATGTTGCCTAAGACGAGCTTCCCTCTAAGGGAGTACTTAATTATAAATGCGATGGCTTAGAGTAAATTTCGAAAATATTCATAAATTATCGAAAATAAGGCATAATGCTCACGGCTGCATGACCGCACTTGCGCGGGAGTGGAAGGGTCAGTGTCCCAACCAAACTTGGGGGTGCGGACAAATACTTGGACTGGTTTATGCCGTAAATCCAAGACTCTTTCGGTACTCGATGGGGCTGAGAGAGCCAAGGGAGATTTTGATCCGCTTCTCGTTGTACCAGCGGATGTAGGAGTCAATCACGTCAATGAATTGCTCAACGTTGGTGCTTCTCCAGTCCCGAGGGTAGAACATTTCGGTCTTCAGTCGACCGAAGAACCCTTCGCAGGCCGCGTCGTCAGGTGAACAGGCTTTGCGAGACATCGAGCGGGTGAGGTTCGCATCGCTCATTCTTGCCAGCCAAGCTGGCCAGCGATAGTGGCCACCACGATCGGAGTGAACCACAGGCCGGTCGTTGCTTTCCGCCACCGTCGCAATGGCGGCATCCAGCATCGTGTTGACGAGTTCGGCGTCTGGGCTGGTCCCAATGGTCCAGCTCACCACCATCCCATCGAAGCAATCGATCATGGGTGACAGGTACATCTTGCCAGCCGGGATCTGGAACTCAGTGATGTCAGTGAGCCACTTCTCATTGGGTGCCACGGCCTGGAAGTCTCGGTTGATGATGTTCTCAGGCGCCGGACTGATCTCGCCTAAGTGCGACGCGTAACCGAGGTGACGAATGGTTGCCCTGACGCGCTTGTCCAGCTTGATGTAGAGCTGGACCGCTCGAATTCTGTCTTCGTACGAATACATGAACTACCTCCTGGTAGTCCAAGATTTCATCCGCACCCCCCATCTCCCTGATGGTGGATATGTGGAGAACCTGTGGCGCGTACCGGGGCGGTCAGGCCTTGCTCAACGACCTCATGGCGGGACGGCTGGATCTAGCTATCGCGGTACTGCCAGCTGCCTTGCGCTACGCGGAGACTGGCCGACTGCAGATCCTCGGTACCTTGTCCCGAACGGCCACGGACATGCTGCCCGTCAGCTTGGGCAGCACATTGCCGATTGGTGATGTCTCCGTCGAGTTGTGGGCCGGACTTCTGGGCCCAGCGCGCATGGACAATTCCGCGGTGAGCCTGCTACATGCCGCCATGGCTAGCATCCTGGGCAACGAGGCTTACCGCACCGAACGTGCGCGCATCGGCATTGACGGCATTCGCCTCGAAGATCCGTCGATGCTCTTGCTTGGTCCGTGTCGCATCTCTGGCGACCACACCACCGATCCGTTCTGAAGGTTCGAGGTCAACGCCAAGATGCCGATATCTGAACCGGGTAGGAAGCGGTGAAGAATCTAGTGTGATGCTGACCCGCCGAATGCGATTCTTAGAACGCTTCTTATTCGGAGGTGCCAGCTGCCTGCGCAACCACTAATGTAGGCTTTTGACGTGCTCGCGAAGAAACTCCAGCACGAGTGCGTTGAAGGCCACAGGGTTGTCACGATGCACTCCATGGCCGCTGTCAGGCACTTGCGCGATGCGGGCACGGACCAGGTAACGGGAAACGGCCAAGGTCGTTGCAAGATGAATGGCCTGCGTGCGATCGCCATGTGTCAGCAAGACGGGATGCCTCAACGCCTTGAGCGCAGCGCGGTCCAACGCAGGGTAAGCATCGGAAGAGACGCACAAAGCTCGAATGGCTTCAGCGTTGCGGAGCCTCCGCGCGCGGCCATCGGGTGTGCCGGCCTCCCCCGGACCCTGACCGTTGATGCCATCGGTGAGCATACGTACCGCGCGGTCGGCATCCCCCTGGCTGAAAGCCTCGGTCGCCCGGTCCAGCACCTCACGCTGAAACTGAAGCCGTGTCTCCTGGCCGCCAGGCACCTCATCGGCGAAGGGCAGCACCGGCGGCTCGGTGATGACGAGCGCAAGCACCCGCTCGGGCGCCACAAGCGCCGCCTGGAGCGCGGTGTAGGCGCCATACGAGGTGCCCACCAGAACTGCGGGCTCGTCGCACCAATGGCCCAGCAACTGCACCAGGTCCTGTGCTTCCGCCAGCACCGAGTGGGTTGTGCTGTTCAGCTCGTTGCGGTTGGGGCTGCTGAAGCGCCGGCTGTAGGTGATGCAGCGAAAGTGCGGTGTGAAGGCGTCCCACTGCGGCGTCCACGATGACCAATCTCCCATGCCACCGTGGATGAACACCAGCGGGATTCCTTGACCCTCCTCCGCAAAGTGGATTTCAAAGCCACCCGACACGGTGGTTCTGCGCAGAGGAAGTTCAAGGAGTGGGGTCATCAATTCGCTTTCACATCGGCGAGCGTGGGTTTCAAACGCACTTCCTCACGCAACAGGAACTGCGCGAACGCTTTGCCGTCATTCGGTTCGACGACGATGCTGCCGGCCTTGAACTCGGCATCACGGTAGGCCGCGTCGGTCATGATTTCCTTCAGCACGGCGTTGAGCCGCGTCACAACGGGCTCGGGCAAACCGGCGGGACCCAACACCGCCGTCCAGAGATCGGCTTCGACCCCTTTGACACGCTGGCCTTCGTTGACCGTCGGAATGTTTGGTGCCGTGGGGTCCCGATGTGTCGAAATGATGCCGATGGCCTTGAGCCTGCCCTCACGAATCATGGGCAGCGCCGACATCAGCGCGACCGTACCCAGCTGGACCTGCCCGCCGGCCAGGTCGTTGAGAAGCGGGGCTCCGCCCTTGTAGGGAATGTGATCCAGGCGAAAACCGCCGGCCTCCGCCAGCAAGGTGCCGCCGATCGTCTGCATCATGGCCACGCCGGATGCACCTGCCATCAGCGGACCATTGTGGTTTTTGGCAAGGGTCAACAACTCGTCGACGTTGTTGGCGCCGAAGCTGGGATGTGCCACCAGCACCGTGGTGTTGTGCGACAGGCGCGTGATGGCAGTGAAATCCTTGCTCGTGTAGCCGGCCTTGAGCACCACGGGAGCGACCAACATGTCGTTGACCGTCCCTACCAGCAGCGTGTACCCATCCGGCGTGGCGCGCTGAACCTTCTTGGCACCGATGGTGCCGGAGGCTCCACCCAGGTTTTCCACCACCACGGGTTGCCCCAGCCGCTTCTGAAGTTCCAGACTCAGCGCCCGCCCCACTCGGTCCACTGCAGCACCAGCCGGATAAGGCACAACCAGCGTGATCGGTTTGTTGGGGTAGCTTTGCGCGCTGGCCACCGATGCGATCGCCAGCAAGGCCAACGAGGCGAATACCGTCCTGCGACGAATGCTCATGTTTGTCTCCGTTTTGTATGAGTGCATTCAGTGTCCGTCGCTGTCATATAGCCGTCCAATCAATAATTGACCATAGCAATTGGCTATTCCTATACCATGCGGTCAATCATGGGTTTGCCCGTTTCAGCCACTTCGCTGCGCAATCGACTTCTGGGTCGCGCACGCCTGCGCCACCTACACGTCTTCGTGAAGGTGGCTGAGCTTCAAACTGTCAAAAAAGCAGCCGATGCCGTTGGTATCACACAGCCATCGGCCACGCAGAGCCTCGCCGACCTGGAAAAACTTCTCGAGTGCAATCTGTTTCTGCGCCATTCGCAAGGCATGGCGCTCACCACAGCGGGAGAACTTCTGTTGCCGCTTGCCCGGCGCATGCTGGGCTTGGTGGACGACACCGCCACGCGTGCCGCCGAGATTGCTCAAGGTGCGGTGGGCGTGATTCGAATCGCAGCGATTTCAGCCGCTATTGGTAGCCATCTTGGCGAGGCCCTGCCGGCATTTGCACGTCAGCAGCCGCAAATTGTGATCGAACTGATGGAGGCCGATGCCCAGCGCCATGCGAGCCTGCTCTCCAACCGGGAGGTGGACTGCACCATCTGTCGCTGCCCCTCAGTGATGCCTGCCGGCTGGACCTTCATCCCACTCTGGCCCGATCGATTCGGAATTGTTGCCGGTGCTTCCCACCCCCTGTCGCGAAAGCGGCGGATCAGCATGACCGATCTCTTGTCCAACACCTGGTTGGTGCCACCCACGTCGATCGCCGCGAGAGAGATATTCGACAGCTTCTTCTCGACTGCCGCGCCCCCGGTCAGGCACTACAACATCATCTGCGCGTCGCCAACCATGCTCTGGACCCTGCTGAGCGAAGAGCCGCTGCTGAGTCTTGTGCCATTGAGCGTGATGCAACGCTTTTTGCAAACAGGGCTGCTTACACAAATCCATTGGGCGCAGCAGATGCCTTTCGATGACATCGGTGTGCTGGTCGCAGAAGGAGATCGCGGGCCTGCATTGCACGCGTTCATATCTTTTCTTCGGCCACAGGATCACTGAGCCGGTTGTGCATCAACTCTGCATGGCCGAACTCGTCTTCGACGACAAGCAAAGGCTTCATGCGTAGACCCTTCTGCGCTGAACACGGAGCAATGATCGCTGTCTGGGCTGGCTTCACATCAGCGCTCTCGCGACCGACACATATAGGATCAGAGTACCCATCACACTTGATATCAAGCAACATGAGTTCTATGCTGTTGTCCCGGTTCGCGCTCTATGACGAAGCCTGCAACTGCAAGCCAACAATGCCCGCCACTACCAGTCCAATGCAGGCTGTTCGAGCAAAATTGGCGGGCTCTTGGAACAAGACCATGCCTGCGACGGCCGTGCCGGCTGCACCGATCCCGGCCCAGACCGCATAGGCGGTGCCAACAGGAATGACCTTTAGCGTCATGCTCATGAGCCAAACGCTGAGGATGGCGGATGCGAACGAGAGGACCGAAGGAACTAGTCTTGTGAAGCTATCTGAGAATTTCATGCTCACTGAGAAGACTATCTCCAGAGCCCCGGAAGCCAAGATGACCAGCCACGCAGTGGTTGTATTTGCAATGGTGAACATAGGACCAGTCGTAGAACGCGAAAAGGAAGCTGTGATGCACAAGCGGTAGAAAGTGTCTGTCTCCGGCAGGAAGGCAACATCGTAGCCCGCACCAACACAGTTCAGCGCACACCTCGGCCGCTGAGGAAAATTTCGCTGAAGTAAATCTACTAGATTTGCCACCATCTCCCTGAGGTAGATATGTGGAGAGAACCTGTGGCGCGTATCTTCCCGCTCCGGACACCCTGGCCAACTCCCCAGAGCCGTCACCCTTTGAGGAGGGTGACTAAGGAGTCCGTTCCGCCGGCCAGGCGGCGCTAAAGGCCTGCGGTTGTTATTTATCTTCTGACATCAGGCGTTTAGAGGAGATGAGACCAGAAGATTTGACTGTGTAAGAGATATCAAGCGGTTACCACTCATCAGACGCAGAGATTCTCCACTCAAGTAGTTCCCGCTCTGGACGATCAGCGACATCAGAAGTGGTCCAACTATTGCGACCGCAACCGTCAAGGAAGATGTGAATGTTTTTGGAACTCCAGGTGCCCACACAGACCGAGGGCAAAAGTTATGGGGCCCCAGCGAGCGGAGAAACCAGCTCCGAAGAAGGTGATTTGAGCATCGGCATAGTCGTGCAAATGTCGATGGAGATCAGTAAAACTGTCAACGAAGAAAACGTCACATTCGAATGGGCGGAAGGCGACGTCAAGACCCGTAACCTGAAACCCGTGCGTGAACTCATCGAGCATCTCTTGCTGCAGATACTGAACGTGGACAAGCGGCACAAGAGCGAGCATGTTGGCCTTTTTGTACAAGGAGGCAAGGTATTCCCTCTGGCAAGCTTCAAGATCCATAAGGTAGCCTTAGACGTCGGGCTTCGAGTGCGCATTCGTGATCTCGCGGCCGCGGTGCCAACGCTTCTCGAAACCGGGCGATTGCCCGCGGTGCTCATGGACTGGTTGCCGATCTCAAAGCAAGAGGAAATCCTGGCACAGACGCAAGCCACTCTTCAGGTCTGTGGAGACCGATCGGTGCCTACCCCTATAGATGTTCTGGTCGACGGCAACGTTGTTGCCACGCTGCGTGGGCGCTACGCGCCAAAGCCAATGGGTGGTGATTTGGCTCCCATACCTGAAACGTTCGAGGGTCGAGTCGTGGGATTCTCGATGGGGAAAGGAGTCATCGATCTGATAGATCTTCAAGGAAGCAAGCGCGAAATTCGATCCAAAGTGAGATCGCTAGATCCGGAGACACTCGGTGCATGGATCAAAGGTGAAAGAGTGATTGCCGTGAACGTGGAGACGACAACGCTTCCCTCGGGAAAACTCAACCATGAGTTCATGAGCTTCGTATAGGCCAACATCGCCGAGCCGGGGTATGTCATCGCACGGCGCCAGCAGCGCGCCGCATGAACAGGTGTACCACCAGCAACATGATGAGTTCGTGTGAAGTCTGAACCAGAGCATGGGAGTCCCCCGCTGGGACAACTACGCAGCGGTGCAAAACACGCATCTTGGGAATACCTGTCTCTACAGAGTCGATCTGGTAGTGTTGCTTCGGTTGCGACAATGGCGCGGCTTTGCGTTTAGTGTCGACGAACGCGCGCCTCTGCGGTGGCTCCGCTGGGAGCGGTCGCAAGCCCGCCTGTATAGCCCATTCCAGAACAAGAGGATCGATCTCGCGCGAAGCGAAGATCTTCATCTGACCAGGAGAAATGCGCCACTGGCGAAACATGCCCGCGACGAGCATGAATTGTTCCGGAAGGAATAGCACGAGCTGACGAGACGGGCCAATCATCGTTGAAGGTTTAAGGTTTTCTAATAGCGGTGTGGTATCCCATCGAAGCGAGTCAAAGTCTGCGGAGTCGGCCAGATCGATGTATCGCTCAAGCTGCGCCGGTTTGATCTGCCGCAGCAGTGGACGCAGTCCCTTCTTCGGAGCATCGGTTCTCTTCTGCGTGCCGTAGGCGTTGATGGCTTCAGCTTCAAGCTGTGCCAGTTGCTGTGCATGTTCGAACGTCAGATCGCACGTACGTGCAACTTGTGAGATGGCCAATCCCTTGGCGATGAGGCTCAACGCGCGCAGCGCCTTGACTGACGAAGGACTCAGCGAATCGGGCCGCTTGCTCCGCACTGCTGGCGGGGCAAGGTAGTTGACTGCCGGCGCAATTGCGTCAAGATCGATCACGCCTCGCCGCGGCCAGACCAGTGCCGGAACGGTGCCTTGATCACTGCTATGCAGTCCGATTCGGGCATAAGTGATCTCAGGCAGGATGTGAACGTAACTTCGCAAGGCCATTCTGGGGTGACTGTGACCCATGAGTCGCGCCAGTGCCCACATGCTTCGACGGGTGGTATTGGGTTGACACAGTACCGACTTTCGAACGTGATCGATCCACTCAGGTCTGGGTGGCTTCCTGAACAAGCCGCGCTGTATGTCCCCGGTTTCGTCGAGCAGCATCGAAGTGATGAAGTTGGCGAACGAGTGACGTGCGGTGTGCAGGCTCACGGAGGGGTCTGAACAGGAGCTCTTAAGCTGGTTGGCCACGTGGCCGCGCATTTGCATGTTGACCGCCAAGCGCTCTTTGCCACAGATGTCTGGAAGCAGTGGTTCGTCGCAGTGCTGTCGCTGCAGATTCACCAAGCGGTCCATGTGACGCTCGATTACCTTTATTTCCAAGTCCGTGAGCTCAAAAAGCAGAGGAATCTGACGACGAGAATTGTTGGTTTTGAGCGTGCGAAATTTATTGTTTCTCACCAAAACGAGTCGCGGCCTTCCTGGGTCATCCAGGTCGGATTTCTCAGACCAATCAACCCAGTCCGATAGCGTCAAGTTGGACGCCTCCGCGGCCCGAAGTCCGAAGCGATAGGTGAGGATGAGCAGGAAGCCCGCCTGCGTCTCGGCCAGAGAGGCGTCAGCTGGGGAGCCCGTTAGCGCAGTCAACGCATGGATGTACTCGCGTTCGACGATGATCCTTGGCGAAATTGACAGCGTCTCCTCGTCGGAGCCGATTTCGGACCAGTCGGCTTCCTCGACGCCGTAGTGGTGGAGGGCATATCTGTGAAACTTGCGCAGCAGGCTGAGTGCGAGTCGCCAAGTCCGGTAACGCACATCGGATTCTGAGGCAGAGGCTTGATCCTCAGAGGTCGCGGATCCATCAGCCTTTTGTGCAGAGCCCATGTCCGCTTTAAGACGGCGGCGGGCCTCCATGACGTTTACGTAGAGCTCGGTGACCTCTTCTTCTTCGCATTTTGTAAGGTCATGGTCGTAGGCCAATTGCTCGAAGCAAGCGCTCAACGCGACGAAATATCGGCTGACTGAGCTGATTGCCAGTTGCCGATGGGCTTGCGGCTTTACAAGGAGAGAGCGGATCCAGTCCACAAACATCTGGCAAGTGACACTTGCGCCAGCGTGCTCGACAAGTATCCTGCGAAGATCAGCATCCAGATCGCGCCTCGCGTTAGTCTTCTGCTTCAGCATGGCTTTGATGGCAGCATGTGTCGCCTTCATCAATGCACTGGCTTCGGCCTGTAATGCAATGGCTGCTGGCGGCTGATTTAGCGCGCCTAGTTGAGCAGCTGATCTCTCCGTTGAAGCCGCCTTGCGGTCACCCTTCTTCTGCTTCGGCGCTGAAACCTTGCGCTTGACATCTTGACGCGACGCCAAGCATGGTTGGGCAAAGCGAGAATCGTGGACAGTTGGCGCGAATTCTCCCTCGAGAGCGTCCGCTGTAGTCGCTTCAAAAGACATGACGCGGTCATCCATGTCCTCCCTGATGTCGGTGATCGATGTCTCTTCTTGAATCACATACGGGATCGGCAGGCCCAGCGCTGACTTCTTGCGCAGCCGATACCAGCTTGTATGGTCCAGAGAGACGCTGACCAATGAACCGTCCAAGTAGCCCGCACAGAGGCCTGGGAGCTGTTGCCAGTTGAGCTGTTGCACGGTATCGCTGAGACCTCTGACCAGCTTGTCATAGGTTAGTGATTTGGCATCGAGACCAAGAATGCGCGCGAGCGGTTTGTAGTCGGTATGAATCACTCGACTTGTCAGCTTCGGTCGTTCCTCTTGGGCTAACACTTGAAGGAACAGGGTAGTTGTGCTGGTCGTGATTGCGAATCGCGTGCATGGAGCCTGAGGGTACTTATCAATATGGACTGCGTGCTCCAGATACCAGCGTTTGTCTAAGCGCACCACACGAAAGTCCTGGTTCATCAGAAGCGATCGAATGACGGACATGTTTGCCACCCGCGATTCGACGATCAACCTGACGATGGCTGCGGCAAGTGTCCGGCGTGTATTGGTTGGACTGGTTGGGACGTCCTGCTGGCTGGCATGCCAAGTTCCGACGCGCTCGAACAGCGCTTTTGCGCGGGGCGCGTCTGCACTAAAAGGCGAGGCCTCTTCGAGTCTGGGGAGGTAGCGTCGTCTTACTGGAGGTGAAAATCCAGTCTCGCAACGCACGGACTGCAACCAATCGCAGAACACCTCGTAGCGCAGCGGCGCCCGCGGGTGTGGTAGCCGATTTGAGCGCCGCAACATGAGTTGCTCGAGTTGCTCAATAGATTTTGCGTCCAGCCCTCCAGTTTCTTTGTGAAGCTTGCAGTACTCCTCAATCTCGCTCAAGGCTTTGGACCGTTCTATCGCATTGGTGCGTTGGGTTCGTGCCGCGCGAGCCTGTCGTCCGTATCTGGCGTCGGGAAGCCTCGGCCGCGGCGTCCTACTTGCTGTGGTGTTGCCGAAGCATGGCAATGCGACCAGCAGATCGGGCTTGATGATGCCCAGCGCTTTCACAGCTTCTTTTAGACGCACGCGTACCGCGTTGCTGTCGACCGCCCAGGTGCGGGCGGAGTAGGGCCCCCAGGTTGCTGTACCTGATTCGGCGTGTCCAAGCAAGCCATTGATCACCTCATGATCGACGCCCTTGTTCTTGAGCCAAGTAGATTGGCGATGCCGAAGTACGTTGATCTGCATGTCGAGAGTGAACTCCCCACAGGTCTGCAGGGTGGTTTCGCTGACCTCCACATGGCGAACTTCGTCGTCTGCCTGCCTAAGGTAGAAGAAGAACGGCAACTGCGTGCTGTCTTTCTCTTGGGCAAGCAAGTCGATCTCTGCACTCAGTGCTTCGTCAAACGATCGAGTGATGCGAGCAAGCGACTTGAGGTGTGCGAGATACTGAATCCGGATCAGCCTCGCAACCCCTCGATCGATTGGTATCAGCCGTCCGGCGTGCATCTGGCTTGACACTTTGTCTTCTATGTAGAGCGTTCCGTTCACGAGGTCGAAATCGCTGGGAGCTTGAAATGGCGATGTCACAGGCCGCGCCCCGCTGGTGCAAAGCAGAACGACCACAAGGTAGGTGACGAGCGCGTTATGGTGCTCCAGCCACCTGCTGGGCTCTTTCGCTAACTCGTTGTTTCGCTGCAAGGCGTGAAGCAGTCGCCTTCTCACCCAGTCATCGCTGATGTGAAACGCACTGCCTGCACAGTTGAGCTTGGACGCAAGTGTTTCATCTGAGACACTCACCCTGGTACCCGAATCGAGCCTGTTCAGCAGGGCCACACCGGGCTGCGTGTAAGCCGCGTAGGCGCACGAACCGGGAAGCCCGCTGCGCGAAGTAATGCCCAGCAGTTGGGTCAGCACCGGATCTAGCGACTCCTCGAATAAAAGCTGTGCAAGCCAGCCGCCGAACATGGCGGGTGTGATGCGCGGTGCTATCTTTGACAGCGCTACCCTCAACCGTGCCTCCGCCTCTTTCGCCGAGCCGAACCATTGCCCCAGAGAAGTCGCATCGGCATGCCGATGAGCCCGGTCGACAAGAAAGATTCTCACTGGCGACTCGAGATGCAAGACGATTCGCTCGGCTAGCGGTGTGAGGTGGGGTAAGGCTTGAGCGTCCGGAATGGCGCCGTGGTATCTGCGCGGCGGAAGTCGGTGAAGCACCTGCTGTTGCGCGTCCCAGCACCAGTCGGTGCGGCTTTCGGCCGAGATGCTGAGTTGCAGGACCAAGCGCACCGACAGGGATGTTTGCGCAGCCAAGTAGGTAAGAATCGACAAATCGTGGTCCGGATGGCTGACGTCCCGCCAAGTGCGTTTCCACCACTTCTTGAGCAGATCGCGTTCGTTGGGGTTTGGCTTGGTCCAGGAATAGGGCAACCATTGCTGCTCTTCGATGGAAAGCAGTTTTACGCCAGTGGCCTTCAGGTCCTGCTCGCTTGGCGAGCTGTTTTCGTCGGCCGCGATGCACTCAAGGTCCTCGGGTATATCCTCCGAAAGTGGCGGGTCCGAGCGCGCGCTGTCGTTTTCGGAGTTGATACCCAGGTCTTCTAGCCAATGAGCATTTAGGTGGCGCACCTGATACGTCTCGCTATTTGTAGACGACATCCAATTGGGATTCGGTGTGTGCCGCGCCATAGTTTTATCGCGTGACAACACTTCGTCATCGGGTTTGTCGGAGTCATCAACGTGGGCAAGATCTCGAAGAAATGACTTGTGACTTGCTGCGAGATCCGCCTTTCGATATGTTTTGTCCGCTTGGCTAACCAGATGACGATGGAGTTCTCTGTAGCTATCTGATGACCCGCGTAATTCCATCATTACGGGTGTCCAAGGGCCGAATCCAGTCGTATCCTGAATGCATAGACGGATCGCTTGACCAATGTTCGTCCTGCGCTTGCCGAGCTCGGTATTGCGGGTTTCGGCCTCCAAAAACTGGAGAGCCCACCACCCTCGAAGTGTCTCCAGCCACGTATCATTTTCAGGACGCTTAGTCGAAATTCGCCTCGCAACGACGGACGCGAAAGGATGTTTAGCCATTCCTCCTTCGTCCATTTGCGGGAGGACAGGTGTATCCAGGCGCAAGTATCGATAGTGGTTTTGCATCGCTGGCGACGTGGCAAACGCGTCTGCGAGTACGAGCAGGTCGTGGAAAAAATCGACCTCCGGAGCCCAGCGTTGGATCAAGGCTCGGGGAATTTCCTGATGAAGGTAGTTCAGCGCGGTGCCCAGATAGCGGTCTGACCGGAGCGCTCGAAGCACCAAGTCGAGGGGCTGAATCAAGCCGAGTTGGCGGGCCCAAAGCAGCGCGGGCTGCTGCTCAGGCGCTCGCCCAACGGTCGCAAAGGTGGTCAGATCGTATGGGCTATGAACGGCCGATCGGCGGGCTTCGTTGGGGTCGGGTCTTTTCATTTGGGGTCAGGCAGAGGAGCGACGCTCCTCCATATCGGCAAATTTCCCCTCCAAACGAGCCCAATCTGGCCCATAACGACCCAAGTGCCGAAGTAGGAAACCTCGTATCATGGTGCCGTCTCATAACCATCTTGCCTCCGCAACCAAAAAATCAAGCGTTTGCTTGTCATTGAAGCCCACGGTAACGTGGGTTTTTTTGTTTCTGTCGAGGCTCTGAGCGAAGTCGGTGGCACCGCACGGTGCGCCCCGACTTCC
>Ga0247823_10003087_pt1 | contig 13602 bp, 12 predicted proteins | sample 13C_PalmiticAcid_2_FD_192426 | JGI IMG/M metagenome (GOLD analysis project Ga0247823, IMG submission 192426) | Soil microbial communities from agricultural site in Penn Yan, New York, United States - 13C_PalmiticAcid_Day30 | ecosystem: Environmental > Terrestrial > Soil > Agricultural land...
GTCCTGCGTCCGTCGGCAGGAACGCTCTGCGCGTTCGGAAGCATGTAGAGCTTCGTCGCCGCGATCGAGCGGTGATACGTCGGCATCGAGCTGATCTGGGTCTCGCCGAGAAGCTGGTCGCCCTGCCAGAACGTGAACGTGCCGACGCCGCGCACGGTCGTGCCGCCGATGCTCGCGTCGCGTCCCGCGTTCGCAACGCGGATGCGCCATGCGATCGGCGCCGAGCGCTCGAGCCCGGCGAGGCTCGTCACGAACGGCCGGCGATCGCTCGCGCGGTCACGAGGATCGACGATGAACTCGGTGCCGTACCAGTCACGCCCCGATCCGCCGCCGACGCGTCGCACGTCGATCGCGTTGACCTTCTCCTCGTCGAAGAACACGCGAGCGTACCCGTACGTCGGCTCGACGTCGAATCCGGCCGGACCCGAGTTCGTCTCGAACGAGCGCGTCGTCTCGCCGTCGACGGCGACGATGTAGCTCTGGGTGAAGCTGAAGGGACTGATGCGGTGTGTCGGGATCGTATCCCACGCGCGGTACTCCCAGCGGCTCGGCGAGCTCGCGTAGAACAGCACGCGCGTCGCGCGGCCGGAGCCGTCGCGCTCGACGACCGCGGGCACCTGGTGCATCCGGTTGCTGTCGATCTTCGAGCGATCCTCGGGAAGTCCCCCGGGTCGCGCGCCGTAGATCGCGATCCGCGACGCGTCGACGCTCGACAGGTCGATCCCCGCTCGCTGAAAATCCTCGGCGCTCAATGCGTACAGACCATCCTCCTTGACGTCGACGCGCATCAGTGCACGCGCGGCCGAGATCGCCGAGCGACGCATCAGCCCGCGGGGCGCCTGTGTGAGGGTCCACGCGGTCGCGGTCGAGCCGTTGACGAACGCGCTGCGCGAGAGATCGCTCAACGCGACGCTGCGGTCTCGGCGTGCCGACGACGGGAAGCGCAGGCGAATCGTCGCGCTGCGGAGCAGTCGGGTCGTGCCCGATGCCGCATCGAAGAGCGCCGGGTTGAGCACGACGAGTCCGGCATGCACGTCGCGCGCGATGCCGGCGTAGCGTAGCTCGGCGGTCGCGCTCTGCGGGGCGGCCCGCGAGTAGAGCGCCGCATCGGCGATGAAGCGCTCGTGCGGCACGTCGTCGGCGTCGCGCTCGAGCACCGGCACCGGCGCGATGCGCGCGGCTACCGGCGCCGCGTAGTCGAGCGACACGACCTCGATCGAGGTCCCCGACGGATACGGCAGCGCGACCGGCACCCGCAGCTCGAGCCGCAACGGCTCGCCGGGAGAGCGCAGGTTCGTCACGATCGCGCCGTCGATGCTCGGAAGGATCTCACCCGTCGACAGTGTCGACGTCGTCACGATCGGCGTGATCGACAGGATGAGCTCCTGCTGGTCGGAGCGCAGAACTCGAAGTCCTCCCTCCTGCTGCGCGAGCGCACCGAAGGGAGCGCCGAGGAGCATCGCGAGAAGAACGACCGTGAGTCGGGGCGAAATGGAGGCTTTCGTAGACGTCATCACATCGGAGACGATTGAGCGCTGGATGTCATGTCGGTGCGGAGCGCACCGGGGTGAGGCGCCGCAAGTATCACCGCGGGCGCCGCTATGAGTCAAGGGTAATAGGCGGCAGTGGGCATCGGGCCGTGATCGCGCACGGCAACGCTGCCGTGTGCGCTCACGATCATGCGCCGGCCGCGGCGCTCTTCGCGCGCAGGGCCTCGATCACGCAGGGCGGTACGAAGTCCGCGACGTCGGCATCGTAACGGGCGAGCTCGCGGATGATCGAGGAGCTCAGAAACGTGTACTTCTCGTGCGGCATCATGAAGATGGTGCTGACCGACTCGCGCATCCGCCGGTTCATGAGCGCCATCTGCATCTCGTACTCGAAGTCGCTCACCGCCCGCAGCCCGCGCACGATCGCCAGCGCGCCCTCGGCCTCCGCGAAGTCGACGATCAGTCCGACGCTCTGCCTGACCTCGACGTTGTCGTACTCGCGAAGCGACTCGCTCACGAGCGCGATGCGCTCGCTGTCGCTGAACATGGGCTGCTTCGACGAGTTGACCGCGACGGCCACGACGACGCGATCGAACATCCGCGCCGTGCGCGCGATGATGTCGATGTGACCGTAGGTGATCGGGTCGAAGGTTCCCGGGTAGATCGCGATCCGAGCCATGGCGTGATCCGGCGATGTGCTGGTTTGAGTCTGCCGCGCGAAGATACCGACCTCACCGCGGTTCCGTCGCTCCGGCGTCACGATCGACGCCGAAGATCGTCACGTCCGTGTCGCCGAATCCGCGCGTCGCGACGATCGCCGCGCCCGGCGCCGAGCGCGGCCTCATCGCCGATGAGTGCTCTAGGAGAAAGAGTCCCGACCCGCGCAGAAGGCCACGCGTGAAGACCTCCTGCACGAGCCGGTCGAACACCGTCGCGGCGTACGGAGGATCGGCAACGATCAGGTCGTACGACGCCTCGACGGTCGAGACGAACTTCACGGCATCGCCGGCGACGACCGACGCGCGTTCGGCGATGCCGAGCTCGCGCAGGTTCTCCTCGATCAGCCGTGCCGTCCGGCGATCTCCCTCGACGAACGTGCAGCGCGCGGCGCCGCGGCTGATCGCCTCGATGCCGAGCGCACCGGTTCCGGCGAAGAGGTCGAGCACCTCGATTCCCTCGAAGTCCAGGCGCGACCCGAGCATGCTGAAGACCGACTCGCGCACGCGGTCGGTCGTTGGGCGCAGGCCGGGCCGCTCGTGGCTCTTGAGGCGACGTCCTCTGAGGTCGCCGGCGATGATGCGGAGGGACATCCCCAATGATATCACTTACGCGCGGTGCGAAGGAAGGGGCGGATCTTCGCGAGCTTCTTCTCGCCGATCCCCTTGACCTCCATCAGATCTTCCGCGCGCCGGAACGGGATGTGGCGCCGACGCTCGATGATCGCCTCTGCCGTCTTCGCGCCGATGCCCGGAAGCGTCTCGAGCTGTTCGCGCGTCGCGCTGTTGAGGTCGATCGACGACGGCGCCGGAGTCGACGCGCGCGTCGATGCCGTCGATCCCTTCGGCTCCGGCGCCGCAGCGTTCTCGGCGAGCACGGTCTGCAACGACGGCAGCGAGTCAGCCGCGATGGTCTGGCGTGGACGCATCGTCGTGCCTCCCTCGCGCACGGCCAGGATCGAGTCGTGGCGACTCTGCAGGCGGAGCAGCTCGAGCCGCTCGCGCTCGGGGAAGCGATCGTCGAAAAAGGTGACGTAGAGGAAGCCGAACAGGGCGGTGAACGCGACGAACAGCGCGATCGTGACGTCGCCGCGCGTCAGTCCCAGCGCGGTCTCGAGCTTCGAGCGAATGGACATGGTGGTGCCTCCGTGCGGGCACACCTGCCGCGTCGCATTGCTGGCGGCGGCGGTGTGCGGTGGTCGACTGGCCGGCGGAGGCCTGACGCGCGAAGATAGCACCGCGACGTCCCGGGGACGCTCGGATCGCGGTCGAACAAAATGTTGTTTTGCGCTCGCGTGCGGGCCGCGGTATCTTGGGTGTCCCCGTGCCTCGTGCCCGCGTAGCTCAATCGGTAGAGCAGCTGATTTGTAATCAGCAGGTTGCAGGTTCAATTCCTGTCGCGGGCCCTTTTCCCTCCCACCCTCGATCACCTTCCGCGATTGACACTCGGCCTCATATCGACCGTCGCGGCGTGTTGCCTGGACGTAAACCGCCGATCGTTTTGATGGCGTCCGCGAAGTGCTAAATTCGCCGCATCCCTAACGGGCTCCCCACACGCCCGGTTGATTCGCTCCTGACCGCCCTCTCCACGCAGCGGTCACTTTGCCCTCCGACGACGTCGCGCACCAACCGAGACTCCGCATGCGGAAGAAGATCCTCTTCATCGGCGGATCGATCAACCAGACATCGCAGATGCACCAGATCGCGATGCACCTCCCCGAGCACGACCTCGCCTTCACCCCGTACTACGCCGACGGCATCGTCGACTGGTGGCGCCACCATGGCCTGCTCGAATTCACCATCCTCGGCGAGAAGCTCGCGCGGCGCTCACTGGCCTATCTGCAGACGCACGACCTGACGATCGACTACGGTGGCGCGCGCGGCGGCTACGACCTGGTGCTCACCTGCGCCGACCTGATCAACCCGCGCAACGTCCGCGACACGCCGATCATCCTCGTGCAGGAGGGCATGACCGATCCGGAGGACTGGGTGTACCATCTCGTCCGCACGCTGCGTCTGCCTCGCTACCTGGCGAGCACGTCGATGATTGGGATGAGTCATCGCTACGACCGCTTCTGCGTCGCGAGCGAGGGCTATCGCGAGATGTTCATCGCCAAGGGCGTCAATCCGGAGCGGATCGTCGTCACGGGCATTCCGAACTTCGACGACTGCGCCCGGTTCCTCGACAACGACTTCCCCCACCGCGGCTACGTCCTTGCCTGCACGAGCGATTCGCGGGAGACGTTCAAGTACGAGAACCGGCGAGCGTTCATCGAGCGGTGCGTTGTGATCGCCGCCGGGCGCCCGCTGTTCTTCAAGCTGCATCCCAACGAGAACGTCGCTCGGGCAGAGCGCGAGATCCGGTGCTGGGCGCCCGAGGCGCGCGTCTTCTGCAGCGGCAACACCGACCACATGATCGCCAACTGCGAGATCCTCGTCACGCTGTGGTCGACGGTGGTGTACGTCGGCATCGCTCTCGGCAAGGAGGTGTACTCCGGATTCGACCTCGACCTCCTTCGCCGTCTGGCGCCGATTCAGAATGGCGGCGACTCCGCCCGGCGCATTGCCGCGGTCTGTCGGCGCCTGCTCGGCCAGACCTCCGCCTCCTCCGCACCCGTTCACGTTTCGCCTCGCGGCATCTGAGCAGCGCATCCGCATTCGAACTTCATACCCAGCCAGGTTCGGGACATGAACATCGTCGTCGTCATTCAGGCACGGACCGGGAGCACACGGCTGCCGGGAAAGGTGCTGCTGCCGCTGGCCGGAGCGCCGCTGCTCCAGCGCATGATCGAGCGCGTGCGCGCGGCATCGACCCTGTTCGAGCTCGTCGTCGCCACGACCATCGCGAGCGCCGACGACCCGATCGTCGAGCTGTGCCGCGCGATCGGCGCGCGCGTCTACCGCGGCCATCCGCTCGATCTGCTCGACCGTCACTACCAGGTCGGACTGCTCCACCATGCAGACGCCGTCGTGAAGATTCCGTCCGACTGTCCGCTGATCGATCCGGCCGTCATCGATCTGGTCCTCGGCGAGCTCATCGATCGGCAGGGATCGGTCGACTACGTGAGCAACCTCCATCCGGCGACCTGGCCCGACGGGCAGGATGTCGAGGCGATGACGCTCGCGGCGCTGGACACCGCCTGGCGCGAGGCGCGGCGACCGATGGAGCGCGAGCACACGACGCCGTTCCTATGGGAGCGGCCCGAGCGCTTTCGCATCGCCAACGCCACGATGCCCTCCGGCGAGAACCTCGCGATGTCGCACCGCTGGACGGTCGACTTTCCGGAGGACTATCAGTTCGTCGCGGCCATCTTCGACGCGCTCCACACCTCGGGGATGGTGTTCTCGGTCGACGACATCCTCTCGCTGGTACGCGCGCGACCCGACATCGCCGCGCTCAACGCGCACCATGCAGGCGTCAACTGGTACCGGCATCATCTCGACGAGCTTCGGACGATCGACGCGACGATGACCCGGCAGCCGGCGAGCACGAGGGGATCACGATGACGACCGACCATGCGGCACTGCACGAGCGTGCAATGCGAGTTCGCGAGCACATCGTCCGGATGGCGACCGACGGCGGGTGTTTCATTGGCGCGTCGCTCTCGTGCGCCGACCTCCTCGTCCACCTCTATAGCAGCGTGCTCGAGCTGACGCCCGCGCGGCTGGAGGATCGCGACCGTGACTACCTCTTCCTCTCGAAGGGCCACGACGTCCCGGCGCTCTATGGCGTGCTCGCCGAGCTGGGCTACATCGCTCCAGAGCGGCTCGCGCGCCACCTGAAGACCGACGACCACATCTACTGGCATCCGAACGCCGCGGTACCGGGCGTCGAGTTCCACAGCGGCTCGCTCGGGCACCTGCTGTCGGTGGCCATCGGCGTCGCGCTGGACATACGGATCGACCGCTGCGCCAATCGCGTTTTCGTCATGCTCGGCGACGGCGAGCTCGACGAGGGCTCGATCTGGGAGGGGTTGCTCGTCGCCGGCGTGCAGCGGCTGGACAACCTCTGCGTCATCGTCGACCGCAACGGCTTCCAGGCGAACATCGAGACCGAGGCGCTCGTTCCGCTCGAGCCGCTGGAGGCGAAGTTCGAGGCCTTTGGCTGCGCAGTCACGCGCATCGACGGTCACTCCTTCGACGCGATGGACGAGGCGTTTGCGCGTCTTCCGTTCGAGCCCGGCCGCGTCTCGGTCGTCATCGCCGACACCGTGCGCGGCCGAGGCTGTCCGAGCATCGAGCGGCGCGCCGACCGGTGGTTCGTCAATCTCACCGCAGCCGAGGTCGACGGGCTGCTCGCCGAGCTGCACGGCGAGCGAGCCGCCGCGTTGACGTCGGAGCCGCTGATCGTTCGCTGAGGTGCTGACCATGACCTACGAATCGGTCCTCGAGGAGATCGCCCGCGAGCGCTCGGACATCGTCGTGATGACCGCTGAGAACCGCGCGGCGATCCGGACGCTCCCGGCGGCGTTGGGCGAGCGCTTCATCGACGTCGGCATCTGCGAGCAGACGATGATCGGCGCGGCGGCCGGGCTTGCCCTGCGAGGACGCCGGCCGGTCGTGCACGCGCTCTCGGCGTTCCTCACGATGCGGGCGTTCGAGTTCATCCGGACGGACATCGGCATCGCGGGCCTGCCCGTGACGCTCGTCGGGGGTGTTCCCGGCGTGCTCTCGGAGGCCAACGGCCCGACGCACCAGGCGATCGAGGACGTCGCGCTGATGCGGGGGATTCCGGGGATGGGAGTCTTCTGTCCGGCCGACGCCGATGAGCTCGCCGCGGGCATGCGGGCGATCCTCGAGAGCGCGCGTCCATACTACGTCCGCCACAATCCGACGCCGTCGGTCGTCGCGCACACGACGGCCTTCGAGCCGGGACGGGCCGAGACATTCGGAGCGGGCACGGACGTCGGCATTCTGTGCTACGGCTTCCTCTTTGGAGAGGCCATCGGCGCGCGCGACCTGCTCGAGGCGAGAGGCATCAGCACGCGCGTCGTCGACCTCCGCACGCTCGTTCCGATCGACGACGCGTCGCTCGAGCGAACCGTCGAGGAGTGCTCGCTCGTCGTCACGCTCGAGGATCACTTCCTCGTCGGCGGCCTCTACTCCATCCTCGCCGAATGGCTCCTGGCCCGTCGCCGCACCGCCGACGTTCTCCCGATCGGATTCGACCGGCGCTGGTTCCGTCCGGCGCTGCTGCACGACGTGCTCGCGTTCGAGCGACTCGACGCCGAGGGGATCGCGGCTCGCATCGAGGAGCGACTCGCCGGCAGCGCCCGCTCTTTCACGGCAGCGCCCGAACCGTCGAGCGCAATGCACACGAACTGAGCGCATCGAGCACCGGCCGAGCGCATCACGCAACAACGGAGCGCATCACGATGGCGAACACCGTCAGCTTCAATGCCGCACTGCCCGACATTACCGAGTCCGATGCGCTCTATGCGCGGGCTCTCGGACTGATCCCGTCGGTGACGCAGACCCTGGCGAAGGGTCCCGGCCAGCACGTGCGCGGCGTCGCGCCGAAATACCTCGCGCGCGGCCGCGGCTCGCACGTCTGGGACGTCGACGGCAACGAGTATCTCGACTACACCATGGCCGTCGGTCCATTGTCGCTCGGATACTGCAACGACGCGGTCGACGAGGCGATCCGGCGGCAGCTCGATGACGGCATCACGTTCTCGCTCATGCACCCGCTCGAGGTCGAGGTCGCCGAGCTCGTCCGCGAGGTCGTGCCCGGCGTCGAGGGGGTGCGCTTCTCGAAGACCGGCTGCGACGTCACGTCCGCTGCGGTGCGCCTTGCGCGTGCCTTCACCGGCCGCGAGACGGTCGTCTGCTGCGGCTATCACGGATGGCACGACTGGTATATCGGCGTGACCGACCGCAACCGTGGCGTTCCGGCGGCGACGCGCGTGCTGACGTTCACGTTCGACTACAACGACTTCGAGTCCGTGCTCGCGGCGGTCGACGACGACACCGCGTGCATCATCATGGAGCCGTTCGTCTTCGAGGAGCCGCGCGACGGCTTCCTTCAACGCGTCCGTGCGCTCTGCGACGAGCGCGGCATCGTTCTGATCTTCGACGAGATGTGGACGGGCTTCCGCGTCGCGATCGGCGGCGCGCAGGAGTACTTCGGCGTGCGCGCTGATCTCGTCTGCTATTCGAAGGCGGTGGCCAACGGGATGCCGCTGTCGATCCTCGCCGGCCGCCGGGCGATCATGGACCTGCTCGAGCGCGATGTCTTTTTCTACACGACGTTCGGAGGCGAGGCGCTTTCGCTTGCGGCGGCGCGGGCGACGATCCATGAGCTGCGAGCGCACAACGTCCCGGCGCATCTCGCGCGCATCGGAGCGAGGCTGCGTGAAGGATACAACGGCATCGCCCGGCGCCTCGGCATGGACTATACGCGATGCACCGGCTTCGACTGCAGGACGATCGTCACGTTCGACGCCGCGGCCGGCAATCCGCTCGCGCTGAAGTCCGTCGTGCAGCAGGAGATGATCCGCCGCGGAATTCTCTGGGGTGGCTTCCACACCGTGAGCTTCGCACACTCCGAGGAGGACGTCGCCTACACGTTGGAGGCGTACGCCGATGTCCTTCCCCTGCTCGACGCAGCGGTGCGCGGCGGCGACGTTGCGTCGCACGTCGAAGGGGGGCTCGTCGAACCCGTCTTCCGGCGCACGAGTGCCTTCAACTCGAAGCCGCGACGACACGAGACCGTCAACGCGCACCCGCAGGAGCCGATCGCCTCGACGACGTCCGCAGACCCCGCGGTGGCCGCGGAATGACCGACGACCTCTTCTCCCTCGCCGGCCGCGTCGCGGTCGTCACCGGCGCGCTTGGCCTGCTCGGACGGCGTCACTGCGAAGCGCTCGCCTCCGCCGGTGCGCACGTCGTGCTCGTCGATCTCGACGACGCCGGCTGCGCCGCGGCGGCCGGGTCGATCGCGGGGGAGCACCTCGGCGTCGGATGCGATGTCACCAGCGAGACGGCGGTCGAGTCGCTTCGGCGATCGATCCTCGAGCGCTTCGGACGCGTCGACGTTCTCGTCAACAATGCCGCGATCAACGACATGGTCGAGCGCCCCGGGCATGGATCCGGGCCGACCCGATTCGAGGAGTATCCGGTGGAGTTCTTCCGCCGCTCGCTCGAGGTCAACGTGACCGGCATGTTCCTGTGTGCCCGATCGCTCGGCGCCGAGATGGCGATCGCCGGCCGGGGTTCGATCATCAACATCGCGTCGACCTACGGCATCGTCGCCCCCGATCAATCGCTCTATCGACGCCCGGACGGATCCCAGACGTTTTTCAAGAGCCCGGTCTATCCGGTGACCAAGGGCGCGGTGATCTCGTTCACGCGCTTCCTGGCGGCCTACTGGGGCGCCGCCGGCGTGCGCGTCAACACGCTGTCACCCGGCGGTGTCGAGAACGGACAGGACGAGGACTTCGTCGAGAGATACTCCGCGCGCGCCCCGCTTGGACGCATGGCGCGCGCGGACGACTATCGCGGCGCACTCATCTTCCTCGCCAGCGACGCCTCGAGCTACATGACCGGCGCGAACCTCGTCGTCGACGGCGGGTGGACGTGCTGGTAGCGACATCGATTCCTCCCCCCGGTCTGATCCTACTCATGTCGGAGCCATCGACGAAACCAATCGGGCGTATGACTGCATCACCAGTACGCATCGGCAACCGGGTCGTCGGCGACGGCGCTCCCGTCTTCGTCATCGCCGAGATCGGAATCAACCACAACGGGTCGCTCGATCTGGCCCGCCGCCTGATCGATGCGGCAGCGCAGGCGGGATGCGACGCCGTCAAGTTCCAGAAGCGCACGCCGGAGCTCTGTGTGCCGCGCGATCAATGGCGACTCGAACGCGAGACGCCGTGGGGACGGATGACCTACATCGAGTACCGGCACCGCATGGAGTTCGGCGCGCAAGAGTACGCCGCCATCGACGCGCACTGCCGCGAGCGCGGCATTGTCTGGAGCGCGAGCTGCTGGGATGAGCCGTCGGTCGACTTCATCGCCCGCTTCGAGCCCGCGTTCCTCAAGGCGGCATCGGCGTCGTTGACCGATACGCCGCTGCTCAGGGCGATGAGGCGTACCGGACTGCCGATCATCATCTCGACGGGAATGTCCACGATGGCCGAGATCGATGCCGCGGTCGCGGCCCTGGGACACGACGACCTCCTGGTCGCTCATTCGACCTCGAGCTATCCGTGCGCGCCGGAGGAGCTCAACCTCCGCATGATCGCGACGCTTCGCGAGCGTTTCCCGTACCTGCCCATCGGATACTCCGGACACGAAGTCGGCCTGGCCACCACCTGGGCGGCCGTTGCTCTCGGCGCGTGCTTCGTCGAACGGCACATCACGCTCGACCGGGCACTGTGGGGCAGCGACCAGGCGGCATCGGTGGAGGTCGGAGGCCTGCAACGGCTGGTGACGAACATCCGCGACATCGAGAAGGCGCTGGGCGACGGCGTCAAGCGCGTCTACACGAGCGAGCTCGCGCAGCGCGCGAAGCTGCGCCGCATCGCGAGCGTCGCGGCGGTCCCGCGCAACGGAGTCACCACGGCGCACGGAGGCTGAGCGCCATGGACGCGGGCATTCTCTCGCCGGCTATCGTGGTCATTGCCGCGCTCGTGCTCATCGGGCTCGAGCGGCGTTTCCCATACGATCGCTCGCAGCCGTTCCTGCGGTCCGGCTTCTTCAACGACTTCGCGATGTACACCATCGCGCAGAGCTACGTGCTCGGCTACGTCATCTTCGGGATCGCATCGTGGATCGACGCGGCGACGGGCATGTCTTCGCGAGGCATTCTCGCCGACTGGTCGATCGCGGCGCAGGTGTCGTTGTCGCTCGTCGTGCACGACCTGTACATCTACTGGTTCCACCGCTGGCAGCACTCGAACCGTCGCCTCTGGCGGATTCACGAGGCGCATCACTCGACGCGCGAGGTCGACTGGCTCTCCGGCAGCCGCTCGCACTCGCTCGAGATCCTGATCAACCAATCGATCGAATTCGTGCCGCTTGTCCTGCTCGGATGCGCTCCGGAGACGATCGCCCTCAAGAGTGCGATCGACGCGGTCTGGGGGATGTACATCCACGCGAACATCGACGTGCGATCGGGCTGGCTGCAGATGGTGATCAACGGACCGGAGATGCATCGCTGGCATCACGCGATCGACGACGACGCGCACAACCGGAACTTCGGCACGAAGCTCGCGATCTGGGACTGGCTCTTCGGTACCGCCTTCCTTCCACGGGAGCGGCGTCCGGCGGGCTACGGACTCGGCGACGAGGGCTTTCCCTCGAACTACTTCCGCCAGCATCTGTGGGCGTTCCGGCGCTTCGGGAAGTGATCGGGCGCCGCGTTGCCCCGCTGCGGGCTTCTCAGTATTCTGCTGCCCCGCCAACTGACAGGAGATCTCAACATGCCCGCTCGTCTCGTCGTGCTCCTCGGCCTCATGCTACTGCCGGCTATCGCGTCGGCGCAGGAGACCATCCCGTCTTCGCCCCCTGTCTCCGATCCGTTCACCATGCTCGAACCGCTGCTCGGCAGAACATGGCGCGGCGAATTCGCCGGGACCGACAAGCCGGTGATCGATATCCAGCGGTGGGAGCGCGCGCTCGGCGGACGGGCCGTGCGCGTTCTGCACTCGATCAACGACGGCGCCTACGGCGGCGAGACGATGATCGTCTGGGACGAGTCGCGCCGGTCGCTCGTGTACTACTACTTCACGACCGCTGGCTTCCACACCACGGGCACGATGGCGCAGGATTCCAGCCGGTCGTTCGCGAGCACCGAGAGGGTCACGGGCTCGGCCAACGGCGTCACCGAGGTGCGGTCGTCGTACGTGTTCAACGCGGACGGAAGCTTCACGAGCCGATCGAGCTATCTCAAGGACGGCGCCTGGGTCGGCGGCCGCGAGGTCACCTACCGCGAGGCTCCCGAGGAGACCGTCATTCTCCCGTAGTCATGCCAGACACGCAACGGCCCCGCCGCTTGCAGCGACGGGGCCGTTTCGTGTTTCATGCGAAGTGACCGCCGTGCTCAGCGCGCTGGCGAGAACGACTCACCGTTGCGGGCCATCACCGGATCGGCGAGGATCTCGTCGGCGGTGACCGCAGTCTCGGCGGGGCGACCGTCGAGATCGAGGCGCTTGCGGCGCCGCCCGAAGAGCGAGCCGACCTTCTCGCGCATCGTCGCGACGAGCAGGTAGACGACCGGGACGACCACCAGCGTGAGCACCATCGAGCTGGTCAGGCCGCCGACGAGCGCCCAGGCGAGACCCGACTTCCACTCGGCGCCGGCGCCCGTCGCCATCGCGATCGGGAGCATTCCGAAGATCATCGTGAGCGTCGTCATGATGATCGGGCGGAGACGCTCGCGGCCGGAGGCGAGGATGGCCTCCTTGATCGACTTGCCATCCTCTCGTTCTCGATTGGCGAAGTCGACGAGCAGGATCGCGTTCTTCGCGACGAGTCCCATGAGCATGATCAACCCGAGGATCGAGAAGATGTTGAGCGTCTTCGCGGTCAGCGCCAGCGCCCAGAAGGCGCCGATCATGGCCAGGGGAATCGAGAAGAGCACCACGAACGGGTAGATGTACGAGTTGTACAGCGCCACCATGATCAGGTACACGAACAGGAAGCCGACCGCCATCGCGAGCATCATCGGTCCGCCGGAGTCCTCCTGGTTGCGCAGATCGCCATCGTAGCCGATCGTCGTCCCCTCGGGCATGCGCCCGTCCTTCTGCGCAATTGCCAGCGCCGCCTTGAACTCTGCGCCGATGTCGCCCACCGGACGGTAGCTCTGCGAGAACACCGTGATCGACGCGTTGCGATCCTTGCGCTGCAGCTTGGTCGGTCCGGTCGTCCGCTCGACGGTCGCGAACTGCTCCAGGCGAATGAGCTCGCCGCGGCGGTTCATGATCGTCAGCGCACCGACGTCCTCGGTCCGTGCGCGGTCGAACTCGTCGAGCTGCACGCGGATGTCGTACTCGTCGCCGGACTCGCGGAACTTGGCCTCGTCGTCACCGGTCAGTCCGATGCGCAGCGTCGCTCCGACCTCGGCGATCGTCAGGCCGAACGACGACATCTTCTCGCGATCGATCTGCACGCGCGTCTCCGGCCTGCCGTCCTCGCTCGAGAGGCGGATATCGGCGGTACCGCGGATCTTCCGGAGGATGTCGGCGACGACGTTTGCCGCCTCGCGCGCCATCGTCTCGTTCTGACCCGAGACGATCACCTGCACCGGCGACCAGTTCGCGGTTCCGAAGATGCCGATCGGGTTGACGCGCGCCTTGACGCCCGGATAGCTGTTGGCGATGTTCTTGATCTCCTCGCCGAGCTCGTCGGTCGACTTCAGCCGCTGCTCGGGCTTGACGAGCGCGACGTTG
>Ga0247823_10003088_pt1 | contig 13601 bp, 15 predicted proteins | sample 13C_PalmiticAcid_2_FD_192426 | JGI IMG/M metagenome (GOLD analysis project Ga0247823, IMG submission 192426) | Soil microbial communities from agricultural site in Penn Yan, New York, United States - 13C_PalmiticAcid_Day30 | ecosystem: Environmental > Terrestrial > Soil > Agricultural land...
GCGTTTGGCAGCGGTGGTATGGGGTGGCGGCCTGAATAAGGTGCTAAGCTGCGGTAAAGGTTGTGATGGGTGTCGTGGCACATTGTGGTCGTCGTTGCGGAGCTTCATGTTGCGTAGCAGAGATAAAGGGACCAACCTCTCAGCTTGGTCTCGCAAGGGTTGGCTTGCTTCATCTCTCCCGCCTGGTCGACAACCTGAGGACACAAACCCGAGTCCAATAAGCCCGGACTCTCCATAGATGCTCCCTTGATGCTTTTATAATTCACACCGATCGCTGCATGAATGCAGTCGGTCCCAGCGTTTCTCGTTTTGCTAGGGGGGAATTACTGGATAGCCCTTGCCGCGGGTCACCTGCAGTGAGAGAAACAGTCAAACGAAACGCCTGTCAGCTCATTGGTCAGCATTCCAGGTTGTCGGCCTGAAATTAATGGCCAGCAGCTCTCCGGCTTTTTTGGGGGCGTCTCCCAAGCAGATCCCCTCGTTCCATCCAATTCCCCCCACCCCGCTCAAGGCCTCAACCTCGTGCCCAACTTCTTGGTTATGTGCTGATTGTGTGGTGGTTGAGTTGGTAACGTATGTATCCGCACCTTCTTACACTTCACTGAATGATCGTGACCTGAGATTGCCCAGTCCGTCAAAATGGCACCCCAAACCCAAACCCGGGGCGAGAACCCGGCTGAGTGACCACCACCGAACAAACTGGCACGTCGGATGCCACGACCAAGCCAGACTCGACAGCCATGAATTCCGAATCCACGACCGAGGAAATGCCAGCACCTTCGGTCATTTTGTTTGACCCCGAAGGCGATCTTCGCCTTCGCGTTGGCGCAAAAGCTTTCTTAGACTCGTCGAGCCCATGCGAGTACAGAGTTTGCTCTGCCGCGCTGCGACGGACATCCACGGTCTGGAAGAGCATGCTCTTTGGCCCGTGGACCGAGACAAAGCCGGCACAAGGGGACTGGATCGTGGAGCTCCCAGAGGACAAGCCCTGGCCAACTGAGATTCTGCTCGCAATTATCCATGGAAGCTTTGAGACCGTGCCAAGGAACCCCTCTCTCTCTGGCTTGCATGATATCCTGGTCGTCGCCGACAAGTACGACTTGATCCACGTCATACGGCCCTGGGTCGATTCCTGGCTGGTGGTTATCACGAATCCAAAGCCAATGATCAACCCAAGCTACTTCTATCCTCAGACGAAGCAGCTAGAGCTTTCTGGAAGAGACCATATCATGCGGACTCATGCAGCTTGGGAAGTGGGGTGTGAGAGCGTGGTTGTGGAAGAAATCATTCACTTCATTTTCAACCTCCAAGTCTCGTCCGCTGAGAACTCCTTTTTCTATAAGGGCCAACAGCTCGTTTTTGGCGTTTACGCTGGGCCGCCTGATTTAACGGGTAAGTTCATCGTCTTGGGCCATCCTCGGGCTTATCCAGCTAGCCTCCATTGACAGTCGATAGACGTCGTGACAGAACTCCGGCTCTCCCTCATCCAAACCCTTCTCGATTTTTACCATGCAGAGGTTCAACAGCGGATGCCAGGCCCGCTGGCTTGTCGCATCGGCCCCGGGGGCTCTTTTGCCCGCGGTACCGAGGGAGTCTCATGCGACTCCATCATCCTCGGTGGGATCTGGCGACACCTTCAAAGCACCAAGCAAGGTTTTCTTCCTGGAAGAGCCTCTGAGTACCCCGGCAGCGCGAGCGACCTGATGGAGTCGCTCTACATAATGTTCAGCAGCATTCCATGTATGCCTGGCCACAAGGACTGTATCCCGACGAAGAAATATGCCGAGTTTCAAAAGAAAACGAAGCTGGATGAACGGTATCAAGACGTGTTGCGACCACATCATAAGGATCGAATGGCAGCGCAGCGAATGAAGACAGGGCTCTAATTCCAGCTTCTCGGCAGTCAACATGATGGCGGACGGGATCCGGTATGAGCGTGGAGGCTGTGGATCTCGCTCGCACCAGCACACCGACATTTTGGCGAGGGCCACGACACGGAGAATGTCGTGCAGGGCCTGGCGGCGCGCGAAGGCGAGGGCGACTTGGACGGTGCGGTCGCGGCTGCCGTCGTCGATGATGAGGATCTCGTAACCCGAGGGGGTGGGGTTGGAGCGGGTCGCGCCGATGCCGGGGTGGGAGGCCGAGGTTGGGGAGTCGGGCTTGAAGACGAGGCGGTGCGGTTTCGTCGCGCGTTTGCCCTCTTGTGCTGCTTCTGGGCGGGCCGTTCCTGACGTTCTGGTTGCAGGAGCTGGTTGTTAGTGGGCCGCCCGAACTGCTGGTCGAGGTGCTCGACCATCTCCTCCAGTGCGGCGGCGATGCGGGTTTCTTCGTTGTAGGCTGGGACCATGCGCTGCCAACCTTTTCTTTCTGGATGGCGGCGGTGCTGTGCTTTTCGTTGGGAAGGAAGTCTTGGAGACGTGTGGTTAGGTCTGGCAAAGAAAGAGAGACTCAGTGTTGGAATGCCTGGCACAGTTATAAATACCATTTTTGCGCTTAATCCACAGCGAACTAAATAGCTTGCTGGAGTCTGCCACTCTTTTGCAGTCAACCGGACGGGGAGGTTCGGTGGGCAGTCCATGCTTTCATCTCAACTTGCTTCCCAAAATTCCTTTCACCAACAATTTCTTCCACTCCCGACCCTGACTTCCGCACCACCTTTCATTTTTACCACAATCGATGGCAATCCCGGTGTTCTCTGCTTGCATTTGAATCCGCACATTCCATCAACTCCCACTCCATCGCCGCCCAACCCGACCACCATGAACAACGCGACCAACCTCCTCAACTCCATATTCGCGCAACCCCCGACCAGCGACTCCAACGCCATCACCACCCCGCTCGTGCTCGACCCGGACGGCGACCTCCTCCTCTGCGCTTGGGCGGCACCGGACTCGGCAGCAGACCTGGACGGCGCGACATGGGCCGCCTTCCAAGTCTGCTCCGCAACCCTCCGCCGCGCGTCCCCGGTCTGGAAGGCGATGCTGTTCGGCCCGTGGACCGAGTCCAAGCAGTCCACCAGTGAGGGGAAGGAGTGGGTTGTCTCGCTCCCCGAGGACTCGCCTGCTACACTCCGAGTTGTTCTCGCAATTCTTCATGGGCGGTTTGAGCTCGTCCCGGAAAAGGTCGACGTTCCGATGTTCTCCGACATCCTCGTGCTCACCGACAAGTACGACCTGCGGGGAACCATCCCACCATGGAGTCGCCAATGGGTGGGGGCGGTCGACTGGACTGGGTTGGAGATCGGTGTTGAGCTTGTTCAGGCGGCGCACATTGCGTGGGAGCTGGGGCTGGAGGAGAAGCTTGCGCTGCTGGTGAAGAAGTTGATCTTGGATGGGTCGCTGGAGGATGTGCGAGATCAAAGGCTCTTTGGGTCGGTGGTCTTTTCTGGGGAGTTTGACTTCTCTGGTCAGAAAACGCTTTGCATCCCATCGAACTTTCACTAACCACGCGACGGCACGCAGGGTTTGCCACAAGACGTAGAGCATGGCTCATCCGAAAACTCTTCAAGTTTTACGCAGACAAGCTGGAATCACTCACACAGCAGACTTTGCTTGGAGGCTGTCAGTTGCGTGGGGTGGACGATGCGGAGCGCCAGCTGTGCTGTCGTGTAATCCTCGGGGGATTTCTCAGCTACCTGGCCCAGGGGAAGTCCAAGGCCCCGAGGAAGGCCGCACAATACACCGAAAGCGCTACTCAGCTGATGGAACTCTCGTCGGCGATGTACTCCGGAGTCATCACACTACCGAGACACGAAGGGTGCAATCCGAAGCATGATTATGTCTCGTTTCAGGAAGAGTTGTTCAAGAGGCGCGAGTTGACCACCATTTTTTTATTGAAGGAGAAAAAGGAAATGGAAAGACGAAAGGATAAGGCAGGGTTGTAATGGGATACTCATCTCGGAAGAGGCCGAGAGAAAACAACAAAGCGCTGTGGGAGTTTGGGGGGCCATACACACCTTGCCAAATCGACAGCTTGACAAGATAAAAGCCAGGGTGTTGCTGTGAGTAGAGTCTCTGGTACATTCATTGGCAAGATTGACAGTTCTGGCACGTCGTTGCCGGGGAACGAGATGATGGCAGCCGTCTTGCGGCACGTTCAACGGAGGAGGCATTGTGGCAACTAGGACAAGTAGATTGTGGTATAGCATGTAAAACAGGGAACAGATAGAGTCCTCTGTGAAGCACTTATACCCAGACCAAACATGGGCACCACGGGACGCAATCAGCCTGCGTGAGCGATGGTAAAGGAAACTGCAAGGTTTGTCAGCTGAGAATCCCAGTTTATGCAGTCTGGGGGTTCGAACCTGATCCACACCCAGCAGCGCTGCTGACCTTCACACCGCAGCCATCCAGAAGTTGGCCCTTGATCGTACATCCGCCGTGCGACCAAGTCACGTACTGCGGAGCGCCACCATGGTCTTGGTCGTGGTCAGCGGTCCTGCTGCAGAGACATACGGGTGTTTGGCATACCTTTGGGCTCAGAGTGCTGAACAGCAAAGTTTCCGACGGTGGAGGAATGGGCCGTGAGAAAGCAGCCACGAGCCCCTATATTATTGGTCATGTCCGTTAGAACTCCTAATACCCATGGTGTGCTGCAACGGCAGGGTACAGAAGCACTTACCCAGAAAAGCGGTAGCAAAGACTGCGATTGAGACCTTCATCTTGGATGAGTTGGATGTCAGAGATGGAAGATGCTAGACCACAGAGTGTACTAGTAGGGTGCTTTGAACGGAGTGCGTTGAAAAGCTGAAGACGTTTTTCCCAGGGAAACGTGTAGAGCATAATATATGTGGTTTGCCATGGCCCTTCCTTTACGCTTCGGATTGAAGGTACCCAGGAATGAGTTTCCCCGGCCAGGGTCGGCCGCTCCATAACCGCTGGCCGGAGGAACTCGAAACAGTTTCTCCTGGGGGAGAGGTACGGAACCGCACGCAGCAAGGCTCGGAATGGTGTAGACGCGCGTTGTTCAAATCATCTCGCGGAATGGAATGAACCGTGGGTATAAATCGTTGGAACCGAGCGTGGCATATATAGTAGAGACGGTGTTTGCGAAAAAGGAATTGGTGGATGTGTAGACGCCTAGTTCCAACCCGGCCTTTTTAGGTACCGTTGAGCTCCATGACATGCGGCTGAGATTCCCCTTCAGTGTTTGCCCTCCAATAGCACGGCTTAGCCGCACAGTTGCTCCCGGTGACCGGCCAATTCCGCTCAAACCAGACCGGCCATCCTCGTCTCGATCGTGGGAAGAGAGGTGCGATCCTTGCATCCTCGACGAAGGTAGGGTCAATTATTTCCGGCGCTAGTGGTTGGCTGCGCGGTGCCATGCAAGGTACGGAGACGCCAGCGCCGAGAATGTAGGCCAGATGGAGCCATCAGTGCCGAGCTTTCCTCGCAAATCAGAACATGTCGTCGAATCTCGAAGATGGCCGTTGAGGCTTGTTAAACTTATTTAAGCTTTTGCCAAGGGCTCGGCATGGCTTGTCACCCGCGCTTGATTGTTCTGTACTCCCTTCTTACCTGGTAGTGGGTAAGCACGTTGCATTGCAGCCATGAAGTGCTTCTCCTCGCTCCTCCTCGCCGCTGCCGGCCTGTCCCTGGTGGAACCATGGGCGTACGCCCAGCTCTCGGGCCGCGTCGGCCCCACGACGGACCGCGCGGCCAAGGCTGCCAAGAAGGTGTGCAACATCATGAGCTACGGCGGCGTGGCCTCGGCGACCACCGACAACAGCGCCGCCCTCACGGCCGCCTGGAACGCCTGCAAGGGCGGCGGCGAGGTGTATATCCCCAGCGGCAGCTACGGCCTCTCCAGCTGGGTGACGCTCAGCGGGGGCTCGGGCGTGTCCATCAACCTCGAGGGCGTCATCTACCGCATTACAAGCGCAACCGCCGGGGGCACCATGATTGGCATCACGAGCACCACCGACTTTGAGTTTTACAGTGGGAACTCCAAGGGCGCCATCCAGGGATACGGATATCTCTTGAACGCGAGTGAGTAGATGCGTTTCTCCATCGCTTAGGAGATGTCTAAGGCTGATATCACAATTAGAGGGTGCAAACTCTGGGTACGGTCTTGGGAAAGCTGATGCTCAGGAAGAACCTTTGACTGACTTTGCACTGCAGCCCGAGACTCGTGAGACTTACCAAGGTCAATGACACCGCCGAAGCACCATTCTGCGTAATGCTCTGTTTGACTGACCCTGTATCGGGATTGGACAGGTCACCAACTTCAGCTTCCACGACATTGCGCTGGCGGACGCCCCAGAGTTCTTCCTTGTCATGGACACGTGCTCAAATGGCGAAGTCTACAATTTCATCATTCGGGGCGGTAGCGAGGGCGGCCTTGACGGCATCGATGTCTGGGGCAAGAACATCTGGATCCACGACGTCGAGGTGACCAACAAGGATGAGTGGTACGTCTTCTCTATCCGTAACAAGATGCATTCAGTTTGATGTCTGACTAACGGCAATATGCTCTCAGTGTCACGGTCAAGGTACCATTTCCCGTTTCTCCATCTAAATCACGAGTTCGCTAACACGAAGGGCCGACAGAGCCCGGCACACAATATTCTAGTCGAATCCATTTACTGCAACTGGTCTGGCGGCTCGGCCATGGGGTCGCTGGGGGCCAATACGGACATCTCCGACATCCATTACCGCAACGTCTACAGCCAAAACTGCAACCAGATGTACATGATCAAGAGCTGGGGCGGCAGCGGCAGTGTCAAGAACGTCAAACTTGAGAACTTCCTGGGTCACAGCAATGCCTACGCGCTCGACTTGAACGCCTACTGGAGCAGCATGACCCAGGCGGCCGGCAGCGGCGTCTCGTACCAGAACATCACCTTCTCCAACTGGAAGGGCACCAACGCCAACGGCGCTCAGCGCGGCGCAGTCCAGGTTCTGTGCCCGTCCGCGGTGCCCTGCACGGGCATCACCATCCAAGACGTCAACATCTGGACCGAGAGCGGCAGCATCGAGAAGGAGGCCTGCCAAAACGCGTACGGCACCGGGGCTTGTCTCCGGGCCGGATCCGGCGGGACGTACACCACCACGGTCACGCGCACGGCAGCCAGGTAGGCCCCCCAAATCCATCGCCCCCTTTCTACTATCTCCTTTCTCTAACCATACGGGTCACGTACTACAGCAACTACGCCATCCAGACCATGCCAAACGAGATCAGGGCCTGGGGCCTCGGCACGCAGATCCCCATCCCGGCGATCCCCACGAGCTTCTTCCCGGGCCTGCGGCCCATCAGCGCGCTCATGGCCGCCTCCGGCTCGGCCGGCAACAACAATAACAACGGAGGTGGGTCGGCTCCTACCACGATCGCCCCCAAGCCGGCCTCTGCCACCACAACCAAGGCAAGCGGCGGAGGAAGCGGGCTTCAGTCTCAGTATGGCCAGTGCGGCGGCAGCGGATACTCGGGCCCCACCGCCTGTGCCGCGCCGTTTGCGTGCTCGACGGTGAATGCGTACTATTCACAGTGTCTTTGAGGGGCAGTGATGGGGACAAAGGAGGCGAGAAGGGAGAAAAGACACCTGCGCCGTTGCAGAGAGTCCTGCATTCACCCTCGCAGGCCGTTGATCGGCAGTTGAATTCAACCTGGTACCTGGCACATACACCGGTAGCATCACAACCCTGAGACTCATGACAATAAATAAACAAGAAAGTTGAGACGTTTTGTGCTCGTTTGTCAAGCTTCAAATTCATTCGTTCATTATTTAACCTGATCGTACACAGAGTGCCCCAAGCACTCCCGCAACCTTATCTCCTCTTCGTCATCGTCATCACTCGGCATCCTCTTCACTGGCACCTGTGCCGGTGCGGGAACCGCCCTTACGGCCTGCCTCGCGGGCCCGTTCGCTGCCGGGCTCGAAGCTGCCGGACGACGCCTGACCTCCCTTGGAAGCAATCTCACGCTGACCACTTCATTAGTTGTGTCCTGTAGATGTTTATGGGATTGAAGAGGAAAGATGCGTACCTGCTTGTCGGGGTCCATGCTGGCGAAGCCTCCGCTGTGGCTTGCTTGGCCGCCCTTGGACGCGAGCTCGCGGACCTCTTCCTTGGGGCTGGCGAGATGGCGTGGTTAGCAGTGATGCCCAGAAAGCCGCCAGGGGCCAGAGGTAGTTCTGCTCACCGGTTGGCAAAGTTGCCGGGGTTAGTGTTCTGAGTGCCGGACATGGTGGTTTAGGGATTGGTTGAATGGAGTTTAGGCAATTTCTTGTTTGGTAGGTTGCTTGGCCTCGCTTGGTTTCGAGTTGTGTAGAGAAGGAGAGAAGTTTGCTGGGAACGGGATGCTGGCCTCGGCTTATATCCCAAGATCGAACCCTTCTAGATGTCCACCGTCCTGCCAACGACACATACGGAGAGTTCCGCACAAGGCAGCTGCTCGTCATGTTGCGGGTTATGATGTCAGTGTGATGGGTCGATGGTCATTGGAGCGGATACCGGCCGTTTTGACTTTGACCTTGAACGGCGTGGCGACCGTCACCAGCTGAGACTGGCTCAACCGGGCCGCTTTGCAGCTCCTCAGTCAAACGCCCTTGGCTTGACAAGAGCTTGCTCTGTTTTCTTCTGCCTGCAGCCCAGGGGTAAGATGACGCCGAGACTGATGTTGCGTTCGGCATGTAAGCCGATGCCAAGGACCGGTGCCAAGAGGGTTGATCGGAACGCCGCCGGCTCATCCGGTCCACTTAAACCCGCTACCCGGGCGTCTCTCACGTCAGAGGAGCGGAGACGCGCTCCATCATGACATCTATGAACTAAGAGATATTGAATACATCCAATAATGTGACCTCGCGTTCTTCATCCGGAACTTTGGTATTGTTGGAACGCGCCAATGACTTTGATGACTGCAAGACACTCCAGACCTGCGGTACTGACAGCGGATTGCCCAGTCGGAGAGTTTGGTCCATCATGAGTGGTGGCCAAACGAACAAAAACGGGCAGCGTCACTGTCTTTAGACGGCATTAGATCCTACCGTCGAGTCTGAGGCGTGCCTGGGGGTGCGCGACGATTCTTCGACAGTCTCCCATGGAACGTCGTGGTGCCGTTGTTCCCTGGTTTCTCCAGACTGAACCAACTTGATTGTCTTTCGTTGCCCTGTACGTGCAGGGAAAGCAATTGCATTACCTCTTGACTGTAACACACAAGAACTATGCACATCATTCAGTACCGGAGACTCGAATCATACCATAGACCCCGAGTGTGCATGGCCGTAGTCAGCTTGGTATCCGCCCGGGAGAGCATCGAGCCCTGCAAGGTTGTCAGCAAGCCTCTAGACGATGACAGAAATTGGCACCTACACCCATCAATATCCTCATCCACAACCGGCTGTTGCGTGCAGTTGTTCATCGCTTCGATCGACTGCAGTTTGGAGCTCTGTCCAGATCTGAGTGTCAGTCCACTTCCTTACTGCATTTGTTGCTGTTAGGAGCATCAAGATGGCACGCACCGATTCCTTCTCGCACTTGGTATCAAACCAACAAGGCGCGTCCAAAATCCGCTGCAGCGCATCCCCCTTCCACCCAAACACGTAGTCCCCATGCGTCGCGTACCCCGTCGCGTCCCCAAACGACCACACAAACGGACTACTACCATCTGCGGGCCACTCGAGCTCGTTGAACGGCTTGGTGTTCCAAACCACCTCGTACATGACCTGCGCGACGCGCACGGGGTGGGTGGCGGGACACGGCCCGCCGCTTTCAAACGTGCCCGTTTCCGGATACGCCATATGTGAGAGGTGGTCCGGGGTGTCGAGGTGCTTGCCGTCCCAGCAGGTGGGGAAGCGGATCGAGGTCATGATGCCCTCGGGGCAGCGGCGGGTCGGGAACGCCATGGTCTCTGGGGCGCGGCTGGTCCACGTGTCCATGCAGACGTAGGTCAGCTGGCGGAAGCGGGCCGCGTCGCTGAGGGTGCGGGCGTTGATGTCGCCGACGAACATGCGGAAGCCCTGTATGAAGTTCAGGGTTAGTGCAAGGTTGTAAAGCTGGGGTGCGAGGAGCTCTGACCGGTTGGAAGGCCTTAACCTTTGACTTTTGGCCCCGGTCGTAGATCGCGTCCTGCATGTAGTAGATGGTGAGACCGCCCTTGGCTTTCTCGAACTGGTTGTTGCCGAGTTGAGGGACGCGCTTGTAGCTCCCGTTCTGAGCGCGGAAATAGAGGATCGCAGTCCAGTAGTTGGAGAAGTCTTCGCTGAACTGGCAGGTCGTGCAGGTCGACTCGGCGGGGAGGTCCTTTGCGGGATCCATTGTGGCATTAAATGCGTTCTGTCCGCAGCGATGGTCAGTCTCAGCGCTAGCGAGGACAAGGGTATCGGGAGAAGTTTGTACGAACACCGCCGACGATCTGATGGACATGACTTGAGGGAACCGACCCAGGATTGACCAGGGGGTCGATTCTCTGCACCACCAGCTGGGAACAGTGGAATCGCACCACTGCCCAGCTCGGTGCAGCAACTGCGAGAGCAAGGGCTCTGCTCCAGCGCATCGTGTCGTCTATCTATTTGTGTTTGGACGGTCAGACTAGATCGATGTTTGAGGCACAAGCCGCAAGGTTAATAGAGAGAGAAAGCACTGATCATGATCTTATGTCGACCCGGTAAGTGCCGATACAGTCGGCATATATTGTGACCACGGCTTAGCCGCGAGACACTTGATGCTCAACTGCCGTGGATGATTGGGGACCGACGCCCTGTCTACATTCTCCTGATGGAGTGGCGCGCAATTTAACGGTATGTTCCCTAAATTAACCCCATGAGGGGCAACGATAAGTAAGGTAGGTAGGTAGGTACCTTAACTTTTTCAGCCATGCATGCAGGCCCAAGGTGCTTTGTGTCACCATACCAACGGACCAGTAGATGGGGTAATTGTAGGGAGAAGAGCTTCGGGCATATAAATACGTGCAGTGGGCTCAACGTCGAGTCTGTGATGTTTCCCCATCCCAGGGCATGGACGAAAGCCATCCAGGAGTAACACGCCCTCCAGCACCGCAAAATGCGCTTCGCCTTCAGCTTTTTGAGTCCTTTTTCTCTCTTCTTCTACCGAGCTGTTGCTCAGGTCAATGATTGTCCGAGCACTGAACTTGCATGCCATGATATCATGAATTCGAGTCAATGCATCGAACAACTGGTTCTCGAAAGCAGCGGACCCGTCACTAAAGAAGGCTTGATCAAGTGTGTGGAGCATGAAGGGACCGCGAGCAACCTGCCAGGGGCCGTCAAGGTGTGTTGGTTATCATGAAGCAGCGACTGACTCTAAGCCGGACATGAGGCTGATGAGTTGGTTAAATCAAGTACTGTCGATGCCCGGGTTGTCATACTCAGCCGATAAACGCGGTCATTGCACAGATGTTTCCGCCGCCATGTGCATAACCCACCTCAAAACAAGTCGAAAAAGGAATAACGGATGCGTTGTGGTGGCTGGGCGGAGTCGCTCCCAGGTTGAGCAGAAAAATGGAGTGGAAAGGGGTTCGCAGATTCTAATGGGCAGTGACACCACAAGGGCGGGAAACGCGGCAACCAAATCCCAGTCTGGCATAATGATGGATTGGTCGATCTTGGCCTGTGGGATGACTTCAGGGCTGAAGGTGTGTGGTGTTCGCACCCCGTCATTTTGAAACACCAACGGTTATGCGTGAGCGCCAAACCCCCGGATGTTGGAGCAACGTTCAGCCGCCAGCGGCTACAACCTGAAGCGAGCAATGCGGTTTACGCGGATCATTATTTTCCGTTGAAAAGTAAATATCATAAGACGCTCAGAGCGCCCCCCCAATTCTGACGTTCTTCTTGTTCCCCGTCTGCATCACTGCTGTTTTTCATATTGTACAAACTCAATGCCCAACTACGAGCCGACACCACGGCGCTTTTCAGTTCTTTCAGTATCACGCTCGGCATCGCGAAGAAACAGCTTTGACGATGCCGCCCGCCAAAATCTTACTCACGATACGCCAGGGCTCCAACAAGACTCCCCGCCACTTGACCTGGCAAGCGCCCTCCGACACCTCCAACATGTTGATCCCGACAGTGAAATGGAAAGGGGCCGGAAGCGGCAGGCCGGTGGCGACAACGCTGCGAGGAGAACTTGGGGACACGACGGCATGGTGACGGCGCCATCAGCCAGGCGAGAGAGCAGCGCAAGCACAAGAGAGCGGATCGCCTTGTGGGAAGAACGCAGTCGCAGCCAGAGCAAAGGACGCAGCAAGAGCAGAGGGAGAGACTTGGGATCGAGGAGCCGCATCAGCGTTGTTCCCGAAATACCAGAGTTGTCTGCAGCTTTCGTCAAGTTTGCAGAGGAGGAAAAGGGAGAAAGCGGAGCCGACCAAGAAACTCGGGTGGCATCGCGCGCTCGTGAGATGCAGCATCTTGAGGGGGGAAACCCTGAACACATTACCCAGACCGGGAAGCCAACAGGAGACATGGCTGGCATGAGGCCCGAAGCCGTAACGCAGGCTGATGGTACCGACAAGCTTCGGGAGATCGTCAACATACCCCGTGGAATGAATGAAGTTGACACAATTCGACGGACCACTGTCAGTCCAAGCATGGCAACCCCGACGAACACCAAAGACTTTGATCATGAGAGACCGCAGACACCAGTTTGCCAGACAGGGCAACGGCCATTCACACCAGAGACCACACCATCGACGCGGCTGCCCGGATCAGAGCCAAGCGAGCCCCAAAGCGTTGACTTGCCGTTGACTCCACAGGCTACCCCTGACCAAGGCAGACACCGCCGTCATGAGCAGGAGGAGGACATCCCTCATTCTCTCAGAGAGCAGCACTTTGGGTCAAACCCTGTGAAGGAATACACTGCCGTGTTTCAGCCCAAGGCCGATGGACACCATCCGCTCGAAGATGGCGGAATAAACACACAGCCTCCAGCGCAGTACCACTTGCCGTTTGGGCTGTTATCTGAAGAATCACCTTGGCAGGAGCGTCAACGGAGCGCTGGACCAAGACCCTCGTCTCCGCAGAGACTGTCTGGCAAACACCGGAATCAAACCAGTCCAGAACAGCACGGAGAGCCACGATACCACAATGTGTGGCGGATCAGTTCGTACCAACCTGAGTTCCCTCTTCCTGAACGATGGCCTGATTACGCAAACGTCGCCGCTTCGGGGAACACTGGGTTTGTTGGGAACCCGCTGAGAGAATTGCCCGCAGGTCAGCTGCCGTCCGAGCCCAGAAATCACCGGGGAGTGAATTCGTCGGCCTACCCGTACGCGAGACGCAGAGACTCCAGCGGCGGTGATTGGGTTGTCAATATCCCGCCCTCGCCATCTACTGCATACTTTCCTGGGGAACAAACTTCCCGGGCACCGAGAGCAGGGAACGGCAGCGGAGCAAGAACCGAACGGTACATGAGTCGGAGTGACGCCAGTCGGCATGAGTGGGACGCCCCGCCAGTGATTGAGCGGGCATTGCATGCAGCTTCGGTGAGCATGATCCAAGGGCTCAACGTCCCGGTCGAGGTCTACCGCGGACTGCGGGACACGTACTATCCGGCCCCTGGCCGCCCGGATATCATCAAGGCCTACCCAGCGCGCAGGCGTCTTCCCATCCGGTGAGTCGCCATCCTCCACTCGCCAAACTTGACCTACTG
>Ga0247823_10003089_pt1 | contig 13601 bp, 13 predicted proteins | sample 13C_PalmiticAcid_2_FD_192426 | JGI IMG/M metagenome (GOLD analysis project Ga0247823, IMG submission 192426) | Soil microbial communities from agricultural site in Penn Yan, New York, United States - 13C_PalmiticAcid_Day30 | ecosystem: Environmental > Terrestrial > Soil > Agricultural land...
GTGCCGGACGGTGGTGAACGTGACGGGGGATCTCGTCGTGACGCAGTGCGTGGCGTCGAGCGAGCCGCCGGAGACGGCGGCGGCGTAAGGGGGAGACTTGCGGTCGGGCGTGGGTGGGCTGGTCGGGAGACCGGCCCACAACGGAGGATGCTGCCGGCCTGAGCTGGATCTGGAGAGCGCCATGGCGGGAAAGCAGGGACGGGGGATCTCGCAGGTCAGCGTCAATTCGACGAGCGTGGAATGTGTCGAGATTTACATTCCCAAGAAGCTCGAGCACCTGTCGGAGATCTTCAACTACCTGCAGCGAAAGCTGGAGGATCGGGCGGCGGGGCGGACTGAGTCGGTGACGATCGACGGCTTCTCGCTTTATGAAGTCGACGGCGCATTTCTCGGGGGACGGATCTACCAGGAGCGGACGCTGGTGGTGCGGATCCTGTTTGCGCGAGCGGGCGTCGACGAGGCTGAAGCGATCCAGCAGAAGATCCTGGAGCTGGGGCGCGACATCGCGACGGCGGTGGCGCTGGATGAAGAAGAGCTGTGGATCTGCCACTACCCGCAGTCGGTCGTGGTGTTCCGGCCGATGAAAGGCGCGTGACGTGGGCGAAGTTCACTCGGCGGCGGCGCGGCGGAACCGGAGGCCGATGGCGACCTGCAGGGCGGTGCAGATCAGGAGCGTCAGGTAGACGGCCGGGTACGCGCCCTCGTAGTTGAGGCGGCCGCCGCGGGCGCCGGTTGCGGCGGCGACGATGGCGACGAAGGGGGAGAGGCAGCTCGTCAGCACCATGAGGATCATGATCGATAGCGGCAGCGCGCCCCATTTGACGTGCAGCGACAGCCAGGCCGTGAGATGGGCCAGCACGAGCACCAGGCAGAGCATGACGATGGCAGCAGGATCGAGCAGGTAGACGCGGGCCAGTTCGTCGAGATCGGTTTGATAGCGGCCGCCGACGATGAGGAACCAGAGCACATAGGGGATCAGGACCAGGCTGCAGCCGGCGACTTTCGAGCTGCACAGAGCGATGGTCGAGCGCGGCAGGAGGGCCAGCGTACAGAGGGTGTGGTTGCGGTATTCCCAGTTGAAGGTCCGGGCGGACAACGCCACGACTTCCAGGGCGGCGGCGATCATCAGGGCGAGCCGCATGGCGTCGTGTGCTTTAAGGTTCATGCCGGCCGACAGCAGCTGGTCGACGGTGAACAGGCCGATGGCCACGATGGGGATGGCCACGAACCGGCTCAACAGGCCGAGGAGACCACCCACGAGGAAGTGGAAGTCCTTCCAGAAGATCGCATTCTGCCAGGGGCGGGGAGTGAGCAGGCTTCTCCAGGCGGAACGGCGGGGACTACTGCTGACCTTGAGCAGGCCGGCGCGCCCCCTGCCGGTTTCGCCGAGGTACTCGGTGAAGCGCCGAAACAGGGCCCATGACAGCCCGAACAGGGCCGCGCCGAAAGCGATGCTCCACAGGACCTGGCCGCTCCAGGCCGAGTCCGAGAAGCCGGTCAACTGGATGCGCTGGATGCGGGTGATGATGGAATGGTCATCAAGGATCTTCTGGACGTGATCGATGCGTCCAATCAGCGGGCTTCCGGCGGCGGTCCAGCCGACGGCGACGAGCGCCTTGCTGAAGCGGGAGAGGAGATAGGGGGCGGACAAGAGGGCGAGAAGTATGGCCGTCGTCATTACGGAAGCACTCGGGCCGGTTCGCCGGATGACCGAGGCGGCCAGTCCGATGTTGGCCACGAGGACGAGATAGGCGATGAGTGCCAGCAGGCCGGCCCAGACCTGGTGGGCGGTGGCGCCGCCCAGCGCCAGGGCCAGGAGCGCGAATGGAAAGATGCCGATGAACAGGAGCAGGACCGAGACGATGCGGGTCGTCGACTTTCCGAGCAGGATCGCCAGCGTGGGGACATTGGCCAGCAGCAGCAGGTGGAGTGTGCCGGCTTCTTTTTCCTCGGTGATGGCGGTCGCGAAATGGCCGGCCCCGGCGACGGTGATCAGTCCAAGGCAGAGCTGGCAGATCAGCGAAAAGAACTTCAGTCCCGGAGAGCCGCGGCCGGCGGTGTAGATGTGGGTGACGATGAGCAGCAGGAACACAATGCCGACGGCGATCGTCCGAAACGCATGGGCGCGCAGCTGGAGAGCGTCCAGCCGAAGCGAGCGTGCGAGCAGTGTCAGCGTGCCGTGAAACATCGAGTGGTGAAGCTTCAGTTTTCGGAGACGGGCAGGTCGACGACGTACAGGACGCAGCCCTGGACGTCGGCGAGGCCTTCGGCCCTGGGCGCGAACGACTGGTCGGCTTCGACCAGCGCCATCACCCGCAGTTGGCCGGGGAGCAACGTGGCCGAGTGCGGATGGACCTGCCCGCGGAGGTTGAACGCATTGCCGACGAGCAGGCGATCGAAGGAACTGTAGAACTCGGCCGACAGGAGCGGATCGCCAAGCGACGGCTTCGGCCTCCGCAGGCTGGAGTAGTCGAGAGCGACGTCGAGATTGGTGACGAAGACCGACGTGGTCTGGGACCGCCGCTGGTCGACGTCCCAGGTTTCCTGGTTCTCCTTGAGCCGCAGAATCGAACTGCCGTGGCAGATGAACGCCTGCAGCGGCGAGCTCGGAAGCCCTTCAAAGGCGAGGGAACAGTTCGAAAGCCGCTGGTCGACGAAGTCGAGTTTCCTCAGATCGACCTTGAAAGGCGGCGCGCTCGCCCGGAACCGTGACACGACCGTCCGCGTGCTGGCGACGGGGATCTCGATTTCGTACCTGGCCTCCGAGCCGCTGGTGACCAGGCCGTGCGGAACCTCGAATTCCTCGGAGCTGCAATACAGCCGGCCGCTGGCCTCGTGGGAGACGGAGTAGGTTCCCCCGTTGACGGCGGCGAGGCAGTTCCACTGGTCGCAGTTGAACAGGCCGGGGGCAAACTGGTGGGCAATCGTCGCGGAGCGGATACGGCTGGCCTGTCCGCCGCCGACGGCCCCCAGCGTCTTGAACGCCGTGGAGAACAGGACCGCCAGCGAGAGGTAGGCGATATAAAACCGCCGGACGCCTTTCCCGGACCTGGCGATCGCGAAGGTGCCCGGAAACAGCGCCAGGAGATACATGATCGCCAACGGGTAAATCAGCCACCAGCGACGGTGGAACCTGGCCACGCTTTCGAGCTTCTCGAGAACGGCGCGATCCCGGCGCCATGGAAAGCGACCGTTGTACGTGCGGTACGGGTCGGCGAAGGCGACCTCCGATTCGCGGTCGGACTGTTTGAGGGTCCTGGTCGAGCCGGCGAGCCGCATCTCGGCCTCGGTGACCGCCCCGGCCTGCCGGGCCAGACGGCGCACCTGGCCGGCGCCGACGGCGAACTCGTCCCGTGGGTCGTTGAGGACGGTCAAAGGGGAGGGGAACTTCGGGAACTGGTCCTGTTCGTCGTGCAGGAGGACGACCGTTCCGCCGCAGTTGAGCCAGTCGAAAAAGGCCTGCATCCGGGCGCCGGGGAAATTGGGAGGGGCGTCGAGGAAGACGACGCCGAGTCCATCGGTCAGGGTGACGGTGGGAGGGAAGAGTGACGCCCGGAACCGCCTGAGCAAGCCGCTGGACCGGGGACGGTCGGCGGGGTTGGTCAGGAGGACGATTGCAGGATCGCCGAGGCGGGCCTGCGGGACCTCGGCTTTCTGCTTGGCGCCGGGGCCCCAGCTCAACTCGAACGGCACAAAGTCGTCTGGAATGAAGATGGGGACCTGGACCCAGCGTTCCTCGAAGGGGGGGACGTCGAACGGGGCGACAACCGGGGGTTCCTGGGCGGTCTCCAGCGACGTGATCCGACGGACCTTGAGGAGGCCGCTGGCCGTCTTCGGTCCGGGGTTCTGCACCAGGACGTGGAGCGGGGTGAAGGTCTCGTTGACCGCTTTGCCGTCGAAGCCCCAGGTCGTTTCGGGGACGAGGATTTCCACGTCGTTCGACGTCTGGGCGCGCGTCATCGCCGGCGATGCGAGGAGGATCGCCATGACCAGACCGAGGATCGAGCGGGGCGGATTCACGGATCAGAAGGCCCCGATTAACGACCCGTCGTCGCGGTGGCCGAGTCGGTGGAAGAGATCCACATCAATGTTCTCGGAGAGGAACTTCACGTTGCCGTCGCAGAACGCGAAGTTGCTACCGCCATGGTGGATGCTCGAAAAGCCGCCGACCGGATTCTGAGGCGCGGCGGCCGCCGGTTCGGATTCGCTTTCCGAAGCGGACTCGGCATTGCCCGCGCTCGCCTGGAGTTCGCGAAGCGCGATGGCGGTGGACGGCGCGGCCCCAGTGTTTCGGAGGGTCTCGCTGTCGCCAGCCAGCCAGTGCCCGCCGCCGCCTGTTTCGCCGACGATCATCGTGTAGGCGAGACCATCGGGAACATCTTCGGGGAGCCGGACGCGGCTGTTCAGGAACAGGACTCCGTGGTTGTCGACATCGATGGGGGCTTCGACGTCGTGGTGCACGCCGGCGTAGAAGGTCATCGATGCCCGGCCGCTGGAGGGGCAGATCAAGAGGGGAATCTTGTGCGCGAAGACCTGTTGATTGGCGGGATCAAAGGCGGACAGTCCGAAGTCGATTCGGCGGTGGACATTCCCTTCATCGATGTAGGGCAGGATCTGGGCAAGCCAGCTCATGCGATAGCCGGTCTTCTGGCTCGAGACGATCGGGCCCGCGAAGTCGACACTGCCGGGCGGCAGGGTGCGGTGCGCGCTGTGATAGTTCTGCAGGGCGAGGTTGAGATTGAGAAGATTGTTCCGGCACTGCATGCGCCGGGCGGCCTCGCGCGTGCCCTGCACGGCCGGCAGAAGGAGCGCGACGAGGACGGAGATAATGGCGACGACCACGAGGACTTCCACCAGCGTGAATGCGGGCCGATGTGCCGGGGGTTTCGTGAACACGGTTCGAGATTGTTCGTTACTCATTGCCTTGACCTTCCACGATGGGGGGCGGGGAGCCGCCCGCGATCGTCAGTGACTGGTGGGATTGGAGCGTGCGGCCGCGCGGCGTGGTGAGCGAGGCCTGTGCGTTGAGGAGGGTGTTCGGGCCCGCGGAGGTGACGCTCAGCCGGACAACGGCCTTGGCGCCGCCCGGGAGCGCGGGCGTCCAGTCGGCTCCCTGCCATTCCGGGTCGCGCTGCCGAAGGGCCACGCCGCGCAGCAATCCGGCGGTCGTGAGACGCTGCACCTGGGCCTGGTCGGCCAGCTGGAACGCCTGCCGATGCTGCAGGGCAATGAGCATGGTCAGCGACTGGCAGAGCGCGGCGAACAGGCCGATCAGGATCAGCACGATCGCGAGCGCGAGGCCGCGGCGGTTCTGGGGGAAATGCGGGAGACGTCGGAAGGAGATCATGGAACAGCTCCTTCCTGCCGGCCTGGCTGGAGTGTTCCCTGGGCGGCTTCGATGCGTTCGGTCATCGATGGCGCCGACGCGGCCCCTGGTCCGGTGACTTGAGGCGGACCGAACTCGCGGACGAGCGAAAACAACCGCCCCGTCTTTGCGAACTGCCAGTCGCGTGCGGAGGCGGAATATGTTTCCCGCAGGGGCTTCTTCCGGCCGGCGGCACGTTGCTCGCGGCGGAGGTACACGCCGTCGATGGTCCAGAGGACCGTTTCGCCATTCGCCTGCTGCAACGCGCAGGTTTTTCCGTCGCCAGCGATTGTCGCCTCGGAGGATCGATGCAGGTCGCTGCGCCACTGCTCGCCCAGGCGGGCGAGTGTGGCGGTGTCCTGGAAGGACTGGCCCGATCGAGTTTCGATCGCCATGAGGACGATGATCAGTTTCGTCGCCAGGACGCTGATCATGGCCATGACGGCAATCACCATGCTGAGTTCAATCAACTGCCAGCCGGAGCGGCTTGAGGACGCCGCCTTCGAGTTGGAACGGGTCATGGTCCGCCTCCGGACTGTGACTTCGATTCGCGGATCCAGGCCGTCAATGTCAGGGGGGTGGTCCGTTCGCCTTCGGCGTTCTGCCAGGTGAGGACGCCGGTGACCGGGACGAGTCCGGCGTCATCGACGCTTCCCGCTGACAGGTTGAGCTGCGGCGACCTGAGGCGCTCGGTGATCTCGTCCGGCAGGGGGATCTTCTCTCCGTTCAGGCCGCCATGGACGGTGACCTGCTCGAGCGTGTTTTCGAGAATGAGGAGGGCGAAAGTGCGGTCGGCCGCGGATCGCCGGGCGGCGGACCAGCGCGACAGAAACTGTCCGACGACGACGAACACCGTACACATCAGCGTCGTGGCGATTGTCAGTTCGACGAGCGTGAAGCCGATCCTGTTGCGAGATTGATGCGGGCGAGGATGATTCATGGATCCAGCCTCTGGATCGAGTTGATCACTTCGATGAGAGGCATGAAGATCGCGGCGCAGATGATGGCGACGATGATTCCGAGGCCGCCGATCAGGAGCGGGCGTTGCCACTCCAGGAGCCAGGCGGTCCGGATGCGTTGCCGGGCGTCGATCGCATCGGCCAGGCTGCGCATCGCCCAGGCGAGTTCTTTCATTTCGCCGGCGGCGTCGAGTGCGTGCGCTTCGTCCCGGCGGATGAAGCCGTCGCGGCAGAGGATTTCCCATGAGGGCTGACCCAGTTCGAGCTCCGCGGCCAGCCGCTGCAGGCGAGCGCGCAGGTCTTCGCGGGGGTGGTGATTGGAAATCTCGTCGAGCATGGGGGCGAGGGGGCGGCCGGATTCCACGATGGCCGCGATGATCCGCAGCACCTCGGGGGCATCGCGGCGAGGGAACCATCGCATCAGGAGCGGGAAGTTCAGGTTTTCCCAGCCGGCCAGCGCGATGAGCGGCGGCAGCAGCAGGAACATCACGGGGAGGATGAGCAGCGGGCCGAGGAGGAACCAGTAGACGCCGGCGCTGTCGGAGAGATCCATCAACCAGGCTGAGAGAGCCGGCAACTGGATGTTGAAATCGTTGAAGATGTCCTTGAACTTGGGGACCGCGAAGATCATCAGGTAGGCGATGATCGCCAGCAGGACGACGACGACGTTGACGAGGTACGCCTGCAGGGGGAGGGCGGCGTTTCCTTCGCGAAGATCGGTGAGATTGTGGACCGACCGCTGGGCCGCCTCGCGGAGCGTGTGTGTTAGGGCGGGGCTGCCGTCGGTCGCCCGGATCGCGAGGATGTCGCCGCGGGGCAGGAGGGGCGAACCATCATCCACGGCTTCACTCAGCGTCTGGCCGTTTCGAAGCCGGCTGGCGAGGGCAGCCAGACCTTCGCGGCGATGCCGGCCGGCGCCGGGTGAGGCGGCTTCAACCTCGTCGGCATAGGGCAGTTCGTTCTCGGAGGCGATTGCGAGTCTCCAGAGCAGGCTGATCTGGCTTCCGCGATTGAGAGCGCCCCAGGACGAGAGGAGAGTCGTCACCGCGAGCGGGATGACCATCACGAACACGGGAAGGAACGGGATCAGCGGCATCAGGGCGACCGTCCAGCAGAGCAACCGGAACAGGGAGGCCCGCTGATCGACCCGCATTTCTTCGCGGAGCGTCGAGGTGTCGCCCGGTGACCGGAAGGCGTTGCCGACGACGGACGTCAGGATGGCCAGCAGGCCGTAGGTGGCGGCTCCCATCCGGATGGTGACATCGATGAACCTGTTCTGCGGCGCGGCCATGGCGCCGGCGGCCGCGAGCAGCATCACCGCCAGCCCCGTTCCCGCGAGTGCCAGGCCGATGACGCGGACGACGAACGCCAGCCGCGACAGCTCATCCCGCGACGCTTCGAACCGCACGTAGTGGTCGAGCGCCAGGAGCGCTCCGGCCAGTACGGGCAATCCCAGCAATGTGAGGAGGGCGAGCATGTGGGAACGGAAATGGGCGTTCAGGTCAGTTGGTTAATCAGGATGATCAAGGGGAGGAACGTGGCCACGACGACAAAGCCCCCCAGGACTCCGACGACCACCAACAGGAGAGGCTGCATCCACATGACGGCGATGCCGGCGTGCGCCTCGGCCTGGAGAGCGAACAGTTCGCCATGCGACCGGAGGACTTCGGCCATGGTCGATTCGTTCCCGGCGTGGCGGAGCAGGGAGATGAGGCGCGGGTGGAAGTTCGGCAGGACCGTGGCGGCGTAGGCCGGCGATTCGCCGGCCTCGACGTTCTGAGCCAGTCGCCGCGCCCCCTGGTGGAGATTTGAATCGTGAATGGCGTCCGCGGTGAGCCGGAGCGCCTCGGGCATCGGAATGCGGGCACGGATGAGCATGGACATCAGGAGGCAGAAATCGGAACTCGCTGCCAGCTGTGAGGCTGTGCCGAGGATCGGAATCGATTGCAACAGGCGGAGGACTGAGGCAGCTCCCGGGAATCGCAGGGAGAAGATCGCCAGGAGCAAGCTGACGAACCCGAGCAGAAGGGCGAGCAGTATCCACGGCCAGGCGACCACCACCACGTCACTAATCGAAATCAGCAGTTTCGTGGCCCAGGGAAGTTCGACCCCGAAGTCGTTGTAGATCTCCTTGAAGTAGGGGAGAACGATTGCGAAGACGGCGAGCGAGATCACGCAGAGCATGGTCATCAGCACGGCGGGATAGAGAACCGCCAGCAGTACGGCCCGGCGGGCCCGCCGGGCGCGCCGTGAGCCGGCCAGGTAATCGCCGATGACCTGCTCGATGGAGCCGCTGCGCTCGGCGACGGTGAAGACGCCGCGGAGGAACCGGGGAAGCCGGCGGGCCGATGCGCGGACGGCATCGGTCCAGGAGTCTCCCTGATCGAGGCGCGAAGCGATCTTCCGAAATGCGGCCGCCGTATTCCGCGAGCGGCATTCCTCCGCGAACATCCGCATCGAGAACGGAAGCGAAGGCGTTGGTGGTGGAGACAGATCGGCCGCGGCGTTCATTGGGCGCCTCCCAGCCGGTCCCAGATCTGCATGAGCGGACCGAAGACGATCGTCGCATAGGCGATCACCGTTCCCCCGCCGATCACCGCGATCAGCACCAGCGGGATCGTCCGCCCAATGAGATCCGCGCGGTTGCGGGCCCGTTCGCCGAGCACGTCCGCGACGTTGAGGAGCCCACCGCGGATGCGGTCCGATTCCGTTTCCCGGGCGAAGAGTTCCCGCCACAGCGGCGGGGCGCCCGTTCCTTCGCGAAACGCCGTCGCCGCCGGCTCTCCATTCTGGACACGGTCGGCGATGGTCGAGATCGCCGCCTGGTTCCGTTTCGACGCCAGCGATTCGAAGACCAGCGACAGGGCGAGCGGCAACGGGACTTCGCATTCGATCAGAGCTGCGAGGAGCTGGCTGGCCGTGGCGCAGTGGATGTCGTTCAGCGTCCTGCGGACCAGCGGAATCGTTCCCCACCAGCCGACGCCGCTTCGATCGGCCGGCAGGAGGAGCAGCCCCAGCCCCCAGATCAGGATCACGGCGAGCGGGACGGCCCAGCTCCAGACGGGCAGAGTTTCGCGGAGCCGGTCGACGATTCCGGCCCACCAGGGGGAGGACTGGGTCATCGAGCGGACCAGCTCGGCCATCTGGGGAAGGAGGATCAGGACAACGAGGATCGACAGCCCGTAGGCCATGAGGACGACAATTGCGGGGTACATGAGTCCGCGGAGGAGCTTCTCGCGGAGCGTCAGCATCTGGGCGGTGGTGCGGGAATAGGCCTCGAGGACGTCGGCCGCGCGGTTGGTGGAGAGGCCTGTGGCGGCCAGGGCCCGAAAGACGGGGGGGAGTTCGGAGGCAGTCCGCAGCGCTTCGTCGACTGGGACGCCCGACTGGAGCCGGAGGGCGAGCTTCTCGGCGGCGGGGCCGAGCGGTCCGCGCCAACGGGGGGCGGCTTCCAGCAGGCCCGGTCCGAGCGGCGAGCCGGCGCGCAGCAGCACTTCGAGCTCACTGGCGAGCTTCGTCAGCTGCGATGCATCAATGACCCCGGCGGGCAAGGTTCATCCCCGTCATGAGGGCCCTGTCCTGGTCCGACAAGACCTCCCGAATACTGGTGCTCCGAATGGGGTCTGGTCAAACCCACGAGGGGAGTACGCCGCGCGCGGGGGGAGCGTTGGGACTTTCCCGCTTCATCTTTGCGCTCGTTCCGGGATCGGCATAGAATCGGGCCCTCATGTCGTACCGGACGATCAAGCGCCTGCTGGGCGAAACGAGCCTCGAACGCAAGTGCCGATTCCTGTTCGGCGGGGCGCTCCTGCTGCTGTTGACGGGCAGCTTTTACGTTTACGCGATGCTGAACCTGCGGATCGTGACGGACCAGTACCGCGACCGGGCTCGGCTGTTGATCAGCCAGGACATGACGGCCATGCACCTGGGCATCGGCCGCGACAAAACCGACACCCAGCAGGCCGAGAAAATCGAACAGCTGGATGCGCTGAGCACAACGTTCAAGCCGCATGACCTCCGGGAGAACCTGTGGAAGTTCATCCGGTCGAACTGGGAGTCGGTCCCCCGCGACGGAAGGTCTCCTTCAACGCAGATTGAATACGACATCCTCGGGCAGTTTCCCCAGGTGGAGCCCCGGCCCGAGGAGACCGATGCGAAGAAGGACGCCATCTACGACACCGACCAGAGCTACGAGTATTACGCCCCGGTGTACGCCAGCACCGAGCAGCGGATCTCCTACGCCGGAAAAACGCAGAGCTGCTACGACTGCCACCGTGAGATGGTGACCAAGCTGAAGCCCGGGGGACTGCTGGGGGTTGCGAAGATCTCGTTCGACCGTAACGAAACCAGCCAGCGGATCGCCCGTAACAACGCGATCCTGATTGCGATGGCTATCGCGACGGCTTTTCTGGCGATGCTGGCGCTGTACGCGATCGTGCGGTACGTCATCGTGAAGCCGGTGCAGCACCTAAAGGAGGTTTCCGATTCGGTGGCCCAGGGCGATCTCGATCAGCGGGCCGACATCCGGACGGGGGACGAATTCGAAGAACTCAGCCATGCGTTCAACCGCATGCTGCGGCATCTGATGAACACGCAGGAAGAGCTGCGGCTGGCCAACACCAGTCTTGATGGCAAGGTGGACGAACTGGCGCGGGCCAACCTGACCCTGCACCAGATGAACAAGGTGAAGAACGAGTTTCTGGCGACGATGAGCCACGAACTGCGGACGCCGCTCAACAGCATCCTCGGGTTCAGCGACGTCCTGGCGTCGGCGGAGAACCTGAACGAGCGGCAGAAAAAGTATCTGGCCAACATTCAGACGTCCGGCCGGAGCCTGCTGTCGCTGATCAACGACATCCTCGACCTCGCCAAGATCGAGGCGGGGAAGATGGAGCGGAACATCGTCGAGTTCCCGGTCGGGGACCTCGTCGAACGGGCGACGGCCTCGATGCTGCCGCTGGCGGAGAAGAAGAACATCGACCTGCAGTGGACGTCGGATCCGGTGCTCCCGCCGCTGCGGCAGGACGAAGGGAAACTGCAGCTGGTGCTGTACAACCTGCTGTCGAACGCGGTGAAGTTCACTCCGGAAGGAGGCCGGATCCGCGTGGCTGCGACGGGGGCTCCGGACGACCGGGTTGACATCACGGTGGCGGATACCGGGATCGGGATTCCGCTCGAGGACCAGGCGCTGATCTTCGAGAAATTCCGTCAGGGGCGGAGCCTGCCGGGGCAGGACTCGGGAGCGCTGACGCGGGAATACGAGGGGACGGGACTCGGGCTGTCGATCGTCAAAGAGATCGCCCGGCTGCTTGGGGGCGAAGTGTTTCTCGAGAGCGAGTTCGGGAAGGGGAGTACGTTTACGGTGCGGGTGCCGATTGAATTGTCGTGTCCGCTCGAGAGGCCGGAGGAGCCGGCGTTTGATCTGCGGGCGACTGCGCCGAAGGGTGGATTTGGGTTGGAGACGCCGCTGCGGACGAACTTGTGATCGTCCGGCGTTCATGGGACTGCGAGCACGGAGTGTCCATGGCCGAGGATTCGCCGAAACCGAAACTCCGCCGGTGGCCGTGGGTGCTGCTGGTCATTCTTCTGAGCGGAGCGGCCCTCGGCCTGAAAGCCCGTCACGACAAGTCCGTCAATCGGGAACGGTTTCGCATCTGGCGGGCCGAGTTGGAGTCGCTCGGACTGCAAGGAGTCAGGGTCTCGTTCGGGCCACTGCCGTTTGTCGGCTTCGTGCCAGTCCTGGACGACTTCTTGTTCCGCGACACCCTGGCCATTCCCATCCGCAGCGATGCGAACGCTGAGACGCTGATTAACATGAAATCACCGGCGCCGATCGGGTTGATCCTCGTCGATGAAGGAATATCGACCGAAGCCGCCGCACGGTTGAAGATGCGATATCCCGAATCCAGCTTTCCGAAAGTTCCAACTCGGAGGCCGGCGCCGCCTCCGATGCCCCCAGGGCCTTGATGCGAAGGCTCGTACCCGAGTAACCGGGCTTCCCGGATGAGGCAGGATTTGGCACTCAGATGGACTCGCGTTTCAACTCCTCCGTGGCGCTCGTTGCGGCATCGATGAACGCGTCCACCTGCTGGCCGACATAGAGCGTGCAGCCCTGGTTGTCGATCGAGTAGATCACCTGCAGGACGCGGGTATCGACGCGTTCAGAGTTGTCACCCGTCAGCGATTTCTTCGGGACGACGTATGGCTCGACGCGTTCGAACGTCAGGTTGAACTTGGCTTTCGGGTCGCCGCGGAGCGTGGCCTGCGCGGGAGCGCCGGGGCGGAACCGCGGGATGTCGTGCTCATCGACATCGACGCGGACGTGCAGCAGCTGGACGTTGCCGAGAACCACGAGCGCCTGGCCGGGGGGAGCGCCGACGAACTCGCCGGGACGCACATTCAACTGCAGGACTTCGCCATCGACGGGGGCGGTGACCGTCAGGCGATCGATTTCGATCTGCACCTGTTCGAGCGCGGCGTTCGCCTGCTCGACCTTGGCCTGGGCGATTGCTTTCTCCGGTCCCCAGGAGCCGGCTTTCAGGAGGTCGAAGGACGCCTTGGCCCAGGCGACCTGTTGACGCCCCATCTCGACCCCTTGCCTCCGCTTCACCAGTTCCTGCTCGGTGACGGCGTTCTCTTTCCCCAAGCGCTGGGCGCGTTCGTAGTTGGAGATCAGTTCGGACAGATTGGCTTCGGCTTCCAGCAGCTTGGCCTCGGCGGGAGGGAGTTCTTCCGGACGTGGAAGGCTTTCCAGCCGCGAGAGTTCCGCTTTCGCGGCGGCGACGTTGGACTGCATGACGCGGAGGTTCGCCTTGAAGGCCCGGTCATCGAGCCGGAACAGCGGCGTCCCCTTGTCGACCTTCGCGCCGACCTGGACGAGCACTTCCGTGACGACGCCGGGCAGGTGCGAACCGATGGAGATGTTTTCGGTCCGGGCCTCGACGATGCCGGAACCAGCAACCGTCTTGCTGAACGGGGCCCGCGGCGGCTCGACCGGCGGCTTCGACTTCACGGCCGGCGTCTGGGCGCGGACCACCGTCAGGACGGCGAAGATCAATAACCCGATGGCGACGGCAGGCAGGAACAGTTTTCGAATTGTGCGCAGCATCAGTGTCCACCTCCACGGGCGACGTACTCGTCCCGTGTTTCAATCTTTTCGATTTCACCATCCGACATGTGGATGATCCGGTCGCCGAAATCGAACACGCGGCTGTCGTGCGTGACGACGATCACGGCCCGGTCCGATTGCAGGGCTACCTTCTTCAGCAGTTCCATGA
>Ga0247823_10003090_pt1 | contig 13600 bp, 7 predicted proteins | sample 13C_PalmiticAcid_2_FD_192426 | JGI IMG/M metagenome (GOLD analysis project Ga0247823, IMG submission 192426) | Soil microbial communities from agricultural site in Penn Yan, New York, United States - 13C_PalmiticAcid_Day30 | ecosystem: Environmental > Terrestrial > Soil > Agricultural land...
GACGGATTGGCGACGATCGCCGACGGCCCGTCCGCAAGCAGCAGCCACAGCGCGAGCGCGATGATCGCGACCAGCGGGACGAGCTTCGTGATCGCCGTCACGAGCTGGATACGGCCCGCCAGCGCCACGCCGCGGATGTTGATCCCAACCAGAACCCAAATCAGCAGCAGCGCCGTCACGAAAGCCGGCAACCCGCTCGCGATCCCCGGGAACGGCACGCTGAGAGCACTCACCACCGCGATCGCCAGCGCGCCATTGCCCGCCCAGATCAGGATCCAGTAGCTCCAGGCGACGGCGAAACCGACCACTGGGCCGAACGCCGCATCGGCAAAGGCATAGGGCCCGCCCGCGCAGGGCAATTTCGCCGCGAGCCGGGCGAACACAAAGGCCAGCGTCATCGCACCGGCGATGGTTGCGCCCCAGCCGATCAGCGCGTTGGTTCCGAGCGGGGCAAGCGTGGCGGGCAGCAGATAGATGCCCGATCCGATCATGTTGCCCACCACCAGCGCCAACGCCGGCCAGAAGCCGAGCGCGCGACGTGGCGTTGACGGGACTCCATCGGCCATGCGCCTTTGTCGTCACGGCGATGGCATCCGTCCAGCGGGAAAAATGCTGACGGTGCTTGATCGCCGAGCGACCGCATGATCATCATGAGGCATGGCTGCGACGCGCTTTCCACCCGACCTCATGGACGCGGCGCTGGCGCTGCACGACAATCGCCTGTCCGAGGCCGAGCGCCGCCTCAAGGCCTATCTCAAGCGCGATCCGTTCGATGTGCGCGCGATCCGCATGCTGGCGGAGCTGGCCGGGCGGATCGGGCGGCTGAAGGATGCCGAAACGCTGCTGCGCCGGGCGGTCGAGCTTTCACCCGCATTCACCGCGGCGCGCGCCAACCTCGCGCTGGTCCTCTATCGCCAGAACCGCGCGGAGGAAGCGCTGGCCGAGCTGGACGCGTTGATCGATGCGGAACCCGATCATCCCGGCCACGCGAACTTGAAGGCCGCAGCGCTCGGCCGGCTCGGCGCGTTCGAAGAGGCGATCACGCTGTATGAGCGGGTGCTGGCGGAAGCGCCTGCGCAGCCCAAGCTGTGGATGAGCTATGGCCATATGCTCAAGACCGTGGGTCGGCAGGCCGACGGCATCGCCGCCTATCGCCGCGCGATCGAACTGCGGCCGGAGCTGGGCGAGGCATGGTGGAGTCTCGCGAACCTCAAGACCGTGCGATTCGACGATACCGACATCGCCACGATGGAGGCCGCGCGCACGGCCCCGGCGCTTGGGGAGGAGGATCGCTTCCATCTGGATTTCGCTCTGGGCAAGGCGTTCGAGGACTGCGGAGAGGCCGATCGCGCCTTCGGCCACTACGCCTCCGGCAACGCATTGCGCCGCACGCAACTCGTCTATGACGCGGATGAGACCGAGCGTTTCGTCGACGACTGTATCGCGCTCGCCACCCCGGACTTCTTCGCCGATCGCGCGGATTGGGGGAGTGATGCGCGCGATCCGATCTTCATCCTGGGAATGCCGCGCGCGGGTTCGACGCTGGTCGAGCAGATCCTGGCCAGCCACAGCGCGATCGAAGGCACGACCGAGCTTCCCGACCTGCCCGCGCTGGCACGGCGTATTCCCGACTATCCGCACGGCCTTGCCGGATTGACCGCGGCGCGCGCGCGCGAACTGGGCGAGGAATATCTGCACCGCACCGCCGTCCAGCGCCGCAGCGACCGGCCGCTCTTCATCGACAAGCTGCCCAACAACTGGGCGCATGTGGTCCTGATCCGCCTGATCCTGCCCAACGCGGTGATCATCGACGCCCGCCGCGAGCCGCGCGCCTGCTGCTTCTCCAACTTCAAGCAGCATTTCGCCCGCGGTCAGGCTTTCAGCTATGCGCTCGACGATATGGGTCGCTATTACCGCGACTATGCACGGCTGATGGCGCATCTCGACCGCGTCCAGCCCGGCCGCGTCCATCGCGTGATCCATGAGGCACTGGTGGCGAACACCGAATTCGAGGTGCGCCGGCTGCTCGATGCCTGTGGCGTCGCGTTCGAACCGGCCTGCCTCGCCTTTCACGAGACCGAGCGCGCAGTGCGCACCGCGAGCTCGGAACAGGTGCGCCAGCCGATCTTTACCGGCGGCGACCGCGCGTGGCTGCCGTTCGCCCCGCATCTCGCGCCGCTCGTCGCCGCGCTCGGTGATTTGATCGACCGTTACCGGGACATGCCCGGCGCGAAGTAACGTTGCAGAAACATCACTGTCATCGAAGATTGTGAACGCCCCGTTTCGTGACGATTGACGTTTATTGCGCTGAACTACAGTCTTCTGAGACATAAATATATTCAGGGGGCCGCAATGATCATTTCAATGCGTCGTGCTGTGATATCCGGGTTGCTCGCGTCGACAGCCCTGATTATCCCCGTCTCCGCCGAAGCGCAGCAGCGCACACAAAGCACCACCCCCGACCTGCCGCCCGATGTGGACGAGATCGTCGTCACCGCACTGAAGCGCGACGAGAACATCCAGTCGGTTCCGATCAGCATCCAGGCGATCGGCACGCGCAAGCTCGATCAGCTCAACATCTCGAACTTCAACGAATTCACCCAGCTGCTGCCCTCGGTCGCCTTCCAGACCTCGCAGCCTGGCTCCACCACCGTCTATATGCGCGGCGTCGCATCGGGCGGCGACGGCAATCATTCGGGTTCGCTCCCCTCGGTCGGCAGCTATCTCGACGAACAGCCGGTGACGACGATCGGTGGTACGCTGGACGTCCATATCTACGACATTGCGCGCATCGAGAGTCTCTCCGGACCGCAAGGCACGCTCTACGGCGCGTCGAGCCAGGCGGGGACGATCCGCATCATCACCAACAAGCCCGACACGGCCGGTTTCGATGGCCGGGTCGATGCCGAGGTAAACACCGTCAGGAATGGCGGGCAAGGCGGCAAGATCGAGGGCATGATCAACGCGCCACTGTCCGGCAATATGGCGTTGCGCGTCGTCGGCTTCTACCAGCGCGATGCCGGCTATATCGATAATGTCGCAGGCACCCGCAGCTTCCTGCCCACCCCGGGCGGTATCACCATCAACAACAACGCGTTCATCAAGGACAACTATAACGAGACCGATACCTGGGGCGGGCGCGCCGCACTGAAGATCGATCTCGACGACAATTGGACCGTCACGCCGACCGTGCTGTACCAGGAGATGCGCGCCCACGGCGTCTATGGCTACGATCCGCGGGTCGGTGATCTCAAGGTGCAGCATTTCTATCCCGAATATCGCCGCGACCGCTTCATCCAGGGCGCGCTGACGATCGAGGGCAAGGTCGGCAACTGGGATGTCACCTATGCCGGTGCCTATCTCGATCGAAAGACCTATGCCTCGAACGACTACACCGACTATTCCGAGGCTTACGACAATCTCTATGCCTCGGTCGGCGGGCTGGCCGGCTATTTCTACTATCAGGACAATACCGGCAACACGATCGACCCGCGCCAGGTCGTCATTGGCAGCGATCACTTCAAGAAGACCAGCCAGGAACTGCGCGTAGCGTCGCCGTCAACGGATCGCTTCCGCGTGGTCGCAGGCCTCTTCTATCAACGCCAGTCCAACCTGATCCATCAGGACTATCAGATTCCCGGACTGGGCTCCGCCGTCTCGGTCAATGGCTCGCCAGGCACGTTGTGGCTGACGCAGCAGCATCGCGTCGACAAGGATTATGCGATGTTCGGAGAGGCGAGCTTCGACCTGACGTCGCAGCTGACCTTCACCGCCGGCGCGCGCGGCTATATCTACGACAACTCGTTGATCGGCTTCTTCGGCTTCGGCCGCAATCCCGCCATCGATCCGGCGGATGGGCGTCCCTACACGGCGTCGCCATTCAACGCCGCGGGCAGCTCACGCACGGGTGTCGCCAGCTGCTACCTCGCGGACGGGCGGACCCTACGCGACGCCTATCTCGACGGCAGCCCCACCAATACGCTGCTGCCAGCAATGGTCGCGGGCGGGCCGTGCACCAACCTCGCAACCTTCGCCAACGGCAAGCTCGTTCCGAAGAAAACCGAGGGACAGGGCGTCACCTATCGCCTCAACCTGACCTGGAAGCCGCGGGACGGACTGCTCTTCTATGCCGCCGCCTCCAGCGGTTTCCGCCCCGGCGGTATCAACCGGCGTGGGGATGTTGCGCCCTATTCAGCGGACAAGCTCTACAATTACGAGCTGGGTTGGAAGACGACACTGGTCGATGGCCTGCGCTTCAACGGCGCAGTCTATATGCAGGACTGGAGCGCCTTCCAGTTCTCGTTCCTCGGCCCGAACAGCTTCACGATCATCCAGAACGGACCCGACGCGCGCATCTATGGTGTGGAAATGGATGCCAATGCCTCGTTCGGCGGACTGAACCTGACCGTATCGGGCTCCTACACCGATGCTAAGACACGGCAGGATCTGTGCGCGACCCAGATCTGCGACGGCACCGGCACCGACGTGCTGGCACCGAAGGGAACCCGTCTGCCGGTCACGCCGCGCTTCAAGCTTACCGGCACGGCGCGCTATTCGGTGCCGATGGGGTCGGGGCGCGGTTATGTGCAGGGGCTGGTCGCCTATCAGAGCTCGGCGGCGTCGGACATCCGTGTCGCCAAGGCAGCGGCGCTCGGACGGCTCCAATCCTATACCACGGGCAATCTCGCGATCGGCTATGAGTTCGCAGACTATAGTCTCGAGCTGTTCGCTCAGAATATCTGGGACGAGCGCGGCCAGATCACGCGTTTCCAGCAATGCGGCGCCTGCGATCAGCGCCCCTATATTGTCCCGATTACACCACGAACAATCGGCCTAAGGTTGGGAGCACGGTTTTAGGTGACGCGTCGACTTCTGTACCTTCTCGGTAAGGGATCCTCGCGAGCGGCCGCTTGCGGGCATCAGGTGACCGCCTCCAAATAACCGCTATAGGACGCTTATCTGCCGAAGCATTTCCTCAGGGCGGGTTGACGCGCTTCGCGGCGAGCGGCCAAGCAGTGCAAGGTGACAATAGGTCTTTCACCTGAAGAAGCGCGACGCATTGCCCTTACAGCCCAAGGGTTCGGCATTCCTCGTCCCGCACGGCCAACAGCGAACCGTTTGCGAGAAACGCTCGATCGCGTTGGGCTCTTTCAAATCGACAGTGTGAACGTGCTGACCAGGGCGCACTATCTACCCGCCTTCTCGCGGCTTGGGTGCTACGATCCCGCGGTGATCGAGCGGGAGGCCTGGGGTCCGAAGCGTCAGCGGCGCATGTTTGAATATTGGGCGCATGAAGCCTCCCTGCTTCCGCTCGGCCTCCACCCTCTGCTGCGCTGGCGGATGGCCCGTGCAGAACGTGGCGAGATCGGTTACCAGGGCTTGAGACGCTTTGCGACCGAGCGAAGCGCCGAGGCGCAGGCAGTACTCGATCGCATAACCGCGGAAGGACCGATGACCGCCGCGGACTTCGAAGACGGATCGAGCAAGAGCGGATGGTGGGAATGGAGCCACACCAAGCACGCACTCGAATGGCTGTTCTGGGCCGGGAAGATCACCACCGCCACGCGCCGCGGAAGCTTCGCGCGGGTCTACGACCTGCCCGAGCGTGTGCTGCCAAAGGCCATCCTCGATCTGCCGACCCCGGATGCGGTGAGCGCGCAACGCATATTGATCGAACGCAGCGCACGTGCGCTCGGCGTCGCAACCGCTGCGGACCTGCGCGATTATTATCGGCTGAAGCCGGAAGAAGCAGATCACGCCATCGCGGCCGAAGTGGAAGCGGGCACGCTGGTCCCGGCCCGCGTTCGGGGCTGGAGTCAGAAGGCATGGCTGCACCGCGAAGCCCGCCTACCCCGCAGCGTGCGCGCTGCGTCGTTGCTCGCGCCATTCGATCCCTTAATCTGGGAGCGCAGTCGAGCCGAACGCTTGTTCCAGTTTCGCTACCGCATCGAAATCTATGTGCCGCCCGCTAAGCGCACGCATGGTTACTACGTCCTGCCCTTTCTCATGGACGAGGCGCTCGTCGCGCGCGTGGATCTCAAGGCCGATCGCCAGACCGGGACACTCCTCGCGCATCGCGTGACCCTCGAGCCCGGGGTGCCTGCCGAAACAATTGAGCGGCTGAGTGGCGAACTTGATCAACTCGCTGCGTGGCTTGGGCTCAATGGTGTTCAAATCAGCGAGATTGTTCAGTTATCTTGAGTCCGGGGAGATAATATACCGGGTTGCCCAGCCCCACTCCCGAGTGGCTATCGTGTAACTATTACCACATCTTCGAGGATCGCATGCATAGCGTCAAAACCGCGGACGGTGAGATCGACCTGAATCCGCCGGTGGTCCTGACCATCGGTTTTCCGGCAGATCAGCCCCGCGGTTTGTAGTCGGTCGAGGCGCCGCACGGCACCGGCCGGGCTCGTCCCGCATAGCAAGGTCAGATCCTTAACGCACAGCAGCCGGCCAGTTTGCCGCGCGATGAAGACCTCGAGCATCATGTCCCAGGCTGCGTCGCGTGGCACGTCGCCCGAGCAGATTCGTTCGAGCTTGCGCCGTGCCTCGAGCACGCTGCGGGCGACAGAGGCCAGCACCACATTCTTTTCCGCCCGAGTGATATCCGCCTGCTGAGCAGTACCGGTCAGGAGTGAAGTGGCTACCGGAGCGTTCATCGCGCGGACTCCAGTTCTGTTTTTGCAGGCGATTCCATTGTGTGACTCGCCACGCGCAAGGCCGAGACGAGGCGATGGATGCCGCTGCCATGCGATCCCTTGAACAGAACGGCGTCGCCGTCGCGCAGTAGCCTGGGAAGCGCAGCGCCGAGCGCCTCGATGGACGGAGCGTGCTCGCCCCGCTGCGCGATTCCAACCCGCTCGCGAAAGCCGAGATAGAGATCGCCGACAGTATGTACGGTGCGGATCGACGGAGCGACGCACGCGGCGAGCGCATCATGATAGGCTGCGGCATCATGCCCCAGCTCGAGCATCTCACCGAGTATTGCCATGCGTCCATTGGCCTTTGTCTCGGCAAGCCGCTCCAAAGCGGCCGCCATGGATGCGGGATTGGCGTTGTAGCTGTCGTCGATGATCGTGAGCCGCCGCCCGTCAAACGTGATTTCGAACATTGCTCCCCTGCCATCGAGCGCCTCGAAACCCGCGAGTGCGTGCAGGCCCGGCTCGACGGACAGGCCGAGGCCATCGAGCGCCGCCAGGACCGCAAGGCTGTTGCGTGCAATATGCGCGCCTCTCGCTGCAACGTGGAACCGGCGCTCGCCGTGCGGCGTCTGCGCCACAACGTTGCCTGAGGCTGGATCATACGCGTCGAGTCGATAGGCGGCTGCGGTCGAGGTGCCGTAGAAGATGAGCCGAAGCCCACGCGCGAGCGCGAGGGCGGCCACCGTATCGCATTCGGGCATGTCGTGATTGAGAACGACCAGCCCGCCCGCTCCCATTCCCTCGAAAATCCGAGCCTTGCGCCGCGCAATCGTCGCCAGATCCCCGTGATACTCGAGATGTGCGGGGGCAATATCGGTGAACACAGCAACGTCTGGTCGGGCCAGCGCCGCATTCTGGCGCATCCGACCGATCGCGAGTTCGAGCACGACATATGCCGCGTTCTGTGGGACTGACGCGAGGTTCCATGCGACGCCGAGCGGCACATTCGCGTTCGATCGGGTTCGCCCGACCTCGCCATAGGGTTCCAGCGCCTCGCCCAGCATGGCGACGAGCGTGGTCTTACCGACACTGCCCGTAACACCGATCACGTAACCCTTGAGGCGACTGCGAGCGTCGCGACCGAGTGCAGCCACCGCGGCGGCCGGATCGCTGACATGAAGCGTCGGGACGCCGCTGGCCGCGAACCGTGCCGGTTCGGACGTCAGGATCGCGGCGGGCAAGACCGGAAGCCGCTCCACGGCCTCCGGCGGCATCCCGATCTCGCCTTCGCGGAAGCGTGCCGCGACCATGTCTCCCGGGCGGAAGCCCGGCGCATGAATGGCCAGGCCCTGCGCCTGCCAGCCATCGCCGGGTTCCTCGATCCATGCGCCACAGGCTGCCTGCGCGACGGCAGCGGCACTCCAGCCGGATCGCGCCTCGTGCCGTTCGCTCAGATGACGGCGATAGGCGACAAGGCCGGAGAGGTAATGCTCGACATCATCAATCCGCACGCGGAAGCCGTGATGGCGGATGAAGAAGCTGCCGGTGATCCGCGCGGGGTTGGCGAAGAACATTGCGAGTTCGGGCCAGAAATGGCCGTTGAGGAGATATTGAGCGCGGGTGTGCATCGCGCGATCGAAATGCGCGAGATCGAAGCCGTCGAGCAGGTGCAGGTGCGCCGGATCGGCGCGCAGCCGGGCAATGACCTGCTCGCTCGCCATCATCAGTTCAAGCAGGGTCGGGAATGTGGTGACGCGCCTCTCGACGAAATCGAGATGATCGCGGACATTGTCGAGCGCGAAGCGGAACCAGCGCTCCTCCGGCCGATGCCGGATCAGCGCTGCAACGGCATAGCCCAGCCAGTGATCATGGGCCTTTGCATGCCCCGCCGCCTCGAAATACACGAAGGCGCGCTCCACCGCGTCGAGCCAGCGCGCATCGCCGGTCAGTTCGTAGAGACGCATCAACCCGAATGCGGCCTCGCCATCATAATAGATGATGCGGAACGGCTCGCGCACCTCGAGCCCGGGATAGCCGAGCACGTGCACGAAGCTGCCATCGGGCCGCTGCATGTGAACTACGCCTGCGGCCAGCCGCTCGAGCAGCGGACGATACCCATCGCTGCCGACGACCTCGGAATATTTGACCAGTGCCAGCAGGCACACGGCATTGCCGCCGAGCTTCACCTCGCCACTGGCTTCGGTGAGGAAGGCCGCGGGCTCTCCGTCCGGCAGCGTTGCCGAGCGGATCAGCGTACCAGTCAGATAGTTGAGCGCGCGGCGGATCGCATCGAGCAGAACCGGCGCGCGCGTGACTTCCCACGCTTCGAGCATGGCATAGACACTGCTCGCGTGGCGCAGCGCATTATATGCATCGATCGGCCGGTCGAAACAGGGGTGCCAGCCATAGTCGAACCGTCCGTCGAGTTGGACCTGATCGGCGAGATAAAGGCTGCCCGCATCGATCAGCGTGCGCAGCCGGTCGGGATCGAGACGGTCGATCCGCCGCCGCCCGCCATTGCGCCCTGTCGGCTCGATCGGATGGGTCATGCCGTCCTCGCCGACAAAGGCGCCGGCAGTGGCAAAGGTCCAGACCGGCACGTCATCGTCCAGATCGAGCTCCGTCGATCCGTATTTGAGGCAGGCGTAGATGGCGAAGTTGTCGGGATTGAGTTGTGCGCACGGCTCGGTCCGCCCGCCATAGAGCATGGCGTTGGCGTTGAGTTCGGTTTCCAGGAATGCGCGTTCGAACGCTGCGTCGAGTGCAATTCCGAGACGGAAGTAGTTGCGTTTTGTGCGCGATAGTCGTTCGCGCAACGCGCCCCAGGTCGTGCAATCGCAGGCAATGATCCAGTCGGCACGCAGCAATCGCATCGCGGCAGCGTCCTGCGGCAGTTGCGCCGCGGCCTCGCTCCACGCTGCCTCGGCGGTCCCGCCCGTGCCGGTGACCACCCGGGCGCGCTCGTTTCCGCTGCTCCACGACAGGAACAGCACTGCCCGCCGGGCGCCTTCATGTGGGATAACGGGAGCTGTGACGCAGGCAGTGCGGAAGGCGGCGAGCCGGGCTTCGATCGGAGCGCTCATCGCTCGCGCAGCGCCTCCCGCGCGCGATTGAGCGGTTTGAGCAGATATTGCAGCACCGTCTTGCTGCCCGTGTGGATGTCGACGGTGGCAATCATGCCCGCACCGATCGGAAATTTCCGGCCAGCCTTGTTGACCAGCGCGTCGCTGCGCGTGCGGATGAAGACGCGATAGTAGAAATGGTCGCGGTTGACCTCGTCCTGGATCGTGTCGGGGGAGATGCTGGCAACCTCGCCTTCGAGCCCGCCATAGATCGAATAATCATAGGCCGAGATCTTGACGCTGGCGCGCTGGCCGGGGCGGATGAAGGCGATATCGCGCGGCGACATGCGCGCCTCGATCAGCAGCTTTTCGTCAAGCGGCACGATCTCCATCAGCCGCCCGTTGGGCGGAACCACGCCGCCGATCGTCGACACCTCGATATTCTTGACGATCCCGCGCACCGGCGAGCGCAAGGTCAGCCGTTCGAGCGTATCGGAGCGCCCGCGCACCACCGGCGCCAGTGCTTCGGCATCCTCGCTGACCTTGGCCAGTTCCTGCCGTGCCTCGACTGCATATTGCGAGCGGATGTCCGATTTCTTGAGCTCGAGTTCGGCGCGTTGGCGCTGCAGGCGCAGCATCTCGACATTGCTCGCCGCGCCGACCTTGAACAGACGCTCGGCGATATCGAGCTCCTTGCTCACCAGCGCCATCGACTTGTCGATCAAACCACTCGAATCCGCGAGGCTGCGCCGCCGCGCGGCATAGAGCCGCTCTTCGTCCGCCTTCAGCTCAGGAAATTCATCGAGCTCAGCCGGGAATTTGAGCGATACGCCATTGGCCTCCGCTTCAAGCCGGGCCGAGCGGGCAAGCGCCGCTCTATACTTGGCCGCGCTCTCGTCCATCGTCGAGACCGCCTGTGTAGGGTCAAGCTGGGCGAGCAGCTGGCCGGGCTCGACGATATCGTCCTGACGCACCGCGAGCTTGGCGAGGATACCGCCTTCGAGCGACTGGATCACCTGCTCGCGCTTGGTCGGGACGACGCGTCCGGTGCCGGTGGACACTTCGTCGAGGCTGGCGAACCACGCCCAGCCGAGCGCCGCGGCGAACAAGGCGGCGATGACCCACACCGTCCGGCGCGAGGCGGCGAGCTTGCCTTCTCCCTCGTCGCCGAATGCGTCGGCGTCATGCCAGGCCAGCGTCGTCATGCGGCACGCATCGGCGCTGCGCGCATCGCGTTGAGCGCTTCGGTCTTCGGCGCATCGAGCACGATCCGCCCCTGATCGACCACGATCACGCGATCGACCAGATCGAGCACGCGCATACGGTGCGTGGCGACGACCACGGTGCGGTTCGTGCTCCATGCACCGAAGCGCTCGAGGAAGCCGCGCTCGGCAGCCTCGTCCATCGCCGCGGTAGGCTCGTCGAGCAGCGCTATGGTCGGATCGCGTAGCACGAGGCGCGACAGCAGCAGTGCTTGCAGTTGCCCGCCCGACAGGCCGCGTCCGCCCTCCAGCACGACATGCTCCAGCCCGTCGCGCAGGCGCCGCACGAACTGGTCGGCGCCGGTCATCGCCAGCGCGGCGAGGATATCGGCATTGCCGGCATTGGGCGCGCCGAGCAGCAGATTCTCGCGCAATGTGCCATGAAACAGCCGGCTGTTCTGGGTGAGCAGCCCGACGTCGCGGCGGACATCGGCCGGGTCGATCTGATGCAGCGTGAGGTCGTCGAGCAATACTTCCCCCGACAACGGCTGGAGCATGCCCGACAACCCCTGAAGAAGGGTCGACTTGCCGGCGCCGTTGCGACCGAGGATCGCGACTTTCTCCCCCGCCGCGATCTCGAGCGAGTCGATCTGAAGTACGGGCGGGGCGTTGGCCTCGCCATAGCCGAACACGCCGGCACGGATCGTGAACTGCCCCGTAGCGGCGGCGAGCGGGATGCGCTGAGTCGCGTCGGCGGTATCGACCGGAAGCGCCATGATCTGGTCGAGGCTGCCCATCGCGATGCGTGCGTGCTGCCAGCGGCTGAGCAACTGGGTCACCTGCGCCATCGGTCCCATCATGCGCGACCCCAGCATCGATGCGGCAATGAGGCCGCCGGTAGTGAGGTCGCCTGCGATCACCATCGGCGCGCCGATCAGGATCACCGCGGCATAGGCGGCGGCCTGAACGTTCTGAGTCCATGCGGTGAGGCCGTTGGTGAGGCTGCGCAGCTTGAGCTGCGCCTCACCCGCCACCGCATTGTAATGGTTCCACTGGCGCTGGAACCGTTCCTCGGCCTGCAGCGCCTTGAGATCCTCGATGCCCTGAACCGCCTCGATCAGCATCGCGTTGCGCAGCGAGCTTTCGCGCATCGCTTCGGTCGCAAGCGCGCGCAGTCGCCGCTGCAGCAGCAGGCCGGGCAGCGTCATCAGCACCAGCGCGGCGAGCGGCACCAGCGCGAGCAATCCGCCGATATAGAAGAGCACGCCGGCAAACAGCAGGAAGAAAGGCAGGTCGGCCACCGCGGAGACGGTGGTCGAGGTGAGCAAGTCACGTACCTGATCGAGGTCGCGAAGCTGCGCGATAAAGGTACCGGTCGAACTCGGCCGCTCGCGGTTGCGCACACGCAGGGCATGACCGAACACGACATCCGAGATGCGCAGGTCCGCGCGTTTGCCGAGCACATCGACCAGATTGGTGCGGAGCCGGCGCAACAGGAAGTCGAACAGCAGCGCGATCATCACCCCCGCGAACAGGATATAGAGCGTGGGCAACGATCCGGCCGGTACAACGCGGTCATAGACCTGCATCGAGAACAGCACGCCGGCGAGTCCGAGGCAGTTGGTGACGAGCGAGGCCACCGCAACATGGCCATAGGCATAGGCGTCGCGCGAAAGGATGCGGCGCAGCCAGCTTTCTTCGAACGGGCGGATATAGGTGTCGACCCGCGCATCAGGCGCCGAGCGCAGCGGGCGCGGCACGAAATAGCTTGCCGCGAAATGCTTGATATCGGCGAGCGGAAGCCGGGTCTCTATTCCGCCTTCGCCCGCGACATAGCAGGCCGCGGCTTCATAGGCGTCGATCGCAGTGACCAGTACGAGATCGCCGCTCGACAGCTTGACGATCACCGGCAGGCGCCAGCTGTCCAGCCGCATCGCAGACGGATCGACCACGCGCAGCGAAAGCCCGTTGGCGCGCGCGATCGCCCGCACGCATTCTTCCTCGCCGTTCTCGCTCCGCCATAGCCCGGCAAGCCGGGCGCGCTGCTCCGAAACGGGCAACCGGAAATGGCGTGCGGCCAGACTCAACATCTCGAGCCAGCCTTCGATCGGCGCTGCTTCTTGCAGCGGCAGAAGGAAGGTGGCGTGCGCGTTCACAGTGTCACCCCCCGCACGGTCTTTCCGGTCAGCCCGAACATCTGCCGCGCGCGCCCCGAATAATGGAGGCATTCCATCTGCAGGCGGCGCAGGTCGTGGACCGTGTTGGCGGCGTCGAAACGCACCTGATGCAACTCCTGCTCGGCGTTGAGCAGGTCGACCAGCGTGCGCGTGCCCATATCGAGATACTGAAGCCGGTAGAGCTTGCCCGTCTGCTCCATGTTCTTTTCACGCGAGCCCAGCGTGGCGAGCAGCTGGCCGAGCCCGGCGACCTGCTGCTGCGCCTCGCTCAACCGCTGGCCGGTCTCGGTCCGTGCGCGTTCCGCTGCGGCATCGGCGGCGCCGGCGGCATAGCTCGCCCCCCGCGCGCGGGCACGCGATGCGCCGCCGTTGAAGACGTTGGTCGTGACGCGCAGCCCGAAATTATAGGTGCTGCGGGTGCCGAACGGCGAGAGCAGGTCGGTGGCCGCGTCCCCGCCGAACGCGATCGTCGGCTTGCGCTCTGCCTGGCTGCGCCGCACGTCCGCGGAAGCACG
>Ga0247823_10003091_pt1 | contig 13598 bp, 14 predicted proteins | sample 13C_PalmiticAcid_2_FD_192426 | JGI IMG/M metagenome (GOLD analysis project Ga0247823, IMG submission 192426) | Soil microbial communities from agricultural site in Penn Yan, New York, United States - 13C_PalmiticAcid_Day30 | ecosystem: Environmental > Terrestrial > Soil > Agricultural land...
GCTTTCAAGGCAACCCTGCTTTCGCTCGCAGGAGCCGCCGATGCGATGCACGCAGAATCTGCCGAAGCGCCAAAGCCCACGAAGCGCGCGGCGAAAGCAAAGACTGCGAAGAAAGCTCGCTCGAAGCGCTAGCTTGCGGACGCGGGCGCTGCGCCCGACTTCGCTTGCTCGGCGCGATAGGCCGCGACGAAATCCGTCACGTCCGCTTCCGTGAAGTAGTTGCGCTTGGTCTTCACGATCTGGCCGTTGGCGTCGATCAGGAAGCTTTCCGGCACGCCCGAAATGCCGATGTCGATGCCGAGATCGCCCAGCGGATCGAGCCCGACACGTTTGAACGGATCGCCGTCACGCACGAGCAGTTCGTGCGCCGCCTCGATGCCTTTCGGGTCCTTGTAGAGGATGCCGACAATCTCGACGCCTTGCCCGGCCATCTCGACCAGCAGCGGGTGCTCCAGCTTGCACGGCGCACACCAGGTCGCCCAGAAATTCACGAGCACGGGACGCCCCTTGAAGTCCGCCAGCTTCACCTGGCCGCCATCAAGGCCCGGCACGTCGAACTGCGGCGCGGGGCGTGCGGGCGATGCGAATGATGCAGGCGCAGGATCGCCGCCCGTCAGGCGCTGGAAGCCGACAACCACGAGGCCGAGGAACAGCGCCAGCGGAATGATGGCCCACCAGCGTTTCATGGCGCGGCGTCCTTCTTTGTCGGCTCGATCGCTTCGAGCTTCTTCTTCGCGTTGATGACGCGCATCACCGACCATGCGACGAGCCCGATGACCACCACCGCGGCGATGCCATAGGAGGTGAGTACGTAGGGCGTGTATCTACCGTATTCGAACATGGATCAGCCCGTGATGACTTGTCTGCGCTGCGCCAGCATTTCGGCGCGCGTATTCATGATCTCGGCCCGCATGTTTAGCAGTGTCAGCCCGCCGAACAGCGCGAGATAACCCAGCGCCACGACATACATCGGGTATTTGAATTCGTCCGAAGCCTTCATCGACACTTGGTGCAGCGTCGCGAACCATTCGACCGAGAAGTGGATGATCGGCAGGTTCACCGCGCCCGCGAGACACAGGATGGCAGCAGCGCGCGCCGCCTTCTGCGGCGTTTCCATCGCCTGCCAGATCGCCATGTAGCCGAGGTAGATGAAGAACAGCACGAGCACCGAGACGAGGCGCGCATCGCCCCACTCCCACCATGTGCCCCAGGTCGGATAGCCCCAGATCGAACCGGTGATCAGGCCCAGCGCCGTCACGCCCGCGCCGATGGGCGCCGCCGACTTGGCCGCCACGTCCGCCAGCGCGTGACGCCACACGATCGAGATCACGCTGGCTCCGACCATGAAGGCATAGACAAGCAGGCACAGCCACATCGCCGGCACGTGCACGAACATGATGCGGGCGCTATCGCCCTGCACCGCATCGGGCGGCACGACGAACAGGCCGAGATAGACGCCGATCAGGATCACCACGACGCCTAGCGCCGTGAAGCCCCAGGCAAACCACTTCGACCCCGCCATGAAGCGGTGCGGGTTGTGGAAGAAAGACATCACGGCCATGGCCTTGGGGCTCCCGAGAGGCGCTCAGTCTAGTCGGTCGGCGCGCATTGGCCCTTCACAAATTCAGGATCAGCGCGCGGCGAAATATCTAGTCGATTGCGGTTCTTAGCGCCATCGCGGCGGCAAAGGGCGATGTTGCAACGCCGAAGAGCGCCGCCGCCCCGGTCAGCATCAGTGAAGAGGTCCACGCCTCCCCCGTCGCGGCCGCATAAAGCGCGGCGGCGCCGAAAATCATGGTGGGCACGTAGAGCGGCAGCGTGATCAGTGCGATCAGCAACCCTCCCCGCCGCATGCCGGCGGCAAGCCCCGCTCCGATCGAGCCGAAGAAGAAGAACGCCGCCGATCCAACCAGCGAAGCCCCGATCACGAACAGGGACGCTTCAGGCGGCCCCTGCAGCATGATCCAGAGGACCGGAGAGATAATGGCCAATGGAATGCCCGTGGCGATCCAGTGGGCAAATGTCTTGGCGAAGGCAATGCCCTCCATGCCGATGCCCGATCCGGCATAGGCATCCAGCGTCCCGTCCTCGAGATCCGCCTGGAACAGTCGCTCCATCGGCAACAGGCTCGACAGCGCCAGCGCGATCCACATGACACCGGGGCCAGCGATCTTGAGATTCTCAACGGCATTGCCGACCGCGAATGGCGTGATGCTGCAGGCAGCCGCAAAGAATCCCACCGGCAGGGCAGCGCCCCCGCCGCCTGACCAGGCGAGCTTCAACTCACGCACGAAAACCGAAACCGAACCGCTCAAGTCAGCGCTCCCACCGGAAGCGCCGACACGTCGAGCGTGCGCGACCCCTCGAAACCTTCGCCATGGATGGCGGCGATCACCATGCCGCCGCGCGCGCGGTGCTCGGCCACGAGCTGGCCCACCAGCCCCCGCCCCTCGATATCCAGCGCCGCCGTCGGCTCGTCCAGCAACCAGACCGGCCTTGGCTCGACCAGCAGGCGGACCAGGGCCAGCCGGCGCTTCTGTCCCGCCGACAGCCCCCTGCCCGGAACTTGCTCGCGCCCAGCGAGCCCGACGCGCTTCATGGCGTCTATCGCTACGGAAACATCCCGACCGAAATAGCGCGCCCAGAACGCAGCCTGTTCGGCAGCAGTTTCGGACGACTTCACAGCGTCGAGGTGCCCCAGATAGTGGCGTTCAGCGCCGTCATTCTGATCCTGTCCTGCGCCCGAATAGCGCACCTCGCCTGCGTGCTGACGGGTCAAACCAGCGAGAATGCGAAGCAATGTTGATTTGCCCGAGCCGTTGTGGCCCCGCAGCTCCAGCGATTCCCCCGCAGACAGCCGAAAATTGAGCCCTTCGAACAGGATGCGCAGCCCGCGCGCCGCCGCGAGATTTTCAACCTCAAGAACCAGTGATGTGACGGAGGACGCAGTCAATTCTTTTACCCTAATGGCTCAATTGCTTCCCATAACGGCGTCCTGTAGGAACGCCGCGATAGCGGGGGGCCCGCAGCTCTCCAGAAAAACAATTTCCAGATACCCCGAAAGGGTGATCCCGACATGGCGTCTCTCGACAGTTTCAAAGCCCGCAAAACCCTCACCGTCGGCGCCAAGTCGTACGTCTATTACAGCCTTGAAGCTGCAGCGCAAAACGGACTGGGCGACATTTCGCGCCTGCCAGTGTCGCTGAAGGTTCTTCTGGAGAACCTGCTCCGCTTCGAAGACGGCAAGACCGTCACCCAGGCTGACATCCGCGCCTTCGCTGAATGGATCAAGGACAAGGGCAAGGCTGAAGTCGAGATCGCCTATCGCCCGGCCCGCGTGCTGATGCAGGACTTCACCGGCGTTCCGGCCGTGGTCGATCTCGCCGCCATGCGCGACGCCGCCGCCAAGCTCGGCGCTGATCCGAAAGCCATCAACCCGCTCGTCCCCGTCGACCTCGTGATCGACCACTCGGTGATGGTCGACTATTTCGGCAAGTCGGAATCCTTCGGCAAGAACGTGAAGCGCGAATACGAGCGCAACATGGAGCGCTATGAGTTCCTGAAGTGGGGCCAGACCGCGTTCGACAACTTCCGCGTCGTTCCCCCGGGCACCGGCATCTGCCACCAGGTGAACCTCGAATACCTCGCCCAGACCGTGTGGACGAAGGAAGAGGACGGCGAGATCGTCGCCTTCCCCGACACCTGCGTCGGCACCGATTCGCACACCACCATGATCAACGGCCTCGCCGTTCTCGGCTGGGGCGTCGGCGGCATCGAAGCTGAAGCGGCCATGCTCGGCCAGCCGGTCTCCATGCTCATCCCGGAAGTCATCGGCTTCAAACTGTCGGGCAAGCTGCCGGAAGGCGCAACCGCGACCGACCTCGTGCTGACCGTCACGCAGATGCTGCGCAAGAAGGGCGTCGTCGGCAAGTTCGTTGAATTCTACGGCCCCGGCATCGACAACCTGTCGCTCGAAGACCAGGCCACGATCGCCAACATGGCGCCGGAATACGGCGCCACCTGCGGCTTCTTCCCGATCTCGAAAGAGACGATCAACTTCCTGTCGTCGACCGGCCGTCTGGCCGAGCGCGTCGCGCTGGTCGAAGCCTATGCCAAGGCCCAGGGCTTCTGGCGCGCCGACATGAAAGACCCGGTCTTCACCGACACGCTGGAACTCGATCTCGCCTCTATCGAAAGCTCGATCGCAGGCCCGAAACGCCCGCAGGACCGCATTGTCCTGCGCGATGCAGCCGACAGCTTCGCCAACGCGCTCGATAAGGAGTTCAACCGTCTCGACAAGGCGCATGTGCGCGCCAAGGTTGAGGGCGAGCAGTACACGATCGGCCATGGCGACGTCGTCATCGCCGCCATCACGAGCTGCACCAACACTTCGAACCCGAGCGTGCTGATCGCCGCCGGCCTGCTGGCGCGCAACGCCCGCGCCCGCAAGATCACGACCCAGCCGTGGGTGAAAACCTCGCTGGCACCGGGCAGCCAAGTCGTCACCGACTACCTTAACAAGGCCGGCCTCACCGAAGATCTCGACGCACTCGGCTTCAACCTCGTCGGCTATGGCTGCACAACCTGCATCGGCAACTCGGGCCCCCTGCCCGAGAACGTGTCGAAAGCCATCGCTGAAGGCGACCTGGTTGCGACGTCGGTGCTCTCGGGCAACCGCAACTTCGAAGGCCGCGTGAACCCCGACGTGCGCGCGAACTATCTCGCCTCGCCGCCGCTGGTTGTCGCTTACGCCCTCGCCGGCTCGATGAACGTCGACATCACCAAAGATCCGATCGGCTATGACGACGAGAACGAGCCGGTCTACCTGTCGGAAATCTGGCCGACCACGAAGGAAATCTCCGAGACCGTTCGCTCGGTCGTGACCGCTGAAATGTTCGCCTCGCGCTACTCCGACGTCTTCAAGGGCGATGAAGAGTGGCAGAAGATCAAGGTTGAAGGCGGCGCCACCTATGGCTGGCCGATGGCTTCCACCTACGTTCAGAACCCGCCCTACTTCGAGGGCATGACGATGACGCCGGAGCCCATCACCGACATCACCAACGCGAAGGTGCTGGCGCTGTTCGGCGACTCGATCACCACCGACCACATCTCGCCCGCCGGCGACATCTCGGCCAAGGGTCCGGCCGGCAAGTACCTGCGCGAACACCAGGTGCCGGTCACCGAGTTCAACTCCTACGGCGCGCGCCGCGGCAACCATGAAGTCATGATGCGCGGCACCTTCGCCAACATCCGGATCAAGAACCACATGATCCCGGGCGTCGAAGGCGGCATCACGCTGAAGAACGGCAAGCAGGAAGCGATCTACGACGCGGCGATGGAATACGTCGCCGAGAAGACGCCGCTGATCATCTTCGCCGGCAAGGAATACGGCACCGGCTCGTCGCGTGACTGGGCCGCCAAGGGCACCCGCCTGCTCGGCGTTCGCGCTGTCGTCGCCGAGAGCTTCGAGCGTATCCACCGCTCGAACCTGATCGGCATGGGCGTGCTTCCGCTGCAGTTCGCCGAAGGCGACAGCTGGCGCGGCCTCAACCTGACGGGCGCGGAAACTGTGACGATTAACGGTGTCGCCGGCCTGCTTCCGCGTCAGGTTGTCTCTGTCGACATCACCTACCCCGACGGCACGAAGCGCACGATCGAGGCCAAGGTGCGGATCGATACCGAGAACGAGCTGGATTACTACCGCAATGGCGGCATCCTGCATTACGTTCTCCGCGAACTGGCCCGGGCTTCGTGAGGAGGGGTAACGCCCTCTTGATTCGGAGTTTTGTGCGGGTGCGAGATACTTCGCCCGTAATGGCCAAGTTCTATGCACGTCTGTTCTGCGCCCTCGCGGCGCTTGTCCTCGCGCCGGGCGCTCTTGCCCAGCGCGGGGGCATGAACGTGCCCGAGCATGCCGTCCGCCCTGTCGTCATGGAGCTGTTCTCCAGTCAGGGCTGCGGCAACTGCCCGCAAGCCAACGCCACGATCCAGAAGCTGGCCGAGCGTTCGGACGTCATCGCGCTGACCTACCCGGTGAACATCTGGGACTATCTCGGCTGGGACGACACCTTCGCCAAGCCGGAGTTCACCGATCGCCAGAAGCGTTACAATCGTGCGCTCGGCTATCGCGGCCCCTACACGCCGCAGGTCATCTACTCGGGCTATCTCCACGGCCCGGGCACCAATGTTAAGCGCATCGAGCCGAAATTCTCGACGCGCGATATCTCGCCCTATCCTGCAACCGTCTCGTTCTCTGGCGACACGGTGCAACTCTCCGGCGCCCTGCCCGCCAAGGTGAGCACGGCTTCGGTTGTCCTCGTGAAGTTCCGCGCCGGCCAGACGCAAGTCGCGGTCGCCGGTGGAACCAACAAGGGCAAGTCGATGACGTACTGGAACCTTGTCACCGGCTACGAGAAGCTGGGCGAGTGGAAGGGCGGCATCCAGAAGTTCAACGCCAAGTGCGATACCGGCTGCGTTGTGCTGGTGCAGAAGGAAAGCTCCGAAGGGCCGATCATCGGCGTCGGGCAAAAGAAGAAGTAGCGGCTAGTCCGCTATCTCTGCCAGCGGCAGCGAGAACGTTCCCCAATCCAGTTCGGTCAGGCCAAACGCCCACGGCGCTGCGCGTGTGTTGATCGCGTTCGCCTGCGCGACAGCTTCGGGCGTTGCCCCATCCGTGGTCGCCGCGCTGATCGTGACCCAGCCGCGATCATCCTTGCGCCAGCTGCGCGTGACGATGAACACGCCCGACTTCGTGCGCGTGATGTGTTCCGCCACCGGGGCGCCGACAGCAATGTCCATGGCGCGCGTCACATCTGCTGGCGCAAAGCGCGCCAGCGCTTCGGCGGCGACGCTGGGCGCAAGAGCCGCAACCAGCGGTCGCGTGTTGTAGGGCGGCGCGAGGCTGAAGCCGCCATCAGCATTCGCCGCTAGGCTATAGGCCGGCCCCTGCGCGGGACGGACATCGACACCGGCAATGTCTTCCGCCTTCAGCGGTGCGACGTTGAGATCGAGCCAGCGCACGGCGCGCTGCAGCGGCGGCAGCACGCCATTGCCAACCACCCAGGCCTGCGCCTCGTCGGGCCGACGAATGTACGAGCGGCCATCGCGATAGCCTGCGAGCAGCTTGGCGAAATTCGTGCCTGAGCCATCTCCGACTTCCAGCAACGCGCCCGTGCCGCCTGTGGTGGGATCGCCGAGGCCGATGCGGTCGAACTTCTTCTCGTCGTGCGTCATCGGACGCGCGTAGGTGATCGACGACAGCGCATCGGTGAGTTCGCGGATACGCGCGGGGTTCACCGGGTAGTTGCCCTTCTCCGGCATCACCCAGCCATCGTCGTTCTTCACGAGGTGATAGCTCTCCTCGCCCGTCGTCACCATGACGAGGGCAGCGAGGCTGGCCTTGCTCTCGAATGCGGGCAGCACGCGCTGGCCGACTTCGGAGCGCGGCAACTCTTCGCCGGGCGGGATGAAGCTGGCGGCGCCGAGCAGTGCGGATGCGCCGGCTGCGATGCCAAGGATGATCAGAGTGCGGCGACGCATGGCGCCGGTAACGGTGCTCATTGCTTCCCTCCCCTGCGCCGGGATCGCCAGATGAACATGCCGATGCCGATCAGGCCGACAATGATCGGGCCCAGCCAGACATTGATGAACTGCAGCTGGCCTGCGAGCGCATCGATGTCGCGCCGGAATTCGCGCTCGACGCCGCGCAGCTGCTTGCGGATATCGGACGCCTGTTCGCGATAGCTGTCGATCTCGGCAAGTTCTTCGGCGGTGAGCGCGGCCCCGCTCTTGCGGCGGCCTTCAAGCAGGTTGAGGCGACCTTCTGCATCGGCGAGCAGTTTTTCGAGGCGTTGCTGTTCGTTGTAGAGCCGGTCGCGCGCAGCTGCGCGCAGGGCGTCGACGCGATCCATGGGGCGGGCGGCAGGAGCGCGGGACCGCAGCGCGGTGAGCGCTTCATCGCCGCCGAGATTGTCGAGCGCGTTGAGGATGAAAGCGGCGTTGTCGGAGATCGGCGCGTTGGTCTGCGGGTTCACGTAGAAGCCATCGTCGAACGCATCGGCGTCCGCGACGAAGATTACTTCGGCGGGCACGGCCGAGCGCGAGGTGAAGGGCGGGACTTTTGCCATCTCCTGACGCTGCAGTTCGGCGAGCGCCGGATCAGCCACAGGAGGCGCTGCGGGCGGCAGCGAGAAGGACGAGCGCAGGTTTCCGGTGAGACGGCCCGCGAGGATCTGCGGCGTCTCGGAGGGTGTGTAGGCTTCGAGGACGGTGCGCGGCGTTGGATCGCTCTTGGCGATATCGGCGGAGATGAGAGCGGCTTGCGGTGTTGTTTCCACAAGCATCGTGAACTCGGTTCCGGCCGGGGGCTTGGCGACCAGATGGCCGGGCGCGCCGAAATTGATGGGGCGCGAGAGGTCTGCGGTGATGACGTCGGTCTTTGACATCAGCGCAGGCGGCACGGCGGGGAACAGCGGCTGACCGACGACCTGACGGCGGCCCTGGCCTGCATCGACATTCACGGGCAGCGCCAGCACGCGATCAGCCACCGTGTCGGGGCCGATGCCGACACCGAGCGTGTCGCCGAGACGGCCGAGGCTGGATGAAGCGATGGCTTGGCTACCCGGCTGGACCATCGAGACGCGTGACACCGGGTCGAGCGCGATCAGCGCCCTGCCCTTGTGCATCATGAACTGGTCGACGACGTATTGCTGCCACTCGTCCATCGGGCCGGGATGGATAAGCATCAGCACATCGGTGTCGGCGGGAAGCGAGCGGAAGTCGGGCGGCACGATCGCGATGTCGAAGGCGCGGCGGGCTTCGCGCAGGACGAAGGCGGCGCCGGGTTCGGACGGTTCAGCCTGATAGGCCAGCAGCGAAGAGATCACCGCGACCTTCGGCGGGGCAGGATCATCGAGCTGCGAGATCAGACGGACGAGTTCGTATTCCAGCAGCGCATCGCGCTCGGGCGCAAGGAACGGGATCGCGATGTTGTCGTCCACCGTGTTGTGGCCGATGACGCCGAAATAGATTGGGTCTGCGCCGTTCGCTGGAGCTGGCGTCAGGCCGGCGGCGACGACGCGATCTTCTTCGTCCGAGAACGGTTCGGGCTCGGTCTCGCGGATCTTCACCTTGCCGCCGCTCTGGGCGGCGATCTCGTTCATCAGCTGGCGGACGCGATCGGCATGGGCGCGGATCGCCGGGACCTCGGCGCCGATGCTGCGCGAATAGACCAGCTCGAGTTCGACCGGCTCCGCGAGGCGCTGAACGACGCGGCGCGCGGAGCTCGACATGGTGTAGAGGCCGTTGGCGGTGAAGTCGGCGCGCGCGGGAGCGAGCCATTTCCACGAGGCCAGGTTGAGGCCGATGAAAACGATGGCGACGAGGACGCTTGCGAGGATGGCGTACTGGCTTCTGCGCATCAGCCGCCCTTCCGCGCACTGACCCAGATGGCGTTGAGCGCCAGCCAGACAGCAATGAAGCCGATGTAGAACACCAGCGCCCGCATCTCGAGCACGCCGCGCTGGGCCGCTTCGAAGTGCGTGAGCAGGGAGAATGACGCCATTGCCTCGGCAAGGCCGGGACCGAAGGCCGATGCGACGACGGGCAGGCCCGCCGCGGTGAAGATAAAGCCGACGGCGACCGACAGGACGAACGCCACCACTTGGTTGCCTGCCGCCGCCGACATGGCGCAGGCGATGGCGAGATAGCCGCCCGCCATCAGGAAGCTGATCACATAGGTGAGGAAGATCGCGGCGTTATCCGGCGCGCCTAGCCAGTTCACCGACATCCACATCGGCGTCGTCAGCAGGAGAGCTGCGCCCGCCACTGTCCACGCGGCTAGGAATTTGCCGAGTACCAGCGACCATGTTGGCGCGGGAAGCGTCAGCAGGAGTTCCAGCGTCCCTCCCCTCGCTTCATCGGCCCAGAGGCGCATGGCGATGGCGGGAAGGAAGACGAGATAAAGCCAGGGATGGAACAGGAAGAATGGCGCGAGGTCTGCCTGGTTGGTGTCGAAGAATCGGCCGATCTCGAAGGTGAAGGAGCCGAGCGCGATGAGGAAGATCGCGATGAACACATAGGCGAGCGGCGTCAGGAAGTAGGCGGCGAGCTCGCGGATGTAGACTGCGCGCAGTGCATTGCCGGCCTGACGGGCATTGAGGGCGAAGCTGTCGTTCACGCCGCCTTCTCCCCGCGAGTGAGCGCGTGGAAGGCGTCTTCAAGTTTTCCGCTGGGCGTGCGGCCAGCGATTTCGGCGGGTGTGCCATCCGCCTTGATGTCTCCGCGGTCGATCAGGACGGCGCGGGTACACATGGCTTCGACTTCATCGAGCTGGTGCGTGGAGATCAGGATCGCCTTGTTCTTCGACATACGGGCAATGAGCGCGCGCATGGCGATCTTCTGGTTCGGGTCGAGGCCGTCAGTGGGTTCATCGAGGATCAGCACGGGCGGATCATGCACGATGGAGCCGGCCAGTGCGACACGGCGGCGATAGCCTTTCGACAGCGTATCGATCGGGCGTGCGAGCACATCCTGGATCGCGGCGTCTTCGGCGACGCGGGCGATTGCATCGTGGGCGGCGTTGCGTGTGAGGCCGTGGGTGCGGGCGAGGAAGCCGAGGAAGTTGCGGACTGACAGATCGGTGTAGAGCGGCGCGCCTTCAGCGAGATAGCCGAGCGATAGCTGCGCCCGTGTGCGGTCGGAGAGAATCGAGACGCCGTTGATCAGCGCGTCGCCTGCATCCGGTTCGAGGAAGCCCGCGATCATGCGCAGCGTCGTCGACTTGCCCGCTCCGTTTGGACCGAGGAAAGCGACCGTCTCACCGGTCTCGACCGTGAAGCTCACCGCACGAACCGCCTGTCGCGATCCGAATGATTTGCTCAGTGATTCGACCTTCAGCGCGGGCATGGAATCCAACGTTCAAAGGCTGAGCCGAATGGCCCGGAAAACAGCATCAAAAACGAAGACGACCAACGCGTCGCCTTTAACGAATCAATCGAAAAACGCTCGAATTAGTTAATTCGCGACGCGCCAAAGGCCAGAGCGGAAATAGCTTCGCCCCGGAGCGGGAAGTACTGAATTTTCAGGAGATTAGGTGTCGGACGGACCGTCAGTCGCAACCCTGGGGGGCTGGGGGGCTGTTGGGTCCAAGGTCGGCGTCTTAACCATCCGCCCGACGCAGTTAACTTCGCTTGAGTTGGTGGCCTTGGCTAGTCCTAATTGCGTTCATATTGCGAAATCTCTGTAATGATCCCAGCTTGGGTTCTGAGGCGTTTGGTTTTCATCGCGGAGCGCTCATGACGGATCAGCCACGGCCCGGGGTTCATTCGACTCAGTCAGGGTCTGTTCCCGTGCAAAAGCGTGTGTGGTTCGACCGCAAAGAGCTTGAACTGATCCTTCGCGTGTATGGCCGAATGGTCGCAGAGGGCGAATGCCGCGACTACGCGATCGGCGCATTTGGCGACCACGCTCTCTTCCACATGTTCAAGCGCGCATCAGAAGCGCCGACCTATGTTGTGGAAAAACGCCCGGACCTCGCGCGCAAGCAGGGCGCATTCTCCGTCAGCAACAGCACGGGACAGATTCTCAAGCGGGGGCATGAGCTGGTTCAGGTGCTTCGCGTCTTCGAGAAGAAGCGCTTCAGCGTCGTCGACTGAGCCTGCGACAAGTTATCCCCTGCCCGTCCACAAACCTCATTCACAGCTGTTGAATACCCGAAATGAAAAAGCCCCGGCGCTTGGCCGGGGCTTTCCAGACTTTGTCTCTGCTCGGCTCTATTCGCGCGAAGAGAGGAACATCAGCACGATGCGGAACATGTTGATGAACGAGATGAAGAAGTTCAGCGCACCCCAGTTCGTCATGACCGCCAGCGAGCGGGCGTCGCCGTCGAAGGCATAGTAGCCGTTCTTCAGCTGCTGCGTTTCAACGGCGATCAGGACCGCCGAGAGCGCGAACACGGCGCCCATGATGATCCATTCCATCATCGACGAGGCCGGCAGGATGAAGTTCAGAAGCGACAGGGCGACAACGCCCCACAGCGCCATGATGGCGAACGAGCCGATGCCCGACATGTCGCGCTTCGTGGTGTAGCCGAACAGCGAGAGCGCGCCGAAGGCCGAAGCGGTGATCAGGAAGGCTTTGGCGATGGTGACGTAGGTCAGCGAGAGACCAATGCCGCCACGCGTGGCAGCTCCGGCGCCGCTTTCCGCCATCAGCACCCAGGTGCCAAGGCCGAGGCCCATCAACGTGACGATGGCCCAGTACATGATGCCCGTGCCGAGCGGCGAAGGGTTTTTCATGAAGAACATGGAGCCGAGAAGCAGGGCCACCGGGCCCCACTGGACGACGTAAACGAGCGGCGTGCCGAACACGAGTTCGGAGACCGCGGGGACCGTTCCGGCGACATAAGCCAACACGCCGGCCAGCAGGATGCCGAGTCCGAGCTTGTTGTAGACGCCGAGCATGAATTTGCGGAGGCCGGCGTCCCTGGCCATATCGCCTGTGCCGGCGCGCGGCGAGGCGTACTGGAAGTCAGCCATGGTGTTGTCTCAACCTTCTTGTCGACGCTGCGAGAAAGCAGCCGATTGCGTGAAATAATGGCCACTCACATGCGGCAAATCAAGTAAATCCGGGGTTTATCCGGCCCAGTTGGCGCGTCTGTGATGAGATTGAACAGTTGCGAAACCTTGATTCCGCGACGAGTCCTGCCCAACCGGCGGGCGTAAGCTGCATTACGTGCGCTAGAACTATTTTCGCAGCAAGCGCGCACAGTTAATCAGTACCATGACGCTTCGTCTGTTCATCGCCATTCCTGTGCCGGATGTCATCGCTGATCGGCTGCAGATGCTGGAGGCAGACGTTTCCGGGGCGTCGTGGCGATTGCCGGAGCATTTCCACCTCACCCTGCGCTTCATCGGCGACATTGATGAGGCAATGGCGCGCGACGTCGATCATGAGCTCGGCCGGATCGTGGCGGCGCCTTTCGAAATCGCCCTCGCCGGCGCGGGCAGCTTTGGCGGCAAGGAGCCGAGCGCGCTGTGGGCCGGCGTCGATGCGCCGCCGGATCTGGCGCGGCTGGCCCGGGCCTGCGAGCGCGCCGTGCGCCGCGCGGGGCTTCCGCCCGAGCGGCGCAAGTACAAGCCTCACGTCACCCTCGCCTACTGCAATGGCACGCTCGACTACGACGTCGCCAATTTCCTGCAGGACGCCTCGGAGTTCCGGACGGAGCGGTTCTGGGTGGATCATTTCTGCATGTACTCGTCACGCGCGACCAAGGCGGGGAGCCGGTATGTGGAGGAAGCGGTTTATCCGCTGACGGGGGTGGTTGGGGTGTAGCGCGGGTTCACAGCGGTTCGTTCGGACCAGCGCTGCTGTCCGGGATGCCTTAGCTCTGACCCAATAGCGGGCCGGGGACGCGGGATGGCCCCGCGTGGGTTGGGCGGCTGTCGCAAGACAGCTACCGGTAGGAAAAAGAAACGCGATCATCCCGCGTCCCCCGTGATCGTTTTCCGCCAGCTGTCCCGCGGAGGTGTTTCACCTCTTGGTGGACCCGCCGCCGGCGACGGCAGGGCCGGGCTGTTCTGTCCCGGTCCCCTGTGGCT
>Ga0247823_10003092_pt1 | contig 13592 bp, 5 predicted proteins | sample 13C_PalmiticAcid_2_FD_192426 | JGI IMG/M metagenome (GOLD analysis project Ga0247823, IMG submission 192426) | Soil microbial communities from agricultural site in Penn Yan, New York, United States - 13C_PalmiticAcid_Day30 | ecosystem: Environmental > Terrestrial > Soil > Agricultural land...
ACCTCTTCCTGTTCAAAAGACATGCGGATGAGGTTTTGCAGCAACTGACGCGTGGCTTTGATGTCGAGCTCGATCTGTTTCATTTCGAGACCACCGGCACCCATGCGCATCATGTTGGCCATCTGCTGCAGGTTTTGCTGGGCTTTTTGCTGCGACTGCGATGCTTTGGACCGGTTTTGCTGCTGCATCTGCTGCTGGCTTTGTTCCATTTGCTCGCCAGCCTGCTGGCCCTGCTCTTTCTGATCCGACATATCCTGTGGACTATCCAGCTGTTCGTTCAGCTTGTCCACCTCTTTCATTTCTTTCTGCATCTCATTCAGTTGTTGCTGCAACTGTTTTTGCTGCTCCATTTTTTTGGCCAGATCGCTGTTCGGCTGTTCGGTTTGCTGTTTCAGGTCGCCTTGCTTCTGCGCCAGCGAATCGGCCCGGTTGGCCAGGTCTTCCATGCGCATCTGCATTTCCAGCTTGTTCATCAGCTCCTTGATGCGTTCCATGTCTTTCTGCATCAGGTCGTTTTTCTGCTGGGCGCTGTTCAGTTCCTTGAAGGCATCTTCTTTGTTGAGGCGCTCCATCAGTTCCTGCAGGCGTTTCATCTGTTCTTTCAGATCATTGTTGAGCAGGTTTTCCATGAGTTTTTCCATGGTCTGCTGCTTCTCGCGGAGCTCTTCGCTCAGTTCTTTATGTTCGGACTGTTTGTTGAACTGGTCCAGTTTTTCTTTCACATTTTCGAGTTGCTGCTGCATCTGCTGCTGCTTCTCGGCCAGCTGTTCCAGGGCTTTTTTGTCTTCCCAGTCAAGTGCCGATTTTTGCAGCATTTTTTCCTGCAGGGCTTTCATGTTTTTCTGCAACTCTTTGGCTTTGTTGCTGCTGCTTTTGAGACCTTTTTCCATTTTATCGGCATTGGCCGCCATCAGCGAATCCATCTGCTGGGCATCGGGCATGCGGTATTGCATCACCGTGCTTTTGGCCGATTTGCTGCCGTGTACGCCGTCATTGTCCCACACTTCTACATAATAACTCAGGTCATCACCGGGTTGCAATTGCATCTGTTCCACATCCAGGATATGGTTGAAGGAGGCAAACAATCCTTTGGCTGCAGGAATGGGCACAGTACCGGTTTTGGTCTGCTTGTTATTGCTGCGTTTGATCTGGTATACAAAGTTGATGTTGCGCAAACCGTAATCGTCATTGGCCTCGCCATACAATACCACCATGCCTCCGGTAGTACTATCGGCATATTGTTGCAACGATACCGACGGAAACTGGTCGGGGATCACGCCTACCCGGTAATGCAGGCTATCGGGCTGTTTAATATACTGGTTGCTGATCACAATACTGTAAGCCGTATCGGTCATGGCCTGCAACTGGTGCACATACAAACCGTTGAGCTGGCGCAAGGTAACAGCACTGTGCGGATATACAAACTGCACCGCATCGGTATGCTGCGCCTGGAAAGCCCAGCCAATGCGGGTTCCGGCAGGTACAATCATATCTCCCAGGTTATCGAGCACTTCATCTTTGCGGCCGGTGTAATCGGGATAATCGAGCTGCACTTTAAAAGCGCTCATCACCGGTTTAGGCACCACTTTTACGGCATAAGGCCTGGAGGTATAACCACCGGCCTGGAGGGTAAACGTAAAGCTGCCGCCCACTTTGGTAAAGTTGTAAGTGTAACGGTTGTCTTGCTTACGTTCCATCAGCAATTGCTGGCCATTTTGCTGCACCCACACCTGGTCGGGCAGCAGGTTGCCTTTCAGTTCCACTTCGAGCAGCCAGTCGGTGTATTGCGGAACAGTCAGATTGGTGTTGCGCACGATCCATTCAAACGGGGCTTTCTTTTCAAACGTGCGGGAGGGTTGCAACAACCTTTCGGATGACTCCCTGAAAATATTGGGCGCTCCTATCACCACCGCCAGTAAGGCCAATGCAGGAGGCAACAGGTAACGGAGGTATTTTTTGTTGGCGTTGAGGTTGATGGCCGACACAAACGGCACCGGGGCCAGCTCGGCAGATTTCTGTGCAATGCTGGCTTCAATGAGTTCGCGACTGGGCGCATCCACACTCTGCCGTTTCAGTTGCAGGATGTTGAGCAGTTTGTCTTTCACTTCGGGGAAATGCGTACCGATGATGCCCGCTGCCTGCTCATGGCTGATCACCTTGCCCAGCCGCTGCATCTGCAACAGGGGAATCATGATCCAGAAAATGAGCGCCGCAGTGCCGGGTACCAGCAATACGATGAGCAACGTGTACCGCAGCCACGACGGGAAGTACAGGAAATACTCGCCCACCACTGCCAGCAGCACGTATAGCAACAGGCAGGCCATAAACACCATCATTCCGCGCAGCAGGCGGTTGGTGTAATACTTGCGGATAAAGGCATCCAGCTGTTGTATGAGCAGGCTGTAATTGTCCATTCTATAAAATTCCTTCTACATTTAAAACCAATCGGTTAGACCCATACGCAACGGCATATGCGGCCTACCTGCAATTTAAACATTCCCCGGCATTATTCCGGCGCATCCTGAGCGGAACCGCAGGCTTTAACAAAAACATTAATAACTGCTGCTTGCACCGCCACCGCCGCTTTGTCCACCACCAAACTCAAATCCCTGCTCCGGCGCCACTGCTGCAGGCCGGGCCATGGTTTCGGCAATGATCAGTGATTCGATTTGTCGTTTGGCCCATTCGGGTGTATCATCGGGTATTACTTCGTAGGTAAATCCTTTTTTCGGGGTTTTGAGGTAACGGATAAGCCAGGCTGCCAACGACACCAATACCAGTCCGCCCAGTACCATCACCTGCTCGAGCGGCATGATGGAATAATAATACCGCACGGTAAACACCACCGCGGCAATCAGCAACAAACCGGCATCGAGTATGATCCGGTCTTTTTTGCGGATGCCCCAGCCGATGTACGCAAAAGGAATGAGCACCGTCCACAGCCAGAAAAAACCCGTAGCTACCGGACTTCCGGCCGGCATGGGCGCATCCATGTGATTGGCTACTTCGCCGATCATGTACACATTGCCGGCTGCATACAACAGCAGCAGCAATACCGATTTGGCTACATGCCAGCAATTGCTGTACAACGAGTGGTGCCAGGATTTTTCGCTTCGCACCACCATCCAGAGGCCCAGGCCCGACCCCACCAGTACAATAAACGGCGCCGCGGCCATCCCTGCATCGCCCATCTGGCTGCAATACCAAACGATGATGGCGGCCAGGTTGACCAGGAGCAACGCCGTGCAAAAAGTATCTTTGAAACGGATAATCCCCAGCAGCAGGAAGGGCAGCAAGAGCCACAAGGCAGTACCTCCTTCGACATGCGACAACATAGCCAGCAGGCTGCCGTACATAAAACCGATGGAGCCCCACAACAGGGCATCGTCTACCCCGGACCGGTAATGACCACTGCGCACAAAAAACTCCAGGATGCCATAAGCAATAAGGCCGGTGATGAACAACATACCTTCTACCCCATTTCCATCCGTCATGAGCAGCATAAGCCCTGCAAACGCAAGCTGGATAATGGCGGTCAGGAGAAACAAACCAATGCGCACAAACATGTTGGGCGTGTACAACGGATCGGGCAATTGGGCTTTGACCGTTTGCAGGGTTTCTTCCGGGATGTATCCTTTGCGGCAGGCTTCTTCAGCAGCGGTGCGCAGGTCGCGGTTTTTCAGGTGAGCGGTATTATACGCCAGCATCTTTTTTCAGTTTTCGGTTAAAGCGCATCATGAGCATGATTAACCCGATGGCTGAGGTAATAAAATATAAGATAGCGAGGAAGATGGTACCTTCTCCTGCACCGTCGCCGGAGAATATCAGGTACAATATCATGTAGCTGAGTCCTACGTAGCCATAGAGCTGGGCAAACAGGATGAAGTAAAAAGAACGCTCCTTCATCGCCATCCGTATCACACCGGTTACTATGGCCGCGAGCAACAGGAACCAGACAAAATTGAAACCATCGAAATGGAACATGCCGGCGAGGCAGGCTACCAGCAAGAGGTGTGTACCAAAGTTGCGGTAGGTAAAGGAAAAATGCGGTTTGATGGACCGGCGTTCCGAAAGCAGTCCGGCTGCTACCAGCACCACTCCCAATGCCAGACCAGTGAAAATAAGGCTCTCGCTGCTGAAGTCGTTAGCAGTGAGCAGGCTTTTAGGCGTAAGTGCGATCCCAGCCCAGGCTGCCAGGTTGGTGATGGCGATGCTGAGGATACCCAGGTGATCGAACCGGTAGGCTACGCCAAACATCAGCACCATGGGGATGAACGTAGCCAGTCCGTACCGCGTACCAAACACGCCATACTGGAATTGCAGGTAAGCCACAAAACTGAGCAGGGTTAAACATCCCAGCAGCAGCACATAATCGAACAAGGCATTGGGCGATTCTATCTTTTGAACCCTGAACGGCGCCACCTTCCGGAAACAATAATAAAAACACCCGCCGCTGATGGCTGCTATCAAAGCCAGTATCGCCTGGTGACCAATGGTATCAATGTTTTTGTAAATGAGAATGCCCAGGCCGCCGCTCAGCAGCAATACGCCCAGGTACAGCACCAGCGAAACTTCCCAGTGTACAGAAAAAAGTCCTTTTTCTTCTTCGGCCCTGGCTACGGTAACGGCTTCTTCACGGATCAGCCCTTCACGGGCCAGGTTTTCAAGAGAGGGTATATCCATCTTTAAATATAAGGAATATGTAATGATGTGGTTACGTTGGTTACAGGTCTGGGGTTATGCAGGAATGACTATTGCTTCGGTAAACAGGCGAAGTATATCCATATAACGTTCCACGAAGAGTTGTTGGTCAAAATGTTCAACAGCTTCAGTTATCTCTTCTCCCCGTTCGTCACTTTTCCAGAAATGGGTATCATAAGCATAATCAAAGAATATCTTCAATTGCGGATGCGCTAACTTTTCCAGCCAGGCTACATTGCCAGTCTGGTAAGCATAATCTCCACACAGGTTGTAGAAACCCAATAAATGCATCAATTCTTCTTTGGTCAGAGTCAACACCCCAATAGCCGGCTGATGCAGCAAAGCAATTATCGCTATCAGGTCGTAGACCACATCGGGTTCATGGCCATCTATGGTTATCCATTGGTGGTAATTGTGTTGATCGGTAAAAGTTTTGTTGGGTTTGGTACGCACATGTTCCATCATAGACACCACAGATGAAAAGCTCAATATATCTGAGTGTTCATTCAACAACAGCTTGTCGATCTGCTCTCCGGCCGTATCGGTTCCCCATAAAACATACACTATTCCGCCGGGTAAGTTCAGAGCAATTACCCATTTACAAAATTCCTGACAAGCAGTGTCTACATTCATTTTTACAGTATGATAAAGCCCAAAAAGAAACCCGGTTCATGAACCGGGTTTCTAAAATATTCGAATGGTTTATTGTCCAAACAATAACCTCAATGTTACCCCTGCCCTGGTGGTGGTGATGGGGAACGAGGTAGATACTTTAGGTATCGTTTGCCTGCGATCGTAGTAGAAGCGGAGGGTTAAACCATTGCTCACTACATAATCGAGGGTGGGCGAAATACCAATCACGGTCTGTCCGCGGGTGGGGATCGACAGGTCCTGGTCGAGCCTGTTGTTGGAGGTGATATCGTCGCGCACGCTGATGTCGAGTTTGAAGTTCACATCGGCAGGTTTCAGTTTGTTGAGACCAAAGGCAGTGAACGGCAGTTTCACATTACGGGCACGGATACCGGCGCCCACCACATACTCGTTGCTCTTCGTTTCGGCCAGCTGGAAGTCGATGAGGCTCAGACTCAAAGTACGGGCCTTGCGGTATTCGAAGCGGGCCGTGAACTTACTGAACGTGGCATCCACACCAAACAGCGGAGCGAATGACTCCGTAATGGTGATGTTGGGCACCAGGAAGTAAGGCACATAGTTGTGCGAGTTACTGTCAATGAACGAAGGATAACCGAGGATGTAAATATCCTGGTAAATCAGGTTGCTGTTAAAGCTGTTCATGCTCAGGTTACCGGTATAAGCATGGGTGATCACCATGTTGTCGATGTAGTTCTTGAACATCGGCAGTTTGTTCACACCAGAGATATTGATTCTCCAGTTGGGCATGGGCCAGATGTTCTTGAACGGATTGTCGCGCAGGTTGCGGCTGCGGCTGTCTACCAGCTGCATTGAGTTGGGATCGCGGCCGGTGTAGGCAGCGAGGAACGCCGGAATGAGCACTTCCTGAGAGTAACGGGTATACCCTTTGGCATACTCCGGATCTTCCGGTGCAGCCAGTCCGTTGGTATACGGGTTACTGCGGCCCAGGCGCTGCGAGATCACTTTACGGTTTTCTTCAAAATCGCGGAAGGTACTGGAGATACCATTCTTGGCCGATTTGTCGAAGATGGTTTTCACCGCAATGTAGGTCACGCTGAACGAACCGGCATCGTAAGGGTTGAGGTGGTTGAAAGTACCATTGCCCAATGTATCCTTGAACAGTTCGGAGTAGTTTTTAGAGAACGTTTTGTTCCAGTTCAGATCAATCCGCACATCCTGCAATGGTTCCAGCGCAGCAGTCATGTTGAAGCTCTGGTTGTAACGTTGCTGCAGCGGTTGTACGATCAGCGAGTCGCCGGACATGAGGCCACGGGTGGCAGCAGATTCCAGCCATTTCTGATCGGGCTGGTAACCGAGTACAAACGGCAGGCCCGGCTCCCAGTTGGAATAATCCATACCCAGGATGCGGCTGCTGTCCATATAACCAGGCAGCGTGGTGGTGTAAGCTTCGCTGTACGAAACCGTAGCCCGGCGCAAACTCATCAGCAGGCGACCTGCAACACGTACACCCGGATTGATATCCATCGGCTTATTGCGGTTATCCAGTCTTTCCTTGCGGCGGATTTCGCGTTTCAGCTTACGATAGTATTTCTTCTCAGGTTTGGTGATAGTACCATCTTCAATTTTATAAATCAACTTGCGCAGGGTGTCGCTGATGTAACGACTTTTGAGCAGGCTCTTACGCGAGTTTTCACGCTCAGCTTTCGCATCTTTTTGAGGTACCTCAGGAGCCGGAGGCTGCGCATCTTTATTGCCGCGCGAGTTGAGTGCACCATTCAATTTGTCCACCTTATCGTTACCGGTTTTCTTCACATCCTGTGTTTTGGAAGCAGGTTTGTACACCGGTGTATTGATGGCTTTCAGGAAACGGCTCTTGTTGTACAACTGCAGGAAGTTGGCTTCCGCATTCAGCTGAATGGTTTGTCCGTTACCAATGGTATTACCCAGGCTTTTGGACAGGAAGGAAGCTGCGGTATAATTATAAGTACCGGTATAAGCCAGTCGCGCATTGGTCCAGTCGAGGAAAGGAATTTTGGCGAGCGGCACCGAATAGTTGGCGTTAAAGGTTTGGTTAAACGCTGTAGGACGACCCAGTTTGGAAATATTGTTCCACAGGGTATCCTTCTTCTCTTTGGTATCGATGCGACCATTGGGCTCATCTACCCTGGCCAGGTTGGTGGCGTTGTAGTCAAACGACAGGGACTTGGTGAGTTCCCAGCGCAGGCTGAAAGTACGGTTCCAGGTGAAGTACTTGTTGTAGGTGGCAGGTATCTTATAGTTACCATCATCGATGTTGCGCAGGATGGTTTCTCCAAACTGACGCACCAGCTCCGTACGGAACGATACACTGCTGGGCAGCAACTTCACGTTGAAATCGCGCACCAGTGCATAATACTTCGACTTCGATTTGATGAGCTTTTTAAAGGGCTCAATGTATTTGGAAGCAGGCGCATAGTTATACCCGAAACCACCCTGGTGCTGGGTAATGGTTTCGCTCTCGAGCAATGGGCTCCGGTGAAACTGCCTGTTGTAAGAATAACTCACGTCAAAGTTGGCCAGGCTGAACGGATTCTTTTTGTTCACCTTGGCAGGCGTGATGCGTATCCCCTGGAAGTTCAGGCTCTGGATAGACACATAATCCTGCGCAGCTTTCTTCATAGAGTCGCGCTCCTGATTGGTCCGGGCCGATTTCAGTTTGTCCGAAAACTTCACATCCAGGTCATACGGATCGTACTCGGGGTTACTCACCGATTGGGTGTAACCGGCAAACACGGGCAATTGCACACCCCATTTCTGTGGCAGCAGTTTACCTGCGTTGATATTGGTCGATACATCGTACTGCGTAAAGTTGTCGCGGTAACGCTGCTGGGCTTTCTGATCGAGGTTGCCATAACCCGCGGTGTGCATGTTTCCGGAGAAACGCACGTTACCCAGATCAGCCATTTGCAGGGCAGCACTACCGGTGGCAGCCCAACCACCTGATTCATTAATATTTGATACGCGCAGTTCGTTAAACCAGACTTCGGTACACTTGGGCGCGCCATCATCTTTGGGATTAAGCACACCCAGCATGATAGATCTCACATCACCGATATTGGGATTACCCATGATCACGATGTTGTTGCCAAACTCATCTTTTACCGAGTAAGGCAGCGTCAGGCTGTGACCATCCGAGTTACGTTTCAGTTTGGCGTTCACCAGGTTGTTGAGCGTCAGCATGATTTCGTTGGCTTCGGGCCAAACAGAACGCTGGGCCGACTCACCGGGAGGCGACATTTTCAACGGCACCTGGTATTCGTAATAGTTGCTGGTATAGTCATTACCCAGGCGGATAAAGGCATACAGTTCGTTGTCTTTCACCTGGGCCTGACCGGGCACAGATTCGGCGTGGATAAACATGCGCAGGTCTTTGAACTGACGCATATCCAGGTTGTAAGTTTTAATGGCAGCACGGGCATCTCCTTCCTGGAGGTTGCACACCTGCATACTCAGCGACTGCTCGTTCAGCTGGATGGTCTGACCGGTAGATACGGCCTGCTGCTGACGGTCGATGCCGGGAGGAATCACATAAGGTACAGGAGTACGCTGGCCATTTTCTTCCAGGCTTACCGAACCTACGTTGAACGACGTAATATTATTATCGTCGATGGGAATCATCTCACCGGGGGTATTGAGCGAATACTGGTAACGGCGCCATTGGTTGCGCAACAGGTCGATGCGGGCAAAACGCAGGATGGCTGTATCCTCGAAACCGGTCATGTACATCCGCATGAAACGGATAGAACGGAAATCGGAAATGCCGCCTATTTTATTGTCATACGATTTTACCGGCACACGGAATTGGTACCATTTCACCACATCTTCGCTACCATTGGCCAGCTTCACTTTGGACTGCTGCACGTTGATGAGGTTGTTTTGTCCCACCACCATGTTCGGCATCAGGTGAATGCGGTAGTTGAAATACTCCTCGGTTTCGTTGAGGGTATTATCGCCGTTGATGTCTTCACTCTCTGGCAGGTTGGTACCCGACAGGGAGTAAGTACTATTGGCATCCGTGATGGGCGAGTTGCCCTCAGGGTTGTTGAAATATTTGTAACGCGCCAGGATACCTGCGTTTTCATCGGTGTACTTCGGATCACGGAAGTGGCGGAAGTTATCGGACGAAGGATCGCTGTTGGCATTAATATATACCTCGCTGCCTACGCCTACCACATTGCCCAGCTGGTTCAGGAAGTCGGCGCGTTTGGTTTGCTCTTCATTGCTGTCCATACCATCGTACCCCACATCCTGAGAGCGGCGGGCGGTAGGATCGTTGTCGAACGAACGGGTGATCTGCTGCTGGAACCTGGGCACATTACCCCAGCGGCTGCTGTCGATTTTAGCAGGATCGGGAGGGTAAGGCAAACCGTTTTCAAACAGCTTACGCGAATCCTTCAGGATATCTTCCGACACGTTACCCAGGTTGAGGTACAGGTAACCACCCGGACTGTTCTGGTTATAAATGAACGGATCGAGTACCCAGAATTCCACAAACTCAATGTTCGAAGCTTCGAAATCACTGTATTCAATGGGGCGCATCAAACCACCCCAGCGTTTGTCAGGGTTGGTGAGCTGGCCGGTGGGGGTGATACCGGAGGCATCAAAGTTATACTGGCCGCGCTCTTTGGGATAGTACGCGAGGTCAAAAGTCTGCAGCTGATCCTGCAAGCTGATATTGTTTTTCTGCGGAAACACCTCCCGCTGGCTCACTGCACGGATGTAGTGGTTGGACAACTGGGTGAGGTCGTTCTTAATATTATCAGGCGTGTTGGCCGAGCGGTCAATCATCGAAGGATCGATGGTGTACCAGGCCAGGCGGGCACGGTTTTTTCCGTAATCCAGGTTGTTGAGCAGCGATGCTTCGGGGAACATCACTTTACCCGAGGCATCCACGGCATCCCGCGGGGTACTGGCCAGCGACCAGGAAGTATAGGGATACTTCATATCGAAACTACTGCGCGTACCTTCAAAGTCGTCGATGTATACGTTACCCTCTTTACCAATGAGGCGGCTGTGACCCGGGAATAAACGGGCAACCTCTCCAGATGAGGTCAGTATGGAAGGAGCAGTGGTAGAATAGATAGGGAGTTTATCGAGCAGGCGGGTCAGTGCCGGAATCTCGGTATTGTAATTCGCATCCAGTCCTACTACGGTATTGTTGATCGGATCTTCACCAAAGCTTACTTTTTGGGTAAACGGACGCTCCGACAAACGCATCACCGTACCACCCAGCATCAGCTTGTCGTTCACAAAGTAATCGAGGCGTGAGCCCATGAGCGATTGCTGCTGGAAACCGAAAGTGGCGTTGTTTTCGTACTGTATATTAATAGGTATACCAGAGTTGAGCACACCCGTGTTGAGGATCTTCACACGGCCCAGCGAATAATCGATCTGGTAATCCACGCCCTCTACCAGTTTCTGTCCACCGGCGGTAACCGATACCGATCCCTGCGGGATGTTGAAACCACCGAGGTAAATCTCGGAGTTGGATGAACCGCTGAAGCTACCTTCGATCAGGTAACGGTTGTATTGCGGAAACTGCTGTGCGACTACCTTGGTAGAATCGTACAGCACCTGGTACAGGTATTTGTTGAGCAGTTTGGGATCGTTGCCGAATGCATAGGCCAGGTCGGTACCGAATGGTTCCAGTACCGGGAAAATCACTTTACCCTGCTGCGGGTTGATGGTGATGCCTTCCACATAGTCGAACATACCATCCGGCTGCGGATCCCGCTGGTTGTTGAGGCGATCCAGGTTCAGGAGCGACAGCAGGGGCACACCCGAGCTGGGGCCTTCGGGCAGGTAACGTTTTTTACCGGCACCGGGATCGAGGTAAAAGATATTGAGCCTGAAATCCTTTTGGGTAATACCATAAGCATTCAGCGAATAAACGTTTTTCATCATCAGGTCCCAGATGGGGAGCGATGGAATAGCCTGGGTCGACTTCAGCATTTTCACAAACAGCACCTTGGCATTGGTACTATCCGGAGGAAGGTCCTGCGAGAACTCACCCACCTGGTACACCTTACCATTGTAGGTATACTGGTAAGCCACACCCAGCACCTCATCGGGCTGCAGCTGCTGGTTCAGCGAGAGAAAACCCAACTGCGGGTTGAAGGAATACTCGGAAGGATTCAGTTTACGCGCCAGTACTTTCATGAACTCCGTACGCTCCTGCAAGCCCAGGCCACTGCTCAGGGCAGTTACCACGGTGTTGAGCGAACGGGTACCGGGGGTACCAATCACACGCTGGTAGAGGGTATTCGATTTATTATCGGGCAGCTCGGGACCGGCGCCGTCGAGAAAACGGGTATTGTAGGGGTTCTTTTCACCAAAGTCCATGAACGCCACGATGTCGCGGGTATCGGTGGTGGTGGCATTTTTATTGGTGATCCACACTTCCACCTTGGTGATATTAGCTTGCGAACGCAGTACAGGGAAGTCCTTCAGCGCATAGTTATAGTTGCTGCGGAAGTACTGGCCCATCAGGAAGTGCCTGTTTTCATCGTAGGAATCGGAGGCTACCGAGAAGTTTTGCGTTTGTGCACCACCTTTCAGGGTAATGCTTTCGCGTTTGGACTTCTGCTGCGAAATGATGTTGGTCATCATCAGCCGGCCAAACTGGAGCTGGGTTTTGATACCCAGCAGCGATTGTGTACCGCTGATGAGGCGGCTCTTGAGCGGGAAGCTCACGTTACCGGCTTCAATCTTTTTAATGATTTCGTCTTCAAAACCGGTGTATTCCAGTTTAATCTGGTTTTCGAAATCGAAGTTGGCCTTGGTGTTGTAGTTGAAGTTCAGTTTCAGTTTTTCGCCCACTTTCGCCAGCAGGTTGATGTTCATCTGCATGTCGAAATCGAAAATACCGTAGCGCTGGGCACGTTGTACCAGGGCCGGGTTTTTCAGGTTTTGCCAGAGGCCACCGAAAGTGAGGTCGATATTACCCTGGGGGCGGATATCGATATTGGAACCACCGAAAATACGGTCAAAGGCCCCGCCGGATACGTGCAGCTGAGGGATGGCTGTGCGGCTGTTGAGCAGGCTCAGGGCATCGCCCCGTTTTTTCCAATAGGCGTTTTCGTCCTGTCCGGACTTGTATTTCATATACTCGTCCAGGGTCATGTAGGACGGGTAACGGTAATATTGCTCACCGATTTTCTCGGTCAGCGAAAATTCTTTGCTGGTTGGATCGTAGTCGTAGGTCTTTTTGAGGTTGGCAGGGTCCTGAACATCCATCGGGTTGGTGGAAGATCCGGGCACACGGCCATCGCCCATCCGGTCGTTGAGCGGAAAACGCAAACGGCGCGGATCGTTGGGCTCTACCTCAGGTGAGTCTACCTGGGCGGGCTCATCGTCCGGCGCTGGTTTGAAGGTAAAATAATCTTTCGCTGAGGCATTGAGCATCATCAAGATGGTTACCCCTATCACTATCCAGGCTGTAAAATTCTTTCCCCTGTTATGCTTGGTCAAAATCCTTCTGGGTTTGAACGTTTTAGTTATAAATTTTTCAAAGCATGTTTCAGCAGGTCTTCCACACTGTCCTCCAAATGAGGCATCGCCTTCAGCACCTTTGTCAACGCCTGTTCGGCCGCGGGTTTGGCTATGCCCAAAGCGACCAAAGCATTTAACGCATCTTGTTGATTATTATTGTTTATATGTACGGCAGGCATATCTGTTGCCAGTACGGGCTGGGCACGGGCCACCTTATCCTTCAGTTCGAGGATGATACGCTTGGCGGTTTTTGCTCCTATACCTTTTATTTTTTCGAGTAATTTTTCGTTGCCGTGGGCGATAGCCTGGATCAGTTCGGCAGGGGTCATGCTGCTCAGCATCATGCGGGCCGTGCTGGCACCAACGCCCGAAACCGACAGCAACTGCATGAACAGCTGCTTTTCCGCTTCTTCAAAAAATCCGAATAAAGTGTGCGCGTCTTCCTTCACCTGCAGGAAAATCCACAGGCGGGCCTCCTGCAATTGCTGGATAGCGCTGTATGTATTGAGGCTGATATGGACTTCGTACCCTACTCCTGCAACGTCCAGATGCACCACAGCCGGCGTGCAGTATGCCAGCTTTCCTTTCAAATATGCAAACATGTATGGCCAATATTAAACTTCCAAAGATATTTTTTTCTGTCAAGCTTTCTAACCCTTTTTTAATCCGGCTCCGGAAAGTATAGTGGATTGTAAAACAAGGAATTGCCGCATTCTGCCTGTCCGGGCTACAGCATGGGTAACAGGCAG
>Ga0247823_10003094_pt1 | contig 13590 bp, 9 predicted proteins | sample 13C_PalmiticAcid_2_FD_192426 | JGI IMG/M metagenome (GOLD analysis project Ga0247823, IMG submission 192426) | Soil microbial communities from agricultural site in Penn Yan, New York, United States - 13C_PalmiticAcid_Day30 | ecosystem: Environmental > Terrestrial > Soil > Agricultural land...
GCTGGACATGGTTCGCGCTGCCCTCGAGCAGGCGGCGCAGCAGATGCGACTTTCCCGAGCCCGAATTGCCCTGAACGAGCAGACGGGTCGCAAGCAGCTCTTCCAGATCGACGGCAACCGGGTTGCCGCCGCCGTCGAGTCCCATATCGATGCGGGCAGTCATTGCAGGCTGCTTTGGCGCATCGAGGGGAGTCGGGGCAAGGGCGTGATGCCGTTCTCCCCTGCTATTTTCGTGGCGGGAGGGTGATCGAGCGCGCGACGCCGTCGCGGCGGGGATCGGCGCCGCCGTCGAATCCGCCGCTACGGAGCATCACACCGTGCAGGCCCGAATTCTCGCCCGAGCCGCCGCGCACCGTGACGCCGCGTTCGGCCATCGCGGTGAGAATCGACGGCGCGAACTTGCTCGCCTCGCCGTTGAAGCTGGAGCCGCGGGCGACGAGGTTGGGGAGGGCGATGGCGTCGGCGACCGGCATGTTCCACTCGACGATGCCGAGCAGCGCCTTGGACACATAAGCGAGGATCGCGTTGCCGCCCGGCGAGCCGATTGCGCCGGCAAGGCTGCGGTCGGGGTTGAGGATGATCGTCGGCACCATCGACGAGCGCGGGCGTTTGCCCGGGGCGATCGCGTTGGGGCCTTCGGGGACGAAGGAGAAATCGGTCATCTGGTTGTTGAGGAAGAAGCCGTCGACCATGCGGCCGCTGCCGAACAGGCTTTCGACCGTGGTGGTCATCGACACGGCGTTGCCCTCGCCGTCGATGACGATGAAGTGCGAGGTACCGGCGACTTCGTTGGTGGCGTCGATGCGCGCGGTGACGGCGCCCGGGGGCGTGCCCGGCTGCGGCGCGGGGCCGGCGCGGTCGCCGACCAGCGCGGCGCGGCTGGCGACATAGGCGGGATCGAGCATGCCCTTGACCGGGACGGTGGGCACGTCGCCGACATAGGCGTCGCGGTCGGCATACATGACGCGGCTCGCCTCGGCATATTTGACCCAGGCAATGGGATCATTGGGGCCGCGCGCGCCGATATCGGTGCGCTCGATCATCGCCATCAGCTGAAGCAGGCCGACGCCCGAGGAAGGCGGGGGCGGGGCGCAGAGGATGTAGACGCGATAGGGATTGCACACCGCGTCGCGCACCTCGGGCTTGTAGCCGGCGATATCGGCCTCGGTCATGGTGCTGGCGAGATCGCCTTCGCGCAGGCGCGCGACGATGCGGCGGGCGGTCTCTCCCTTGTACATCGCGTCGGGCCCCTGCGCGGCAAGGCGGCGGACGAATGTGGCATAAGCGGGGTTGCGCAGCGTATCGCCGCTCTTGATCTGCGTGCCTTGGGCGTTGCGGAAATAGGCGGTGGCGTCGGCGCCGCGGGCCTGTGGGGCGCGGCTGTCGATCAGGCTGGCGAGCCGTTCGGTGACGGTGAAGCCCTGTTCGGCGGTGCGGACTACATCGCCGAACAGATCCTTCCATGCGAGATTGCCGTGCTGCGACTGCGCCAGCGCGAGCATGCGGACGACGCCGGGGACGCCGGTGGCGCGGCCCGAGACGACTGCGGTGCCGAAGGAAAGCGGCTGACGGTCGGGGCCGAGCAGCATGTCGGGGGTGGCACCCGCGGGCGCGGTTTCGCGGCCGTTATAGACGGTGATCCCCTTGGTCTTCGCGTCGTAGCGAACCATGAAGGCGCCGCCGCCAAGCCCGCTGCTCTGCGGCTCGACCAGACTGAGCATCGCCTGCACTGCGACTGCGGCGTCGACGGCGGAACCGCCCTTGCGCAAAACTTCCAGGCCGGCCTCGACCGCGAGCGGATGCGCGGCGGCGACGAAGGCCTGACGCTCCTTGGCGGGCGCGGCGACGGGCGCGACCGGGGCCGGGGCGGCCGTCGGCGGCAGCGCCGCGCGCGGTGCGCAGGCGGCGAGACCCGCGAGCGCGATCGTGGCTAGGAGAGGCTTGATCTGCAACGTCATGGTTCAATCGCCTTTGCACCGGGGCGGCGCGGATCCGCCGCGCCGAGGAACAGGTTGTTGGTCAGCATGATCGACTGGGCGCTGCCCATCGTTTCATCCATTTCGATCCGATGGCCCTTTGCCTTGAGCGCTGCAACCGTATCCGGGTTGAAATTCGGCTCGACGCGGAGCGCTGCGGTGGTGCCCTGATAGATTCGGGGCTGGTGGGTCGCCTCCTCGACATTGAGATCATAGTCGATCGTGTTGACCACGATCTGGAGCATCGTCGTGATAATCGTGCTGCCGCCGGGCGTGCCGACGATCAGCCACGGCTTGCCGTCCTTGAAGACGAGGGTGGGCATCATGGTCGAGAGCATGCGCTTGCCGGGCGCCATCGCGTTGAGCGGCGGGGGCGTGCCCTTGCGCTGCGCCTCCCACGCCTGCTCGTGGCTGAAATTGTTCATCTGATTGTTGAGCAGGATGCCGGTGCCCGCAATCATCACGCCCGAGCCGAAGTCGGAGCCGAGCGTGTAGGTGGTCGAGACGGCATTGCCCTCGGCATCGGCGACCGAGAAATGCGTGGTCGAGGGGCTTTCGAATTTGAGCGGGTCGCCCGGAGCGAGGTCGCGGACCGGAGTAGCCTTTGAGAGGTCGATCAGTTTCGCGCGCTCGGCGGCATAGTCCTTCGAGGTGAAGCCGCGGACGGGTGCGGTGACAAAGGCGGGATCGCCGAGCGCCTGATAGCGGTCGAGATAGGCGAGCTTCATCGTCTCGGCCATCACATGCAGCGAGGCGGCTGAGCCGGCCCCCATCGCCTTCAGGTCGAAATGCTCGAGGATGTTGAGCATGTTGAGCAGCGTCGCGCCGCCCGCGCTGGCCGGGGGCGGGGTGTAGACCTGATAGCCGCGATAGGTGCCGACCAGCGGGTCGCGCTCGACCGGCCTGTACGCGGCGAGATCGGCGCGGGTGATGATGCCGCCATTGGCCTTCATGTCCGCTTCGATCCGGCGGGCGATTTCACCGGTGTAGAAGGCTTTGGCGCCGCCCCTGGCGATCTCGCTTAGCGTCCAGGCGAGCTCGGGTTGTTTGAGCACCTCGTCCTTGGCGTAAGGACCGCCGTCGGGCTTGTAGAAGACCGACTTTCCCGATGCGCTGTTCGACAGGCGCTGGCGGCCCCAGCCGAACACGAACGCCTCGTCGGCGGTGAGCTTCACGCCGTCGCGGGCGAGACGGATCGCGGGCTCGACCACCCTGGCCCAGGGCAGCCTGCCCCATTTCCTGTGAGCGTGCTCAAGCCCGGCGACGGTGCCGGGGACCGAGGGGGCCATATAGCCGTAGGAAGCGATGTCCCGCTCCTTACCCTGATTGTCGACGAACATCGCCGGTGTCGCGGCGCGCGGGGCGATGCCGCGGAAGTCGAGGATGCGGACCTGTTTCGACTTTGCGTCATAGACGGTCATGAAGCCGTCGCCGCCGATATTCCCCGCGCGGGGCAAGGTGACGGCGAGCGCGAAGCCGATCGCGACCGCGGCGTCGATCGCATTGCCGCCGTCGCGCAGGATCTGCGCGCCGACTTCGCTCGCGATTGCGTTCTGCGACACGATCATCCCGCGCGTGCCGACCACGGGCGAGTGGATCGAGGGGTATTCGAGGAGGTGGCGGCTCTGTGCCGCGACCGGGAGGGGGAGCGCGAGGGCGAGCGCCGATACGGCGAGGACGAACTTTCGGACGATCATACAGGTCAGCCTCAAACGTCGTTGGCGGAATTGTAGATGCTCACATCCATCTCCCCCTCCCACCGTGCGACAGCGGTGGCGATTGCGAGATCGGAGGTGACGTTGGGGACGGTGCGAGTCATATCGAGAATGCGGTCGAAGGGCAGGATGAAGCCGACGACGAGCGCGGTCTGTTCGGGCGTGATGCCGATTGCGTGCAGCACCGCCGCGAGGACGAACAGCGAACCGGACGGTACCGGAGCCACGCCCATCGCGACGATCGTCGTGGTGGCCGCGATCACCAGATAGTCGGCCCAGCCGAGATCGAGGCCGAATGCCTGCGCGGCGAACAGCGTCAGCATCGCAACATACATCGCCGCACCGTCCATACCGATCGTCGCACCGAGCGGGAGGACGGTGGAGGCGACCGGCTTGGAAATGCCGAGATTGTTCTGGGCGACGCGGATCGCGACCGGAAGCGTGGCCGAACTGGACGAGGTCGAGAAGCCGACCATGATCGCGTCGGCGATGCCGCGGAAGAAGGGCAAGGGCGACAGCCATGCCATCAACCGCACGACGATGAGGCCGTGGATCAGCAGCGTCACCACCGCCGAGCCGATGACGACGCAGATGGCGAGCTTGAGGACAGCGAGGAAGCTTGCCGGGCCGCTCGTGCCCATCACCACTGCGATCAGCGCGAACACGCCGAACGGCGCGGTCTCCATCACGAAGCCGACGATCTTGAGCATCACGTCCGACGCGCCGTTGAGGAAGGCGCGGATCGGTTCGGCACCCTTGCCCGCCGCGATCACCCCCGCGCCGACGAGGATCGCGAAGAAGATCACCGACAGCGTCTTGCCCTCGGCCATCGCGCCGACCGGGTTGTCGGGGATGATCTCCATGAACATCCGGGCGGTATCGGGCGGGGTACCCATCGCCTTGGGCACGGCGTCGGCAAAGGTGGCGCCGATGCCGGGACCGATCAGCGTCGCGACGGTGAGACCTGTCGTGACGGCGAGCGCGGTGGTGAAGACGTACATGGCGAGCGTCTTCACGCCGATGCTGCCCAGCCGCTTGGGATCGGCGAGCGCGGCGACACCCGCGGCGATGGTGAGGAAAACCAGGGGCACGACGAGCATGCGGATCAGGCGTACGAACAGCTCGCCGATCCAGGTGATCGAAGTGGCGCCCGGACCCCAGGCGACCCCGACGACCGCCCCGAGCACCAGCGCGCCGAGGATGCGCTTCCACAGCGCGACCCCGAACCACCAATGCAGCACGCGACTGAACGGGCGCAGCTGGGCCGCGGGGGCGATCGGCTCAGGAGGTGTCTTCTCGGTCATCGCGCAGCTCCGGTCTGGTTGGTGCGGCTTGAGGCCAAGCCTGGATCATCAACGAGGACGGGGGAAACTGGATGCATCCCGCCGGGTTGCTCCCGCGCCGCCGTGACCGGCGGCGCGGGAGCGGGGTGCCCCTAGAAGCGCTTGCTGACCGAGAAATAGATCTGGCGGCCGCGGTTGGAGTAGAGATCGCCGATATAGCCGGTGGGCTGATCGGCGATCGGCGCCAGCTCGTTGAACAGGTTGCGCGCACCGACGCGCAGCCGGAGGCTATCCATCGGTCCGCCATCGACGGTGTATTGCGCGTAGAGGCTGTGGGTGAGGTAGTCCTTTACGGGAAAGTTGGTCCCGTCGCTAAGCGTCACGGACGTATCCCTCACTCCGCCGACATAGCTGGCGTAGTAACCGATACCCCACCCCTTTGAGCGCCAGGTTATGCTGCCCGAGGCACGCCATTTCGGCCGCCCATTCTCTTCGATCAGGCTGTCGGCTCCGACGACATTGATGACCGGCGGGATGGTGCCCGCCTTTTGCGCATCAAGCAGGGCTTGCTGCAGCGGACCGGGAACCTGGAAAAATTCGAGCAGGCGCGCTGCGTTCACTCGAAGACTGAAATCGCCCAGCCCCGTATCCTTGATCTGATAGTAAAGGCCGAGGTCATAACCGCGCACCCGCCGAGGCGAGAGGTTGGTGTAGTTATCGATCACCTGAACCACATTGCCGACAGGTGTCAGGCCGGTGCCCGCAAACTGGGCGATGTCATTCGCCGTCGGCGCCACGCGCTCAACGTTCGGATTGGATGACCCCTGGAGGCGAAGCAGATAGTCGAGGATCAGTGCATTGGTATCGCCGAACAGGCCGATGACGTCCTTTTGGCGGATTTCCCAATAGTCCGCGGTGAGGGTCAGGCGACCGCCTTTCTCACCGAAGTTGAACCGGGCCGTCGCGCCAAGCGAGAGGCTGTCGGAGGTTTCCGGCTTAAGGTCCTGACTGCCCGAACGGTTACTAACGATCGGTTGCGTGTTGCACGAGGAGGCGATGGCGGTGCCGTCCTGGCGGCGATCGGCTTCGCAACGGATCCAGTCCGAGCGCGTGTTCGAGCGCTGGATGCCGTTCTCGAACAGCTGCGGCAGGTTGGGCGCGCGGAACCCCTGCGACCACGAGCCGCGGAACTGGAGGTTGGCGAAGGGGTACCAGGACACCGCGACCTTGGGCTTCGCGACGGTGCTGAAGCCCTGATAGGCCTCGACACGCCCGGCGAGCTGCAGATCGAGCGAACGGATTAGCGGAACGTTCATATCCGGACCCACCACCGGCACAGCGAATTCGAGAAAGCCGGAGACGGTGTCTCGCGAACCCTTGCTGTCCGGTGTCGGGCTGGCACCCATCGTATCGCTGCCGTTGGAGGAACCATCGAGTGCGGTGAACCGGATCGTTCCGTCGAGCCGCGGATCCCGATCGTCGGCGAACGTCTCGTGTCGGAACTCCACACCCGCTGCCATGCCGACGCGACCGCCGGGTAGAGTGAACAGGTCGTTCTTGCTGAGCTTGAAATCAGCCATGGCAAGCTCGGTGGTGCTGATGCGGTAGATATCGACCATGAAGCTGTCGATCACGCTCTGCGGGTTGGGCGTGCTGTCGTAGCGGCTCGGGTTGAGCGGATCGCCGCCGTTGAACGGGTTGTAGGCACCGGCGTCGGTACGGCTCAGTGCTTCCTGGAACTTGGTAAGGCTGACCGTGCTCATGCTGTCGCGCGTCCGGGCACGCGAATAGAGTGCGGCACTGTCGAAATCAAAACCGAAGAGCTCGCCGCGGAAGCCGCTGAGGAATCGGAAGGTATCGTTGCGGACATTGACCACCAGCGGACCGGCATCGATTGGCCGATAGCTGAGCAGCTGCAACGGAACGCCGGTGGTGGCAACGCCGGTGAGTCCGGGAATTCGGTAAGCGCTCCCAGTGGGGCCGAAGGGGTTGTAGTATCCATTGGCCGGGATGATCAGCCGCTGGCTGGCCAGGGCGGTTTCCTGTTCACGGATCGATTCGAAATCGGCTCGGTACCAGGACGCTTCAGCGAAGAACTCGAGTCCGCTGTCGAATTCATGGTTGAAATAGCCGAACAGATTGAGGCGGTCGTTGCGACCCATGATCGTGCGGACGTCGTTGAGATCGTATTTCAGGTTGCGATCGGTGCCGGTGGTCGCGAGCGTGCTATTGTCCCAGCAGCTCCCCGCATAGGACGTTGCCGCGATGCATCCCTCATTGCCGTTCGGTTGAATGTGGAAGATGCCGTTGGTCGTGAGCGCGGTGCCGTTGACCGAGGCTGAGGTAGTGGACGTCGCGTAGCTGTTCGTCAGCCGCTGAAATGCACCCCAGGGCGTGCCGGTTATCGTATTATCGAACGATGCGTTGCCTTCCCAGCTCGTACCCGCGACCAATGGCCGCAGATCTGCCGAGCGCGAATTGCGGCGTTCGCGGGCGTAGAGCGGGTCGCGATGGTTAAACGAACCGAATAGCGAGATATTGGTCTTGCCGCCGTTGAAGCTGTGGCCGGCTTCGAACGCGAACTCGCTCTCGACCTGGCCTGAATTCTCGGTGAAGCCGACCTCGGCGGTGGCGCGAATGCCCTTGAAATTGCTTTTGAGCACGGTGTTGATCACGCCGGCGACCGCGTCCGAGCCGTAGATGGCGGCGGCGCCGTCGAGCAGCACTTCGACCCGGCTGACGCCCATCACCGGAATGGTGTTGGTGTTGACGCTCTGGACGGGAACGAGATTCTCGCTCTGGGTGCCGGGGTGGAGGACCATGCGGCGGCCGTTGAGCAGGACCAGCGTGTTGCCGGTGCCGAGCGCGCGCAGGTTGATCGAGGCGGTGTCGCCGCGCGCATCGTTGATCCCGCCCGCATCGCGGCTCTCGTTGAAGGCGACATCGCCCGCCTGCGGGATCGAGCGGAACAGATCGTCGCCGCTGGTGGCGGCGGTGGCGGCGATATCGTCCTCGTTCAGCACGGTGACGGGCAGCGCGCCGGCGACATCGGCGCCCTTGATCTGTGAGCCGATGACGACGACCTCCTGAGCTTCGGGCTCGGGTGCGTCCTGCGCCATGGCGGCGCTGGCGGTGGCGAGCAGCGAGATGCCGCTCATCAGTCCGGCGATACGGATTGTGGTCTTCATGGGTCTTCCCTTCCCTGATGTCTTAAAGCCAGCGGCGTCTTCGCGCCGTCAGGCAGTCCCCTCGACAAGTTGCGCGACGCGTTCGGCCGACCCTGCAGCATAGGTCCAGCCGAGCCCGCCATGCCCGGTATTGGCGATCACCCCGGGCGCGATCGTCCGGGTGATCGGCAGCGAATCGGGGGTCATCGGACGCAGCCCGGCCCAGCTCGATTCGATATGGTCGTAGTCTGCAGCCTGGGGCAGCGCGGCGCGGGCGCTGTCGATCAGCGCACGGACCCGCCGGGGCTCGACCCTCGTGTCGCGTTTGCCCAGTTCAGCCAGCCCGGCGATCCGCATCCGGTTGCCGAGCCGGGCGAAGACGACGCGGTTGGCGACATCGGTGATGCTGGCGGCGGGCGCCGCGGCGCCGGTGGGCGCTGTGATCGAATAGCCCTTCATCGGCTGCACCGGCAGCCGTACGCCGAGGGTGCGGGCGAGCATGGGTGCGCCGGGGCCGGCGGCGAGGATGATGCGGTCGGCGGGGACCCGGCTTCCGCATTGGGTGACGATCGCGGGCACGCCGCCAGTCGCATCGATCCGCGCGACCGGCAGGCTGAACATCGAACTTCCGCCGCCGCGGATCAGCGCTTCGTGCGCAGCGGTGCAGAACCGGTGGGGATCGCCGACCTCCTCGTCCGCGGTGTAGAGCGCGCCGGCAATCTCGTCGCGGACTGGCGCGAGCATTGGTTCGAGCGTGACCGCGGTGTCCGGATCGAGCAATGTCTGGGTAACGCCGGCTGCCTGCTTGAGCGCGACCATTGCCTGTGCGCCCGCGAAAGATTCGGCGGAGCGATAGAGGTGGATCTTTCCGGGGACGCTGTGGCCATAGTCGAGCGCGTGGCGTTCGGTGAGCGTCCGGAGCGCGCGGCGTGATTCTGCGGCGAGGGTGAGGCCGGCCAGCGTGTTGCGGCGAAAGGCGCCAACGCTGCAGTTGCGCAGGAAGGCGAGACTCCAGCGCAGGAAATCGGGATCGAGATGGAGCTGGAAGCGCAGCGCCCGATCGAGGCCCAGCAGAATACGCGGGATCTGGCCCAGCACTGATGGGCTGGCGAGCGCGTCGGTGTAGGCGAAGCTCAACTGCGCGCCATTGGCGAAGGAGGTGCCGAGGCCGGGGCCGGGGGCGCCATCGACCACTGTGACACGATGGCCGCGATCGGCCAGCGTCAGCGCAGTGGCCATGCCGACCACGCCCGCGCCCAGCACGATGATCTCCTCGCCGCGGCTCATCGGGCGCACGGATTCAAGGCGTTTGGTCGGATCAGGTTGTGCACTCCCCCGCGCAACCGTCCCTGTGATTGCGCGACAGGAGGATGGTCGCTCGGTCCGCGCCTGCGAAGTCAGGAATCGATCAGCAGATCATAGCCGCAGGTTATGGCTGGAGCCGGCTGTCGTTGAGAGTGGCCTCCAGTGTGCGCAGGAACAGCCGCGCGACGCGCGAAGGTTGGCGCTCCTCAAGCGTGGTCCAGGAGATGGTGAAGCGCAGCGGCGGATCGGTGGGCAGCCATTTAAAGCCCGGCGCGGCCCAGGCGCGCGCGGTGAACTCGTCGACCACGGTGACCCCGCCTTCGAGCTGGGCGAGGCGCGCGGCAATGAAGAAGGTCTGGACCGACACGGTCTCGCGGAAGACGAGGCCGCGTTCGCGCGCCGCCTGAGTCAGAACGTCGCCGATCGGGCCGGTGGCGGCGACACCGATCACGTCGCGATCGGCGAGCAGATCGAGCGGGAAGCGCGGACCGGTCGGCGCGAACATTCCGTCAGGGAACATCACCACCAGCTCGCCCTCGGCGAGCACCTGCCGGGTCAGGCGGGGATGCGGGGGTGGGGTGTAGGCGATGGCGAGGTCGATCTCGCGACCGATCAGCGAACGGACGAGGTCGTCATGGTGATGGGTGTGGACCTCGAACGTCACGCGCGGCCATTCGCGGCGGAACTGCGCCATCGCCTGCGGCACGATGTCGAGCGCGAGGCTGGGGACGATGCCGAGCCGGATATGCCCGCCGCCCGCCTGGGCGAGGTTGCGCGCGGTCTGTTGAAGCGTGTCGAGCCGTTCGAACAGGTCGCCCGCCTCACGCATCAGCGCATGTGCCTCGTCGGTCGGGATCAGGCGGCCGCGTGAGAGCTGGAAGAGCGGGATGCCAAGGCTGTCTTCGGCATGGTGGAGCGTCTTCGAGACCGAGGGCTGGGAGACGCCAAGCGCGCGGGCCGCGGCGCTGATCGAGCCGTGAAGATAGACGGCGTGAAAGACTTCGAGCTGACGGAAACGCATGACCGCCATCTTAGGGAAGGGCGCGGCGGGAGCAATGACCTTGACGTGGGCCTGCTTGGCGAACGCTACGTTAACCCGGTGTTGTTACTGAAGTGGAACGGAATTCACCGGAGGGCGGTTTGGACGGCGACCTGAAGTACAGCCTGCCGCGTTGGCGTGCGACGCAATGGCTGACCCGGACGCGCCGTCCGGTCAGCCGGGCGATACACGTCGCGCAGGTGAGTACGCTCTACAGCTCGCTGGCGATCTTTTACTCGGCCGCGCTCGCGACATTGCTCTGCGCCGCGGCAATCTGGTGGCGGCACCAGACGCCGTTGTTCGCGATCTGGCTGGTGCTGGAGCTGGTGACGATCGGGGTGCGGATCGTGCTGCTCAACCGCGATCGCCGGGCGGCGGCGCGCGGTGCGGCGACTGGCACCGACCTCTATCTGCTGATGACATTGCTGTGGGCGGGGACCCTTGGCTACGGGGCGGCGATCACGACGTTGAGCGGCGACTATGCTGCGGCGATCGTGGTCAACATCGCTACCGCGTGCATCGCGGGGGGCATGAGCATTCGCTATTTCGGCGCGCCACGCTTCGTGCTGCTGGTGTGCACCGCGACGCTGGGGCCGATGGCGGTGAGCGCCGCTTTTGCGGACGATCCGGTCTTGCTGGTCACCACGATCCAGGCGCCGCTTGCGCTGTTCAGCATGTCGCAGGCGGCAAAGCGGCTTAACGGCATGATGATCGCGACGATGGAAGCCGAACATGCGCATGCGCATCGCGCGGCACACGACCCGCTCACGGGGCTGCTCAATCGTTCGGGATTCATGCACGCAGCCGCGCAGCGTAGCGGGGTGGGCGGCACGCTTTTCTACATCGATCTCGACGGGTTCAAACTGGTCAACGACCGCCATGGACATGATGCAGGCGATCAGGTGCTGTGCGAGGTGGCGCAGCGGCTGGTTCGGCTCGCGGGGCGGCACGGCCATGTCGCACGGCTGGGTGGCGATGAGTTCGCGCTGCTCGCGCCGGTGCTGAGTCCGGGCGCGATCGAGCGACTGGGCGCGCGGGTTGTCGAGCGGGTCGCCGATGCACCTTATGTGCTCGACGAGGCTACGGCGCGGATCGGTGTCAGTGTGGGCGCGGCGGCGATAGGCGAGGGCGACGCGATCGAGGCGGCGTTGCGGCGTGCCGATATGGCGCTCTATGGCGCCAAGACGCGGGGCGGGGGGCGCGTGCGGCTCGCGGCCTGAACCGCTCGCGCCGGTATTTACCTAGACATAATGGGGGTGCGGGTTCTCGCGCAGCTCCTCGTAGTGGACGATCGCGGCTTCTGGGCCGAGTGGCACCGGCTGACCGTCACGGAATGCCCATTCGCCGCGATCGCAATCCACCGCCGCGACATAGCCGTTGATATAGAGGCGGCGCTGGTGATCCGCCCGGTTCCGGCCCGATCCGTGAACCAGATAGGGGTTCCAGATCGCGAGATCGCCGGGATCGAGGACGAGATCGACGACGCTTGCAGGGTCGATCCCTGCCGCGATCAGCGCGTCGTCGTTCATCTCGGTCCCCAGCACTTCGGTCGAGGTGTCGAGTTCGAGCGGACCAGCGTTATGGCTGCGCGGGATGAAGCGCATCGCGCCGCTTTGCGGCGTGTGCGGATCGATGGCGAGCCCGGTCTGGATGTAGGAGGTGCCGAGGTTGCGATAGGCGGCATCGGGTTTGCGGAAACGCGAATCCTGATGCCAGGCGAAATCGCCGAGCGAACCCGGCGCCTTCCAGTGGAGCTGGTTGATGATCTGCTTGAGATCCGGACCGATCAGCGGCGCGAGGATATCGAGATAGCGCGGGTCGAGCCGAACCGCGTCGAGCACTGCATTGTGATAGGACGGCCATTGCACCATGCGGACGAGCGGCGTGCCGTCGGCGTCGGGCGCGATATTGTAGAAGAGGTTGCCGTGGCGGAAGCTGCGGCCATGCGCGACGCCCTCTTCATGGATCCGGTCGACCGCAGCGCCGATCGCCGCGATTTCGCTTGGGGAAAACACGCCACGGACGATGGCATAGCCCTGGTCCCGATACGCGGCGACATGATCCATTCTACACTCCTGCGGCGGTAAGACGGTCGAGCTGGTCCCTTGAGAGGGCAAGGTCCCAGCCGGCGATGAGTTCGTCGAGCTGGGCGACGCTGGTGGCGCTGGCGATCGGCGCGGTGATACCTGGCTGCGCGGCGAGCCAGGCGAGCGCGATGTGTGAGAGGCTGGCGCCGGTTTCTGCGGCAATGGCGTCCATTGCTTCAAGGACAGGGCGGCCCCTGGCTTCCAGGAACGCGGCCATCCGTCCGCCGCGCACGCTCTTCCCGAAATCGGCTTCGCTGCGATATTTGCCGGTGAGGAAGCCCGAGGCGAGGCCGTAATAGGGCAGCACGCCGATATTATGCGCGACGCACAGATCTTGCAGTTCGCCCTCAAAGCGGTGGCGGCTGACGAGATTATATTCGGGCTGAAGCGCGCGATAGTGCGGCAAACCGTCGCGTGCGGCGATATCGAGCGCGGACTTGAGCCGTGCCGCGGAGAAGTTCGAGGCGGCGATATGGCGCACTTTGCCCGCGTCGATCAGCGTCTGGAAGGCCCCGAGCACGTCCTCCTGCGGGACGCTCTCGTCATCCTGGTGCGCATAATACAGGTCGATCGTCTCGACCCCGAGCCGTTTGAGCGAGGCATCGCAGGCCGCAGCGATGCGGGCCGGCGCCAGCTTCTCGCCCCCCTCGCCGGGGAGCATCCCGACCTTGGTCGCGATGCCGATACGCCTGCCGCGGGCGCGCATCCATTCGCCGATCAGCGCTTCGGACTCGCCACCCTTGTGCCCCGAAACCCAGGCCGAATAGACGTCGGCAGTGTCGACGAGCGTCCCGCCCGCCCCCGCGAACCGGTCGAGCAGCGCGAAGCTGGTATCGCGATCCGCGGTCCAGCCAAAGACGTTGCCGCCGAATACCATCGGCGGCGTTTCGATATCGGTGATGCCGAGCCGCCGCATGCTCACTTCTCCTCCGCGGGTGCGGCCTTGGGTTCCGTCGCGTTGATGTCGAGCATGTCCGCGGCTGCATTGAGCTGCGCGGCCTCGACAGCGTTGCCGACC